>Ga0153955_100070_pt1 | contig 70823 bp, 75 predicted proteins | sample TSFL039MetaG_FD_104744 | JGI IMG/M metagenome (GOLD analysis project Ga0153955, IMG submission 104744) | Attine ant fungus gardens microbial communities from Florida, USA - TSFL039 MetaG | ecosystem: Host-associated > Fungi > Mycelium > Unclassified | place: USA: Florida, Wekiwa Springs...
CTGCATAAACTGATCACAATGGACTAGTAGCACAAAGTAGATATGATGAAAGAAGTACAAATAACTAATGAGCACCACTCAATTGTAAGGTCTGGTCTAAGCTAGTATCTGAGCTTGGTCCTATCTGTCTATCTCTAGGGTCTAAACTTCCTAGTTAGTCCACTTAAGCCTATGGCCTAGCTATGAGGAAGTTGGAATTAGTCTAAGATGACTGCACACTAAGAGAGCGATAAGAATAAGAGTGGACAAGGATCAAGGTGATTGATGTCCTAGATGTGGAAATAAGTTCTAGTATAAGGATTGCAGTTGCAGTTGAATAACCTTAACCTTAATCCCACTCTAAGTCTGAGTTGATAAAAAGAACTTATTAGAGTCCTCGCTAAATTGTATACACTACTTATATATATCTGATTATTTGTTCTTATTTACTGATCTGATGATATTACATAATAAAATATAAATATAAATATTGACTTAGAAAAATTGGGTGGTTCATGACAGAAATTAAGTCTAAGGTCACTCACCAAAGACTAAACTCTTACAATATGGTAGAATTAGAGTTACCAGAAATGGTCAGAATTCACCCAGTAGTAAATGTAAGCCAAATCAGGAGATATAAGGAGTAGGTCCCAGGATAAAAGAAGCAACCAGCCCTTCCAGTAATAACAGAGGGAAAAGAAGAATACAAAGTAGAGAAAATAATGAACAAAAGAAGAAGATATGGCAAATAGGAGTATCTGGTAAGATGGAAGGAATATATGGCTAAAGAAGACTCATGGGAAAGAGAGGTAAACCTGAAGAACATGAAGGAAGCAGTAGAGGAATATGAGAGGGAATATGAAAAAAAAAAAAAAGAATAAAGGAAGAACAAAAGGAGATGCTAGAAAGATTCATAGCAAAGTTACTGTATGGATGGGACAATAGGAAGTCCAGTTAGGAATATCTGAAAAAGTTGGAAAGAAACCGGAAAAAATAGAAAGGAGCAAAGTTCTTCTGGAGAAAGAACCTTAAAAAAGGAGGTAATATCATGAATCTGCCCAGTTCTAAAATTATACAATTAAAGGGATGGAAAGAACAAAAACCTTCTCTAATAGATTAGACAAAGAATACTCAAAATAGAACAAGATAAGATAAGGGTCACATGATCTAGTTATATAATATGTCATATGATAGAATCTTCTGGAAGGATTGCAGAAAATTACTTAAGCATACACATAGACAAATAGCATTTATGTATAAGTAGATAGAACAATTTACAAAGGAACTCTATTGAGTTCTCTTTGTTCTCTTATAAATATTGAGTATAATAAGGAAGTTGTCTTGACCTACCTTGTCATTACAACAATAACCCTATACAGCCCTTCAAAAACTCCTTCCTGTTTAGTAAAAAGAAAGAATATAAAGAATATAATGACTTACTTAAATTATGGAAGATGTCATTTTAGAACAGCAAAAAGAGAGACCAACTCTTTCTAAACTTTGAGGACAATAAAAAACAGGTAATTGAACCCACTTATGCAAAAGGTGGGTCATGGTTACCAACCATTGGAATCTCAAATTCCATATATGCAAGGTTTACCTGCATAATGCTTGAATATGCTCCTATTAACAAATATTATCAGTACTTCTTTCCTAATGCCTCATATCACTGTTCCTGTAGCAAAACTGATGTTGAAACATGGGAATACATTTTTATGCAATACAAATTGTATGACTCTTTCTGGCATCCTAAAGATATCAACATTGTAAGCTTCTTAGAATTCATCACAAAAAACCCAACATCATTCTGCTTTGATATTGAACACTATACTAAATTAGTATTATGCTGTTTTTATTGTTCTATGTTTTATTGTTTTACTTAGAGATAAATAGGTATACTAGAAATGAATGTATGTTGCATGTTTGCAACAAATTCCCCCTAACTATTATGTTAACTGCCCTTAATTCAACATGATAATGGGTGATAGAGGTCAACAGTGAGATCCTTATATTCTTGCAGGGCAAAAGATCCACAATGTCCTCTTATATTCATTTTCCTCTTTTCTCTTTTCTTTTCTTCTTCCTTTCTTTTACTCATATTTCAGTAGATACAATATTTCTTTTGCAGCCTGTCTATGTGCTCTGTGTAATAAATTGATGATTTAAAAAAAATGGCATGATCACATGGATCCATGAGCCTAATGGATCCCTAACTACTGGCTAACTCTGTAAGCAGCCATTTGTACACCAATGGTATACTTTTCAATACCATGTGTGTAAAATGGCAATGACCATGTCATAATGTTGAAAGTAAATACCATTCAGCATTAATAGAGGTTGAAAGTTGTAAAGGCATAGATAAAATCATGTTTAATATCAATGGACTTCTTCTACAATTACTTGAAGGCTATTGAACGATGGTCCAACACTACTATTCTACCCTTCTCTATTTTCTCCAAACTTTCTCTATGTAAGAGTTTAGTCTTTGGTGAGTGACCTCAGGCTTAACTCCACTCTAAGTCAGAGTTGACAAAGAGAACTTGTTAGAGTCCTTGCTAAATTGCATACACTACTTATACATGTCCAATTGTTTGTCCTTGTTTACTGATCCAACTATATTACATAATTAAATAAAAGAAAATAAATATTAACTTGGAGGGATTTGGGTGATTCATGACACTCCAGGGATATTCTACTTTCCACTTTGCTGGATACCTGGAGGATAGTATATATATATAGAAGACCCTTCATTATACCTCAGCCATCTACTCTGTTAAGTGACATCTGAGGTGAGACTATTCACTAGAGCTTCATTACCTTATTCTCATTATTTGTAGATACTCTCATTACTTCAGGTAATTCTATTAGCCATCTACTCTGTTAAGTGACATCTGAGATACTCTCATTACTTCAAAGGCTCTGGAAGTCATTCTAACTCTCTGTTGAAACACAACTCTGACTTCAGACCCAAGATAACTAGTATCATGGCCAATAACTTTCCTATCAGTGACTTCCTTGCATATTGCCCAGTTTGGGTCCGCCGAACTGATGTCTACTTACATAATCTGTGGACACTGAAAAACGCGTTCAAATCATTCTATATACTTCATAATGGCTCGTCGCTCTGCCCCTCCCACTCAACCATCTTACTTGCCTCATCCTCTCAGCGTACCAAAGAGAACTTTAAATGACCCAAATCAATCTGCTTTTTCTCGGTGCGTGACTTTGACTCTTGCTATGTTATTCTAAACGTCGAAACTCTTACAGGTTTCTTCACAATGAAATACTGGCATCAGAAAAGCTGCAAGGAAATATCAGTGTTCTTACAGGCGTCACCCTCTTCTTTGGAGGAATAGCTGCTGTCAGGACCTGGGGTGAGCTCATGATCCCTGCTTAAGTACTTTGCACTGTTAGCCAAAACGTACCAGTGCGTACCTTTTGTGTGTTTTGTGGGCGTCTTCGTTGACTAAGACATGTCCAATAAATCTACAGCACTCTTGGTCCCGTACCCAATGATATGCTACATTCACCATCTTTGAAGTATCCCTTATCTTCGAACTTGAGCACACTCTTGTCATATTTACATACTCAACAGCTTTGATGACTTTAAAAATAATTCCACCACGACCGCATTCCACGTGTTTCTCGAGTGAGATGAAGTCATTGTTATGAACCTGCACTAATGTGTAACTTCCTCTCATACTGAGTTGGACGTGGCATTCACTGTGAATGACATATATCCCTTGGAATTTCTTGGGAAGACCGATTTCCCACCATAACATCATTTTGGTTTCGGCCTATTGCCAATCTATCATCACAGCCTTTGACGAAGCACCTGGAAAACAGATGAGTCTCCGCCGAGTGGCAGGACGTATATCCTCTCAAATTTGTGAGCATCGCGCCCGCAGGTAGAGGCTAGGAGTAATCCGAGTCTGCCCCATTTCCTCATGTGAGTACGTCATATTCTTCTCCTGTTTCATTCATGCGCTGAAGCAGCTGCTTGAATAAAACTGGAGTTAACCGATACTACATTAACGGCATATATGAACTCCCGCAACGGATGGCTGACTTGAAGGTGGTCAGACACCATGACTCCATCTTGAGGGCGCATATGGGTTCCACCCTAAATGCTCGTTCCTAGATGCACAAATTATGAAAGTATATATACAGCATGCAAATTGCAGACAACCAATGAAAACTGTCCGCTTTGCGACTACTAACCCTTGGGACTATCGTGGAGTTGGCTTGTATCGGTAAATTTGTCCTGTCGTGCCGATACCTCATGGACAAGCCTCCTGGCTCAGGCAGATAGGATCTGGATTAAGTTTGAAAAAGTACTCATTTTGCAGGGACTCCCGGAACTCTGATTATGCATTTACTCATCTCTACTAAAACTACCATAACTAAGAAACACCTAGTTCCGTCAAGAAAAAGACCTCAAACTCTCCAGAGCACTGGGATTTCCCACTCAAGTTGCGCGTTGAATTGGGAGGTCTCAGCCTTATTCACAGATGGCCTTCCACCATGATGGCCGACCGTGGGACTCAACACACCCTCCAAGTCACCTTCGTGTATTCTGTAATGAATCTCGATCGAGTTTGCGGACCTCTTAGATGGAACACCCGAGCCATGCTTCAGGGCTACAGGAATTGCATCCCTCATATATCTTTCAATCTGCATCTTCTCGCCTTCATGATATCTGAGTCTCAATAGTGAAAAGAAACAACTACATGATCATCGACTTTTGGCATATTGCATTGGACCTTCTAATAATTTTCCATGGATCAGGAACCGATCAACAATGGGATAAACATGGTCGATGTCACACATTTAGATTCGGTCTCAGAAGCTCCAACCATTTGCATCATGTATTTTTGAAAAATCTAAGCTGTGATAATTCCAAATTACCCGTGCAGTTTCCAGTGCCATTCTGGTGGCAGGGACTACGCCTGCTTCAACAATCTTGCACATGAATCAACTCCAAAAAGCTGTAGTTGTCTCGTGGCGACGTTGACCTTGCTTGGCTCATACTTGGTATCTCCGGTGTTTGTATTCATCCTGGTAATACTACCGGGGCTGTCAACAAAAGTTGGAGTCTGAATGAAACATAATTTGAAGAGCTAAATCATAACCCAGCTCGGATCCGTTCTGGACGCATTGAGGTAGATGTTCTGGGCTAGGGTTTGATAGTTCCTCGCTTGAACATTCCTCCCCGTACCCGTGCGAGTACGAGGTATGCAATTGGGAATCGAGAGATTTCACAATAGACATTGACGGGATTCGCAATCTCGGTAACATTTGCTGGAAGAATGACTTGAATAGTTCACTGTGAAGAAGGGCATTCTGATGAGCGGGGCTACGTTACTGAAAAAACGTTCTATTTTCAGCGTGCTTAACCTCACCGATGTAATACATTCCGAGAATATCTTCTACCTCCTAACCATGGGGTGTGTCTACACTAGTGGTTATAACAAGGGGCATGTCTACAAAAAAGTATTAAACAAACCGACCTCATTCATAAAACGTGACATGAAGAAAGGAGTCTTCTCAATGTACAGTAGAGTTACTTTATCGTATCACAAGTGTCAAAGACAAATATAAGAATTCATTGTAGGAAAAACATCTCCTGAACAGAAATTGCCAGCGACATCTAGACGGAGTTAATTGTTTGGTCATATCATAGTTCTGATTTACGAGATCGATCCCGTTTCCGCTATTGAATTACTCTTGTCACAGCATCTTTGAAGTTCTGGGGTTACTTGAGCAAGTGGTGCCCATAGCTTGGGTTACGAAACAAGCTTGTTTTGGGAACTCGCGCTGGCGCCTTTCGACAGAAGCTTACATCCATCAATTTTCATTTAACTTTTATTGTGCGGTGTATGAGCACAGTCTGCGGTAGTCTATTGACTACTAAGGCATAGGGCCTTGACTAATGATATCGGACACGATTGGACCAAGTTCTGTACCACGAGAAAATACTGGGCGACGATGCGGAAGTACTTACATCCATCAATCACAAGAACTGTTTTGACAAAATGTTATCAAACTTTGAACCGGCCTCGACGAAAATAAACTGTGGCTCGATCCATGGAGCGAAGGCCACCTTGATGGGACTTGGACAGAAAGAAATTAGCATGGATAATGCATTAGCAATTGCCCTACACGGAGTAAGAGAATGTATGAGAATAACGTCACGAAGGGCAGGTCTGCTTTAGTGGCTCATTGGTGGCTTTTTACGTGATCACATCTGGGAGTGACGATCCATAGTAGACTGTTTGTAATTTGAGGTCTGACAGATGCTACCCTGGTGAGAATCTTTACTATAACAACCAAAAATCTGGGCAAAGCAATAGCCAACTGGAACTACTTCTGATTTAGGACCAAACTAGGTTTCTCCTGGGATCAAATATGGGATACTACATTGGTGACCCTAAGCGATTAACCTTGAAACTGACATGTGGACTCTCATCTGTCAATTCAAGGTTTGATGTCGTCAATGAATTTTTGTCCTGGGTCACATCTAGTCACATTTGTTAGTCACTCAGCTGATAACAGAAGAATTCCGTCAGATAAGCGCTGCATGTCATGATAGGAACTTTAGGTAGCTAGTGAGATAAATAATAACATTGTATGCCCAATTTCGATATTAATCACGACACTCATTCTCACGTATGGGAAAGCATCTCGGGAAGCATCTCGACACTGATTAAGTGATCACTTGACAACTATTTGTATATCGTTCCAATGGATACTAATGATAGAACCTGGGATCTGAATTGCCGAGCTGTTGATAATTTGTCTATTTTCGTTCTACTTTCAATATGACTCAGTAGATGTCTCTCAATGGGGCTGTCACTCGAGTCGTTTCTCTCTGTTTATCTGTGAGAGTCACGATGCTTGAGTGGATAATAACAGTGGGCGATTGGGCCTCTGAGCCAATTAAGCTGGCTATGCTTTTACTAAATATCAAGGTGTATGAGTGAAAGAGGTTGACTGAAGCTTATACAAGGCAGACAAACATTTAACTGATCAGCTAGGACATTTGATGATTAGGTGACTTTTTGGTTCACAATTAAAGGTGCGAGGATGGATTAGACTGCAAGGCACAGGAAGGAGAGGAAGGAGAGGTGAAGTATGAAATAAATAACGTCTCAGGAGTCACCGATGAAGGTTGACGACTGAGAGAGAGGATTTAATCTATATACGCATATAGGAGTAGCCAGTTTCCCGGTTGTTGATGGAAGAAAATCTTACGGTACAATGCTAAGGAGTCACTTGGTACGGTTACATATTGATTGGGATGGTTAGAGCGGAAAACACCACATGAGTCCGATGGTACGCATTTTTGTAGGGTAGAGCCATGTCCACAGGTGCTACCATAGCAGTATGAAGAATAAATACAGAAAAGGCATATACATTCTCACTGATGGGGGGAGGCTCGTCCTCGGGATCTCTCCTCAGGCTAGCTTTCCTGGAATGTGTCATCAAAAGTCTGTGAGCCCTTCACGAGTGCCTAGGTCGTGTAGGGATATATGGAAGGCGAGACCTCTCAAATGTGGCGGTGGTCTTCATGTTGTGAGTGTGAGTCTGGCAGGGCTTGCCACATAAATAAGACATGCTCTCGACTGGGCCAAACCTGTACGTTAGTGTATGAGGTATCCGTAGAATTCGCGTTTCTCTCTAAATGAAATGGGATGTTGGCTGGAGTAACGAGGAAGTGGCTTGTCCGACCTATCATAGTACCTTACGTTTCGGGCCATAGGTCATCTTCAAAACCACGGTCTTCACTGATTCTTTACTTGAATTTCAGGTCCATTGGTTCCGCTGAGCAATCATTTAGACCAATAATCGAAAGACATTATAAACTCTGCAGCCACAAGCATATATTCGAAAAGACAAAATAGATACATGTGAACCAACAAGCGCAACATTGTCGAGAACGATAATATATGATACATGAAGCGAGGATATTGAGTGAACGAAAGCAGAAAATTATACAGGAAGATAGCATATGAATGACGATAGGAGGTTATTCTGAAATGAAGCTGTCATTAGAAAAATCTATTCCCTGGGCCATATCCGTGAGGGGACTTTATTTCTGAAGACTGTAAGGCAGGATGATTCAAAGAAACGTCAGGTAGTGTTACATTTCTGGATATAGAGTGTAGCTGGGGGTAAGGTATTTTGGGATTACCCAAATAACTAGTAGGGTTGATGGAGGAGGAAGGGGCATACGATCGATTAAGGTATTCACGGCCTCCCTGATGACTTTCTGGGACAGGAGATGGAGAGGATGAGCATGCAATGACAGTGTTTGGATTAAATGCTGTGGTGAGTGCTTGGAACTGGTATGGGTTGGTTGCATTGCCATTGATGTTTGTGGATCCTGACAACGACAATGAAGGATGAGGCGAGGACGATGACGGATATGAGTCCATTTTCGAGTTGTCAATTGTTATCATCCGGTCAGAGCCGTGACCTGCCGAAGGCCAGGAGCATTCCCTGTCCATTCTGTGAGGCTGCCAGCTTTCTGTGGGGTTAAATGAGTCATACAGTGTGGCGACAGAATTCGGAGCCTGGTAGGAGTAGTTGTATGAGGTATGATTGAGTTGACCTGTACGACAGGGTGCCATTTCTTGGGGCGTACGGTCTGAGGGCGTAGAATACGGTACACGAGCATCCTGAGTGGGTGATGGTCGGAAACCATCAGAAGAAATGCTGTAGCGGGATGATACAAGGCCGTGTCTGCTACGATTCTGATAGACTTGAGTCAGATCATGCGGTACACGAGCACAATGCCCAGCAGAATAGAGGCCTTCATCTGTGTGTAAAGATTCTCCGAGATCTTGTCCTGCTGTTTCATCTAATTGGGAGTTGTCCAAGTGTCTAGGGCCGGTGACATCACCCCGTCTTTTCTTCCTCGTGTTGTTAGGCCTACGCCTATATACATAGTCGGGATATTTGGAATTGAAATTTTCTTTCAGAATTTTGGCTTGGTCAAGATAGAACTGCTTTTCTGACTATTGGCATCCTAACTCAGACGATAAACATAAAGGCTCTCGTTTTACTCACCATCGGCATGGTTGTCCACTCCTTACTTAATAATTTACTGATCTCGCCTGTACGCATGGACTGATTCTCTGCAGAAACTTGAGGTCGCCTCCGACGAGCAAAAATCATGAAAGCATTCATGGGTCGCTTTGGTGTACCGTCGGCATTGAGGGTCTGGGACGTTAGGGCGACATCCTCTGATTGGTAGTAAGTACAAGCAGCTGTATGTGAGTAAATGCAGACACCTTCAACCTCAATCTCGTTCTTGTGAATTCCAAAACTGCCGTCATCTGAACCTGACAATGACTGTGCCCTGTCACCTGGTCGCTCACTAGCGAGCGGGAATAGGCTATCGCAACTATCACTGATTGCTGGTCGTCCTGCCGAAGGAGTATATATGTATTGGTTCATGGTAAGGAGTGAGTTGATGGCAAGAATAGAACTGCGAAGAAAGAGCGACGTTATGGATGTCAATAGTTAAGAAAGAGTGAAGTGAAGGACGCCTGTTAGTGGCATCCAGTCGCGGGGTGATCGGCACGGCGTGAGTCTCAGATAGATCGGTATACGGTGACAGGCGGAACGAAACGCGGATACGACCAGAGTTTGTAGTCAGAACTGCCCTTGCTGAACCAAGAGCGCGTTGTATCTGCCAACTCGAGAATCGAGATGTTGACGTATGATGTCCAGGGAGTGGGAAGCGCTGGGTAAACACAATCCATTCAATTTACGACCTGACTGGTTCGTGCCGAAATCTTTCACTTTCTACAGCCGGCTCACAGGAACAGTAACGGATTCCAGTATCTCCTTCCGAACAAGCACCGGAACTTGTGATTTCACCTTCGGCTACGGCCGAGAGTCTTGAATAATGTTTCAGAACCACCATCTGACGAGAAAGCTGGCACTAGCTGACGGAGTGATCAACTGAGATTGGTAATTTGACTCTGAACAAGAAATCTCCATTCTGAGTAGGAGAAACATCTCATCATCTCGATCTGATCTTAGATTACGAGACTCTTGCTAAGCCCTGACCCTGGTCCGTTGACAAATCGTGACTCTCTGCCATTTTAAGTTCAGAACGGAGCTGACTTTTTCACAGCCGGTATCTATCGTGTGTATCTATGGTGTGACAGGTGCTTGGAGACGCAAGGGCTGTGCTGGATTGCGGCTCCGAGAGAAACGGCAGTGAAATGTTACACCTTCGCTGTCCTTGTGATACACTGCATCTTTGGCATCCACACATCTTTCAGAAAACAGGCAGCTATGTCCCCCATGTAGACTAGATAAAATTCGTGTTTCCCCACCATCCTACCTGCGATTGACCATGTTTAATGAGGCGCAGTCGCGAACGACGCAGTCACTCTTACATATAACACAATTGCCTCGTTTTCGGAATGAGGTTGAAGAGTACTACCCCCATTGCCAGGATTTGAGACTCATTGATTTGGCCAATAGCTTTCCTTCCCAACATCGAGAGTGAAAGCATTGAGGCAGGAACGGATTGTAAAAGTACCCTTGCCGTAAAGTCTTTAGTAACCATCAATTCCTTTTTCCAGAAGTCAGTGCAAGTGCTCAGTTACCCAAGTCGAGACATTGATGAAGAAAATGTAACTCAGACGTCTCAAGTAGACAGTCGAGGCATAACAATATACCAATTGGGTGTAGTCGGGTGAAAGCAACCTAGTAGAATGATGAAAGAATGGAATGATAAACAAGAATGTATCACGAAAGACATGAGAGGTTGGACCATATTCCAACAATTGAGTTCTGACCTGTAAGCATGGACACAGAGGATCCTGGAAGGGGTTACCTGAAGCCATAGTCCTGACTGTTTTCCTGCGTTCAGTGGTTCTAAGCTGTGCATCCGCCGTGGTCTAACTGCTGACCTTGGGTGTAATTTTGATGTCACGTATAATGACAGCACATCAAAGTCAACCAGGACAAACTATTCTTACGAAGAACAAACACCTCGAGTGATGCTATTCCGCTGGAAACATATAACGTAATTGAACAGATAACATAGATTTTTCTTGTACTCGAGACCTACTAGTGAACACCCTTGGCGTACGATCAGGAGAGGTGGCCGGCCAGATCGTGTTTGCCTTTTTGTATCTGTATTAAAGATAACTCATGCCAATACATACTAGGTAACTATTGGGTCACCTCAAGGGCTTGATCCCTTGCAGAATCTCAACATCCATTTGAACTATTTTCAGACAGAGGGTTTTAAATCATCACTGGTTGGTATTTGGGCACCCCTATATCCTAAGGATGAGCTATTATTCCCAAGTTGTGCAATGGTTGCAATTATATATCATACCAGTATTCAGGTATGTAATGCTTAATGACAATCCCACAAAATGATTCAGACTCCCATTGTCTCTGACCTGCATCAAAATAGCTTCACCATATAACCATAATTCATGATAGAGTAGAAACTTGTCAACAAAATAAATTATAATCCCACAATAGATGCCATTAGGAGAAATTCTGGATATGGTATGTAACATTGATCTGACTATCCATAAAAGACTCAAAAATATCTAGGAAAGGGGTCTGAAGGCCTTGCTAAATCATAGTATTTTCTACATGAAAGAATGCAGATAACTTGAGATTTGCAGGAATATAAGAGATTTATTACAATCACTAGGATCACAAGTAGAAGGTTAGTGACAACAATAGGTACTTTAAATAAAGGATATACCTAGGATTGAAAGTAGAAGGTTAATTCTAAAGTATGTTAACAAGAGTCTTAAGTACTGAAATCCTAACTAAGTAACTAGGTAGATGTCCAAGGCTATTGTCATAATAATTATTGATATAAACTGATATGTCCATTTTACATCTCCACCACCATTCTTGATGTCATCAGTCTTACTTCTATTCCATTGAGCATCCCAAAGTACCTAACCAGTTATCCAAGATATGAAGAGGAATATATATATATATATATCAGAATTTCTCTTACATTCTACCTCAGCCGTCTATGCATTGCTACGACATCCAAGGTATGTTCTATTTAACATTTCCAAGTAGTATATTCATAGTATGCACCAGTGATTATTGTTTGTCAGGTGAATATAGTCATCTATGCATTGCCGCAACATCTGAGTGATTATTATTTGTCAATAATAATGGATATAAATTTAGTGGTAATCTAGAAAAATAGAAATGATGTTAAGTGAAATAAAGATAATAAGATGAAGAATGTACTATACTCCAAATCTAGAAAAGTCTGAGAGACCCCCCAAATTTAAAATTCATACCTAGTATCTCAGCATAGAGTAGTCTATGAAAAGTTACCTATTGTATCAAAGCTTGGATTATGTAGCACACTAATTTATGAACTTGTAGACATAGTTCTCATTCCAAATCCCTATATCATGGTTACTCATAGTATTAAAACTCTAAACCACAAGGTGAATATGCATTTTAGCCTTGAGCCTATATTCAAAGCAAAGAAGAGTCTGGGCTTAACTACAACTAAGTGTTGAGTTACTCTTTGTACTGGCCCACTGAGTCTGATTAAGAGTATGTCTGTTTAGAGCAATAAAAGAAAGGCTTGAGAAAACTAAGTTGATAACAAAGCTAAGGTCTAATATTATATCAAATCTACCTTAAATATAAGAGTTCTGTGATAGGGTCCTAACTAATTTGTGCTTGAGAAGATTTCTATGGAGTGTCTAAGCTGAAGTAAGCTGTAATGATAGAGTAGTTGAGATGACTGCCTTATCACACTCAATATTGTAAGAGAATGAAGAGAACTCGATGGAGTCTTTTAGTAGATTGTGCTACCTACTTATACACAATTTCTATTTGTCTATGTGTATACTTAAGTAACTACTAAACCTTTTAGACAATTCCATCATGTGACCTGTCATGTGATCTTATCTTATCTTATCTTATCTCCCTTTTCTATATTTAGAACCTTTCATCTAGTCCATCTGAGAATAACTTTTATTCTTCCTATTCATCTAGCCATACTATTTTTGGTTTGGGCAGGCAATTTATGACATTATTCCCCTTTTTAAGGTTCTTCCTCTGGAAGAACTTTGCTCTCTTCTATTTTCTCCAGTTTCTTTCCAACTTCTTCAGATATTCCTATTTTCTATATTTTTTCCTTTTATTTATCACCTTCTCTACTTCATATTCTTCTTCTTCTTCTATTATTACTAGAAGGGTTGGTTGCTTCTTCTGCCCTGGAACTTGCTCTTTATACCTTCTAATCCTGCTTATGTTTACTACTGGGTGGATTTTGACTATTTTTGGCAATTCCAATTCCACCATGTTGGTTGATATGATCCTTTTCACTCTATAGGGTCCTACAAATCTTTCTGTCAACTTTTCCATTTGTCTCCCTTCTATTTGCCACTTCAAGTCCTTAGTGCTTAACAGTACTAAGTCCCCCACTCAATACTCTTCCACTTCACTCCTTTTTTTGTCTGCTTGTCTTTTCATCTCTTCTTGTGCCCTTTTCAACACCATCTATGCCTCTTTCTGTATCCTCTTCATCCTTTCTACAAACTCTTTTACCCCTTCTGATTTTCCCTGTTTCCTCATTTCAAAACCCATTCTCGGATCTCTCCCACTATTTGCTCTAAAGGGTGATACTTTTGTGGAGGTGTTTACTTTGTTGTTATAAGCAAACTCTGCTGTTCTCAGCCATTCCGGCCATTGTTCTTGCTGATAATCAATGAATATCCTCAGGTACTATTCCAGTTCCTGGTTAGTTTGTTCTGTTTGTCTATCTGTCTGTGGATGGAAAGCTATTGACAACCTCGTTTCGATTTCCAGTATCTGATTTAGCTCCCTCATTAGATTTGCTGCAAATTGTGCTCCTCTGTCTGAGATAATGCTTTCAGGCAATCCATATAGTTTCCATACATGATCCCTAAACAGCCTTGTGAGTCCTTCTGCCAATGTTTTCTCTGTTGTCGGTATAAAATATGCCATCTTCGTTAATTGATTGCATACTACCAATATTGCATCATATCCTTGGACCAGTGGTAGCTTGGTTATAAAATCTGCTGTTATATGCATCCAAGGTGTTTCAGGGGCTTTATTTGGCATTAGTTTTCCTGCTGGTGCTACTGCTCAATTCTTGTTTCATTGGCAAGAATCACATCCTTCTATATATCTCTTCACTTCCTTTGTTACTTCTGGCCACCAAAAGTTTCTTGTGACCAGTTCAACCATCTTCCATTGTCCCCCATGTCCTCCCACTAGTGTGTTGTGGTGTAACCAGATTATCTCCCTTCGTAGTTCCCTATCTTTCAGCACATATACTTTTTCCTCCTTTATCATGAGTCCGTTTTCCTCTCTCTATTCTTCATCTCTAAGCATCTTAACTCCTGCCCGTTTCATTTCTTCCACTACCTTAACTACTTTGTCGTCTTTTACTTTTGACTCTCTCACTTTTTTTAGCAAGTCTACTCCCTTGATTAAGACTTCTCCTACTTCTGCCTTCTTCAGCCATTCTGTTTTGACCAACATTCAATCCTCATTGTTTCTTTCTATCCCCTTCCTCCAGTCTGATCTTCTGCTTAATCCATCTGCCTTTCCCATTCTGCTCCCTGGGACATGCTTTAGTACAAAGTCAAATCTTGATAGAAATAATGCCCATCTTGCTTGTCGTTTGTTCAACTTTTGATTGGTCATGAAGTATTCCAAGTTCTTGTGGTCTGTCCAAATTTTGAACTTGGTTCTTGCCCCTTCGAGGAAGTGCCTCCATGCCTCTAGACACCTGATCACTGCTAGCATCTCCTTATCATGAATTTTGTAGTTCCTTTCTGTGTCATTCAGTGATTTGGAGATAAAGGCCACTGGCCTCCACCTTCCATCCTTCCCTTTTACCAACAATACTCCCCCTGTTGTGTAGTTTGATGTGTCCACCTCGACTCTCATTTCTTTATCTAGATCTGGTGCTGCCAATACTGGTTCAGTCATGAAAATCTCCTTGAGTTAGGTGAACGCTTCTTTCTGTTCACTTCTTCATTTCCATTTTTTGTCCTTTCTGACCAACTGATGTAGTGGCTTGGCAATTTTGGCGAAGTCCTTGACAAACTGTCAGTAATAGTTTGCTAGTCCCAGGAACTTTTGTACATCCTTAACACACTGCGGTATTGGCCAGTTCGTAACTCCCTCCACCTTTTTCTTCTCCATTCAGAACCCTTCTGGTCCTATTATTACTCCCAAAAATCCCACTTCTCTGACCCTCCATACACACTTTTCTGGTTTTACATAGAGGTTGTTTTCCTCCAGTCATCTCAATACCTCTTCCACTATTTCATCGTGTCCTTCCTTGGTTTCTGTTGCTACTAACATGTCGTCGATGAAGGTTGCTATGTTCCCTTTATTAATCATGTCCCTAAAGAGGTCATTCATCATAGCTTGAAAGATGGCTGGTGAGTTTGTGAGCCCAAAGTACATTACTGTTGGCTCAAATGACCCTAAGTGCATTGTGAACGCTGCCTTCCATTCATCTCCTTCCTTGATTCGGATGTTGTTATAGCCCCATTGTAAGTCCATCTTTGTGAACACCTTCTTAGTCCCCATGCTATCTATTAGTTCCGATATTAGGGGTAAGGGATAACTGTTTTTGATTGTTCCTTTGTTCACATAGCGATAGTTTTGGACCATCCTCCTTTTTCCATCCTTCTTTGGTACAAATAGTACTAGCAATGTCTGCAGAGATTTTGAAGGTCTGATGTAGCCCTTCTTTAGTTGGCTTTCCACAAATGCCTGTACTTCTTTCTTCTCCATTCTGGATAGAGGGTAGATCTGTCCTTTTCTTGGCACGAAGTCTTTCTTGAGGTCAATAGCATGGTCCCATGGTTTCTGGGTTGGCATTTGCTCAGACTTGACTTTTCCAAACACTTTCTTCTATTTGTGGAAGTGTCTGGGTACCAGTTCCTCCACCTTTCTGTGATCCTCCTTGATTTCTTCCTTTCTTTCTCTTTCTTCCATGGTCCACCTCAGATCTTTCTTGTCCTTTTCCGTTGCCTGCCTTTTTCTTGTTGCTTTCCTCTCAGGTGTTTGTCTGTACAGGGGTGGGTGCCTGGTCATTTTTACTTCTCCTGTTTCCCAGTTTATCTCTGGGTTGTATGCTGCAAGCCATGGTATTCCTAGGATTATGTCTGTTTTTCCTAGTTTGCATACATCCATACTTACTCGCTCTATGTGTCCCCTGTAGTACAGGTTGACTTTCATCTCATGAGTTATTGATCCTCCCTTGTTGTCACTTCCATCCACATTTCTTACTTTTATTGGCTTTACCAACTTCTCTAGAAGCCCTGTTTTTCTGCTAGCTTCTTACTTATGAACAGGCCTGTTGCTCCGCTGTCTAACAGTGCCTTTACTGATACTCCTTGGTGGGTATCTACTCTTTCTAGTCCAATGTTGAGCCAGACTTCTCTTAACGGTTTAAGTGTCCATCCCACTTCCCTTTCAATGTGGTGGTTGAAGTTTGTTTTATTTTGTCCATTTAGTACACTGTATCTATTATGGGAGGCTGGCTGAGGGCTTACTAGTCTCCATGATCTTTTGATGCCTCCTATGTCCCTCCTCTGACCTCTTTTCAATTCCTGTAATATTGAGCCATGTACCTGAACATTTCGCAGTTGAAACACCTCTGATCTCCTCCCCAGCCCCTATTCATTTCCATTGCATTGGGGTCTCGGGCCCCTTGTCCCCCTCCCTCTCTCCTCCTCAAATCTCCACCAAGTCCTCTCCTTTGTGCTCCATGGAAACCCCCCTGGTATCTGTTGTTCCAGAAGGGCCTTGCCCCTCTAGGCGGCTGCACCTCTGGTGGCTGCACCTCTGGTGGCCTGGCCACCTGTGCCACTCCTTTTTCTCCCAATACCCTTTCCTCTGCCCTACTCTACCTCAGGTTCCTGTCCAGCCTCACCAATCTCTCCCACCATTTGTCAATCGTTATTGGAGGTGATTCCGCCTCTACCAATCTCTTTTTGATGTTCCCATTCAGCCCCCTCTTAAATTCTTCTACAAGGGGCCTTCCCTTGTAACCACTTTCTCTTGATACTTTTTTGAAAATTTGGACATACTCGTCGCACATTCGTCCTCCCTGCTCCAGCAACCTCAGTTTGTCTACCTTTCTTGATTCCTCATTAAACGCCCCAAACTCTTCTCTCATTTTTGTGAATAGTTCTTCCACTATTTCCACCACCGATATTCCCTACCTTCTTTCTTCCAGCATGTTCTCCTTCCATACCTCCGCTACTTCTCCTTGTATGTATGTCAATATCCACAATATCTTCTCTTCCTCCCTACTTTCCTTTATCCTCATACTGATGTACAGGCAGCAGGTGTTGATGAACCCTACCACTTTTTCCCTTTCTCCATCAAACAATGGAGGCTTGGCTGCCTTCCTCTGCATTTGCCCCTTTGATAGGAGCTGTTCTATCGCCATTGTATGTTGGGCAAGGTACTGGGGATCTGGTCCATAGTGATACCAGCCTCCTCTTGTTGTGGTCATTGTTGTTGTTGTTGTTGGGGCTGCTGGCCCCAGGATGATTGGTGGTGGGACATATCATCGTCCCAAATGTCTTCTTCTTCTGTTGTTGTTTCCTTGTATGAGGATCGATTGTCTTCTTCTGAACTTATTTTTATGCCTACTGGGGAGTACGTCTTCTCCCAGCTAGACACCTACTTCCTTATTGACTACTGCCCTAGTAATAGGGTTATACTACTGCCACAAAGATGCGAACCCCTAAACTAGACAGTTTCCTAAGAAATGACTGTCACTCCTCTGCATGTAGAAACTACAATGAGTTTCCAGCACAAGGTTTATATAATGAAAGAAAACAAGTATGCTATGCAGCCCACTCAGTTCAGAGATCAGGTCTCGAGCACAACACCTGAGCTTGGTGTTATGTCTCTACTGTTAGTCCCTAACTGACTAACAAGTCCCCTGTAAGCCTAGGACCCGGCTGTGGTTGTGGTCATTGGTTGCGATGACCAGCGTACTGAGGGCGATGAGAGAGTAGAGAAGAGATGTGCAAGGTTTGTGATGAATGGTGCAAGGAGTGTGGAATCGAGTTCTAATGTAATGATAGAGTAGTCGAGATGACCGCCTTATCACACTCAACGTTGTGAGAGAACAAAGAGAACTCGATGGAGTCTCTTGGTAGATTGTGTTACCTACTTATACACAATTTCTATTTGTCTATGTGTATGCTTAAGTAACTACTGAACCTTCCAGACAATTCCATCATGTGACCTGTCATGTGATCTTATCTTATCTTATCTCCCTTTTCTATATTTAGAACCCTTCATCTAGTCCATCCAAGAATAACTCTTGTTCTTCCTATTCATCTAGCTATACTATTTTTGGTTTGGGCAGGTGATTTATGACATAAGCACATGTGGAAGTGACTATTAGTACTGTATCACTTAATGTCACAATATTGTGACAGCCTATGTCAACACTTGATATCTCCTTGTCTCTCTCCAAAGGATCTAGTTAAGGTTTTCAAAGGATTTATATCAAAAGTAAAGGATATGAGACTTAGATTATATTCTTCATGTTATGAAATGGCAGGTGAGCTAGGGGATCCACAGTAGTAGATTATTTTATTTCTTTTTCTTTTTTATTTATTATGTAATAATATAAAGTATATGGGATATTATAACTCAAAAGGAGTCTGCAAGATAATTCAAGTAGATAAATACAAGTAAACACTGATTCATGTATAAATAGCTAGGTCAATTAGCAAGGACTTTAACAAGTTCTCTTTGTTAACTCTGACCTAGAGTATGTGCCTAAGTTAACTCAAACCTTGGTACACTACACTTTAGAGATGTTCAAAGACATTTAAGAGAGTTATAGAGTATAACCTCAGATTTAGAGAAAAAAACTTTGAAAGAGAGAACTTGATGTTTTATCTTTTTCTGAACTATATTTATACCTATTTTGATTGTTACAATGACTATTTTAATCTATCTTAATACATAATGAACATAATAGTCTGAATCATCTATAGTAATATCTGAGTCAAATAGAGCAATATCTATAAATAAGTCAGTCTAATATTTCTCCAATTGTCTAAGATGTAATGATCTTAGCTTAGGTTAAGTAACTTTAACCTCAATTATATCAGAGTTAACAAAAAGAACTTATTAGAGTTCTTGCACATCTCTTTTGAGTTATTGTTCCTATTTTGGTAATTAGTTCCCATGCATCTAATAAAAAGAAATTAAAAGAAAAAATAAATATTGACTTAGGGAAAGTATCAGAGTTAAATAATTAATAATAATTAACATAACTTATAAGAAGTAGAGCATTTTTTTTAACCTCAAATTATTATAAACTTAGGCAATTTAGTTGTTTATTCTTGATTTCCTAACAGAAAGTAATGATTTATAATATAAGAAGTCCTTTCAATAAGGTTTGGTTAGCCTAGAGATTTTCTAATAAGTTATATGTATCATGAATTATCCAAATCCCTCTAAGTCAATATTTATTTTATTTTATTTTATTATGTAATATAGTTGGATCAGTAAACAAGGACAAACAATTAGACATGTATAAGTAGTATATGTAATTTAGCGAGGACTCTAACGAGTTCTCTTTGTCAACTCTGACTTAGAGTGAAGTTAAGCCTGAGGTCACTCACCAAAGACTAAACCCTTACAATATGTAAGATAGAATGTCATAAACCAGCCCAGACCTAAAACTATATAACTAGAGAAGTGGGAAGAATAGGACTTATTTTTGGATGGACTAGATGAGGGATTCTAAAAATAGAATGGGAGATAAGATAAGATGAGGATCACATGACCTGGTCACATAATGGAACATTCTGGAAGGATTGTGGGAAGTTACTTAAGCATATATATAGACAAATAGAAATTGTGTATAAGTAGATAGAGCAATCTACAGAGGAACTTGATTGAGTTCTCTTTGTTCTCTCAGCATTGAGTGTGATAAGTTAGTCATCTCGACAAGCTCATTATTATATAGAACTCATTGTTCTATCAGTCTGAAATGCTATTGAAGATTATTTGGGCTTTGATAGAGATTTTGTTGTAGTCTATTGGTAATACTTGATAAAATTTAATAAATATCAGGTCCATCAGGGATCTGTGTAGTATATCAAAGAACTATCAGTGACTGTTAGGGTTTGTTGCAAGTTATTTCATACTAATTAAAGATTATTATAACTTGTTATAGTCTTGTCATAAATTATCACTTTCTCTAAGTAATATTTATTTTATTTTATTTTATTTTTTGGATGTATAAGAACTAATTACCAAAATAGGAACAGTGACTCAAAAGAGATATACAAGAGAAATCTAATACATACAAATAGTTATATTATATAAGTAGTATAGAATAAATACTAGGAACTCTAACTTAGAGTGTGATTAATATTAAGATTACTTAACCTAAGCTAAGATTGTTATAAGCCTCATTATTCTCATTCTCATCTATAGTTATTGACTACTCTTTATAAGGATTGGAAACTTAAGCTAAGTTACTCAAGAGTCAATCCTTGTTAGAGTCCTTGCTAGTTTGTTCTATACTACTTATACATGTTCATTTAATTGTACATGTTTACAAACCTAAAATTAAATCAAAAGAAAATCAAAAGAAAAATAAATATTGACTTAGAGAAGGTAGTGATTCATAACACTTTTCTAATAACTACTCACTATTATCCCAGATTCTGTATTCAATTTAGTCCCACTTCATATTTATAATACTAAAGGCTCAAATAAAAACCTCATCAAGTAAGTATGTTAGACCAAATATAAAAGTGACATCTGCTGATAGATTATAGTAGTTTCTTAGTCATCAAATGTCTTCATATGTCCTTTTCCCATATTCAGACCCAAATATGGATGTAGCACAAATATATACAAATATACTCACTTTGATGCTTAAATTTTTCAGGAAATTTTCAGAAAAACCTCAAAAAATTGGAAAAAATTAAGGAAAAAATTATACATAATACAGACTGTTGGTAAAAGGAAGCATAGTGACCTGATGTTCCAACACCACTTGCTATTCTATACAGACTGTTAGTAGAAGGAAACACAGTGACTTAATGTTCCAACACCATTTACTATGCCATGAAAAGTTGGTAAAAGAGAACATAGCAACCTGACAGCAATATTTACTTAATACCATTGAGAGTTAGTAGAGGGATTGAGCTGGACCAAAGGCCCAAAATGAAAACCTCATATAAGATAGGGAAACTTGTTGCAAATGTGTAATGTACATCATCTCTACAAGAACTATTTATCAGTACCTAGAACAATAAAATAAGAAACAATAAAAACTAAATTTAGTGAGACATTCAATATTCCGACAGCTGGATATGACAATTTGTCTACAGCTGGGAGGGCAGTATGCAATGGTACCTGGAATCTATCATCTATCTAATGAATGGCTGAGTCTAGCATACTCCAGGTACCTGATAAAAAATCCGCACCATGTGTATAATTCTCAGGCAAACCTTTATTGAATCTGACTGACATCTTCAAAGCAAACTCCAGGGGTTAGGCATAACACGGCGTGAACTCAATATACGAGCATTGAATTTTGCAGGAATCAAAAAGGGTATACGATTCAGCAGCTAATAACACGCAGTCAAAGCAAGGAAAGTCCGTATGAGTAGAAGAAAACGAAGCATACACCGAACAAACCCCAAATGTCATTCTCAACTGGGAAAAGAATCTGAGGAATTGACGAGAAATCCAAAACTATATATCCATATCAGCATTCAATGATTTAATTTCCAAACGTAAGACTTACACCGCGGACTGTGTACGTATAGCGCATTATAAATTGATGATTAAAAAAAACGTAAGACTTACAAATATAATCATCATCATGACCTCTAAACTAAAACTAGTTTTCGATCGGCGAACCCAGCAATCGCGACTCTTTCAGTAGGTCTCTGACACGATTTCCAACCACTTTACCGATCCCAAACCACTGCCTTGGGTCGCCTTCCTGACCGAATAGGTAATACATGGCACGGCGACACATCACGTTGAGATGATGAGGAAGATACTTGAACAAGCCAGTGATGACAAGAAAAAAAAAGAGGGCGAGCATTGAAACTGATAAGAAATTGTAGCCAGCATGACCTGGCAAAATCAAAGATGCTGAAACTCACGCAATAAAACCTTTTCCCATGGTTCCAACATGCTCAACACAAATGTGCTCTCGAACCACATACGCCGACGCCAAAGAAAGATCCTAAGGCTAGATGCATCCTTGGAAGGTGGCCGCGTCGCCCGATGATCAGGCTTGGGTGCAGGGAGGACCAAAGGGGTAGGAAGGGCCATGAAATCAGGATGCAGAGAGGATTTGAGAAGATTTGATTAGTTTGCGAAAGATAATTCCTATGTCGGACACTGTGTGCAGGAGGAAGCCAAAGCAAAAATCTAGGCAGACAAGTGAAAGATATGAATCAGAGAAGCGGATGTGGTGCGACTTAAGGTCAGTGCTGGCAAGTCTTTCCCACGATTGGTGATTCAAGATTTTCACTCCCATATAATTTCAACTTCGATGATAGCATTATCTGGTCAGAGACATCCACTATGAGGAATACAATTTTATGCTTGGTGCTTTCAACTTGACGCTTCAGATTTGATATTCCACCGGTCAGCTGCTGAACGTTGTGATGATACACACTCCTTTCACCAACGAGGGTTATTAGCCTTCGTTTCGCTTAGGACCTGTTCCTGAGGAGATAGTAAACAAGTGTTGAACCATGGAAGAGAACATTATCCTTGCTGAATTTCGAACAAGAAAAATATGGTAGTTTGAAGGCTAATCTCCAGAGTAGGACAAGTCACGAAAACCCCCTCCTACCAATGTCAATTAGAACGAACATTCTACTGGCGTTTAGAGGCAATCATATTCTTTTCATGATCTTCCTTCTACTCTCCTTCATGATTTCATCTTTATCAATGAGTCCCGATGTATGAATTCTGTCCTCAGGCATGCGTGATAACTGTGCCACGCTTCGGATCCGAGGCCGTCTCTTAACATACCACTCCCATGCATAACGAATGATTGTACCGTCAGCATCATACGGTGTAGGGATTTCTGAGTATCCGGGGCGCGCGGTCGGATGGCGGACATAGACGGCTGAACAGGTAGAAAAAGAGACCTCCATATAAGCGGGAATGAAGAGGTGAGGAGAAGCATAATGAGGAAGGAAGAATGGGGTGTCGCGCTTCGGATCAGGCTTTTCAATTTGGGCATATCCATTTATATCTTCATAGTCTTTGTCTGGTAATGCCTGAGGCTTGATGAAACGAACGACAGAAGGGTCTACCGAAATCATGTCCCCAGGCGCCAAACGAGTATTTGGGTTGTCGTGCTAGGAATCCGTTCAGCTATACAAATCGAAAAGCTAGAACTAGCTAAGAATTAACCAACCTTCTTCCCATTCAGAAGCACTTTCCCATGAATGACAAGTCTTCTGGCCTCATAAATACTCTCTGCAAAACAAGACCTGAACACCACAGTGTCTATCCTTCTCTCTGTCTCGCCGAACATCAAGCTTCCAACAGGCGGCATTCCCTTCTTCTCAATAGCCCTTTCACTCTCCTCAGTACGTGTCTTTCGCTTGGCATATTCTGCAAGACTAGCCTCATCGTCTCCTATCTTTATGGCGCGGCGCGGACGAACGTCGGGTATTGTTTCGGGCAGATACCATCGTTTGAAAACCTTCTCGTTGATATAGTCACCGTGGTAGGCTCGCACTAGCTTCTTGGACAACCAACGCTGTTGAAAGAGTGTTTCCTTCGCGGGAGAGAACGTAAAATCGAGCCCACGAGACTTTGGCCCTATTGTTCTGTTCCAGAGATTGAAGAGGTTTTGAGGTGACCAGCTCTGCGAGAAGTCTAGGTCAATCGGTCACACCATTGCTGGACAAATTGCGCCTCACCATGCGAGGCAGGACCCTTTTGAAATGAAAGATACCTCTATCACGCATCTTTTAAAAGTGTGTTCACTAGCAGCAGAGAACAAGGACATCAGGCGTAAAAGGATTGAAACTCCGAATTTTGTAAATTAAAATGGTGTTTGATCACAGTCAACACGAGATATAAACAACACTCTCATCAGCCCATGGCCAGACCGCCCCTACCTGAAGCTAGCATGGGTGCCACAGCCTTCAACTGTCAGTTGCCTGAATGGCTGGTAGACTATAAGTCTCACTGATAGACATCACCAAATAGAAAGACAGGCTGGAAAAAGAAATTCTCAAGTGAGTGACTCTGCAATCCACTATGTCATCAAACCTCTGGTCCATTTCTTCCTCTATTCCCCATGTCTCTGTTGAAAATCATGAGTGATAATGAAAACATAGGTCTGAAAGGGTACTCCTACACTGTATGATGATACCATCAAAGCTTCTAACACAATGAATAGCTTTGCAGAATAGTATATAATGACATGAGGAAATCTTTATTCCCAAGACCCACCTAAGAAGATCAGCCTTTAAGCTCACTTTACTATGCAATGTAAACAGGCTGTGTCATGAAATGCTGCCCTAAGGTAATATTTATTTTTATTATTCTTTTTTTTTTCTTTTCTTGAACAAGAACTAAGTGCCAGAAAGAAGATTGTGCAAAAACAGCAAGTATAGCTACACAATTTGTATATAACATACAGTGAGCAAAAAAGCCATTTATATATTTAACACTTTTATGTTGACCATCAAATAGCTTAATAAGAAAATTAGTAAAAAATTTGAAAATATTATATAATTAGGTTTAGACTCTTAGCTCCAGGTTCCAAAAAGAATCATGTGATATCTAACTATTATATATTAAAGGGGAGAATTAGCTTAATTATATTGGATCTTTAGTATCACTTTGTACTAGAGCCATTAGTATAAAGGCAAAGGTCTAGTTGCCTAGTATATTTAAGAACTACTAATAGATAGGTCCCAAAAGTAGGACTGATTTTTGCTTATAAGTCATTATATCATCTAGTTCTATTATTATTAGTATATTTCCATATTTTTTTTCTCTTGGTTCAATAGTTATTTAGAGTGTAACTATTTATTTATATCTAGTAGTTGATATTACTAGGTTAATGTTCATATGACTATACACAGACTACCTCTAATAATATATGTAATAATCCTCAGTTAGATTAACTTAAGATTGTATTCTAAGTTAAAGTTAACAAAGAAAACTTGTTAAAGTTCCTGATATTTGGTTTACACTATTTATACATAATTTTTATTTGTACATATTATATATCTCTTTTGAGTTACTATTCCTGACTTGATAACTTATTCCCATATGTCTGAAAAATAAAATAAAATAAAATAAAATAAATATTACTTAGGAATTTATAATACCATTCTCTTCTCAAAGATTCTTATTCCAAGAACTTTTCTTTACAACTTACTATATGGTTTTCTTAGATCACCTATGTTATATTCTTTGTCTTCTAACTTCTTCAAATACTTTTATCTTTTTTGATCTCTTTTCACTCTTTTTTGTCTTTTTCTTCATTCCACTCTTTTATTATTTCTCTCTTATACTCATTCTTTTCTTCTTTTACTTTTTTCAGGAATGGGTTTCTATTATATCTTGAGAATGAGTTCTTTTTCTATCATCTCTAATTTTTCTTTATTTTTTTCTAGTATTCCTTATCGTACTTTTTGTTTCCCTAATTATATATCAACTTTACTATGTATTTTTCCAGTAATTCTCTGCTAAATGTTTTTTCATTTTTTTTAGTTTCTTGTCACCTGACTTTTTTCTTTTCTTTGCTTTCATATGTTCTTTTAAACTCTTCTATTAAATCTATTGTATTTCTTAAGTTCTTCTTATTCTCTCAGGTATCTTTTTTGGCTATGCACTTTTTCTAGTACTATTATGCCACTAGAGCATTTTCTACAAAATTATAACATAGAAAGCTTTATAATCCTGAACTCACACTATATATTTACTCTAGATTACTATTATATTCCAAAATTTTGTAGTTCTTTTCTTTTCTGCTTATTTAATTAATTAATTATTATTATTATTCTCCTTTCATAATAGATCTCCTAGTTCATTAAATCTTCTGTAATTACATTGTAGTCTATGTTTCATGTACATCTCCTTTCTTAGATTTTGTATATATACTACATAGTTACAATGTAGTTCTTTAGTTTGTAAATTAACATTACTTGTATCTATTCTCATTTTCTATATTCCTTCTTTTTAACTCATACTCTGATGACTCTGTCATTCCAAAGTTAGTGATTACCACAGCGACAGAAGATCAGAGTATAATACATAAGTTAAAGCCAAGGTTATTCTCTTCATTGTCACTAAATACAACCTCTAGACATTACTTGATAAAACTCCAGATCTTATATTCTCTTCTTTTTTTTTGGTAGTATACTTGTAATTGGGTTTCTAGATATCCTTCAGACTTTGGAGTAATCATTTTATTATTTTTTTCTCTTTTTATTCATTTACATCACTCTGTTACCTCTAACACTACTCCATGATAGACAGTCTTCATATGTTAATGTGGACTTGCTTAAGGATCTTAGTTTCTTTTATTGGATTTTGATAGTATGAATGCACTGTATGTTTTTTATATAGGTGTTACAGAATAGTATTGGAGATAGCAGATTGTTTAAATAATAAAGAATAAATAGAATGAAATAATTACTTCAAGATCCAAATGATATTCAGAACTTGCTTACAAGTATACTGTCTATCATACTCCAAAAATTTCGTAGTTATTTTCTTTTCTTTTTATTAATTATCATTATTATTCTTCTTTTATAATAGATCTCCTAGTTCATTATATCTTTTGTAATTACATTGTAGTCTATGCTCCATGTATATCTCCTTTTTCAGATTTTGTATATATACTGCATAGTTATAGTGTAATTCTCTAGTTTGTAAATTAACGTTACTTATGTCTATTCTCTTGATATATCCTTTCTCTAAATTCATACTCCGATAACTCCACTACTCTGAAGTTAGTGACTAACACAGCAATAGAAGATTGAGACACAATACATAAGTTGAAGCCAAGGTCATTCCCTTTGTCATTGCTGAATATAATCTCTGGACCTTACTTTACATTACTCTAGATCTTATATTCTTATTTCTTTTTCTTTTATTAACATCACTCTGCTACTTCCAATTGTAATAAAATGACAGACGAGCTAGAGCATCCATAATGGTGGAATATTTTATTTCTCTTTCATTTTCTTTTATTATGTAATAGTTTGAAGTATGCTGTCATGCAGAACAATTAATTTTGGCAATATAAGTGACATTTGGAACCTAATAATTATAATAAACAGCTCTCGAGAGAGAATTGGCTTTCCAGATATAACTACTAGAAGTCTAGTGATGTACTCAAGAACACTATCCGAGTAGTGGAGTAGTGGCCACAATCACCACTATCAGTATTTCATAATGCTTTCTGGATGGTCTCATATCATATCTATAAGACAGACTTCCCTTTAGAAGTGCTCTTAAGAGCGAACTCAACCTTAGAAGTATTTCCCTTGATAATAATGTCACTCAATAACTGAGCCCTGGTTTATAATAGGAACACCATCAGAGGCCATGCATCAGTCCTGATTGGCAATCCAAATATAGAAGAACAAGATGAGGATATTGTCAGAACCTGCGGAACAATCCCAGATCTCCCTCAGAGAATATAAGGTTAAAGATGAGGAGAACTCGACAGAGTTCCCTCTATGAATTGCTTAGCTATTTATATAATTACAAGTGGCTATGCTAAGGCTATTCTAAGAGAGAATAAGGTATCTACAGACTATCATCTGTCAAGTCCTAAGTATCTTCCCATATCAAACAGCTTCTGCCTACATGTTTTCCCACACATGGCAGCTGCCTGATAGGCATGTGATTGACACATGCCTTTCCCATGCTTGTCCCTTTTATTAATAATGTAGTGTATCCATGCCATCGTCGTAAAGTTGTTACCACCGTATAGTCGTTAATTAATTAAATTAATAAAGAAAAAGATAAGTGTCAGAGCAAATCATAATATCCACAAGATAATTCAAGTAGACAAATACTAGTAAACACAGATTTGTATATAAAGTAGCTAAACTAATTAGCGAGGACTTTAACAAGTTTTCTTTGTCAACTCTAACTTAGAGTGTGAGTGAGGTTAAGATTACGCTACCTAAGCTTCAATTGTCACACTAATACTACTCTGTAATACTACCAAAGAAAAAAAAGAGAATATAAGTTCTGGAGTATTATCAAGTAATGTCTAGAGGTTGTATTCAGTAATGATAAAGAAAATGATCTTGGCTTCAATTTGTATATTGTACCCCAATCTTCTATCACTGTGTTAGTTACTAACTTTGGAGTGATAAAGTTGTTAGAGTATAAGTTGAAAAGGAGATATATAAAAAAGAAGAATAAACACAAGTAACATTAATTTACAAACTGAAAAACTATAATGTAACTATATGGTATATATACCAAACCTAAGAAAAGAGATATACACAGAGTATAAACTACAATGTAATTACAAAAGATTTAACAAACTAGGAGATCTATTATAAAAAGGAGAATAATAATAATAATAATAATTAATTAAAAAATAAAAAATAAAATAACAATGAAATTTCTAGAATATAATAATAGGTGATCCTTACATGTTTTTTTATAGAAAGTTTGCCCTCAACTTTGATGTCATCAACTAGTTTGTTTTTTATTACTTTGTATATTATTTTAGTGTTAATGTGGCCCAAACATCTATACCACATACTAAAAGGTACTGGTTATCGCTTTGATTAAGCAATCATCATCTTTATTACTGGTTTATTAATATCTACAATATATAGTTGGCCAAAACATGTTTTTAAATTGACTGTCTTCTCTTTAGATATCTTAATCATTATCTTACCTCCCCCAAACATTATGTGTATTTCCTTTAATTCAAGTTTGCAACTGAAATTAAGTTTGATCTCAGCCTAGGTATGTGTAGAATGTTATCAATAGAAATCTTCCTTTGCATGTCATTGATTGCTGCTTAGAACTCTATTTTTCCTATTCCTATGATCTCAAAAGTTGAATCTTTCCTAGTAGAAAGTTCTAGAGGTGAGTTTTCAAGTTTGCTATAAGTTGCAAACAGGGATCTCTCAGTAAAATAGTGCTTGCTCATATTAGAATCAATTAAGATAAAAATATCATTATATAAATTATTTGTTTGGATATGGAATATAATAGGGCTATCTTTAGACTAGGACTTAGTTTGTACTATCTTTTCCTTGTCATTTTCTTGTTCAACAGTGGTGTTTGGTCTACAAGGGATAACATTATCATATAGTGAGTTATTAGTAAGTATTTGGTTGGTTAATACCTTTAGATCATAGTTATTAGAGCAAAAACAGGTTTCTCTACTTTGAGTAGATCCACAGTAGTTACAATGTTTGCTCTAGTAGGTTTATATCCATTTTGTTATGTCTTACTAGCATTGCCTTTTACTTCTCTTCTTTTTCCAAACTCTGGAGGAAACTATCTCTCTTTTTCTCCTTTTAGTTAGTAACAGGTCTCAATTATATGTTTACAGCATCAACAATTTGGATTTACATAGATAAGCTAAGGTTTTTGTTTTGGATTATAAGTAAAAGCTTAGAGTACTATGGTGTTTTGACCAATACTAGTAGGTCAGATTTTGTAAATCTTTGTATACTAGACCTGAAGGCAGGCTATTGCATCTGCAGATGTTATGTTCAGATCATATAGAAGTGCAGTGGCAGGGTTCTAGGATTCAGGTAAGGCAGTAATAATTATATCTTTGAAGTTCTTACTAGAGATTTTTGATCCTAGGGCTCTTGCATTTGCCCATCTGCTACACATGTTGATTATGAAGTTATTGGAGTCTGTATGGTCTGAGTAAGTTACATTTCATAATATTTGTTCAGCATTTAAGTGAGCTATGTTAAATACTTTTTCATATATATTAATATAAGATATCTAGACATCAGTGGCTATTCTATCAATGTTAATCCCTAATCTTACTAGATTTTTTGTATTGAAAAGGAGTAGGTCCAATGTTCATGTGTTCTATACCTGCTATTTTTTCAAAGTTAGGTTCTCAGAGTCCTATAATGTTTTGGTAATAGGGGTTGGTTTTTCTTTTGCTACTGATAGTATAGTTGGTAGTAGAGATGGTTGGATTATAGATCTATCCAAGTATCCAAAAGCTTCTTTAGCTAGGACAGCTGTTTGAATAAGCCTTTGCCAGGATGACCAATTGATACTGTCAAATTTGTTTGCTTTAGAGAACATTGATGTTATTGATGTTATATTGTAAAGTGAGTTCAGTTTTGGCTTTTACAATTTAGTTGGCAATGGAGCCCATAATCTTTTACAGAATAAATCTTAGTAGTCAACTATAAGTTCAACAACTGAGATAACACATACATATATATATATCTCCCTATTAGCATTGACTGGTGTAGTACTACTGTTAATGGGTAATAAAGGTCCTATTCAATTATTATGGAAATACTACTGCAGTGGTCCTTTTCAATAACAACACATCACCTTCTAACTCATCCTTCCTTATTTGGCATTTGCCTCCCATACATCTGAAACAGAAAGAAAGAAAAATAAAATAAAATAAATATTGCCTTAGAAAAGTAGTAACTCATAACACTTGTTGCTCTTAATACATAACTAACAATCACTAGAACATAGCTAGACCCTAGGCTTAAGGGAACTTACTAAGGAGTTTAGACTTTGGAAGTAGATTAGTTAGGACCAAGCTTGGACCCTAACTTGTAATCAGACCCAATGACCAAGCAGTGTCCTTTTTCATACTTGTTTTTGTTTTTTTTATCAACCTTGTGCTGACTCATTGTGGTTCTTACATACAGAGTAACAGTTGTTTCTTAAGAAGCTATCTAGTTTAGGAATTCTCATCTTTGGGGCAATAATGTAACACTAGTAGACAGCTGAGGGATAAAACAACTAATGTAGTTATTCAAATGATCTGAGAGTCTCAGATTGATAACATAGGTAAGGCCGAGGATTGACTTAATGACCCATCTCTTTAAGTGCAGAACTGAGGTGAGAAAAACTACAGTATTCTTCTAGACTGATAAGGGTCATCAGTGATAAGAAGATCAAGAATAAATAACAACAGATCTTAACAAAAATTCAATGGAGACACTGTCTCTCTCTCGAAAGAAATTGAGATAGTTTCTTCTAGGCATGTTCTTACTCAATGTTTGCCTGTGTAGGAATTGGAGCTGTTTCTTTGTGGTAGAGATGAAACAGAGGTGCATATAGCATTCGGGTGATGTTAGAAGAGGCTTCGAGTACTTTCTTTGAGCACAGGAATCATGATTTAACAAGCACAGAAGCTTCAATACATACCAACGAGAGTTGCGAGACAAGGAAAAAATGGTAGGTTAGGCGGGCAACAAGAACGAGAATAAAAGCATTCCCTTAGGGTTGAATGAAGACGATGACAAAGTTAAAACCTGCCAGACGGCCAAGAAAGTGTGGGTTGGATCTAGTTGAATAGTAAACCGTATTTTGAAATTTACCCTGACTCGATAGTCAATCTGATGCATAACAATGACCCATGAAATAAAACAAAAATAACACAATCAATTAATCTATAACAATCACGTCATTGTCTCTCTCCCTGTCTACCAGCATAACCATTTCTTCTTCTTCATCATCATCATCATCATCATCATCATCATCATCATCACCACCATCATCATCCAATTTCCTCTTTTTATTCGGACCCTGTCTTGGTTGTTGGTTAACTGAATCCGAATGTTCCCTTTTTCTTGTCGTTGATCTACTTTGGTCCGATGAATTTCTTCTTTGAGGTGTAGGATCAATTTCAATAATCCCATTCAAATCTTCTACTGTTGTTGGTGTTGTTGGTGTTGTTGGCATTGCAGAGGGAAAATGAAGAGGAGGAAGTGTTTCTGTGATTCTGGGTTTATTTCGTTTTTGAAATCGAGGTAAAGGATCGGGGAGAATAAAAGGAGGTGCATCAATAGAATGATTCGGACTGCGAGAAAAAAAAGGGAAGGTCAACCTTTTGTCTTGAGAACTAAATTTATACGACTCACGATAGACAACATAAATTCACGGAAATGGTTCCTCCTTTCTCTCCTTCATCGTCATCATCTTCCTCTACAATCGTTAGAAACTTGCCTCTTGTCACGTTCAAACTCTCCAACGTTCTCTCATAATTATCTTGCCAATCAGGATCACTCAACACTCTTTTATCCTCATACACACTAACTTCCTTTTCATTATCCTCCCCATCCGAAAACAACAGTCCCTTAACAACTTGTCCCAACGTCATTCTGGAAGGATCACATCGCAAAATTGCATACGTATCTCTGCAAATTGCACAATCCGGATTAGGTTCACTCGTCCTGATACTATTAAGAGGAACAGATGGTTTGAATTGTAGATGAACATTGCGAAGACTTTCGTAAGACTTTCGAAGGAGATGGAGAGCTTGTAAGACGATAAGACCAGAAATAATAGCATTGGTAGTTGCGATTGCTGGGATGATATTACCCGCCATTTCTGTCGGAGTTTCATATCTAAGTAAGGAGGAAACGTATATAAGGGTATACATACCTTTAATTTCCCAACGCGTCTTTTCTTCTATGGCATATACCACAGAACGTAAATTGGATGAAGCAGTTACGAAATCCAATGTGTCATCGTCATCTTTGTCAAACGCTATCGTATGTTCACCATTTTGCAAACGAGATGCAAGTCGGTTCGTACTATTATCAAAAAAGACAAAAGAAGGCATGTTCACGTGAGAGAAAAAAAGGACAAACCTTGAAATAAATAATTCCAGGTTTTCTCTCAGAGAGAGTCTTTGTTGATCTCTCAAGACATGATGGTGATGACGAGGACAGCTATTGCTACTACATTCTCCACTTGAACGAGAATGAAAATTCGATGTAGTGCTGAGGATATTGTCGAAACTTAAAGGCGCAGGTGCCTTTCTGGACTTCCACATGTCTTTCATGGTTAACAGATTTTCAATGTCAGCATTGAAAACCTACAATGAAAAGATGAGAAGACAAAAGGATGATGAGAAAAAAGCTGACCTTGTCAAACACGATTCTCGCGACATCTGAGGAACCGTTGGGAGATGGTTTGCGTAGAGCTTTTCGTACAGCTTGAAACGCCAACGCCTCTTTTCGCAACGTTTCGATTTCGTGAACTTTAGGGAGAAGATAAAGAAAAAGGCAAAGGAAAAATTAACCGAAACTAATGATAGGTATTTCATAAAAGATGTCTTACTGTTTTCACCTTGTCTTTCAGCTTGGTCGAGTTCATCTATTGCATCTTCGTCTTCACCAAATAAATGACTTTTTTCAAGAGGGATGAATTTGCTCAGGAGAGACAGAGAGAATGCACACACCTCATCAAGTAACTTTTACTCCATACAACGCAATGTATAGGTTGACTTGGTGTTGAGCGGATGGTGCAGATGGGAAATGTTTTGCGAGTAGGTTTGGGCACGCAATCGAAGCATTCTGTTTGATCCTATGGGGGTGGTCTATTTTCTTGAGTATGAGATGGGTCTTTGAAAGTTACCTTGAGAAGACCTTGAACTTGACCCAGATAACCTGCTGTACCGGATTCAACAAGTGGAATATCTCCTGCAATACACATTTTATTGACGTGTCGACGAGCATCTACGGGTTGGATGAATTGAAAATAGGAGAAGAGAGAGAGAGGGACGCGCCCAAGTTGTCTAAAGCGTTGAGAACAATGTCGAATTGCTTGAACCAGTCTACGTCATACTGGGATTCCTTGATATTCGCGTGGATCGGGTGTATTTTGACATTGGGATTGAACGGCGCAGCCGATTGAGCAGCGATCTTTTGAACGTTGTAGACTGTTCAATACAAGGGCACTTGAAAACATACCAAAGCTTTACTCTGCTTGACATTTTTTTTTCTGAACAAGAACTGCCGATTCAGGTTAGAAAGATCGATGGTATCGAGGTCGAGAATTGAGATGTGGCCAAAACCGGTCAATACAAGATTTTTCACTACAAGATGAGGGACAGTCAGATGGAAAACTGAACGGATATTTTTGCGGATGTACAGAGTTCACAGCCAATGCCGCCAGCGCCAACCAAGAGAACTTTAGTGTGAGATAGTTGACGATAGAGGTGAGGACCTAGGATCGCATGAACATGGGCTGAGCGACCTGGCACGGTGGACATTTCTCTTGAAGGAAAGTTCAGAAGTAAGCCTTTAATAAATAAATGAGTTGATAGGTCCTATTATTCTAATAGGATTTCTCTGCGCTTTGCTCTTAGTGTATCGGTTAATACACGGATCTGACAGACAGTCCTATTGCCGCGCTAAAAGCGGGGTTCGATTTTTACCACGCAACTTTTTCCTCTGAATAACCTTCCATTTTTTCTCCCATCGATGGCCTTGTCACCTCCGATGAAGAACTTGATTCTGGTGCTTTACTGCGGCTCTCAGGACTTGGGTCTATATGCCCCACTGTGCACCCAGGCAACGATTGTTATTGATTCGTCTTCCTCCTCGGACAGCCCTCCCAACATCAAGAGAAATTCTGAGGTTGATGTGCTCTGGCAGAGTTCTGATAGTGCGATAATTTCGATTCTTGTCAGTAGTAGTACAGCAGGATCCGACATTATACTCGCTCTCGACAGTCCTGGGTATTCACACGCAGCCACTGCGCCCATCCCTCTCTTTCATTGTTGACGATACCTCGTCCCCTCTCCTTCATTTACAAAACATGGCCCTTTCGTCCACTCCCAGTCAATCTAATCAAATTCCCATTCCTCGAGCTGATCAACCCTCACTCAGTTATATGACGAAGCCTTGAGTTTGACTGCACAACAACGTACTAGGTGGAGTGTCGTGAGGTTGAACCGTAGTTCGAATAATCGTGCGCGGACGTTGTTGAGTGAAAGAACGAGTATAAATGACTTCAAACATGAGTATGAGCATGAACACGAACATGACATAAATACATGTGATGAGGCATTGGGGAGATATACCATTGGTGATTATTCCCCTTTCCTTTGGGTTTTCTCTCTATTTGGACGTCTTCCTGTCGTCTTCCTGTCACGTAGTACCCTCGACTTAGTAACATTGAACATATTATACAGTTCAATCAAACAGACTACAACTGCTTGTATTCTTGTTTACGATCTTGAAATACAAGATGGATGAGGTAATGGAATGCAAGACAGGTAGAATGGGATATCTAAATGATGGTCTGGAGCATAGGGGCACTGGAGGGAAATTTAATAGGAGATAAAGGTACTGCGGTTGCAAAATTGGAGATGAAGATGAGAGAGTTGAAATGGTGTCCTGAACAGAATGAATAACAACTCTTGGCGCCCGAGGCCAGACAGCGATGTCTTGCGAAATTATTTATGGAGAATTGTGATTTAGTGATGGAACTCGTCAGCACCTTAGGCCATGGCTACTTATTGCTCGAACCCCTCAGCCTCTTCCTCTGCAGTTACAATTCCAACTCCTGGAAAATCCATTCTCAAACGCCCTCCCTCATCCCAGCCGTCTCTGTTCTCTCGGCTTTCCAAGTTTCTTCCGACCAATGTAAACTCGATATCGGGGGGCCCCAACTCGCAGGCAACGCAAGATGAAAACCGGCCACTCAAACGTGCACATTTTATCCTGCCAGAGATTTCAATTGTATACCCAATATCCTCTATTAATCCACCTTCAACGCCGTCGCTCAAAGATGAGAAACGTGCCATCGAGGACAAGGAGTACGAAAGGCGAAGGAGAGTCGTTAGAGGCCCGCCAAAGAGTCCTGGGGAAGAGCCAGAAGATTGGTGGGATATGAATAAGGTTGAGTCATTCTATCGAGACTGTTGTGCTGGCTGCGATGAGGTGCCAGACCCCAGTATCAGTGCAGCATTCAAGGTGTGCAGCCCTTTGATAGTCCAAGAGATGGATACTCATAGGAGTAGAAAGCTGCAATCACAAATCCCCGTGCTGTAGATTTGTCCGGCGTACAGCTGACACTGTCCTCTGCGTCGATTTTGTCCGATGTTTTCACGATTGAGTGGGGATTACACAAGCTTATTTTTCGTGAATGTGATCTTGACGAATATGTAAGTCCATCCACCGCTCCTGAGCTTCAATTCCTGTTCAGATTCAATGATCGCAGACACTTAAACCCATTTTACACTCGCTACTTATTCCAGGCACTTTATCTTTCCTGTCAGTCGCATCTAACAGGCGCCTCAAGACACCCGCATTTCGACTGATTGGCGCCTACCTCAAAAAGGCCAAACGCCTTCGCTTCCTGGATATCTCTCAGAATGGTATAGACAAAAATGCTATGGAATACATTACTACTGCGTTGGAAGCTCCTGACCAGGGCCTGGAAAGTCTGCGCCTGGATGATTGTAATTTGCGGTCCGCAGCGCTTGAAGTTCTCTGTGAGTGCTACTCACATAAGATTCCATACTCGTTAACAATCCTGAGATTTGTTGCTGTCAATTACAGGCCGTACAATTCGCACGTCCTCGCTTCAACATATCTCGCTTAGACACAATCACATCAGTTCTGCAGGAGGTGTAGCTTTGGCATTGATGATCCGCGATTATCCTGATACAGTGCCCATCACAATTTCGATCTCCCCAACGCCATCACATTCAGGTACTCCGGTATCTTCAACGGCATCATCTCCGACAGTGTCTGCATCAAGTCTACCTTCTGCAAATTTACCTCCTCACACACCTACGGCAAGCTCTACATCACACCCCCAAGTGCCATCGTTAGCATTGACAGTACCAAATGGCAAGAGCGGCCCTATACTACCGCCTCCACGACACCCATCTCAGAATCCAACGCAAACAAATTATGCACCTTACGTATCTCGCAATAAACGTCGCGGAGGTACATCGCCGGTAGTGCCCAGTTTTTCGTCGTCGGCAGGTGAACAGGTCTCCACGATCACTTCATCCTCTCAGGGGGGTGTTACGACACGCCACCTTTCCACAGCTTCTGGACATCGACATGACGTTTCATCCCATGCATCACCTGTGAATCATTCCTTGTCCTCAATGACAAGAGCAAAGTATAACACAGGACCAAGCCCGGCACTACTAGATCGTGTAAGAGCCATAGGTGCCTTGCCTAGATTTGGCGCTCTGAGGACACTTGACCTGAAGGGGAATGATTTGAGGGTTTGTGTGCAAATTGATTAATTTTTTTCCAGACTACTGACGACATCCAGAATGGAATCACATACCTTGCTCAGGTATTGAAGCGGAATCGAACGCTCAAACTCCTCAATCTCAGCGAAAATAAGCTAGACGTCGGGTGTTTAGTCGCTATCGCTGAAGCTCTTGTGAGTAACCAAATCGTCCTGCCATGTCCTTTGAGTTGAACTTATTTGGTAGAAATACAATTCTTGTTTGGAAACACTTGACATGAGCAAGAATCCATGCTCAGGTCCAAATCTGGACGGAGTAGGTGACAGCCAAACTTGTCAGTGAGGTGTTTTTGATTGGTGCTTCATAGATCCAGTCTCTTCGTACGGCCTTTACCTTGAATAGTTCTCTCAAGCGTCTCTTCCTGTCCTCAACATATCTGACCTCAACAGGTGCAATAGCTCTCGCAGAATTTCTCCCCGAATCTACGTCCCTCCTTCATCTAGATTTAACAAATAATCAGCTAGACCTGGCCTGTGTTCGGGCCCTTAACAAGGGTCTGAAGAGTAATCATGCTATGAGATGTTTAGATCTCAGCATTCCACCGGGAGACGAGGCTTTTGCAAAGTGTGTGTATACGCTATAAGATAGAATCCGTCTCTCTGAATCGATCTCAGGATGTGCAGAGAGATTCTTGACACCTGTGTCCGGAACACCGAGGAAGCAGAAAGGAACTCTAAAGCCTTGTCTTTGATTCCCGTGCCTTCATCGACTACGTCAGAGAATCCATCTGTTGATATCAATGCTCCTGCATCAAGTAATGTGCCTGCCGCAATGACTGTGTCACATATTATGGGTGGGAAGAAGAGAGGAGTTTGGGGGCTGATTGAAGAAAGCGAGCTTGCAAAGAGTATCCAGAAGGATGAGGAAAAGAAGGTTAGTACACCCGATGGCGTGTCTCTATCTACATATTGTCAATTCAACTGAGTATAGATGGAAAATGACATCCTAACACGGGCAAGGAGTATGGTGTCCCAACTATCACAACTTCATTTGCAGTTGTCATCAAGGACACCTAAAGTGGAGAATCAGCAACAGTGTCCAGAAGCATCTATGACAACTTCTGCAGCAATAGTTGTTGAACTTCGATCAGCGATTCAAGAGACCGTAGTGTCAGAGGATTCAGAACGAATGGCACGACTTTTGAACGTCAATGATGAGCTACTTGAGCTGATGAGGCGTATTCCCTCTCTCTCGAGTGACGCTACTTCTGGGACCGATGGTGCGGGTGATAGTGAGAGGCAGAGACTTGTTCTGCAGGGTCTTGGATTGTCTTTTGCTGGTAGTACTACAATGCCGGATTCAGAGGTTAAAAAGCACGAGCAGAACATCGATGTATCTCCTAAACCTGATACAGTCGTTGCTCCTGATTCACCTGATCCTGTCACTAATCATCTCACCAGCAATCATATAGAGGGACATGATAAAGGGAGTCTGGTGCCGACTCCGCCGCATATGGATAAAGGCAAGAGGAGAGCGGAGCCAGCGGAAGAGAAACACGAAATCATGACTAGTCCGCCATATACCATCAATTCTGACAGCGACGAGGATGATGAGAGACGGATGACGATTTCCGAGATGTCATCGTTTTCGCCGACTGAGCGGTAGGTGATACTTTTTCTTTACCGTGTTGACCGACCTACACCTGAAACATGATACTTGTTCTATGTTTAGGTCAAGAAGTTGGGTGGAAGAGGAAGGCGAAGTTTTCAGGAAAGGGAATTTCCTGCTCAAGCCTGAAGAGCTGGAAGGCGAGTATGACAGCGAGGAGTTGCGCAAGGAGGTGTGTGTGTGTGTGTTGCGATATTGTGATGACTATGTTGTGTTTATCTGTTCTATTTTATATAGCTCCTTGAAGCCATGGTTGAACGTCCCCCTCCGCGTTCGATCAATGAACTCGAGATGGATGGACCAGTGTCACCGAATCTTGACGTTGTTCCTATCAACATACTTTTGTCTGGAGTACCTCCGTCTGTTGGGTCTCCAACGTCACCGACAACCAGCGTTTATGTTTCTGATGTCAATGGGCTAGGGAGCCCCGTGGAACAAACAACTAAGCTTCCACCAAGACCGTATATATCTCGAAAGACTTTGACTACGACATCCTCGGTTATGAAGGTTGTATCACCTTGTGTAGGTGTAGGTGAAAATGCCTCCACTGATCCTGGTTCGCCCGATCATAAAAGGGAGAATGAAAATGGAAAAGTGCCTCGGACAGTTGTGCCTGTGGAACGAACGAGGTCTGGATCAACTGCGAGTTGAATGGAAAATTGTGGGTGGATTGAATTGTTAGTTTATTATTGCATCTATACGGGCATTGGTTTTTGGTGATCTAGATACGGTTTTTTTTTTTATCTATGTGATGGGATGGAATGGCGTAGTGTGGAGTTTGGGTGTGTGTACTTTTTTTTTTTTTATGAATCTTGTTTTGATTGGTGCGAGACTACCCGACTGTCTCAAGCTTGAAGACTGTTAACTGTTATAATGGGGTTTTTTTTTATCGAGTTGTCACAGCTTTCCTCCTCCATGATGTTGATCTTTCTTGACACCGGTTTGATACTCTCATCCCTGATATTGTTTATTGCTTGGGAAAGTATGACTGGAGAAAAAGTTCATTTGGACCAAGCTCTGTAGTGTTTGGCTATTACCAAGACTCGTATACCATTTCAGTCTTCTGATGGACTTTTGGTATTCCAATTATGTTCTTTTTCTTCTGTTCCATTTTCGAAAATTTATAGTAAAACTGGTTTTTGTCATTTGTTCTTCTTTTGCGATGTTAGCATCTTTCAGCTCTAACTGATTTAGATTTTTTTCCCCCTGTTTCAGTATTTTCCAGATTGTGTGTAGTTTCTGAGCAGATGTACGTTCTTGCAATTCTAGCTCAAACAAAGGACATGTCCTCCTCAAAAAAACGGTAGCATGTGATTTCATCGTTGTAGGTCGGTCGGTCACTACCATCAAATGATTTATTTTTGGCTTTTTTTTGTGATTTGGGTGACGTTTTGTAGGTTTGTAGGTTGATAGTGTCAATGTGTGTGTGTAATGAAGTGTGATGACCCCCTATGTTTGCTCATGTCCACATGACAACATCTTTCGGACACATCGTTGCCAATGCGTGTGATGAATCGATACGTGTGATGACCCATTTACTCATGTTGATTAGTCGATCAACATCACTCTTCTTCCATCTTGCAGCACACTCATGTTGGGACTTTTGGGACTCGTTTTGTGTTTGGTTAGAGGGGCTACTAGTACTCAATACGGACTCGTCAAAGACTATTCCGGTGCTCAATTTTTCGATGGATGGGATTTTTATAATCACTGTTACGTGGCTTCATTCATTCTCTTCCTGAAAAAAACTGACATGTACTACAGATGACGATACGATGAATGGAGATGTCATGCACGTCACTTTTTTGCTTTCGTCTTTTGGGAACTGAAATTGATGGACAAACCAGTTTTGTATCGGCGGAAAACGCATCGAGTCAACACCTAGCTTATGTAGACACATCCACCAACAGGGCGATTATCAAAGTCGACAATACGACTTTTGTGCCGTATAATATTAAAAGGGATTCGGTGAGGATGTCGACACAGGAGACGTGGGGTATTGGAACCGTATGGGCTATTGATGTCTGGCATGCACCGTTTGGTGTGCGTGTTTGTCTTATTTTCCAGAATGCAGAATGTTGATGTTTTTTTTAACAAACAAACAGTGCTCGGTTTGGCCTGCGTTGTGGACTTTTTCACCGAGTTCGGTTTGGCCAGGTGGAGGGTAATGTGGTCGCTTCTGAATTTTTGCAGGGGGCTTATTTTTTTTTTGGGTTTAGGGAAATTGATATCTTTGAAGGCGTGAATTTGTCGCCCTCGTCGCAGATGGGATTGCACACTACAGCAGGATGTACTCAGGTTTCGGCGAATCAGACGTCTAAGATTGTGAATGGGACAGACTGTCAAGGGGGAGTTGGATGCATTACGACGAATGACAGTCCGGCGTCGTATGGACCAGCGTTTGCGGATGCACAGGGGGGGGTGTTTGTGGCGGAGTTAGCGACGAGTGGTGTTTCGTAAGTAGGAATCTTCTGCTAGTCTTCAAGTCTGATATAGCTTAGAATCTGGTTTTTCGAGCGACAACATGTTCCTGATGTGTTTGGGAGCAACGAGATAGATACGTCGTTACTGGGGACGCCGATGGGGAACTGGCCGTCGGGAGGGTGCAACATCAGTGAGTTTTTTGCAGCGCAGACACTGGTGCTGGACATTACGCTGTGCGGAGGTGAGTGTGCCATGCGCTGCGCTGTGCCATGCTGATTCTGGATGACGGCTGCAGATTTTGCGGGCTCGGGACAGATTTTCAACCAGACATGCACGGGAGTTTGTTACAACGACTATGTGATCAACAATGGGACGTCGCAGTACAGTAATGCGTATTTCGAGGTGGGGTATGTGCGGGTGTATAGTGGTCAGGCGAGTGCGAGTGGTAGTGGCCAGACGAGTGCGAGTGGTAGTGGTCAGGCGAGTGCAAGCAGTGGTGGGAGAGGCCGGGAGATTGCCGGGAGTGCGATAGTTTTTGTAGCGCTTGTGATGGTATTCTTGTAGTAACACAACATGGAGTCGGACTCTGCACGGGCGACGACGCTGCTGGGCTCGTTCCTCAGAGGTCGACCACGGCACTCGTCGCAGTCGTTTGTCGACGGCAGCGTGTTGCGCCGCAGACGATCGGTCGGCAACAACAGCAGCAATCAGCAGGCCCAGACAGAGGCGTCTCCTGACCGAGTGTTGCTCCCCATAATGAACTCAGAGTCCCACCGCATCCGCCTCGTCCCCCACATCGACACCCGTCGCTCTCTCCGCTTCGACCCCATCGCCCGCGACCTCCGCCAGGGTGACCCTCCTCTCCGCATCGGCCGCTTCACCGACCACAGTGGCCTCGGCATCTCCGCCATCAACGCTCTCAACTCCAACAAGCTCGCTTTCCGCTCAAAGGTCGTCTCCCGTGTCCATGCTGAGATCTGGGTTGCAGACGGCCCCAAGTTCTTCATCCGCGACACCAAGAGCAGCTCCGGCACCTTTCTCAACCATGTCCGTCTCAGCCCCGCCAATGCAGAGAGCAGGCCTTTCCAGATCAAGGACGGCGATATCCTCCAGCTCGGTGTCGACTATCAGGGCGGTGCAGAGGATATTTACAAAAGCGTCAAGATCAAAGTTGAAATTGGCAGAGAATGGCAGGCAAGCGCCAATGCTTTCAAGTGAGTTGTGCTGCTGCACTTTGCTCTTCTTACCCTTACATATGTCTTCAGTACAAATGCCCTCCGCAGTCTCAAGGCGCTCGCTGCACCGGACTTTGTCAACCCCGCTCCTCCTGCCAAAATTAAAGCACTCGGCATACCAGACTGTTGTATCTGTACGTCCTTACATTGACACTTGCAACTCTTGCTCAGCCTGCCCTTTCCAAAGGTCTTTTCAGCGTCACCATTCGCCAGGCCCTCTTCATCGCTCCCTGTTCACACACTTTCCACTACAAATGCCTCCGCCCCATCCTTCAAGCCCACCATCCCTCCTTCACCTGTCCTATCTGCAGAACCTATGCAGACCTAGACGAGGATGTTGAGCTCGACGAAGACCATCTCCAACCCGACATCACTCGTCCAGAAATAGACCAACCTGCTCAGCTTGATCCGGCCGTCGAGTCTGTTTTGAGTGCTGTTGGTGCCGTCAGCGGTGTCATGGGGGGTGTACTTGATCTTGACGAGGATCCGATGGATATCGATACCCATGAGAGAGGTGATGTTACCGGTGGGTTTTTTTTTTTTACCTCTCACACAGAACCCTATGGTATACTGACTAGATTGCAAATAGGAGGTGCAATCACACCTAATCAAGGTTTGGAAGACGCAGATTCGGTCATTGTACATCAACAGGGTAATCATGTTCATAACACCAACAATGCGAGTAATGCTAGTCTTGGAGCTGTGAATGTGGCGGCATGGGAAAGTCCTGGTGCAGGATCGAGTGGGTCTGCGAGAGGTGATTCGCCCATGTCGATGGGACACCAACAACAACAGCAAGTTGTTCATACTACTGTTGTGGGAGGAGGAGGAGGTGGTGGTGGTGGTGGTGATAGTGGTGAGATGGAAGAGATGGAGTTGGGCGAGGTGGATGAGATTGAGAGTGTGAGTGGGAAGCGGAAGCGGTGATTTGTTGCCTGTAGGAAGACATGCACGCCCGACTCTATGACCATGCTTTTCTTTTTTCTTTTTTTTCCGTTTCTGTTTCTTTAAGAGAATGTCCATAATTTGAATAATCCATTGTATAGTTCTGAAGTAGGATTGTCTGTGAGAGGTTTTCTTTTTTGATGAGTGTGTAGTTGTTTGAGAATGGCAAGTTTTTTTTTGGTTGTGTTCTCCTTTTTTTTGGGGGGGAAGGGGGGTGGGGGTGTAATAAAAAGAAAGGAAAGTTTGGTTTGTATGCAAGAGAAGGGATAGTGTTAAGAGATGATGTTGTCTGGGATGGGATAGTTGATGAATGGTTGGTCTGGTAGGATCAGGATGGATTGGTTGGTTGGTTTTTGTTGTGAGAGAGTGCCATTGGTTTAGATAATGCATTTTACAGTAAAGAGAAAGAAAAAGGAGATCTATGCACTGCAAGGACATAAAACCCCCCCCATTAGACTTCTTCTCCTCTCCTGAGCTAACTCATAAAAAAGGAGGGGAAAAGCAGTAGTGATTTTGATGAACCTCTTTTTTGATAAATTGGTGTTTGAGTGGATTTATTGAGACTCTGGACTATAAATGTGACAATTGAAGCTTTAGGTAGTGTAACCTGTACTCTCAGTCAGAGAGAACTTGTTAGAGTTCTTATTTGATTGACTAACTACTTGTATGCAAATGTTTGGTTATACTTATGGATATCTTCTATGGGTTATGCCTTTCCATAGAAAAAGAAAATAAAAATTAGTTGTGATGAGTTTATCAAGTGGCAATTTATAGCATTACCTCCCTCTTAAGGGATTTCTTTGTATAGGTCTCTTAGGTCACTTGTATTGTTTTTTTCTTTTCTAATTTCTTCAAGTACTTTTTATCTTCTTTTTTTTTTTTTTTAATTTTTTTTTTTTTTTTTTTTTTTTTTTTTTAATTCTATTCTTTTCTCTCTTGTACTCTTTCTCTTCTACTTCCAATACTTTTCTCAAGAACAGATTTCAATTTAGAGAATGGGTTCTTTTTCTACTGTTTCTAATTCTCTTTTAGTACTTTTGTTTGCACTTTCTATTATAGTATACTTCTTAGATAACTCTTTACCTCAATATTTTTCCTTCTTTGTTTGCTTTTTGTACTCTTACTTCTTTTTCCTTACTATATTCTTTTTCAAATTATTCTACTAGTTTCTTTGTATTCTCCAAGTTTTTCTTGTGTTTTTCTCAGCTGTGAAAGCTTTTTACTATACTAGATACTTCTCTTTCTCTTGTATCTTTTTTTTACTTATAATTTTCTCCTTCAATTACTACTGGTTGTAGTTTTGTCAGTTATGTTATGGACTAGTAGTGTAATAACAAGCTGGATTAAGACAACTGAACTTATCACACTCAATATTATAAAAGAATGAAGAGAACTCAATAGAGTTCCTTGCTGGATTCAACTACCTACTTATACATAACCAGTATTTGTCTATATATACACTTAAGTAACTATTCCACAATTTTTCTAGAACTTTTCATTATATGACTAGTTATGTGATCTTTTCTTATCTTATCTTATCTTTCAAGTCTATTTTTAGCATCATTGATCTAATCCATTAGAGAAGAGTTTCTACTCTTCCTATTCCTCTAGTCATATAATTTTTAAACTGGGCTAGTTCATGACAAGTAGTCATGTACTATATAGTTTATTACTATACCAAAAGAATAATGTTAGTAAGGCTACTTACTAACAAGTCTAGCTATTTATGCAGTTTATTGAACAAGTATTTTTATGACACTATTTAATAGTTACTTTTTGTAACATATTTCTTTGTTCTTTTACCTGTGATTTGTACCTTTGTACTTAGCTAACATTAACTACTAGATATATTCTCATTGTACTGGGCAGATCCAACTCAATTGCATTGTTTAAAATGATGATCTTTACTCTATAAGGTTCTATTTAGCTTTTTTATTTATCTTCCCACTATTTAATACTTTAAGTTCCTAGTACTGAGTAGTACTAAATCTCCTACTCAATACTCCTTTATCTTTTCTCTTTGTTTATCTACATACTTTTCTATATCTTCTTATATCTTCTTCAATACTGTTTTTGCTTTTTTTGTATTTTTATTCTAATTGCAAATTTTTCTGCTTCCTTATTTTTTTTTCTTTCTCAACTCAAATCCTATTCTAGGATCTTGTTTACTATTTGCTTTAAAAGAATATATCTTTTTTCTAGTATATACTTTGTTGTTATAAGCAAACTTTACCATTCCCATCCATTCTGGTCATTGTTCTTAGCAATGATCAATGAATATTTGTAAAAACTTAGATCACAGTTAAGTAACCTTAATCTTAGTTTACTCTTTATCAGAGTTTGACAAAGAGAACTCATCAGAGTCCTCGTTGGATTATGTATGCTACTTATACAAGTCTAGCTATTTGTACATGTTTACTGATCCAACATCATTATGTAATTAAATGAAATGAAAATGAAAATAAATATTGTTTTAGAGAAAAATAGCAGTTCATGACATCACCCCTACTCAAAGGTCCTCGTCCTAAGGACTTATTCACAGTTTGTCATATGGGTCCCTTAGGTCCCCCATATCTTGATCTTTGTCCTTCAATCCTTCCAAGTATTTTCTATCTTCCTCTATTCTTCGTCAATCTTCCTTGTCCTTTTCTTTGTTCCACTCTTCTGCCTTTTCTCCTTTGTAGTCATTTCTTTCCTCCTCCATTCTCTTCAGAAATAGGTTTCTGTTACACCAGGAAAATGGATTTTTCTTCCACCATCTCCAATTTTCTTTCATTCATTTCTAGTACTCCTTATTGTATTTCTTGTTACCCCATCCATAGAGCAATTTAGCCATATATCTTCCCAGTATTTCTCTTTTGATAAATTGGTGTTTTGGAGTGTTTTGGAAAGATGCTAGACTAGAAGTGTGATAATTAAAGCTTTTTTGTACTCTGAGTTGGAAAGAACTTGTTAGAGTTCTCATTTGATTGACTGACTAGTTATATGCAAATGTTTGGTTGTACTTGTTGATATCTTTTATGTATCCCTTTTGGGTTATGTTTTTCCTATAATAAAGAAAAAGAAAAGAAAAATTAGTTGTGAAGACCAAGTCCATTAAGTGATAATATCCCAAGGATTTCTTTACAATTCATTGTATAGGTCTCTTAGATCACTTATATTGTTTTCTTTATCTTCTAATTCCTTCAAATACTTTTTATCTTGATTTTTATTTTCTCTTCTTTTTTGGTTCTATTCTTTGATTTTTTCTCTCTTGTACTCTTTCTCTTCTACTTTGAATACTGTTCTCAAGAACAGATTTCTATGGTATTTAGAGAATGAGTTCTTTTTTTGCTGTTTCTAGTTCTCTTTTAATACTCTTGTTTGTACTTTCTATTATTTTATCTGTATAGAATCTTTACTATATAACTCTTTATTAAACATTGTTTCTTTTTTATTTGCTTTTTGCCTTTTTATTTCTTTTTTCTTATTATATTCTTCTTCAAATTATTCTACCAACTTCTTTGTATTCTTCAAGTTTTTCTTGTTTTTCCAAGTGTTTTGCTCAGCTGTGAAACCTTTTTACTATACTAGATATTTATCTTTTTCTTATATCTTTCTTTTATTTATAATTTTCTCTACTTCCTATTTCAATTACTACTGGTTGCAATTTTGTCAGTCATGTTATAGACTAATAGTCATGTACTATATAGTTTATCATTACACCAAAAGAATAATATTAGCAAGACTACTTACTAACAAGTCTAACTATTTATATAGTTTATTAAACAAGTATTTAGTTATTATACTTCTATACTACCATTGTGATTTGTACCTTTATACTTGGCTCACATTAACTACTGGAACTCAATTACATTGTTTAAAATGATTATCTTTACTTTATAAGATTCTATGAACTTTTCCTTCTGTTAGCTTTTTTATTTGTCTCCCCACTATTTGATACTTTAGATCTTCTACTCAATACTCCTTTACCTCCTCTCTCTGTTTATCTGCACACTTTTTTATATCTTTCTATACCTTTTTCAATGCTACTTTTGCTTTCTTCTGTATCTTCTTTATTTTAATTGCAAATTTTTCTGCTTTCTCATGTTTTCCCTTCTTTCTCAACTCAAATCCTATTCTAGGATCTTGTCTATGATTTGCTTTCAAAGAGGATATCTTTATTCCAGTATGTACTTTATTGTTATAAGCAAACATTACTATTCCCAACCATTTTGGTCATTGCTCTTAGCAATGATCAATGAACATTCTTAACCATCTATCTGTGAATGGAAAGCTATAGACAATCTTGTGTTAATCTCCAGCATTTGATCCAACTTCTTTACAATACCTACTACAAACTATAGTTCTCTGTCAGATATTATATTCTCTGGCAAGTCACATACATAGTTCATAACATAGTAAGTAAGTAGATAGTACTCAAGTGAATGAAATAAGAGGTCTCTATCTTTCATTACTTCAAAATGGGTGTTCATGATGGCAACAGAACATTAGAATACAATATATAAGTTGAAGCCAAGGTCTTTTATTGTTATACTCCACTCCACTTCCAAGATAAACAAACTCTTCTGAGATCAGCCAAGCATTCTTATAACTCCAGACTTTAGAGTATTTCCTTTATTCTTTTATTACCAAATTATATCATTCTATATGCTATTCCAACACTCTGTAACATAGTAACAGGTCTTACACTCCAGATAATGTCCTTCAACCCCACAAACTCCACTCCTCTGAGCCTCATTCTCTTCTTACCAACTTATATTGAGCTTATCTGTGTAACTAGTTCCATTTAATTCTCACTTGTGCTCTTAGGTCTAATTGTCTATATCCTAGTATGACTATATGTTGGATGGACAAAGGTAGAGGCAAACCCTATGTTATGGAACTTGGATCCCCTCCATATTGGTATCCTAGGATGTGGAGGTGGCTTAGCAAACAAGCTAGGCCCCCACCTGATCATAGTTAGATTGTCATGCACATAGGTTATGGTGGGTGTTGTTAGCCTTTGTACACATCAAGGTAGAAAAGGTATCAATGATAGATATTGAGTATAGTATGGATGGATGTCAAGGGAGTGAACCCTAAGAGGCATGGTGGTTAATAGAAAAGGAATGGACCTTGGACCCTATTCGGGTCCTCGTCTTGTTCATGTGATCGGTCGCGTGGCACGTGATGAGAAGCTGATGTCAAAAGAACTGATGTTGAATCGATCCGTGGTAGTCAGCGCGTAACCGCTCCTTACTTCCTATTTCCACCTTCCTACACCCATTTTTCACATGCCTCGCAAAGCTGCTACTGCTTCTGGAGAAACTGGGGCACGTACATTGGAGCCTCGCCGTTCATCTCGTATCAAAGACTTACCCAGGCCGGTGCCTGCTGCGAGGAAAGCTCCAGCTAAGTCCAGAGCCAAGAAAGCTGATAAGGAAAAGCATGGAGGCGAGGAAGAGAAGACAGAGGAGCTGATGCTTGCTCGCGGGATGAAACGTAAGGAACCAGATAATGCTGAGGAAAATGGTGCGGCACCTGAGAATGGAGATGAACCTGCTGCAAAGAAGGTTTGTACCCTTTATGCATGTTGGATATCCGCATTGACATTATTCACAGGCTAAGCCTTCCTCTAGAACGGCCGATAAACCAGTTTCGGCGATCAAGACCACATTGCAAGCAACTGAAAAGCCTTCATCAAAAGCAAGCGCTGTACCTGCCTCCAACGCGAGCGCCAAACCTACTTCCAAGGCCAGGAGCAGGGATGTCTCTAAACTTCCCTCCAGATCTAGTTCAGATAAATCTGCATCAAAGGTTCGCATCCAACCAACGTTCGCCTTTGTCGTGTCTTAATACTGTTGGACTGGCCATCCTTTGTGGGAAAATCGACTCACGAGCAGCCTCATCAGGTCGAAGGCCAAGAGCATGTTGATACGAATGCAACCTTAGCTCAAACTATTGCAGAAGAGCCTGAGGCTGAGGTCCAACCTACGACTGAAGAATCTAAGCCAGAAGAAGCCACTGTATGTCAATAATGCATCTCTCTTTCTCTCCTCTTGTAAATTGTGCTCCATAGGCTTGAAGAACTTTTTGTTTCATGATCGGCCTCTCGATATCTTGGTTTTGCAATATCCTTCATTTTTCAGTTGGTTGGACGAACGTGACCACATTTTATGGCTATCTCCCTGGCCTCCGCTTCAGCCTGGGACCATGTATCAACTGGAAACACTGTTGAGCTCTTGCGTCTGTGGACGGTACAACATAGCTAAGCCTTTTTGTCTTATCTTTTCTCTTCGTCGTGCGATTCCCTTTTGATATGGTGATCTGACTGCTTTTATTTTCATTTTCAGTCTTGTGGGTTTGGAAGATACCTAATCCTCTATCATTCATATCTGAATTGTGTGTCTGTTGGTGTTTGGTTTTCCATTCATCTTGTATTTCCCCAGTTCTCTGTTGTACTGGCTCTGACTGATCACTTATGCTCGAACATTTGATCTCAAGGGTTTCCTATGTATGTACTTTTCGATTTTCCATATTTTTCCTGTACTCGGAAGCGGTATCTTTTATATAACTAGAGTTTACATTGTGGCAGGCATTGAATGATTTCAATGAGGAAACACAAAAAATGAATCTTTTTGGTATCCTAAAGGGAAAGTAGTGAGCAATTCAGATCCTGCACTAAGTCCTACATGTTAAACAGAACTGATAAATCGAGACATGACAAATGCTTTCAAGCAATGGCACAGTCATTTCCGGCTTGAAGAAGTCCGCCATCAAAACCAGGCGGAAGTTCTCCCAGCAATTCAGAGGGAGGTTGTCCGTAGGATTGTATCTGAGCAATGGATGCATCAACGCTTCTGTCAACAATTTTCAACGCCAACCTTGGTCATCAACTCTACGACGGTTTGATTATACTGCGGATTTGTGTCGCTGTAGTCCGTTTTTTCATATACCGCGATGACTTGTTGGATACAGGAGTATTGTTGTTCATAACGCTCCCTGTCCTTCGGATCAATGGGCTTAGGAGGTTTAGCGAGATATTCGGGGAACTAGAAAATAAGGTGAGATGGAAACTCATGAAGAACATTTCTGGAGTCCTACGTTAGTAGCAAGCTCTTTCAATGGATCATATAACATCTCTTTGCTTGTAAGTTGACCCATCATGGTCTCGAGGAAGCTTGTAAATTCTCCGTCGCCTTCGCCTTCACCCAACCCCATACCGTCCAACGAGTTTAGCAGAGTCTCAAATGACTGTGGTATTTCTCCAGGGGGGAAACTAGTCGAGTCTGGCTAAAGACATGACAAGCAAAGGCGTCCCAAGAGGATAAGTAACAAAGTGAAGGGCAAATCGATCTGCAAGTTATCATGATACGCGCTTATACCTTGACGCAGAACATACCCTAAGGTTGGATTCACTCTCTTTCAGCTTGTTCATAGCTTGTTGGATCCGAGTTTGAAAATCGTTGGGGGGAGCGGCAGTGTTTTCTGAGGCCGTCTTCGGTCTCACGTCATCTTCCGCTGGAACTCTTGAATTCCCGTCGTCAGTTCCGTTCATACCCTCAATCAACATGGCTTCCCAAGCAGACTTGATTGCTTGCGTTCGCTCTTCATCTGTCATTTCTTTATCGCCGCTGCCGCCAGTGGCTTCGGAGGGTGATGATCCAGTTTTGCTTCCCATCGCAATGCCATTCGTAATCTCCTTTACTAGTTCTTCCATTCCTTTTGCAAGCTCTCGAGTAAAATCGTCCCGAAGTTCGTCTTCGTTCAGGTCATCTTCCTCTTTAGTGATTGGTAATTTGGGGCCTGAGCCTGGGGTGGAGATCGGAGGTGCATCAACACGCGTATTGTTTCGGGGTCGGTTACCAGTTGTCGTTCGTACTTTTGTCGTATTTGATGGTGGACAGGAAGGCACAGACTTTTCGGGCCGGTCGAATTCTCCCAAGACGTCTAGACGCAGGGGATAGTGAAGTCATGGGTGCAGTATTCTGGTGATGGATGCGTACCATCAAGTTCATCGAATTCGTCTTCTTCATCCCCTACCTGAGGCTCTTTGACTCCGGGTTCAATGTGGTCTGTAGACATCGTAAGAGATGAAAGCAGGAACTAACTCCCTTTATCTCTTTCACGTGAAGAACGCTCTCTCTTTTTCACGTGATGATATATATTTTTTGATTCAGCATTTCTATTCCGCAATAAACACAGAGCCTAAATAGGTCCAATGATCCTGGACGTGCCTACAGGAGGTGTGTGTTCAAAAGAGGAGGGTGTGGGCAAAGTTTACCAGTGGATAGGTAGAGTAGCATTACATTCACAGGTGTTATTATAACTAGAATAAGGAGAAATACATCCATTGTGCCTGGGTGATGCTATGAAGTGCTCATTTTTGAGTCCCTCTTTGGAGTAGATGTGATGATCTACATGTGAAATGATGACAATGGATCTGGAAAGTAATACATCAACTTATTCTTGAGCACCTTCATTCAGGTTATAGAACTATATTTGGACCATGGGAACTAAAGGAAAATCTATCTATAGAATGGTAATCCAAGAAGATAAGATAAGATCTGGTCACATAACTGGTCACATAACTGGTCACATGACAGAAGGTTCTAGAAGAATCATAAGCATACATATAGACAAATAAGAAATGTGTGTAAGTTCCAGCAAGGACTCCATTGAGTTCTCTTCATTCACTCCAATGTTGAGTAGGATTAAGTCTAGCTATCATGGCAACAACTTGTTCCTTATAACCTTGGAGTATTTTAGTTCTTTTCTATTCTTTATTATTAATTGCTATCTTTGATACTACTCTGCAACATAAGAATATTATCCAATAATTATCCAAAAAAAACATAGAAAATACAAGGTAACAGTACATTAACAAAAAAGCTAAGAAGTATTTTTAGTCATATTCCATAGCTATCATTGCATACCCTTTAAGTCTGTGACCTTGACTCTCACAGCTACTTATTTAGTCAGTATAACTCTTATGTTCTCTTATGTCCTACTGTGGAATTGTTTGTCTTTAGCCAGTTACCAAATACTATGAGTAGCCAAACTAGTAGTACTAGTAATAATTCTTCAGTTTGCTTTCAACTAGTATAACCCCTTTCTGAATATCAGATCCCTTAATTGACATTGGTTTAGTAGATCTTGGTCCAGGAGGACAGCACAAGCTAGCTTAAATTCCCCATAGCTGTGGACATTGATTTAAAAATGTTACTGATGTCACTCTTGTGACACATTACTCAGCTTTCAGCTGACTAATCACTTGACATCAACTCTGGTTGATCAGTTGACAGCTGCTTGCCTGCTAGCTATTACAAGGCTATCCAATATGAGACTATCCAATGAGACATAATTGTGTTCATCATGTCGAGGAGATGGATTGGTTCCTCATAATTTGACTAAACATTTGTGCCGCAGCTTCTCCAACACCAAGCGTACCCGACTAAGGAGACACCCCCGGTAAGCCAGTGACAAAAACCGCGAATGCCTACACACCTTATAGGCAGGAACTTCGTGTCCAGCGCCGAAAATGCGAACGTATGAGAATGTACCAGCATTCTTATAAAGGCCAGCAGATTGTCCGCGGACCATGAATGTAGAAAAAGCTTGCTCTTTGTAGAGTGACGAAAATTTAGTATCAAGGGCGTCAACCATCGCCTCAACACCCATGTAATTGAGAATATAATCCTAAAGCCAGCCATCAAATACTGAAGCACTGAGACAGAAGAACACTTGAGACGCACCGCATCACCATCATAAATGATGGTTCTCACCTATCGGTAAGAAGTCATCAGGCAAAGAAAAGAAGAAATGGGATTCTTGAACTCACACCAGCGTCAATCACACTTTCCAAATCTGGCCTGGAATTCCGCATCCAATCACCTGAGGGGAACATGCATTAGCATAACATCACCAACGAGAGCAACTTCTTACCTGCGACCTCGAAGTTCTCGTAAATCAACTCATTACTTTCTTTCCAAGTTGACTCAGCTCCAATTGTACTTGCAACTGAATTCAGGTAATTTGTGATGTCAGGTGGATATGGATCGGGATTTCTTGTCAGGACATAATAAACCTGTATGAAATATGATTATACACGTTTCCTGCTGTTTTCTCAAAAAAATAGTACGTACATCCCAGTTTCCTGCTAGAGCTCCCAGGATATTGTTGTTGCAATATGCCTGAGCAGCCGTGCATGTAGAATTACTGGTACCTTGATAACAGGCTGTGATCTAGGCAAACGAAAAAAAAAAATTCAGTTGATCATATATATATATATTACATACCTGATCCATGCAACCACCGCGAGACGACCATGCACTGCTAGCACGGGAGGCAACAGATGAAGATACAAGGGGATGATACGGATTGTCCTGAGAATAAGGAAGATATTGAGCATATTGAACAAGAGGGTCCTGAAAACACTTTGGTCAAGGAATCAGTGCCAAGAAATATATATCCTCACGGTAAGCCCATCACCAATCCCAAGGACCTTAAGATTCATCTTGACACCGGAGACTGTCCCCCGATCGATGGCTGTGTTCTGGGACAAGAAATGACTGCCATGTCCCAAGCTCAAACATAAACTGCAGAAACGGGGTTGCAACACTCACGAAGCAAAAGTCGGTCCATAATGTCCGCCATAACTATCTCATCATTAGCAGATGTATCCGGAATAATAGTCAATTGCCATACGACTCTGTCCATATTGCCAATTCGTTGGTTTGATATTTGGAGAAACGCGAATCGGAGAAGAGAATCTGCATAAATGTCCAGATATCCGCGGCTGCCTCTTGAGATGTGCCGACTGAAGTCGTGTCTCCGTGCGAGAAACCTACACCGACCGGTTGATCGATGAACAAGATATTGGCTTCATTATTCCAGGAAAAAGGATTCAGCGTCACAGATCTACTGTCGTTGGTGATACGGCATGGGCCGAGTTCCTGCAACAAACCCAACATACTGGAACTACCGGGCTGAGGAATCCCCAGCAGTCAGTGACCCGCATCTTGTGGACGGGATAGAAACGTACACCACCATTGAACCAGAGAGCAAGAGGCGAACTGTCCGGGTTATTTCGCGACTCAAAGAACCAGAACCTAGATCATTGCAATTTCAAGGGATCGAACAGGGCGAAAGAACAAACTGGACTGACCAGAGACTTTTAGATGCAGATATATCACCATACCCAGATACCTGATTTACACCAGGCGTTGTTTCTGAACTCTGTCAGGGATCTGTTTCACTGGGAATACAGTGAACTACATACCACAAACACCCGAATTTTCCTTGTAGCGGAGTTTTCCAGGAGTAACTGCCAACGACTGGATAAAAGTGGGTTTTGTGTGATCTGTTGCCTTTTGTGCAGTCCTGACTCCGCCAATGACACCGTCTACGACCGGTATTTGACCAGACAAGACAGTTTGAGGTATGATGCAAGAAAGCAAAAATATAGGGAATAGCATAGCTGCGGGGAGGTGGGTTGCATTTCTCGCTTGTCACTTTAATAGGCTGTTGATTCAGAGTTAATGGCATAGAAGGGAACACATGTGGACTTGGCTTGAGCCGGTAATCGGCCGCAAATCGACGCATGAGAAATTGATCACGCTGAAGAGTTTAGCAGTGGATGTTTTAGATAACCAATGGTGGATTGAGAAGCACATAGATCCAGCGTGAACGGATATTCATAATTGGAATATAGCTGCTTGATCCCTTAACAGTGGACTGAGAGGTGAATACCATTATGGCATAGGGATCCCATATGACAGGATCGGGAGGAACATATGTGAGCGTCCGCAAGACTTATGACAGGACTTCTGTCCGAAGATGTACCGGTAGCCCAATGATGCAAGTTTGATTATCACTGCACTGGACCATATTCAAGCAGAGACAAATTGATTATGGAAAGGGTGATCTTTCTAAGCCCTGACCAGCGCTTAAAGTAACCCTGATGGAAGAGGCTCCAATCTTGCGCCAGGGAAGGAATCCATCAGCAACGAGGCAATTCCAAAATCAGCAGCACGAATAAGAGAAGATTACAGAAGGAAACGAAACGAAACGTGGAACAAGAAGGTGATGACGATAAGGTCAAACACAAACGCCGGAGAACAGAAGATACCCAGCCCAAGATTCAGCCGGGAGAATCGATACAGCATTTCTACAGGTGCGAACCATGAGGTTTTGGTCAAAGTCTTGGCTCAGCTATCAGGCTATTGCTACGTGATAGGAGGGTTGAAGATGACATGCATCCAGCAGTTCGATCTGCTATCTAATCGTCTCTAGTCATGGAACAGAGAACGCGTAAACCCTTCTCTGGGCCTAGGAAGAAAGAGTCAGCCTGGAATCAAACAACCAGATCAGTTATAGGCCGCAGACTTCGAGGTCAATTGCCTACTTGAGATTCGAAGTCAACGGATCCAAACGAAGTTATCATCGTCGGCGCTACGGCGATTGGATGATATCCTTCCCTTTGTGCACCAAAATTCACGTACCTGATACTTCAAGACATTCCCTTCATTCCTGGTGGCCTTTGTCAATGGCTCAGAAGACAATGATGGAGCAGGAAAGGGAAAAGTGATTGCACGCTATCGCGTGTACCAACTGCAGAAAACAGATGAACAAGAAGAAGTAAATGTATCGACTGAAAGGACATTGCACCACTGTTCACTGTCTAAGACGACATCTAAATTTACCTAGACTTCAACCTGCTGTTTACTCCTGGATTACCAGAAGAATTGATCCTCTCTTCACGCTGTAGCATTGTGGTGCTCGCTTATTGTCTCGCCCCTCCTTGGTTCCGAAATACCCGCTTCTTCCATTCTTGATAATATCCTCGATTATCGTGACAAATGAGCGGTACCACACACACTGCTCTTGTGTAGTTGGCTTTGCCTGTGGTGATCTACCCAGTAGGAGCTTTACGATCATGAAACTATAATACCAGAATCAAACGTTTACTCACTGCTCCAATCCATCATGACTTGTAAACGCAGGCGGAACGAAGCCTTTCTATTGTTTATAATAGTTCTGAGAGATACTGATCGGAACGACCTACTATCGTTCGATATAAAAAGCAGATAGCGAAAATGCTCTTCTATTCCGATACGACCATACTCAATCAAAGACAACATATCTAGCGTCTCGCTTCTCGAACCCTCAATTTAAGACCAGAAATAGATGATTTGAGAATACATTCACGATCAGGCACTCAGTAAGGGCGATGTCAAGACGAATCGATATAAAAGCGTATACTCAAAACTAAGGACTTTCCTCAGTAAGCGGACTCTTAGTTTCGTCTTTCGCTTTCTCTTCTTGAGCGATATTTGGTGAAAACATGTTGGCACGAGAAGTAGCAACGTAAAAAGTTAGAGGCAATGATAGTAAATGGCAGCGCGAACCACAGAAGGATTGCCGCAAGGCACCTTTTTATCTGCGCGTGTAGTAGGAATAGTATACAAACTCGTTGTATATGAGGTAAGACCATTTTGTCTTCCTGAGTCTGAATCAAGACATCAACGAGAGGTTGTCCGCCAAATACGGTCACGGTGACACTACGCGTACTGAAGGAGTAGGTATATGAAACGTTGAATTTCCGTTATTCTCCGTTATCCAATAACATAGAGATTCATTGGCCGCTTGGCGAAATGGCATCACGTTTGACTACGATGGCCGTACATCACCCCTGCGGTGGTCATCTACTTGTTTTCCCGTGTGACACCAAAGTATCCACGACTTACCCTCCCCCATCATGTTCAGGTCGGCAGCCGCAAAAATTGCCCATAATTCCACAATTCCTGCTCTCGCAGGTAATCAGGACCTTAGGCCTCTTCAGGATCTTATCACTGCTGAAAAGGCTGTTATCATTTCGTCAGTCATTGCCGCTATTCGCCCTCAGCGCACTGACACTTGTGCAGTCTGCAGCGACTGGCCGCAGATTTTTCAAAGGCAGCAGAGGCCCTGAAGACATGGGGTCTTGGGGAAGGAGATGATCTGGGCGTGAGTCTTGTTTTCTGGGTTTCTGTACAGGCTCTGATAAATCTCACAGAATATCCTCGGTGCTTGCACAGCCATCATCACACATTGGACTACAGCTATCTCCCAGTACGCCTCGCATGGCTCTGTCATGCGCGATCAGCTTAAGGCCATACGCACTCGTGAAGAAGACCTTGATGAACTCCGCCGCAGACGTCGCAACCTCATCTCAAAAGCAGATTCAGCTGAGAAGAAACTCCAAAAGATGGGTCCTGAGCACAAGAATCTCGTTCAGCAGACCGACGTCCTACATCGTCTTAGAGCCGAAATTGGGTCCCTTGATGTTGAAATTATGTACCAGGAGGCTGCCATCGGCGATTTCAAGCGCACGGCAACCAGATCCTGGATGGGTCTCAAGTTTGGCGGTCTCCTCGAATGTTGCGGAAAGGGTGTTGTGCGTCTTACCTCACTTTATTTCTCATCCGACCCCTTGCTCATCATCGCCCAGATCGTCGGCGAATATGGCAAACTCGTCGTTGCAGTAAGCCATCCCCCTTCTCGCCGCTCAATGTTGATCCCACTCGCTAGGAAATCCCAGAAGACGAAACCCAACCTGGTCTCCCCCGCAACCCATATTGTGCTTATCCTAGAATTGAAAGCTTACTCGGTGATACCCATCGCTGCGTTAACGACATCCGACTTTCCACTGTCCCCTCTTCAGCAGCACAGTCTCGCCCTCAGATTCCCTCTCTGATCGAACCCACACCCCTCGGTACGCCCTTTTCTGCAAACACACACTACCAGCAGTACCAACAGCAATCCCCGACAGCCGATTCCCCATATTGGCATCACGACAGGCAGGAGCCTCCAAATATAGGGTCAGGGCGCATCCTCGATTCCCCTGTAGATGTTGTCCATCCCAGTCTATTGTCTCCCTCTCGCGAACCGCTGTATACAGGCTCGTTACATTTAGCTGGGAACCTGGATGAATTCGGGTTCAGTCCTGGCCGTGCCGACGTTCCCTCAGCTGGCGGCGCTCCCAGCGTTGGAAGGTTTGCGACATTCCCCGTGAGACCACATACCGCTTCTGCTTCTGGCGCGTATCACGCTGACATATCATCCATGCGCGAAAATGAGTCTTTGCCCTTTTCTCTTCTGTCCACTCCATCACAACGTGAACATTCCAGCTCCTTCACGAGTTCGGTAAATCAGGCTTTGGCTGCTGCCTCAGGCTCTCACGGCCAGGTTCTAAGTGGTCGAGAGTATTCGGGTGTTGGCAGTATTCAACAAGAGAATCGTTGTGGCGACGACGACGAACTCTTACCGCCTCCGGGAAGACCAGGAAGGTTGAGTAAAGACGGGCCGGCACCTTCTTACGAGTTGTCGGTACACGATTCACCTCTGCTTCGTGGTGTAGGTGATAGGTCTCTTGTGGATGAAGGTGCCAGGAGCAGTGATTCTGGTGCAGGGAAGTCGGGTTTGGCACTTTTTGACGATGGTGTGATCTCAGATGATGACGATGTTGAAACAATGTCAGCACATGCCTCCGCTCCCATCCATTCCCGTCCGCCAATCAACCCGACATCAAGTAAACCGCCAGTCGCTCATTTACATGCTGACAGACATGTTCGATTTGGCGTTGTTAGCAACATTGATTCTCCAGATGCTCCCCCTGCTGCTTTGCCCCCCATGACACCTCCAGATTTGACGTTTTCCGCTTCTGGGCGAACCATTGCAAGGAAGGGTGTTACTTTTGCAAGTGAAGGGGGAGAGGGACATGGTGGTGAGTACTTTTTTTGTGAAAGATTGTGCTTCTTAGTGAACTACATATCATAGATACAGCAAGAAGATCGGAGATGAGCTCAGGGGAAAAGGAAAAGGTGTTAAATGCTGCTGCTGCGAGGGAAATTGCTCTGGAACTTCAATCACAACCTCAGTTCCAACCGTCCTCGAATGCTCGTGATCGATCACCTACCCCTGCATCCCTCAATCTGCCCAATAATACTGTTGGTCGAACAACTGATGCACCCCCATTGCCGGCTAGAGAAAGATCGATGTCGCCATTTGGTGCTGAGAATGCGAATGTGAATTCTCTGCCCAATTTGGATAAACCTGCTGGGTTTGTTGCTTCTGTGTCTGCTAGAAGAGTACCCGTACCTCCGTCGCCGCCTTCAAAAGATGAAGAGACGACTCGATGGGAGTCTGAAGGACGGGAGGAAGAGGAGCAGATGTATTGGGAGACACATGCTCATCCACAACAGCAACGAAAGAAGTATGGCGACTATGAGTCTCACAATTATGAATATGAGAAGAAGGGGGAGAGTCGTGTGATGCAGCCAACATCCATAACGCACGAGATGTATCAGGATGGACCACTAGGATCTCAAGTGGAGTCCAAATCGTCCAGTTCAGGATCGGGGTTAGGTATGGGGAATCAGCAGGAACCACTTGAACAACCGAATGCACCGTTCATGCGTTCAGGGATGAGTGCCAATAGATCCAGTTCATCCTTGAATGGCAATGGAGGAGGTAAAGTTCCAGCAGCAGTGTTCAAGAGACCTTCACCACGTTTAGGATCAGGAAGTCCGATCTCATATTCTTCGTTGGGACAGAGTCAAGTATCTCCTGCTGGCGGTGGTGATACTAGTACTAGTTTGACGACGACAACGACGGCTATGCCCGGGCCAGGTAATGGCCTGCAGAAGCAAGAGAGGAAGGAGACGAGAGAGCTGGATGTGAATCAGTATCGGTATATTAATGCGTACGTGGACGCTAATAGTGGTGGCGATTCTTCTGTTTATCATAAGGAGCAACATATGAATGGCAGTGATGCGCAAAGACAAGGAGAGGGAGGAGAAGGGTATGGACAGGGAAGATTTACGACAAATTTGGAGCACGAGTATGATAATTAATTAGATAGAAGTTTGGGGAGGTATCTAGTATGAGGCTTTCATCGTGCTTTCGGCATGGTATTAGTGACGTGTGGTTGCTACCTTTATGGTGATTTATAGTTTTAAGTAGTACGGTTGTATTCTATGAATGTTGGTTGACCTGGTCTCTTCTAGTCTGATATGATTTTTTTTTTGAGTGGGCCAGATATTTTTACAGCATATTGTGCAGTGTTCATCAACTGGGCCATCAGATGCACCCCACCCTAGGGCTTAGGCTGTAGTGGTAGTCTCTCCGTATGTTTTTTTTTTCAAGTTTTAGTACTTTGAGCTTGCAATACTGATTGACCAATTGTTATATCTGGAACGTTGTTGGTTGCGAGCAACCATTAATTAGACTACTGTTTAACTCTCTATATTACCTCTTCTCCAGATATACCAATGAAGAGGACCTTAGGGGCACCATGTAGATTACTTGTATATTACCACACACTGCAATCGCTGTGGTTACAAATTTTTGAAGCAAAAAAAACTGGGCCATCAGATTGGATTGACGGTTATTGATTAAGAGTCAACTATCTAGCTAATGTCATATGGCGCAATAAAGAAATCAAATGTCTCTGAATAAAATAGTGAGATAAGCACAATTTTCATTGTTGGCCAGGCAAATACGTTCTTGATAAGATACCTCTCTGAGCTTGGCACAAACTATGAGACCTCTTGGCAGCTCGCGATAGAGGAAAGAATCGCCTCCATTCTATAATCAGGATAAATTCTAAATATGATATGCAGGCTCTGATCCATCTACCTATTCAAGGAAAAAAATCGCTGGGAAGGGTCATAAGATTTGAGACGGTTTCATGTTCATTCCCGGCATCTCGGCACAAACCATATGGATTTACGGATCGTCCGACAGCAAGTCGTCCATGTTGATTGCTGCATCAGTTGTAAGTTCAAACACATTGTATCACTCCGTCATCATCCGTCGCGTGATACATGCAGGACTAATTCGACCCGTTTTGCAAATACAGATAAATACATTGTACCTCATGTTGCATAAGCCCTTATGGCTCAAAAATAGTTACCCTCCAGGTACACACTTCATTTATCACCGGAGAGTCTGGACAGTTCGACCTTAAATTGCTCATCAGGACCGTCCATAGAAACTTGCGTAAAATTTTCTGGCCGGGCTTTTTCATCCCGATAACCCCACGCGGTATCAATCATGGTTATTTATAGCATCATTCCTCCCGAACTCCATACGCATGGTTCTCATATTCCGGTTCCTGGCAGGTGGGTAGATAAGGCTCGAGCTGCCGTGAATTTGCGCGCTTTCGCCTTCCTCCCCCCCTTGGATTCTGATCTACTGCTACGGCTTCTGCTACTAAGTCATGTCTGCAATACAACAAGACGACAATGCTATCATGACCAGCGAGCTCAAACACGCAGAGACAGAAAAGTCGGGCTTTCATTCTGATTCTGAACTTGACCAAGACGAGGATGGCGTCTATGATGGGCTCGAATTCCCGACGGAGGAGGAGAAGCGAACTTTGAGACGTGTGGCTGATTCAATCCCATGGGCTGCCTACTGTCAGTAGCTATCAATCCCACTAAACCATGAGCCGCTTAACCCCCTCCAGTGATTGGCATCATCGAAATGGGAGAACGCTTCTCGGTAAGTACCTCTCAAAGAGTGCTTCTGCGGCTATGCTTTTAACACATCTTAGTTTTATGGCTGTCAAGTAGTGTTTGTACGTTGAATCCAACAGTATCTCTAACATTTCAAATACAAGTCCCTTTCAGACGAACTTCATTCAACGACCCTTGCCTCCAGGTTCACGTACTGGTTCGGCTGGTCTTAATGGACAAGCTGGCGCTTTGGGAATGGGACAGCGTGCTTCAACAGGTCTTACAACATTCTTTCAATTCTGGTAACGTAATTCTCTTTCGTCTAAGATTTAGCCCTGAATGTTATTAGGTGCTATATTACACCTCTTTTTGGTGCTTATATCGCAGACACATATTGGGGTCGTTACAAGACAGTCTGTGTAGCCGTGTTCATCACTGTAATCGGTCACATTCTCCTCGTTATTTCTGCAGTTCCTGGCGTGGTTGATCAACCGGGTGCGATCGGCGCATTTGCTGTTGCGCTCATTGTTATGGGTCTTGGTGAGTAAAGTTTGTGATAGTTATGATCCAAGTCGGTCTCTGAGTTTATCCCTTCATAGGTACTGGTCTTTTCAAGGCCAACATCTCGCCCTTGGTCGCAGAGCAGAATCGTCGCAAGAAACTATATGTGGTCACCACGAAGGACGGAGAGCGGGTCATCGTCGACCACACGATGACCATCTCTCGGGTGTACATGGTAATCCATTTCGTTCTTCCTCTCCATCCTGTGTTAACCTTGATCATCAAAAGTATTTCTACCTCTTCATCAATGTTGGTTCTCTCATTGGTCAAATAAGCATGACCTACTCTGAGAAGGTTTGTTGATGCTATTTTAATTTTTACTTACAATGGTAACTTATAGATTCCGTTAGTTTGTTGGTTTTTACCTCGCCTATACTCTTCCCACTGTGGTCTTCCTTATCTGTCCTCTTGTACTCTGGGTTGGTAGAAATCGCTACCACAAGTCGCCTCCGACTGGATCAGTTCTTGCAACTGCTTTGCGCTTGTTCGGTTATGCTGCTAGGGGTCGATGGAGCTGGAACCCATATAGGACTTTCAAAAACATGACTGCTGATGACTTTTGGGAGAATGCTAAGCCTAGTAACATCAAAGGGGAGAGGCCAACCTGGATGACTTTTGATGACAATTGGGTTGATGAAGTTAGGCGTGGACTCAAAGCTTGCACTGTGTTCGGTTGGTTCCCATTGTACTGTATGTGAAATCCACGGGTGGCCTTTGCATACAGAGCTAATCCTGGGTCATAGGGCTCACATACAATCAACTCAACAACAATCTAACTTCTCAGGCTGCTACCATGGCTACGCATGGTGTACCTAATGACGTCCTCTCTAATCTTGACCCCTTCGCACTCATAATCTTCATTCCCTTGTGTGATCTCCTTGTGAGTTCCCTACTTACTTATCACTCCAAGCTGATCTTGACAAACCCTGGAAACGATAGTTCTATCCTGGTCTCCGACGTGCTGGTGTTAACTTCAGCGCTCTCAAGAAGATTACCCTCGGTTTCTTTACAGGAGCCTTAGCTATGGTTTGGGCTGCGGTTGTTCAACATTACATCTACAAAACTAGTCCTTGTGGCGTGCATGCCAACGATTGTACAGGAACGAATACCTCGCCTTTGAATGTCTGGATTCAGACTGGGTCGTGAGTTTCGATCTATCATAGATTGAACTGTATGACGATGACATTCATTCTCCCAGCTATGTTCTTATCGCATTCAGTGAAATCTTCGCCTCAATTACGGGTCTCGAATATGCGTATACCAAAGCACCTCAGAATATGAAATCGCTCGTCATGGCCATTTTCCTATTCACTTCCGCACTTGCGTCTGCTTTGGGCGAAGCTTTCGTCTGTAAGTTAATTTTTTTTTGGCAATTGGTTATCGCTCGATGCTAATACAATCGTCAATAGCTCTTTCAGACGATCCTCTCCTTGTCTGGAACTACGGTGTCATGGGTGTCCTTGCATTCGTCACTGGTATTCTCATGTGGCTGTCCATCTGGCGTTTGGATGCCCAAGAGGATGATCTCAATAACATTGCCGAAGGCAATATGGTGGGCTCCAAGTAAGAAATAATATTTACTTTAGTGTGATGACTTGTCACGAGACTTGTATGTTCAAATATTATGTTTTTTTCACGAGAAATGGTGCAAGGCAAATTAAGCTGATTGATCGAAAAATTATGATGTTTTAACTTCGCATTACAATCAAAGGATAATAATATTTAAAAGGAAGACCTTCAACGCTTGCAAGGCTCACATGTCCCGAGCCTCAGTACTCGGTGCTCGGTACTCGGTATTTCACTCCTTCCGGCAGAATCTAAGTCCTCAATTTTTTTTTCCGACTGTCCTATTTACTGTCATTTTGATGGACTCTTGACACAGCCTTAAATTTGGTCACCGGCATTAGTACAACGCCGTGTGTTGAATCCAAAATCAAACGTATAGTTCATCCGATAAGTCAAAAGAATTTTGCCCCTTCCATCAAACCCCTATCAATATGATCAATGTATTTCATGTCACCTCGCTACTTTTTTTTCAGAAATTTATACACATGAGTGTTCATACAAGAAGCATCCAGTGAAGCTGTAGAGAAAGCATTACATGACAATAAAAAGGAATAATTTACTAGCCTTGCATACTTGACATTTCGATCCAGGCTTCTTGGGTTTGTCGGATCATGTACGTTGTACGTTGTTGTAGTATCAGATTGCTACTCCGGCCATTTCATCAGCTCTTTTGTTTCCATATATACGAGTGACCTAAGCACCAAGCAAGTGTAAGACCATGGTAACCAACTGTTTGAGCCACTTGATTGTGTTGCGGATTTGACTCAATGTCCTGTCTGATGGCTAACATGTTTCATTGGTTTGGAAGTGTCCGGCACGATGCTTACCCACTAAATACGTTCAAAAAAATATTCTATGCAAACCTTCTGTCCGCTCCTCGCCTGGTCCGGATACTTCTCTGTTTGCTAATGACCTCAAACAAATCGGTGCATTTCTCGTTGCCTTACATAATGTCTTTCAGTTGTGGCTACAGTCCGTGAACATGCCCTCAAACCCGTTATTGAGGATCTTGACAAGGACTTCGTTGTTGACATCGCTGGAACTGGACAAGATGGATTCAATGTCTTTAATAACGTCAATACTGCCGCTGGGATCGTTGGTGCTGGTGCTAGTGCCAGTGCTCGTGTGATCAGGATCTGTCATGCAGTCATTTCAATCACATGTGTTGATGTCAAGAACTAGCATGGGAGTCGAGTTTCATCGTCGTCTTCAGGCTCAGCTGATCTTCTTGAGGCGCTCGATTGCCTTTAACTCCACCGTCACCTGGGATGGCTCTCCCGATTAGGCTTATTTCCTTCACCTTCATTCTCACACTTCAGTACCACGGCTTTGGCAGCGATTGCGCCGTGATGAAAGGCGCTACCACTATGTTCAACGTCTTGAGAGCTCTCATTAATTAATCCCGCAAGCCCTTGCAGAATGGTCCTTGGAGTCGCTGAAAGAGAGCTCGGCTATACATTTGCACGATCGCTTGATGACGGTGGTGTGAAGCGTGCTCTTGGGTATGAGAAGATAGATTAGTGGTGTTGGTCCCACATAAATGTGGGAGCTATTTGATGGTCAAGCAACAGGAGGTATACTCACATGCAAGGACTTTGGATTGAATCGTCATAGCTTGAACAAAGTCGTGGGTGGAAGAAAATGCGGAAACGGTCAAAAGTATATCCTGTTCGAGAGACAAAAGATCTCATTGCGGTGTTGGAGTTTATACCCGGTAGTTGCTGGACTTGCCAAAGATTACAAGGAACGAACCAAGCTTGCACGTGAAAGCATTCTTTCTGCTTTGTGGAGAAGCTTAAAAACTTTCAAAGATGAAGGACCAAGGTTCACGAATAAGGTCATCCCTTTTCGCATTTGAGAATAGTCAGCCACTCCTGGCAGCTCAAAATTAGTCATACGAAAAAATGAACAAGGATCCGATTGTGTGCCATTTATTAAGATTTGTCACAGTGCGGGAGAAATCCCACTCGACTTTCGGTATTCTCATCTTCTCTATCCCTGTTTCTAGGTCCTTCGTTGGATCGCTTTCTTATTTCAGATTAGCGATTGTACCGCAGTCTTTACACTTCCTCAATTCCTCTGTAGTTTGCCAGCGCTCGATGACAGGCTTCAACTGAGATCCTAGGTCAGTGACATGAAATGATTCTTCGTAGATGATAGTAGGTTTGTCATGGGCTGGAGAATGGCAGTACCATCGTAGCCGATCTAAGTGAGGGGACCGATTGAACAAGTAGATCGTCGAACGATATGCAGAACAGGAGGGCGCACCTAATGACTTCTCCGGTCGTGTGCGTTCCACAACTATGCCGATTGTATTGGAAAACCTAACAGGGTTGTGTGGTGTATTAGCTGTGGGACGATAAGCTCGACTATTGATTTCGCAGCAGCTGTGAACTTGCCAGGAAGGAGAAACATTTCTCCTTCTGCAATAGTGATATCTCTGAACGTTCCATCGTCTATAACTCTCAAGGTCATCGCCCCCTTGTATTGATAAAACCACTCCTGCTAGAGGTCATCGATGACATTTGTATCCGAAATCACGACTCTGACCTCTGTCTCGTTCACATGATAGTCGTTCCTTTCGTTCGGTCCACCTACAACCATAATTACATAGTCTTCCCCCCTATAGAGGCAGAAATTGTTAACAGGAGGTAGTAGCATATTCTCATGGTCTGTCAGCCATTTTGAAAAATTGAGCGGTGAGGTGAGCATTTGTCTTCAGAGGGGAGTTTGTGAGAGATGAACAGTCTTTTCCTACCACGTGCTCGATAAGTAAAAAGTCATTGTAGGTCTTGTCTTGACTCTTGCTCAATAAGACTTGCTTCAACTTCAACCACCCTGAAAGGTGTCGTCCTCAGCAACTCATCAGACAAGTTTGGGATTTTCAATGTTTCATGGTATCTCTAGGTCCTTCTAGCACCGGTGAGATTGCCACGGTAATCACAAAAGCACAGATTTTTCTACATCATCAAAACAATCGTACACCAACAACACTTCCAATAGGTTTGACATCCTTTTTTTCGCCGGATCGCTCCGCATCACACCAAAGTCTCCCATCTGGATTCAGTCCCAAGGAATCCAGTAGCATCTGTGCAGAATGGGGTATAAATGGTTGCAAACATATCCCAAGCACGCGCAACGTCTCAATTCCAGTAGTATATGTCGCATACACCAAGTCTTGGGGAACCGATTTTTTCCATGGCGCAATATCAGTAATTGTCTTGTTAGCCTGTTCATGGTTGATGGAACATTTAGTTATCAAAGTAGAAGAACGACATACCAGATGCATCAATTCAACTAAATGACGCAGCGCCTCTGAAACCTCTAGATTCTGCATTTTCTCCCCAACTTTCTTTGCCGTGTCACGTTGAAGGGAGATGAGTTGGATCAAAGCCTTGCTAAACTGACCTTGTTGTGCTTCCTGGATTTCATCAAGCGAGAGGGGATGAGCTGCAAGAGCACGCTCTACGAGTTTGGGAGAAGTGACACGCAGAAAGTAGTTGCCAAGCAAGGATTGGATTTCATGTCTATGTTTTTCAAGTTGGGATTGAGACCAATCTGGTATAGTTGGATATATTTGAAAAACAAGTGACCATAGACCCATAGACTCACCGACATCAGAGCGCCATCGACCGCCAATACGTGTAAGATACCACCTTATGACGTCGAGACCGTATTTATCAATGGCTTGAATAGGATCAGCAACATTGCCGATACTCTTGGACATCTTCTTTTGATCGACGGTCCAATGGGAATGAGTGAGGATTTGACGGGAAAGAGGGAGGCCGAGGGCAATGAGAATAGCGGGAAGGTATATGGCGTGGAACCTGGCAGAGAAATAATGAACAAGAAGTGGCAAGATGTTAAGAATTACCTCAGGATATCTTTGCCAATGACCTGAAGATCGGGTGGCCAGGGGGCAGAAAGCCCTGTAATTGCTGCAGGGTCTGGATATCCGATTGCAGAGAGGTAGACCAATAAGGCGTCAAACCAAACGTAGACAGTCTGAGATGGATCACCAGGGACTGGTACACCCCAGGACAGGCGTTCTGTAGGTCGGGATATGCTGAGCTCCTCCAAGGCTTGGTCGTTGTTGTCTAGTTTTAGAAGATTGACTATGTCGGCATGATACTGTTGGGGGTAGATCGCATTTGGGTGATTCAGATAATGCTGGAGCAGCTGGGAACGAAAGGCGCCGAGGTGAAAGACGTAGTTTTGCTCTTCATGCCATTCGACTGGGGAACCAGTGGACAAAGCGACATGAGCGTGAGGGTTGCTAGGCGAAGGAGCGGGAGAAACTTGGCGGGGGGTGTAGAAACATTCGTCGGTGATGGAGTACCAGCCGCGATAATTGATTTTGCGGATGAGGCCTTGAGCGCTAAGTTTGCTCCAGACATCTTGGACGGTATGATGATGGGCTGGGTCTGAAGTACGAGAAAATACGGTAGAGCTGATGTCTGCGGCTTTTGTAAGAGCCTGAGATGGACAGAATGAATTTGTGAAAAGATAAGAGACAAGAATGTACCTTGAATTTGGCACTTAATCCATCGCAGAACTGACGAGGGGGCAATCCAGCAGCAGCAGCAGCCTGCTGAATTTTTAGGCCGTGGTCATCTGTGCCTGTGAGGTAGTGGACAGTTAGAGAGGGATCTGTGATACGCTGGTAGCGTGCAAAGACATCCGCAGTGACAAGCGAGTGGAGATGACCAATGTGCGGAGCTGCACTAGTGAGCGACTGGATGAAAAAAAGACATACACACACACCTGCATTTGGATAAAAGATGGGTGTCGTGACATAGTATTCACAGCGACGCAGAATCCGGTGCGCACACATCAGGTTCAAAGAATCGTGAGAACAATTAAATGTCCACTTGAAAATGACCCTGGCATTTACTCTTAAGAAGTGGCAGAGTCAAGACAAACAAGCTAGCGCCGGGATGATGCTAACACTCAAATATGACCCACTGAATGGAGCTGTCTTGTACATAACTGCATCAGAGGTATGGGGAAAGCTAGAAGGTTCAACACACTGTGACCCCTTCAATTGGAAAGATTACTCAACTACTCTCAGCCTTCATTGAATGACTGAAACATAATTGGCCTACTCTCAGGAGTAGAAAATTTTGATGCCCAATTCAAGTGGCTCATACTTTTTCTCTTAAATTTATTACACAATGCTTAGATGTAGTTTGTGGTAGAATATGAGTACTCTACATGAATGCTTCAGGGAAACAAAAGTCCCCTTCATCAGCTTAACTATGAAATGAAACACATTATAGACAACTAGCTAATTGTCTAGATAAGGGTTGTTTGAGACCAACCATTAAAAAAGGTTGTTCAAAGAGGTGGGAAGATCTATAAACAAGATTAAATGACATTGTCAAGGATCAATAAATTTGAAATGAATCAAAATCTGGAGTAGTCCAATGAGAAAGTATGTATCTGGGATGAAGGGTCAATCACACTACTAAAGAATAACAAAAGGATGTCTGGTCAGCCCAGGTGTTGATAATGAGATATTGTTCAATTATGACCACCCACCAGGGGTAGGGAATACTCTGAGAATATTGACAAGGGTAGGGCTAAGGATGAGGTCAGAGTAGAGTATATTCTCAAGGGTAGAACTTAATACTCTTATACTCAAGATAAGATAAATGTGCTTTTCTCTTAGAATAAGAGATATTCTTAAGAGTAGAGTATACTCTTGGAATAATACTTTAAGTCTACTAGAGATAGAACTTAAGTCTAGAAAGTAAAATATACTCCTAGGAGTATTAATAAGGGTAAGAATAGTCATTAATTCATTCTTGGATCTATCTTGGCTTCAACTTACATATTATGCCCTGATGTTGTGACTGCTAATTTTGGAGTAGAGAAGCACTGTCCAGAGTGAGGTGATAAAAGATATATAAAAACAGTACAATAAAGCAATAAAGCAAGAGTATACTAGTGGATGTTAATCTACAAACTACATAAATGAATTAAATATCTTGTATAATTTGTGTGAACTAAATAAGCTGATATGATAATATCTCAGGAGTGGGTACCCAGTCATGTGACTCATCTAACAAAAAATTGAAAAATCAATATTTGTACTGGTTCAAGAGATATTTGTATTTCATTGAACTTGGTAAAAATATTTGAATACTTTTGTCTTTTGCTATAACTCCCTACTTGTAACTCTATCAACAGTATGAGTAGTAATTGTTCTTTTCTGCTACTCTTTTAATTGATTAAGTAGATGGTATCTATCATATACATAAACAACCATAAAAAAGCTCTTTTCTTGTATTGACCTCTGAGTTATAAAAACATAGCCTCTTATTGTGGTCCACAAGTTAATTGATTTGAATAAAACATCTTGAGATTTGACATAGCACTCAAGAAAGAGGCATTCATCTAGGAAAGTGGCCATGGTTATGGTGCAGTTTTTCTATATATTTTTTTTGTTTTGAATCAAACCTGCTACCATTATGCCAAGTAGATACATGACTCCGTAACAGGCAAAGGGTGCATGATCACAGTCCCTGTGAAGTATGAACTAAGAGTACCTCTAAAACAGCTTACTACAGCACATGCCTTCCAGCTTTTGATCACCAGCATGACCTGCACTATCACAAATGGTTACTTACTAGTTTGTGATTTGCAAGAGTGGTCTTCAAAAGGCTCAAAAATGCGAAGTAGTTTAGCAACAAAAGATGTTGTTAAGTCTGAGGTCTAATCCTCAGACTA
>Ga0153955_100071_pt1 | contig 70403 bp, 84 predicted proteins | sample TSFL039MetaG_FD_104744 | JGI IMG/M metagenome (GOLD analysis project Ga0153955, IMG submission 104744) | Attine ant fungus gardens microbial communities from Florida, USA - TSFL039 MetaG | ecosystem: Host-associated > Fungi > Mycelium > Unclassified | place: USA: Florida, Wekiwa Springs...
CTAACCAACGTTTACGATGTTTTGTATACATTCATTTTCAGCATTGCTATAATGAATTTTGGAACAAAAAGTATAACATTGGAATAAATTAAAAGCAAATTTCAGACGTGGCGATGAAAAATGGTTCGCACCGTCATCGACGAAAACCCAGCCCTACGCCGAGCTCAGCATATCCTCCATGACCTCTTGGTCATGATTCCTCTTCAACGCATCCAGAATCTCCTGGAGACGGCCATCCTCCATCACCCCTGCAAGGTTCTTCAATGTCAACCCAATCCGGTGGTCCGTCACCCGATCCTTCGGTGGCCAATAAGTGACAAATGGAATCAAAAAAAGAAAAGTCTCTGCGATTACCTGGGCATAATTGTAGGTGCGGATCTTCTCGCTACGGTCCGCCGTACGGACTAGGTTAAGCCTTGCGGTACGACGTTCTTCCATTTCACGCGTCATTTTACGGTCCATCAGACGAGAACGAAGAACTTGAAAAGCGCGACGTTTATTCTAAAAGTAGGCGAGAAAAGTGTACCCAGCCAAACGAGTCGAGAACAACATACTTGATGTTGGCTCCGTTCATCTTGCATAGAGACAGTGATTCCCGTGGGCACATGAGTCAACCTGACGGCAGACTCTGTCTTGTTCACATGCTACCAATTTTTCATGAATATACAGCCTGGACAGCAGGTTTGAGGGAGAAAAAAAAAAGCTGACCTGACCACCGGCACCCCGAGCGCGCATGACTTCCACTCTGACTTCATCCATAGAGAACAGAGGGTCATTCTTCCCATCCGTCTCGCCTACCAGAGGCAAAACAACAACCGCAACGGTACTCGTATGGACTCGTCCGCTCGCTTCCGTCATGGGAACGCGCTGCACGCGATGGACACCACTTTCCCATCTCAACGAATCATACGCCCCTTTTCCCTTGATCTCCAGTATAGCATCTTTGATCCCTCCGTTTTCCAAGTCGTTCTGAGCGATGATATGTGTTTGATCATAGATTGTATTTGCCAGACGTTGGTACATTCGGAGCATGTCTGCGAGAAATAGACTCGATTCAGAGCCACCGACACCCGACTTGAGTTCCATGAGAGCACCGAGATGAGCTGTGTCTGACGGTGGCACAAGGAGTCTCGGAAAGGTCTCGGTGACGCTTTTCACGAGTTGACCAGTGAGAGATGTGTATTCCTCCAAAGCGAGTGCCCGCATGGAAGGGTCCGGGTCTGCAAGAAGTTGACTCGTTTCTGCCAGAGTCTGTCATAATTTTATCAGCATCTTGAAGATAGAAACTCAAAACGCACCTCACGGGCCTTGAGCCAACCATCCCAGGCATTCTGCAATGGCTCAAGCTCCTTGTACTGCCTCATTCTTGCAATATCATCTGCAGTTGTCAACGTCGCATCTATAAGCTACTTGAGTTGTGTATTACAAAATAGGAAAAAAAGGAGACAGGAAAGCTTGCTTGTGAGGAGATGATCCTGCGTTCAGCAATGCGTCGCTTGACAATGCGGAGGATCCTCTCATGCTGTCTGTCGATATTCTGAAGCGCATTGGCCGTGTTGGTGGCGGCTACTCCATAGGCTCTGCCATGGAGGAAACGAAACATGGGAGACCCGTCACCCAGCTGTGACGATGCTGTGACGAGATCTCTCTCTCTCTTTCTCTTTCTTTTTTTGCGAGATGCCTGCACTCACACCCGAAGAGAAAACCAAAATCAAAAATTCCATCCCCGAGAGCGCCAACAAAATTTTCGGTGCTGCACTTGCTCGCATTTTCTATGCCCATCCCGATCCTCATCAGTGGTCCTACGCCGGACTCCAAGGTGCTGTCGTCCTCGCACACGACAAACCTCGCAACGCCATGGCTCTTAAACTGGTCGACATCGATGGCACGAGAGGTGTTATCTGGGAACATGAGTTGTATAGTGATTTCAAGCTGTATCAAGATAGATCCTTTTTTCATTCTTTCCCGGGAGATGTGAGTTGTGTGTGGGTGTTCTCCTAAACTTGAGAGGTTAGACTGACCGGTTTACACTGACGTACACAGGAATGTATGATTGGTTTTGTCTACGCTGATGAACCAGAAGCCAAAACGTTTTTCAAGAAAGTAGATTCTTCGAAAAAAGATCTCGCTACAGGTAAGTCATCAGCGTTCCCCAAACGCTCATCCCCCCCATCCGGTCACATTATCTGACGCACACCCCCCGACTCTCTTCAGCCAAGAAAAAGAAGAAGAAGAAAAGCGGCCTTAGCAAAGGCACCAAGATCGATAAATCCATGATCTCAAGTCCTCAATCCGGCTCTTTCAAGCACATCGCGCACATGGGATATGATGCCGATACAGGGTGGTCTTCCGAGGGTGTCGATCCGTCATGGGTAGCTCTACTTGAGGATCTGGAGGGTAAAGGCGTCAGTCGGCAGATCATCCAGCAAGAAATGGAGTATATCAAATCGTATGTCCAACAGGCCCAAGATGCGCCGAAACGCAAGACGATGAAACCCCCACAGCCGCCCCCAGCGCCTCATCGTAGGAGTCATGTTCCTGATACTGACTTGCAGGTGAAACCACCTGTGCCTTCTACTGCACCTGTTCGAGTGTCTCAGTCTCCACTTGCAAATCAGATACAACCTCCCCTTCAGCCTGCTCCTCAAAAACAACCTCCCCCTCAAAAACAACCTCCCCCTCAGCCTGTTGCTCAGAAACCTCCTCCACCACCACCACCTGCTCAAGGGCACTCTGCACCCTCCAATTCTATTCCTCAACGAGCTCATCTTGTACCCCCTCCTGCACCTCAACGTCCCAAATCTCCGCGTACAGCACCAGAAACCGTGCCCCCACATCGTACAGTAGCAGCAGTAGCAGAACATCCTGCCAGACCTCCTGGACCCCCAGTGCCTCCTTCCCGTCCTCTCCAGCAGAATGGAGCACCTCCTCCACCCCCCGTCAGACCTCATCAGAACGGAGCACCTCCTCCTCCACCAGTCAGACCTCAGCAGAATGGAGCACCTCCTCCTCCACCAGTCAGACCTCAGCAGAACGGAACTCCTCCTCCTCCACCACCACCACCACCACCCCCTGTCAGACCTCACACCGAGCCTGTTGTGTCTGCACCACCCCGGACAGCTCCAGAAACTGATGGGCCTCTAGTTCCAGCGTCATCGACACCTCCTCCACCCCCTCCACCGCCGCCGCCGCCGCCGCCTCCCCAGATAAGTGGATCTCCAGCATCTTCTACTCTCCCTTCCCTGGTCTCAGGTAACGCTGTATCGTCCCCACTCCAACCAACTTCCCAACCTGGACGTGACGATTTACTCGCTTCTATTCGATCTAGTGGAGGTATCGGTTCTCTCCGAAAGACGGATAGTCGTAGTCCTTCTGCTCGCGGTTCTGCTACTATGACGATGGGTGGTGCTGCTCTTGGGGGTGGGGCAGCTGTTGGTGCTGGTGTAGTGGAGAGTCAAAGTGGTGGTGGTGGTGATTTGACGTCGGCTTTGGCGGCTGCGCTTATGGATAGGAATAAACGACTTGGAGATACGGATAGTGAGGATGAGGAGGACGAAGAAGATGATTGGGATTAAAAGTTGATGTAGGTCATGTTTTTTTTTCTCCTCTCCACGCTATTATGCGATTTTTTTTTTGTCTTGTGTTGGTTGAATGGGAGAGTGGGAGAGTTGGTACTGGTTTAGTGTTGAGTTTAATGTTGGATTTTGAGTGTTGGGATTTTGTTTGTTGTATGATTTTAGTTTTTAGGTTTAGTTTTTGTTAATGGAATAATGTGCCCTGGCCCTGACCCTGACCCTGTGCGTTAATTTAGTTTTGGTTTGTTTTACCGGCCGGTTGATTTTCTTCTTGACTGCTCCTACACACCTGCTGCTCCTTTTCTTGATATAGAAAAAAGTTGGCAAGCACTATCCGCGTCGTTTTTGCGTTCCGAGTGCTAGGTGACCATAGCATAGGCTGCTAGCGATGAATACCGAGTTGGATGTTGTGAGAGTGGGAAAAAAGGAAGAAAAGCATCCCTCCTTTGTGATAGAGTAAAGGAGATGATGGAAGACAGAGTATAGTACACTTGTCTATTGTTCTAGAAAGAAAGAAACAATCCGAGTTGTCACTCGAAATCAAGACTCTTCCATGTCAATAGTTGATCATATAACACTATATCTAATGCCCTGGAATAATGCAAAGTTTCGATCCTCCAGAGGGATAATAAACATCAACCAGCACACATTCTATATCAAAAAAAACATGTAGAAATGGATATATTAGAGCGGAAAAAAAACATTTTTCCATAATGTTGGGAGAGGGGTGAAATGCATTAGCTAATCTCACATAACCATAACGATTGACAAAGCTACTAACTAGCGTTGAAGAAAAAATAACTTTGTAAAGAAAAGTTGTATCATCATTTTCATACCTCAAACCTCTTCCAAAAAAGGGTATCCAAATGGACAGTTGGTTAACAAGTCCACCTATAATCAACTGGTATCCATGATCCATGATCTAATGATTTCTTATAGTCGATGCCCAGGCACCGCCCAGAATATCAACGTCAAAACCGTCACCAAAATCGCCACCACAATCGACACCCAAACCGCACGTCCCAACAACAAATTCCTCACATACGGTTCTCGAATCGTCAACGTTCGAAACGGCGTCGATTCAGATTGACCGAAAAAAACAAGGACAGGGTCGAGTTCGTATTGATGGGAAATGAGGAAGAGAATGGCAAAAGTGAATGGGATGAAGAGCTATCGAGGAGGGATGATGAGTGATAGCGATAACAGGAAGGAACGAGAGACGACGTACAAAGAAGCGTCTGGATTTAGGATGTACGTCAAGAAAAATGAGGGAAAAACCCACTGCCAAGCCAATCCAAAGAATGACAAGACCAAGAATGAGGCGGACAAGGGCCGATATGGGCGTGAGGTTACCGAATGCTTTAGATCGCAGAAACCTGGGAAAGGCATCCTGTTCCATGGCTCTGAAGCAATACTCCTTTTGAGCATGGAACATATCAGGGATCTGAGCCAGCACACTGAGTTCTTGTTGCGTCTTGGGCTCATCCTGGCTGTTGAGGGGGAAAGTATGGATTCTCAAGGCAGGAGGCAAGTAAATCTCGTGACTCGTGTTGGGGTCAACTGCAGGAGAGAGATAGCGGTAGAAGATTCTCTCTGCAGAACTGACGAGATCGAGACGTGTGATTGCTGCTGAACGAGGAATGATAGTGGGTGCTCTGGATGCACGACGGAGAGGAAACAAAGTGGGCGTGCGTGCAGAGGAACGGGAAGGATTTTCAGGTGTGGGCAGTAGCCTGGGACTGGGTGAACGAGGGGAAAGGTGATCGGTGTCGCCGACAGCTGCGAGATTCTTCTTGTCCTGGTCTGAGGGAAAGTCGCCTGCAGCGGTGCTTGCGGTGCTGCGCTTTGTGTCGGGGTGGAGGCCGACAACGGTGCCGTAGATGGAGCCTCTGCGGCGAGCATAGTCCCAGTACTGAGGCCAGTCCTCCCTGATAGAGCGTCCCGACCTGCGGACGTCCTTGAAATACGCTCTGCAGAGGTTTTCGTGCTGCTGGACGTCGAGCCAGAAGTCGAGAATGTCCTCTGCGCCCTCGCGCTGGAGAAAGAGACTGGAGGGATGTATATTATCAGTGGGAGTGGTGGAGGATGAAAAGGCAGACAGACTAGAACATAAACAAGTCGACGGGAGGCCGTGTTCTGCGCGAAACAACCTCGACAAATGTCGGCAGCCGGTCAGTCTCCATCTCTCTCTCTCTTCTTTCCGTGCGAAATGACAACACCAGCTCTCCCATCACGTAAGCACTCCCACACTCCATGTCCTCTGCTCTCCGCGAAATCAGGTTTCTGTTCTCTCCCTCTGGCCCTGCATCGGCAGGCACAAGGTGATCCTCGCCTCTGCCCTTCTCTTTCGCCCTTATGCCTTTCCAGGCAGTTTGTCCTCGCCCGCTATAAATCCATCAAACAGCAAAACCCCGATCTTCCTGTCCTCATTCGCGAGGCAACAGGCACCCCTGCACGCGCGTTTGCACGTTTTGGTGTGCTCCAGCACTCAACCTTTTCAAACAGCTGACGGACTCGTGTGCATTCTATAGAACGAGGTGTCGAGCGCCATGTAGAACTCGAAGGACTCGGTGCCGCAGACGTGGAAACCAAAGTCCAGCAACTGCTCGCCTTGGAGCTTTGACAGCAGTCATTCTTTGATGGTGTTGAGACTCTTGGTTGTTCTAGGGAAATAAAAGCCTCGTGTGGAAGGACTTCCATGTAGAGGCCATGATGGATCATCTATATCACTGTTCAAAGACTTTAAAAGATGACGAGTTTCCGAATCAGCGGTAAGGCGTCTTATTCGCATCATATCCGGAAGATAAATGGGAATTATTAAAACTCAGTTTCGTTCGTAATTACAATGCATCTGCGTTTTATTTGAGTCGGCATAATGTACAGTCAATCATACATTGATCCAGATCCAATTATTTTGACAGCATCATCTAAGGACAACAGTGAACAGAGATGGTCTCGTCCAAAAAAATGATGTCAGCTTACCTTGACGAACTCTGCAAGAGTTAGATGACACATCGTCAGTCTTTACCGTCAAGCGCTAGGTACAGAGTAACAGACCATCATAGTTGATTTGCCCATCACCGTCAATGTCGGCCTCGCGTATCATCTCATCCACCTCCACATCTGATAGCTTCTCACCTAGAACACATGAAAATGATTGAGCGTCAAATAAACATACAACAGCAGACGAACCCAAGTTTGTCATTACATGCCTCAACTCCGCGGCACTAATGTACCCATTGCCATCCTTATCGAAAACTTTAAATGCCTCCTTGATCTCTTCTTCACTATCAGTATCACGCATCTTGCGTGCCATCATGGTGAGGAACTCGGGAAAGTCGATCGTGCCATTGCCATCCGCATCCACTTCATTGATCATATCTTGTAGCTCAGCTTCTGTTGGATTCTGACCGAGAGAACGCATCACAGTGCCCAACTCATTAGTCGTGATCGTACCATCTCCATCTTAGATAGCAAAGCAATTCATCAGATGATCGTCACAGAAAACACGCGAACTTTACCTTTATCGAAAAGAGAGAAAGCCTCCTTGAACTCTGGTTACATGAAGGGAAAAAAAAAATGAGATTCTTGAATCAAGATCAAATTGTACAAGGCAAACCGGAGATTTGTTCTGCAATCGTGCGTCAGCATCTCTCAAGACTTTTTGCACAACGTGAAACTTCTCACCTTCGGACTAGAGATAACACGCGTTATTACCCTGCACTATACTTTGAAAAGAAAGACGCACCAATTGGTCGGCCATGAGGCAGTCGTTGAGTAAATAATATCAAGAGCCAAATCGCAAAAAAGGCTACTGGGGTGACCTCGGCTATCTCCGCATCACCTATTTAGGAATCTCACCCAACATTGTCGCTGTAAAAAAAACAAAAAACAATGCTGTTAGGGGTTGGCTATGTTTTGTCGCAACGAACGAAGAAAAATATCTTGCTGAACTAGATTACGATCTCAATCTCCAAAAGAAATCACATTCCCGGTTCGACCGGATGAATTTCTTGTGTGTGCTTACTATTTTTTTCTCAGCTGCAGAGAGAGAGGTTTATAGATTCATGTGATCAATGTTAGTAATGATGGTTCAGACGAACTGAGCTCGGACTTGTAGTTGTACTGAGATGGTTGTTGTTGCCTATGCCTAAGAAGACAGTGGGGAGAGAGATACTGACTAGCTTCCCACGTCTCATGGTCCAGTGAATCATGATGAACAAAAACCGAGAGTGTGGAAAGATACGAACCGTATGACCTTCTCTCTCTCTCTTCTGTACAATAATGCATCAAAGATAAACATCTTGAAACACTTGTGATATGATGAGAACCCACGGATCAGCAAGGCTCACCGGTATATCCCTCTCCACTTTCCCTTCCAACCTCTAATGACAACGAAAACACCTCCTCTCTATCTAGTAAGTTCCACCTCCTCCTTTTTTCGAACTTTTGAGCTTGACAGCTCTTGGCTATATATCAGAATGGAACAATCCATACGTTACCTAGAGATCAAATAACAGGTTTGCTGCTCCAGCTCATCTTTCTCTTCTCAGTACTTACAATTACATTCATAGCTGCATTAAGAGATACATTTCAAGCATTTGACACAGGTACGAGCTCTAACTCTATCACTCTATCAAACCAGCAATTCATCAACGGGGGGGGACTATAGATGGAGATGGAACCATATCCCCTCAAGAAATCACCAGTTTCCTGCACACATTCGGAGAAAATCTCACTCACACTCAACTCGACGGGATCATGAAAGAATTCGACGCTAACCGCAACGGACTTATTGATTTCGATGAATTCGTGAGCCTCATGTCAGCACGATCTAAAGCTACAGGTACCCCTCTCGATGAAGAAAGTGATTTACGAGAAGCGTTTAGAGTGTTTGATTTGGATGGTAATGGAACGATTAATGCAGAGGAGTTACGGTCTACGATGAAGAATATCGGTGTCTATTTGACTGATGAGGAATTGGATCTTATGATGAAAGAGGCGGACGAAGATGGAAATGGTGTTATTGACTTTCAAGGTTCGAGTTTTTTTTTTGCCCTTTGCCTTTTGACTATGGATTTTGAAGGCTGAAGTTTTATTACCAGAATTCCGTCGTGTGATTCTCCTCCCTGCAACGCGATCACCGGCTCAGAATTAGCGTACCCTTGATTCAATTATTCTTATTTCTTTTCATGCTTCCACCCGTGCTTTCACCCATGCTAGCAGCAGCTAGACTGAATTCAGATTCATTTCATTTCACTCACCGGCGGCGCTGCGGGGCCCATGAAACATAAGTGACGAGTGACATCATAGCCCCTGAGTGGGACGATATATAGATCGCAACTCGCAACTCTCAGTTAATAAGTATGGCCAGTACCCCGCACGACATGACTTCCTCTACATCCAAAGCGACCCCTGATACCGCTGATGGACAATACTCAACAGCTCCACCTGCTCAACAACCGACCTTTAACATTCTCCCTCATCCTGCTGTACGTCGCTCAATTTTTTTTTTGATATTTTTTACACAAGCACCACAAACACCCCAATCTCCCTCATTCTCATCCTCATCACAACAACAGAAATCCAACGATCCCGCAGATCTACAAAAACCGAGTGAAACTACGGGAGGATTAAGAAGTCACCAAAGTGCATTCGCAGTCACATCTGCTCCGGGACCCGTGTTGCTCAATCAAGAGATGTTGAGTAATTTGGGACCAGCTAAAGTACGTTCGTCACACTGTTTTTTTGATGAACGAGAATTTACAAATGCAAATGCTATGAATTTTAGACGACAGAGGAGCTTGAAGTGCTCCAAGCTGAACTCAACCACAAGTCTTGATGTTGATGGATCCTGTACAATATGTTGTTGAGAATGATGTTGATTTTATTTCTGAATTGTTCATGCTTCCTCTCATCACTGACCATGACTGATCAGTGTATTTTTTTTGTTAACATTGACAATGATTATGGGAACTCTAATATGAGTTCTCTTTGTTCAACTCAACCACCAAGTGGGATTAAGTCTTGGTTATCCAAACCCTTACAATCTACTTAAAATCTTTCAGCTTACACTCCACTGATCAGCAGAAATACAGAAGGAATAGAGGTAAAATTAAAATAAAAAGCAATGATGAGTTGAATGCTCAGCTGTAAGGCTCAAACCTTGACAAATACTGACCAGACTAGACATCTTGTTAGCTTCGGTTATAATGTCCTACCTGCTATAGATGTTCATTCTTTTACCAAACCACTATAGACCTTCCTCTTCTCATTTCATTTGATGATTACACTTTCAACATGATTCAGGACAAGAGATCACTTGAAGTCAATAAGACCAGGTTTTAGTGTGACTTAGCTATGGACTCAAGCATGGTAATGGAACAGATGTAGCTAGTGAATGTGATGGTAAATAAAAAACAGAAATAGTTTCAACAGGGTTGCAAGATGTTGATGTGAACTGACTCACAAGAATCTCACTTCTGTTTTTTGCTAAGACATGATATATTAGTATCTGAGACACAGAACACTGAAACATGCACTGTCAAGTGATAAATAGTTAAGTAACCTATCTAGTCCCTCAGTTGATCACCCAGTAAGGTGTCATCTGAGGTGAGCATACCCTATAGCCATTGTATGACACCGAACCTAATGCCTGCATAGCTACTTTGTCTTTTAGATATTTAATATATTAGTTGATCACCCAGTAAGGTGTCATCTGAGCTACTTCGTCTTTTACAAGAAAACAACAAACCTAGTCAAAAATTAGAGTGCCAGATGTGGGCCAATAGGATTATACGAGTACGAGCGAGGGAAATTCGACTTCCTTAACAAGAATCTTCATCAAATAATTGTTTTATCTAAAAGTCAGTTGGCTTCCATTGCGTGGCGGTTCATCACCTGGGGTACTTGCACTGAAGAACAAGTCAGGAGATTGGCCAATATTATCAGTTCTCCTTCAATGTTCACCTGATCTTGATCATCGTCCGAACTCTCTTCATCCCTATCATTTCCTGCCATGATCTGGTCATGAATCTCCAAGGCTCATGATCCCAGTAGATCCCATACTTCCAAATCTAGGGTCCCAGTTGAATTCTTTAGGTTCCTCGCTTTCAAAGGCCACACCGTGTTTCCAGTCAAACTTTTCACAATACGAATGGCTCTATCGACACGACTGTCGCGCGCTTCTCTAATCTCTGCGCACTCAGATAAGATGTATTCTGGTTTCTTGGGTTGAGGAAGATGACCAAACTCGTTCAGTGTAGCTAGACATGTCCCACCGAGAACATCGAGAGACCCTCGTGTGGACATATTTTCGGCTAATCGTCTGACTCTATTTCGAGTTTCAATATATCTAAGTAATGTTTGTTGATCGCATAGTTTTGATTGGGCCTCGGTACCGAGTTCCTACTCAACTATATCAGAGAATAGACGTATCGCGATTCGCTCATAAATGTTATGTTGAATTGTCGGACTATCGATGTGATTGATCTGCGTGAATGGATTGTGTTGGAAGGAGTATCTGAGATAAGAACCATGAAGGCATTAATAGCCAAATCACCATTTTTAATTACCCATGCGAGATGATTTATCGATTCAATGGCTTTCAATTTTAAGACATTCAAGCTGTGCAATTGCAAAGATAGTTCTTGCCTGTCATCACGCAAAAGGCAACCCGAGATTCGGCCCGCATCATACCGTCCGCCGAACGCAGCTGCTTTGATTCCTAGCGTCAAGTGTCAATTTCATTGTTTACTCGGCTCCAACCCATCAAAATTAGTTTTTACTCGGTCCTGTCAGAAGAAAACGGAGCTCCTTGACATCGGGACCTCAGCATCGCTGTCTAGCTTGATGGTTACCCAGGATCCGAGCAATCACTGTAATCCTCTCCTCTGTCCCGAAAATCCTTGTATCTACACTGGTTCTGGCCATTAGCAAGGTCACACTAAACCTTGGATGCAATTAATCGTCGACATTAGTTATGGCTGCGGGGCGCTAGAACTCGAATTGAACGATTTTTGGATCGGTGCCTTATAACCATTTATATTGGTTTAGCAAGCAATCAATTGCAATTACTGTATGGCTTCAGTCTTTTCCATATTGACAATCAGGGTACTGTAAATCACATCTGTCAACTGCACTCTATGTTTCCAATAAAAAACGGATCTCCGGACTGGCATATCGATTCCTTTCAAATGACCCTGAATATCTGCAAAACTGTATCGTCATCGGTTTAATTCTGATTCGCGAATCAATCTATCTCTCTTGGCAAAACCTTCCTGCAAATCATGTGTGCCGGCGCTCCCCCCCCTCTTTCTTCTGCCCTTCTAGACCCTATCCTGTTGCAACAGCTCTGTGAAAAACCCGAGAACCTTTCATCCTGATGTGACTCACTGCTTGTCTTTTCAATTCAGTGTATGTGTGGTAAAAGGGGCTGGACCCTTCCTATTTCAAATCGGGATTTTTCGTCCTATATACATATGGGCCTCTGTTGTAAGGGTATCTAGATTCTTTTCTCCTAACCTACTCTGTGCCTTCCCTTTTTTATTCCTGTCTGCGTTCTACTCGAGTATTTGGTAAGACACAACTAGGTGGTATTCATTGCTTTCGAATCTCCATTATCACCTGCCACGATGTCTTTGTATCTTGCAATCCGGAACACAAGCACGTTAGTGGCGATACTGGCATTCTCATTCGCCTGCACTCTGTACTTGCGAAGAAAACCCAGGCGATCTGGCTTACCTTTACCCCCTGGACCAAAGAAATGGCCAATCGTCGGCAACTTGCTACAGCTGCCTACCGCATTCGAATGGGAAGTTTACGCGAAGTGGGGTGAAACCTATGGTGCATATTTTGATTCTGCCCTTGCGTCATCTCTGATGTGATTCTAATGTATGAACTTGATGTTGAATTTAGGATCGGATATCCTCCATGTTGATGCTGCTGGAAAATCGATTGTCATCGTCAACTCGTGGAAAGCTGCAAACGACCTTTTTGAAAAGAAGTCAGGCTTGTATTCTAGCAGGTGCGATTGTGCTCCTCGCCTTGTCCTAAACCAAAAGCATACATCTGACTATCATAGACCAGGAAATCAAATGGTACTTCTGTGAGTGGTAGTTCTGTAGACGGAATCTCGAAGCAAGGCCGCTGACTTCCTTCTCCTTAAATTCGCAATTTCCTTGCAGTTCTGGCTGGGATTGGCTTTTCGGGTTCTTGCCGTACGGTGATGCCTGGCTTGAACGTCGAAAACTTTTTCAAAAATACTTCCATCCGCTTGATTATCCGAATCATCAACCTCGTGAACGAGAATGCGTCCACCAAATGCTGCGTCGATTACTCGATGCACCTCAAGAGTACATGGAACACATCCGATAGTGAGTGCATCTCTTCCTGAACCTTCTGGTTCCCTGTATTCGGCTTTGACTCATCAACTTCGATCATCATATCATAGTATGATGGGAGCATTGTCCATCGCACTAGCCTACGGAATTGATGTCAAGTCAGAAAATGATCCCAATATCCATTATGCAGAACAGGCTGTCAAGGGTCTTGCTGGCGCGGCAAATTTCAGTGCTTTCTTGGTCAACTCAATTCCGCTGCTGAAACATGTGCCGTCGTGGTTCCCTGGGGCAAAATGGAAGAAGAAGGCAGAAATTTGGAGTGATTGGACGGTGAAGATGCGAGAGATTCCATTTCAACAGTCATTGGAGCAACTTGTAAGCTTGTCTCGTTTTCGCTGGAATTCATCCCCCGTCTCTTGCTGGCTACTTTCGATTGATGGCGGTTTTGACTGATATATCGTTCAGGCTGAAGGAACGGCGACATCCTCATTGGTCACGAACGGCGTTCAGGGCATTGAAGAAACTCGGGATCGCGAACATCAAATGACTGTCATCAAAGACACTGCTGGTAACTTCTTTGTTGGTATGAATGCTGCCAAAAATCTTTATCCTCACGCCACATCTGACACCCGTTCCAGGGGGTGCTGACACAACTGTATCCGCTATCAGTACATTCTTCTTGATGATGATATGCCATCCTGAGATTCAAGACAAGGCTCAAGCAGAACTTGACCGTGTTGTCGGAAAAGGCCAGCTGCCTGATTACAGCGACGAGGCTGCGCTACCTTACATCAGTGCTCTCGTGAAGGAAACCCTCAGGTACGACTTCGATACCGGATGGGATGGAAATATTAATCCATGGGCTTTTTCTCCGTAGGTTTCAGGCAATCACACCGTTCGGTACGTCTTAGCTTGTGGAGGTGCCTATATACTCATGCCTACCTTTGACAGCTATTCCTCATTACTTAACGGAAGATGATGAGTACAATGGCTATCTTATACCAGGTGGATCTGTTGTTCTTGGGAACGTCTGGTTCGTATACCCATGTGAGATTATACGAAGTGATCGTCAACTACCTTTTTCAGGGCAATAACACATGACAAGGAGGATTATCCAGAGCCTTTCGAGTTTAAACCGGAACGATTCCTGAAAAATGGTCGTCTGAACCCCGATGTCCGTGAACCTACAGCCGCTTTTGGGTTCGGTCGTCGGTGAGTAAAAATTCTTTGAATATAAAAATCATGCTGGCCATCTTAATGACATTTGTGCTTCTTGTTCCAGTATTTGCCCTGGAAGGCATATTGCTATCTCGTGTTTATATCTGAGCATCGCAACCGTATTGTCTGTATTTAGGCTTGAGAAAGCAGTCGACGAACAAGGTCGTACAATCATGCCTTCGAGAGAGTATATTTCTTCCCTAATATTGTGCGTCATGATCTCCCCACTAGATCTCCAACTCACGAAACATGGATAGGCATCCTACGCATTTTAGGTGCATCATTAAGCCTAGGTCCAAGGAGGCAGAGATGCTGGTCAGGTCTACATCAGATTCCTGAATATCTTGAATATGACGCTGTTGGGTGTCCCAGTCTGGAGATAAACATTAGATAGAGACTATTCATAGACTAAAACTTGAACGATTTCGCATAACTTGTACTGTCAGCATTTCTCGGGCATGTCTCATTCTTTGCATATTCCTTCATTTGTACATAATTGTATTACTGTTTCACGGAAACCAGCTCTGGCCAAATTCCATGTCGGTAGAGTAATTATTTAAATAAGGCTAGGTTTGGTCGCAGTTCTTAGCGTGGGAACTCCGGTGAGTGTGACGTGACTGTAACGATTGTATTTGAACCGTAAATCGACAGTTTTTACTTGAACCTCGCTATGTTGCATCTGGTTGCGTCTTCCATCGCAAGACGCGTTCTTCTGCCAACTCTTGCTTCACGCTTGGCTTTGACGCGTCCCATCTCGATAACTCCTGTATTCAGTCTTCCTGCAAAGGTTGGAGCTGGCGTTACCAAGGCAGCTGCATCTCAGAAAGCTGCCAAAGCCCCAGCTACGGCCAAGGCAAAGGCAAAGACCAGTGTAAAGACCAAGGCAAAGACCAAGGCGAAACCCAAAGTAAAGGCCAAGCCCAAGCCCAAGCCCAAGAAGCAAGTGAAAAAGGCTGAAAAGAAACGTGCTGTGCTCCTGCTTCCCAGTTTATGCATTGCGTTGTTGACTTTGTGCATATTTTTTCTATAGCCGCGTTCACGAGAGCGGACTTGAAGGTTCCGCCAAGGTCAGTTGGTTCGGCCTGGACTGATTTCGTCACGACCAACATGGTCAATGGTGGGAGTTCCGTAGAAGAGGCTCGGTTAAAAATGAAGGAATTATCGTTGAAATGGAAATCTATGACCAAGGCTGAGCAGCAGGTTTGTTGATGTCTCGTCATCTCTTGCCATAAATGATTTCATACGTTTATTGTCAGCCATACTATGATCGGACAAGCAAACGACAAGTGGAAGTTAAGAAAGAATTTGAGGAGTGGAAGAAGAACGTTGATCCGAAGATATTACGAGCCATCAACCAGCGACGCAAGCAAAAGGGATTACCAAGGATTACACCTCCGAAGACAGGGAAGCCTTCGGGTCCATTCGTTCTGTAGGTCAACTCTGCCAGTGGTTGAGCCCGTTACTGAGTACTGTCTCGTTCAGCTATGTTATGGATGTTCGTAAACAAGAAGGAAGTTCTGTTACTTTCACCGAAACCCTCAAACAAGCCGGGGCTAGTTGGCGCAAGTTATCTGAGACAGAGAAGGCGGTATGTCATTGAAATGTACTATCTTCATCTCAGAGAACTAATGAAATTCTAGCCTTACATGGAAACGTACAAGAAGAATTATCAGAATTATCTATCCAGTTTGCCAGCCTCTTAGAATTCAGATCAGTAGAATACCGATTGTAAACATGAGGTTTTGATAATCCACATAAAGCTTTTTTGTTTTTCCCCAACATGAGATGTTCAACAGTTCAGTACCTTCTGAACCAAATCCTCTTTGTCTAAATCATCGATTGAACTTTGTTATTGGGGTTGATTACCTGAATATGCTGAAGTGCCCTGGTCCATCCCATAGTAAATACTAACAATTTGTCGAATATTCTGTACCGTTCCCATAGATACAGGTAGAATTCTTCCCTCACGGCCTGCCTACGCGCTCCGTGTAATAAATCGTTGATTTAAAAAAAAAAAAATTCTTCCCTTGATACAAGCTAATACTCAAGGTTCAGCAATCCTGATATAGCAACATCAACTCCAACGAGATTCATGCTCTCGACGCTCTCGACACTTCCACTGAAGAGAGTCCTTGAAACAAGGACCAGAAAGAGATCTATTCCTTAGCTCTTGTGATGAGCTAGATGTCTTCATTGTCTGACTGAATCTACGGCAGTCTTGGGGACTCCCACTCCAAATGAACCCAAATTGAGATATAGTTCTTCGTAGGACAAATATTCAAATCTGCAACATAAATTATTCTTGTACCCTATGCTACACCCATCAATCAAATCTGTATGTCCCAGACATTTACAGTCACTTCCATGGATGATCAACTCCAAGCCTTCAAGCCTCCCTCCCTGTTTGATACTCTGGCGCCGTCTCACATAACAGCAAATAATATCAACCCCCAGTTGGACCGATGTACTTGCCATGACGATCAGATCAGACCCATAATTTGGTCAGAAACATAGGTGGCAGTGGTTTCAACTAGACATTGGTCGATGGAAATACGCCAAACCTCTTCAATCACTCAACCACTCACCTCCTATCTCTAACAATTTCGGTGCTTCCGTGAGGCCCAGAATGATTTTCTTACACTATGCTCTTCTTTTTTGTTTGTCCCCATCTTTCCGGTCGCAGATCTTCTAGAGGACGAGAACAGCCAAGAACAAATCATACCATATCCTTTTAGTGTTTCGTCGAGGAAAGATGAACAATGCGCCACCACCTTTGGAACTCTCTACCATAACCTCTGTTGGGTTGAAGACTCTACTCGTAGACGATCTCCCCATAACGCACGAGTGAGAACGGGATAACACGCATCTCAAAGGACCAAGGAGCATCAGAGTTCATCGGCTCTAAGATGAGTATGTCATCCTCCAATCCTGTTAACCAGATGAGACTGGGTACTTCAACATCGGAAAGCCGACTGTACGGGAGTGATAAAATTCTGTCTTCTCGTATCTCAAGGTCATTCTTGATATTGTCCTTCTCGAAAGAAGACATCAGACTCTTAAGAAGGTCAGTGAAGGCTTCTTGCCAGGAATATGACGGATCTATGGGTTCCTTGAGGAACACCGAACCAATCGCTCTGTGAGTTTGAATGTAACTGACCAATCTTGTTAACAATTGTATCCGTGTTGTCAGAAGATGATTCGAGTGTCTACGAGCATCAATGAAAATTTCCGCAGCAACTGTTGTGCCAGAGAGGAGAAACTCGTATGAGATGAGGAAGAGTTAGGTATCAAGAAATGATTTTTCCTTAGGACGCGCTGTGGGGTCTGAGATGGCAAGAAAACAAGCCCAATCAGATTGGCGCTCCGAAGGAGTAGACACTGATATTGATTGAACATCAGAACAACTATCTTCATTGGCAAATTTCTTTAGATCTAATGATACATGCTTAAGTAAAACTGCCCAAGAATCGAGAGAGAGATCATCCGCCGTGGGTTGTCCTAAGCGAGGATACAGACAGAAACCTGCACCTGAAGCCCTTGCCCCCGATGTCAGTGATTTTGTCTGTGCTGTGGTCATGTCCAGGTAATAGTGTTGGAATAGACAATGGCTGTATTCAACTTCCCATACTCCTTTCTCCCATAGATATGCCCCAGACATTGGGCTCTTTGTAGCCCTCCGCGTCTTAGTACTAGTTTGCTTGTTGCGGAATAGAAATGCTTAATCCAAAAAAAAACAATGGCTGTCTGTTAGGGTGCATCAACATGTTTCCACCTGGCAATGGACACTGAGTGTGCCTCTAAAGAAAAGATGCTCTTGAAACTCCCCAATGGAAGCATGGTTGAGACTTGCCCAAATTGCTCTGGCACTTGATGTGACGTTGTTTCTTGTTCTATCTGAATCAACAACAGAGGTACCAAGGCACTCCATGGGAGTACAACCTCATACCTCCACCTTTCCACATCACAATGTACAACTTCTCAGACACACTTATGCATAGAACCTTATTAAACACCAGAGTTAGTGTTTTGACTGGAATCCCTCAAAGCTCGGTGAAGTCACCTTTGCCGTAATTGTAGCATGCTCTCGTGAGGGTGTTAATAAAATTTCGGGTGACATTCGGAGCGCGCATCTGGCGAACTCAGATAGTATCTAGCCATAGGTTTTCGGCCCAACCCTTTATTGTGAAATCGAACTTCAATTTTTATGTGTCTGTACACATATAGCTGAGCATATTGGATGTGCATGACCACAGAAAAAATAACACATCGATGAGCTTCTTCTCCAGTTAAGCCAATCTTTGAATGATAGATACCGGCGGAGGAATTCCTTGAAAGATCTCTGACTTGGACTGTGCTCTTCAATGGCCTCCGGTGGGTTGCTATTTCCGCGGCTGATCGAAAGTACATGCTAATAAATGTCTCCAGGTGTTTTAGGCAGTGGTTCTGTTTGATGCACGACTAGAATCCGATGCTATATCGGAGCATGCATTCCACAAGAGGTATCAGGAGAAGTTGATTAAACACCTGGGAAACGAAGGTGCATTTTGGTCAAAGGCTTGAACTATGTTGGTTTCATCAGGCACTAGACGGACTTCCATAGCGTTGACAAATCACTTCGATCTAAGGATTTTTGCAGTCGAACCCTTAAATTGGAGATGGAGTGCTATTTCTTCTGATCCGCAGGATTCCAAAGAGGGTGTTGGCAGGGCAGCAACGATTCACGGCAATCATCCGAAACAGGGTATTTGCTTGAAGATCAGTATTACTGACGGTCTCACGTTGAAGGTCCTTGGTCCTGGAAAAGGTTTTAACATGTGTGTGGGAACCAACAATAGAAAGAGGAAGGCCTTCACCGTCCGAATCGAATCGCTTGTGAGTTGACCACAAATCATGTGGTAAAGCAGCACTTCTGTTCGGTCGGGGCGACGAAAGCCAGTGTGCAACTAAGAATGACAGAAGCAGAGAGATTCCGGAGGCTCGGCGATAATTGTGGTTGAGTAGAAGGAAAAGGGGTCGACTAGGGCGAAATCTTTTGGCACCAAGTTTTGCGTCGACAAGAGATCGAGCAGGGACTCAAATTGTGTAACCTCTGTATTATAAGATTATAATCACCAACTGCTGCTCGTAGAACGTGGTCCTGGTCAAAATATGATCAATCCAAACTATAGGTATTCTTCTCGAGCTACATTGTCATTAGATGTCATTAACATTCGATATGACGAGAATTCACTTCGATCTCCAAGTCCTGCCGTACACGGTATTCTTCGTCTGCTTTGATGACGAGATGGTGGTCATCGAGGTCTTCAATAATGAAGCTCTGTTTCTCATTCATGACAAGCAAGATCTGTTTTACAGCTGGGTCACTGTTGAAAGTTGGATTAGTCATCCTGCTCAAACACAAGCACCACGAACCAGACAAGCAGGACACCTTTTTCATCATACGTATGACACGAGATAAGCCCCTTGTTGCGATAAAACGAGGCAAAGTTGACCTTTAATTGCACGCATGATGGCTGTCTTGAGGAATGGGCCGGGTATTACTACATCTCCGCGGTACCAAATAGGCATGATCGGCCAAACACTCCTCTCAACCACTCGTAGATTTTTATGTCACTACCACAGGAGGTACGTCTGAGATATGTTTGTCACATTCCGAAATGCATCTCATGGGCATTAATCTCTCCATTTGACTGTCTCCATCTTTTTCTTGCTTATAACCACCCTGTTTCTGTCTGACATTCATACTATGCCCAACGACACTGTCAGTATTCAGGTTTTCGCGCCAGGTAAGTGCCCTGCGCATTTTGTGTTTGATTTTCTTGACTAATACCATCAATAGTGGTTCGCAGTCCTATTGAATCAGCCAAGAAACTCGCTGCTTATGCCGCAGTTGACCATTATGTTAAGCCACAACATACCGTAAGTAGTGTCGTCCAAACCAGTTCTATTATCCCTCATCACTCGCAGATCATCGGAATTGGTTCTGGTATGTGACCACGCTCACGGAGAAGCGCCAGAAGGATGACCAAGAGGTTAGGTTCAACAGTTCCCTACGTTGTCGAGAGGATCGTACAGCAAGGTGTCGAAGCTAATGAGAAGCGTGTCTTTGTTCCTACTGGTGCGTTGCCGTCAATCTTTCGCCATTCAGCAAGAAACTCATCAGCAACCAGGGTTTCAGTCCAAGCAATTGATTGTTGACGCCAATCTGAACCTCGGAGACGTCGATGAACATCCTTCGATAGACGTTACGATCGATGGTGCTGACGAGTAGGTTTCTTTATCTTTCTCTATTCCATTTTCAAGCCTCATTCTGATTTAGGATAGATGCAAATCTCAATTGTATAAAGGGGGGAGGCGCTTGCCATTTGCGTGAAAAGATTCTCGCCGAGGCTGCAAAAACGTTCGTAGTCAAGTGAACCCAGTCTCATCTCATTCTGACCTGTGTAGGTTTGTTGTTGTTGTCGATTACCGGAAGAACTCAGAATACCTCGGTACAAACGTGTGTCTTCCTAGTGACTTGCCTTTCAATCGTCTGATTATGCTATTAGTGGAAGGCTGGTGTACCAGTCGAGGTCGTTCCATTTGCATACGCCAGGGTGCTACAGCAGCTGAGAGAGGTCTTGGGTTCTCCGAACGCCACGCTCCGTATGGCTATCAAGAAAGGTAAAGGAATTCAGCCGATATCCTTAACCCGGGTTTAACTGTCAATATGTCCATAGCAGGCCCCATTGTTACTGATAATGGTAACTTTGTGATCGATGCTCCGTTTGGTCAAGAGAAGATGCAAGATCCATCCAAAGTGCGTTTCCCCCTCTTGGTGATGTGTTATTATTCCCACTAACTAACGCAGATCCTGACGCAAATTAAGCTTTTGACTGGCGTAGTGGAGGTCGGATTGTTCTGTGGAATGGCCAAGGCTGCGTATATTGGAAACCAGGTATATCCGACATGGTTATTTGTAGATCCCTGCTGATATATGAAACAGGATGGCACTGTTATCATTCGACGAGAGGATGGTACGACATCACATATAAAGGCGTAAAAGTTTTCGAGGTTGTTGAAGTGGACCGTCGTAGTATGCTACCCTCTTGGACATCCAACAGAGTGAGACTAAAAGGTGGTACCGTCATAGTGATGGGTCCATTTTAGGACGGTTATAATCTCCCCGGCGTGTTCATGCACCTCAGTTGTCAATATTGACAACTGAGGTGAGCACTACTAAGCAGACCTCGTCTACCACATACTTAGTAGCTACTTCATAGTTGACATTATAAAAGGTGATAGTCGTCAATCCACTATTGACTCCTGAGTTGACATTGTAAAAGAGGTATCAAATGAAATACTCAATCCGTCATCAACGGCGGTAATGTCTGGATTACGTTGTGTCTGGTGGTTTGGAAACAAAGTAGACACATGGGTCCCATTTTGGTCCCGTGGATGCCTCTCTTGTCATGTTAACCAGGATCAGTAGTTACTTGTTGTATGGTATCCCAATCTTTTTAGACAGATGTGCAGGGCAATTAGTTGGTTAAGGGGCAAATTTCTCACGTGACTACGACTTTCTATTCCGTACTAAGATTTGAGAACTTCGGAAATACCTAAATTTGCAGACGCAGAGGGCCAGATAGGGCCCAATGTCAAGCGTGTCTAGGAGAGGTGTGAGTAGGGTGTGGATGAAGTAGATAACTAGATTAGCAGTATGCTCGAAGGTGCAATTGTAGCAGTAATTAGAAAGAAAAGGAGAAGCAATATGTATTGGGGGGTACGTGACTCCGACTTCATGCAAAAGGACAGACAAAAGTTCTTGCTCTCGAAAATACTCTCCCGAATCCGGCTCTTATTGAAGGAAAATAGCAGGTGGATACCCTCAAAGTATCTATTCTCGGAAAGGATTCCATCCATTGTGGTCTTCATCTGATTCACTACATAGCCAAAACTGTCATTAGCACTCTCCCATCGTCGACTACATCCTCATTACTGATAACGACATTGCCGAATTGCATCTCAAGGCATCCGAGGAAGGTTTCCAAGCAGCTCCACAAGATCCAAAGATATCGGGCACCCAGCCCAGGCTTCTCAGCTCCGTGATTGTGATTCCTCTCGGAGAAACTTCGAAGCGCCGAGAGGGCAAGGCCCAAATCGAGGATTTCCTGTCTGTTGCTCAACAAGTGTACAAGAAATGTTATTGTATTTGCCCTTGGTGGAGGTGTCATTGGAGATATCGTTGGATTTATTGCCGCAACCTTGTATGCCTCCAGGTTTTTAGGCAGCTTGAACGTCAATAAAGGCCATTCTCCGTATGCGAGGCGTTCGCTTCGTCCAGATTCCCACTCCCCTTTTGGCTACCCTTGATTCTAGCGTTGGGAGAAAAACAGCTGCTGATACCCCACATGGAAAGAAGAACTTGATAGGTGCCTTTTGGTAGCCAGAATACATTTTCATCGATGTAGTATTTTTGGAGACTCTTAATATGTATGCATTCTCCAATGGAATGGCTCAAGTTGTTAAAGTGGGTCTGGACCTTGAGATATCTAGATTTTGTTGCTTATCCATCTAAACAAGTTCCTGCCTCTCGAAGCGCGCTCGGCTAATTTTCATCGCTATCCAGACAGCCTCCTAGAATCAAGAATACACATGTTCAGCCGCTCAAGACCTCTCTGTAATGGTTGATTCCAATTCGGTGAAGGCCCATATCGTGACAATCGATGAACGAGAGACTGGCCTCTGCAACCTTGACAATTTTGGCCATAGTATTGGCCATGCTATTCAAACTATTCTGACACCCACCATTCCTCATGGCGAATGTGTCGGTATGATCCTTGAGGCCGAGCTCTCGTGTCATATGGAAATCTCGTCTTAGGTCGGCGTTGGGCATCCTGCTGCATGTCTTTTGACCGTTGATCATATAATGCATATTAGATAAGAAGAACAGGGGGCTAAACAAGAGGATTGTTGTTTTGTCGAGAACTGGTGCAACATATGAAGGTGACTGTCGTCAAGTGTAACTATCAGCACCATACTTCCAGAAAACAACTAACCTCGTTTAAGATACTAAATGCCTTCTTTTTGCCGAATGTAATTTAACAGTTATCATCATATTCCCAATGTCAAAGAAACCTCTTGCATTGATGGTCGGTGCGTTATCAACGCCTGTAACGATGGGTTGTCCCCTTCTCCTGGAAGAGGTGCTTGTATCAGGTCCTAGAGTCCTATCTGTTCGAATGAGATCTGCCAAAGCGTGGCAATGATGGCGTAACACTAGATTTTCACATTGATATCAGCCTGACTTGCATCATGAGGGTATAGAGCAATCTTCAAATCCACAGTAATGGTCTACGCAAAGATTCAACTCTTCCGAATACGTCAATCGTTCTCGTCTCTACCGACGAAATCATTCAAGTCGGCACAAACGTTTTTCTGTCCCATTCTGTCAGCTCACTTCTGAACTACACGAATTCTTCAACTTCGCTCAACAAACTGATGCCAGGCGATCGAATCGTGCTTTCAGCGAGGAATTTGTGCTCGATTCAATCAAGGTGGACGTCACATAGGTGCTCTCATAGATCTGATCACCAACGCTCTTTACTGGCATCGATACTCCGTTGATGAATTGTCGTTGGTGTTCAAAATTGCGATAGCAATCAAGACTTGGGAGAATTTCCAAGGATCAAACTTCCTTTTTCTATCTCATCGCTGGATCCCGGACCGCCTTCGGCACCCGACGTGCATGGATACGTTTCCACGGCCCAAAGAAATTCCTGCCGTCATTGTCCCAGGTGGATGACTACACTGACTTGGACTCTCAGGCGTTTTGGGAGATATGACTATTGACAGGCTCGATGCAGGTTTGTCGGATACAGCTAACGGCTTTTTAGGTTTGTTGCGTGCCAGAACGAGGAAAATAGCACAAGACGGTGAATCCTTCTCTGTTACTTTCTCTGACCCGGGGGCTGGCCGAAGCTTCCACGGCCGCAGTGAGGACTACTATCAGTCTGAGTGGGATGATCCAGGATCTATAGCCTTTTGACTGGCAAGCTTGTTACCACCAGTTCTGGGGTCACTTGAGGCTGTTTTAGGTTTCCAGACTGGTCTCAATTATTGATAATTTGTTAGGTTCCGCAAAAGAAATGGACAATCTGCTTACCGATTGCAGCTGTGCTACAGCATTAATGTTAGAGTCTTCTGGGATATTTGTCGCTGCGGTGATGAATATCCAGCCTGGGATAGATGAGCGCATCGAACGTCGTTAGGATGGAAGGAAAAATGGAGAGAAGTACTTCGGTTCTGCAGACCACGTTTTCATGATTGAGCTGTTTTTGTTGTTGTCGTCCTTGGGATAACATATTCGAGTACTCATATGCATGCACCACTAATGTAAGGAAAGTATCAATGGATTAAAACTGAGTCGGATGTCTACAGGGAGGGTAATCAGGTATAGAATTTGCGGTTCTCGTTGACCCCAAAGAGGTCTCGCCTAATCTCGGGAAGCATCTGCAGGAGGAGCAAGTCAGGAAGAGCAAGTCAGGAAATATAAAAGAAAGACGAATGGGAACATACTCTGTCCTCTAGCAGCCTTAACCGTTCATCAAGGGTATTGTCCACCGTGATACGTCGGGACACGTCGACAAGCTTGACACCCCCGGCACTAGAATACAGACAATATTCAATTCACGTATATGACTAGCAGAAAGCAATTTACCCGTCTTCACCCAGGTCTGGCACAATCTCAAACTCAGTACTCCGACCTGTCAGTTCTCGATATGTCCTGGAAGCAGCTTCTGCTGCTTGCTTGACAGTATCAGTTTCCTGAATGCGAGTATGTATGAAGACTTTGGATTCCATAATCTGAAGGAATCCCTGAACGATTGCGCCTTCCATAAACTGTGTATAAGCGCCAGAATCAGATGTCTTGTCTGAGAGTTGTGCGAGCTCTTCGCGTGCGATGCTGAAGAGATCTTGTACATGCTCTTCACGTCTATGCAGAAGCCTGAGACGGGATCTATTCGTGAGAGTTGATTGTGCACTGTTTAATGTTTGGTCAGTTTCAGAGGGGTTGAAGAATTTCGGACATAGGGGAGCGGACATTTTCTGAGCAACTTCTGCACCTTTGCGTTTCTTCTCAAATTGTGCATCGATGGATTGCTGTTCTTGCTTTACTAGTTTAGCCTGAGCGATTTATAGATGTTCGACGACGATCAGTTTGAACTAATGCGGTGAATTGGGTGCCCACCTTCTCAATTGCGAACTCTTCGTCTGCTTTAATTTTGATCTCGCGTGCCTTTTCATGAGCCTCTTGTTTAATGAATGCGACCTATCGTTATTTTGTTTTTGTAAACCATGGAGAAGAGGAGAAAGAGCATTGTGTTAGACCTCACAATTGCGTATGATCATTTTCCATGACATACCATTTTATTCATCTCGTTGATGACTTCATCGTCGTTTAACGCACGCGAAGACATGACTTATCTGTTTGTCGTTGCCAATGTGAGAGTCACTGGTAAGTTGGCCTGATTTAGAAGCACTTCCTGAAATGGTAATATCTCCAGCAAAACGCCGTCAGGTTAGACAGATTCTAAGCTCTAGCTTTGTATGAATATCTTGTGCTCGCCGTACAGAAGCATCAGATATTATATTCAACGACCTGAAAGTCTTATATCAAGGCTGTTTGCGATTCAATTACGCATCTACAATTTTATCCAAGCAGCCAGCGAAAGCGCGGTTTGATATGGCCGGGATTCAATTGAAGTAGACGTTCTTGTCTAGGGCACAACTAATTCCTCTACGATTTTCGAGACAAGTAATCTACTTTCCCAAAACAGCCGTATAAATGAATGGCAAAAATAGTCTTTATACTTCGTCTTCATTCATTCAGCTTTGGCCTGGAAATATTTCTTCTACCATCAGACTACATCTCCTTTCCTTGGGTAAGAAAAGTTCCCGACAAATGAACATAGTACACCCAAACACTAGAGTTAGAACCTGGTGCAGGAGCTCAAGGGGTAGATATTGACAGCCACTCCATACATCTCATGTTTGGAATATTAAGCACTGCACTGAAAATAAGTTAATCTCCTGATGACCACTTTCTGGTCTTCAGATGGAGACGAATAGAAATGGTCAGAATGAGACTTATTGCATGTCTGCAATGAGTTTCCCCCCATAAGGCCCACCAGAGGTAGGGTAGCTAAGTCTACTCTCAACTCTACCCTTGGCTCGAAGGCAAGGGCAGAGTGTACCCTCAAGAGTAGGTAGCAGATTTTTTTTTCCTACTTGTCAACATGGTTTATGATGAGATACTTCATCTACAACTTCACTCAAAGTTTCTCTTGTTTGATATGAGCAATTAGAAGCCAAATTTGATAGTTTTCCTGGGGGAAAACTTCAATGTATGGCCTTTGGTAGCTCATGATAGAGGAAAAATTGTCAGCAAAATGAATTGTAAACCTATATCTGTCTCCGCTCCTAACACAGGGTTTGCAATATTTTGTAACAAAAGCCCTTCGAGAGGTCGGATACAACTAGTATATTCAGAGAGTCCTGAAATTGTGACATCACCAGAGATCTTCAGATACAGGGGGAAACAATACCAAGACAGATGTCGATGAAGGCGTGACATTACGAAAGATAGGACTTGAAAAACCTACTCAGCATCAATCAAATCGACTGATCCAGTTGATCGCAATATGCTCGAAGTAACGCCACTGTTCGTTGGATCTCACTAGAAAGAATGTCCATGACATCTAAATTATGCATCGATGCATGTAAGGGAAAAGAAAAACAAGTGTATCGTAACTTCATATCCAACATTGAAGCAAAAAGTGGGGCTCTCAACATACAAAGGAATTATAAGTCTCAAGAATGATCAATCTACAACTCGACCGTCAACCACAACAACATGAGTCCATAAATCCATAGAATAGAAACAAAACAAAACAGAAAGTCAGTCATCAAATCATTCAAAACCTATTCTGTCCCGATCCCGTATCTCTCGCATACGGATCATAATGTACCTCTTGCATAGGATATCCACCTAGCCCACCCACACTCGTTCTCGAATCGTCCTTATAAGCCATACCCATGCTCGGATCTCCAAATCCAGGACTCTTGGTCTCCTGATTTAGCGGGATAAGCGAACTTGAGTCCGATGGAGCCATCATATGTCCTCTGGGGCCCAGAGCTCCAGCAGCAGCAGCACTATTGACGTTGGCATTGGATGAGTTGGCTGCCAGAGAATACCCTGGACCACCGCGTGATGATGCAGAGTAGGAAGGCCCTTGAGAGTAGGTTCTACGTTTTGAGACGCTACTACGCCTTTTACGGAGGAAAAAAATTCCACCCGCAGCAATGATAGCAAGTAATGCGAGTCCCCCAACAACTCCGCCAACAACAGCACCAGTGGAAACGCCACCATTACTCGAACTTGAATTATCAATATTCCCACTAGATCCATCTGAGCTGCCAGTCGATCCTCCTGTATTTGACGAAAGAACGTTATCAGGGAGCACGCTAGAGGGAGACGTAGGTTGTGGACCGATTTGTCCATTCCCAACAATGACATAGGAACCGTTACTCGGGATACCATCAACGACGACATAGAGGAATGCAGGTCCGGGTTGGAGCACGTATGGATTAGGTGGTGCTTGAGCGACATGGAGGATTATGGTACCGTCGTCTTGAACAGTGTAGGTATTGTTGAGTTGTAGGAATCGTTGTCCCATATTCATGGCATGCGTGGTAAATCCTCCGCGAACGAGCACAACAGTTGTGTTGGCAGCAGCATCGTTAGAAACACCAGTGTACGACGAAGAGGGGACGGTGATATTGAATAGATCACCTCCATACGATATTGTTTTCGGCATCCCCGAAGGTTGAGGGCGAATGGAAGCTGAAAAATAGGGTGGATAGAATATTTCGGCTTGGTATGTAGTCGGGTAGATGGTCGATGTGTTGACGTCAACATTTGGGTTCGAGCCGGCAATCAATACCGATGCATCGGGAAGAAGAATAGCAGAAGAATGGTACAAACGAGCGATGTTCGATGTCGAAAGACCTTGGTTGGACCATCGGGAGCCTGGAGGCGCACTGGGATCATAGATAGCAGGAGTGCCTACAGGTCCAGAGGCTAACGATTCTCCAAATGGCATTTGGCCGAAAGTGGGTGTCACACCAGTTTGTTGCGAGTATCCCGCAGTTCCATTGAGGCCTCCATTGACCACAAGAAGTTTACCGTTGGGAAGAATAATGAACTGACCCATTGTTCGGCCCTCAAGCATGTCATCGTCCTGGGTATAGACAACCGATGAACCATCCGTAGGCTCCGGCGTGATTCGCTGGCAGTCCTTCGATGCCGGATACTCCCAAGTGTTGATGGCAGGAAAAGCGTAATTACCCCATGCCTCGTCTGGCATATCAGAGCCACCACAAAATAAGATTGTGGGAGTATAGTTGTTGGCAGGCGTTAGGGGAAGCATAGCAACAGCGCCGGATGCAGGATAAACACGGACGACATTTCCTGGCATAGGCGGAAGAGGGGTCATGATATTGGTATCATAGTCCCATAAAGCTTAATTTGACGTTAATTCCGGATTGACTGAATTCAAGAATCACTTACTTGTTGAGACATTGGCCTGCACGAACAATTTTCCAGACGGCATCAAGAACGTGTGTGCGTATGCATTTAAGCCAGACGTTTGCACGAGGAAGTCAAATTGCTGAGGGTCTCCTGACCTTGGTGGGTAGAATTCGTAGGTTGGGTCAGCTGCACCACCAGAAAAAGCTGGATCTGTGTTAGGGTAGTTGCGATTAATATATCCTCCATTCACAAATCCCCCAATAATAATGACCGATCCATCTTGAAGTGGTTCTGCAGCTGAGTACCATCTTCGATGTTTCATGGCGAGAATAGTGTCGTCATCGAACCACGAGCACTGGGATGCTTGCATATTGTCTTGAGATGTGCAGGGATTGAGGACACGGATAGATTTTCCACCATCGAAATCCTGGTAGACTGAATTCCAGGTTTGAACAGATCCATCAGAATTGGTCCCGGTGTTTCCACCCTGACCTACGGCATTATTCCCGCCAAAGGCCACAAAGGAACCATTAGGTAGATGCATGCCCGAAGCACAGAATACATTGCTCCTGACATCCATCAACTCTACCTGGTGTGTATTAAGATCCCTGTTCGATTGGATAAGAAGTCAACATGTTACACTCCAATCAGAGAAGAAACGTACCATACTGAACCCCAGGCAGGATGACCATTGATCACCGCAGCATTCCCTTCAGCCTTGTCTAGGATATACACTTTCTCCGTATTTCCAACAAACATCTACAACAACATAAAAACAACGTGGCGTAAGAAATTGGTGAGAGCAATCAGCTCACCATCATCGCGCTGATTTTCGTATCTCCTCCCCCTGCGAACGAACCAGCCGTCACAGCAGATGAAGGAGACACTGCAAGGCTCAAGACAAGAGCCAAGCGCAAAATAACAAACGACCTCGATAATCTGAGCATTCTTTGGGTCGCTTCTCCAAGGTATGATTATTCTAATGGGATATTTTCGAACTATTCAACAAAAAAAGAAGGTAGGACGAGAGGCTCAAGAGGAGCCAGGGACGGAGAGGAAATCCACGGAGCAAATGAGGACAAGAAGAAACAAGGTTGTAATTGTAATAAAATAAGAATCAAATAAGTGCACAGCTTTCCCGCGCCCGTTCAGCGCCGACAATCCTTGCTCACGACAAGTCAGAAACATGCCAGTCAGCTCTGAGATTACCCATTGCAGTTGAGAGAAGGCCAAGGATAATGGTTTTGACAGAGTTATGATACCTAAAAATCGACTTGGAAGATGGAAAAGTTATGACAAGTATGGTATGGTATGGAGTAAGTAACCGAGCGCGGGTAAGATTATTTGACCTGGATGAGCACGCGAGGAAAGCAGATAATATAAAATACACACACGATGCTTGGATTCCAACAAAGACGTTTTGAGCTTCAAATATCGTGTTTGCCAATTGGTCGCTGTAAGGCCACGGCACGGAAAAAGCCCAACCGACACAGTTGCGGCTGCGGTAAAGCCGGACTCGGCAACCCGAAAGGCCCGAACTGTGACATCATTCCAAATCATTCCACGAGGCCAAAGCGACATTCTAGCCACATTCTATCAGAAAGCTTGCGAGGATCTATAGAATCTGTTCTTTACAGTTTGTGGTCAACAAAATGAGCGTTGAATGCAAGCGGGTTCACTAGGTAAAGAGTCCGACTAGGCTTATGCTAGTATAATAATCTAAGTACCATCCATGAACGAAGATGTGCAATTTATGTGTAGCAGAAAAAGCCTTGTAATCAAACCAGCGATAGAACAAGTCCATGAGCATGCAAGAAGCAATAAAATAACAAGAGAGTCCATCCTTTAAAAAACTTGGAGATCACCTCATCGAACTTGGCGAATACATCATCGACTGCTTGGTCGGACTGTGTGGCATCTCATACGGCGCTCGATAAGTATCTTCCGAGGCTCTGAAAGACGCTGTTGGTCTTCCCTCATAACTCAAACTTGGAGCTCTTTCGCTCCACACTGTGCTCGCATTATCATGCTTCAGCGGCAAGAAAGCACTTGAATCGGAGCCTCTCAGTTCAGGATTTTGCCCTCTTTGTAGACCGACAGCAATACTACGGGCATCCCCTCCAGACACGAATTTCGAAGAACTGTTCATAGCGTACTCCAAATTTGAAGGCTGCTTTCTCTGTGCGGCACGGTTCCTCCGAACAACGAAAAGACTGATAAGCCCACCGACCAAGCCTATCACGACAATGACTCCCACAACCCCTGCAATAATCACCGGTGTACTCAGTTTTGTACTTGAGTCATTCGTCTGGACTGGACCAGATCCACTTGCAGTGGCAGCTGCCTGGACACTATCAGGAAGTGTACTATCCGCTCCGGTCGGCTGAGAGCCAAGCTGGCCACTACCGACAATAACATAGGACCCATTCGATGGGACACCATTAATGACGACGTAAAGGAATGCAGGGCCAGGTTGAAGAATATATGGGTTTGGGGGAGGTTGTGCGACATGAAGAATGATGGTTCCATCTTGTTGAACCGTATACGTGTTCCTCAGTTGCATCGCACGCTGTCCCATGTTCATTGCATGAGTCGTGAATCCAGCTCGAATAAGAGTGACCATCGTACTCGCAGCAGCAGCATTACTCGAGCCAGAATATGAGCTGGCAGAAATGGTAAGATCAAAAGGATCACCACCATACGAAAGTGTCCGGGGCACACCAGTAAGGAGTGGACGTCTTTCAGCAGAGAAATAAGAGGGATAGAAGATCTCCGCTTGGTAAGTGGTAGGGAAAATAGTCGAAGTGTTGACATCGATATTCGGATTGGAACCCGCTATCAGAACAGAAGCATCGGGAAGAAGCAAAGCAGAGGAGTGGTATAGACGAGCTATACTGGAGGTATCGAAACCTGCATTGGACCATCGGCTGCCCTTGGGTGCTTTGGGGTCATAAATGGCTGGTGTTCCAACAGGACCTGATGCCAGTGATTCACCATACGCCATAAGATTGTAAGAAGGGGTTTCGCCAGTCTGCTGAGAATATCCTGCAGTTCCATTTAGACCACCGTTGACAACCAAAAGTTTCAAATCCGGGAGGATGATGAATTGACCCATCGTCCGTCCCTCCAACATGTCATCATCTTGTTCGTAGACTGGCGGAGAGCCACCACGAGGTTCTGGTGTGATTCGTTGACAGTCCTTGGAAGCAGGGAATTCCCAAGTGTTGACAAAGGGGTACGAATAGTTACCGTAATTGTATTCGGGCATGTCGTTGCCGCCACAGAAGAGGATATTTGGTGTATAATTATTATCAGGTGTGAGAGGGAGCATGGCTACTGCTCCAGACGCGGGATACACACGAACGACACCATTTGGCATGGGTGGAAGGGGAGTCTCGACGTTAGAACTTGAATCCCAAAGCACTAAAATAACAATGCATTAGAAAAGAACGATAAAAATAGCATCAATATACCAGTTGAGAGATTAGCTTGAACGAATAATTTTCCAGATGGCATAAGGAAGGCATGAGGAAAGGCATTTAAACCAGATGTTCTAACCAAAAAGTTAAAAGATGGCGGATCCTGGGCTTTTGGCGGAAAAAATTCATATGTACACACAGCAGCACCACCTTCAAACTCTGGATCGACGTTGGGGTAGTTACGGTTAATGTAACCTCCATTTGCAAAACCACCAATGATAACGACAGATCCATCTTGAAGTGCCTCTGCAGTCGAGTACCACCGTCGACTCTTCATTGCAAGAACAGTTGGGTCATCGAACCATGAGCACTGAGGTGACTGCATGTTGTCTTGAGATGTGCAAGGATTGAGGAGGCGAATGGCTTTGCCACCGTCGAAATCCTGGTATACAGAGTCCCAGCTTGCTGCTCCTTGGCTTGGGTCGAATTGTGATCCAATGTTCCCACCAACACCCACAGCACCATTACCTCCCAATGTAATGAATGACCCATTCGGCAAATGCATCCCGGAGGAACAGAAAACATTTGTTCGTACATCCATCAGCTCAGCTTGGTGCGTTTTCATATCCCTAACACAGAATCCATTTCAGTATTGAGAACACACTTGATATGGTGATCACGCGAGCAAACTTACCACACAGAACCCCATGCCGCATGTCCCTTAATTTGAGCCGAATTACCTTCAGCCTTGTCCAACATATACACCTTTTCAGAATTTCCAACAAACATCTACATGGCCACGATTATCAGGGCGCAGAATCAGCACATAGGTCTTGTGTTCTCAAGAAGGTAGTAGAACGCTCACCATCATCGCGCTCACAAGCGTGTCTCCTCCATCCACAAACGACCCAGGTTTTTGGGCGACAGCATATGTTAATGTCGAGGCGAATAACAATAAAGCAAAGGAGAGTGGTAGGCGTAGCATACCGCCGAGGGAGAGAGAAAAAAGAGTGACTAGAAAGTGGTGGGAGAGTAAACGCTGCCTTTAGGTGACTGTCGGGACCCCAACCACCGGATATCTTCCCACCGGCGTCTTTCGTACGTCCAGTTCATTGCTGAACTTTCCAAGGCAAAGGGCTGGTCAGTGTGATGCTAAGAGAATGACTAGAAAAATGTTTTTCAAAGAATGATCAATGAGCTCAATGTCAGACAGGGGTAGTACAAACAATGTCGAAGGGTCTGAGTTCGTTGACGGGACTTGCAATTTATGATGTATTGAGAAATGGAACGCAAACATATCAACTACAGGGATGCCTGCACAACGTATGGATGTCAGGAACGGACAGCCAACTGACTAGATTTGAATGAAACTGCTTTTGGTCAACATGAGTTGCGCCTGTTTCGTTTTCACAATATCTTTTTGGTATAAGTTTGAACTGTATTATACAGCCACACAGCCATTTGTTAAATGCTGGTAGACGAACTTCAAGGATTATCGTATCTATGTTGATAATATGGCTGTTCGATAATACAATTTTCATATGGCTTTGTGCAGACTCATAGAGTAGTGATAACGTGTAATGTCGAGGACTCTGTGCCGGATATACTCGGTGTTGATGGTTTGCGATACTTCTAGGTTTACTTGACTGAGACTAAAGACAAGAGAATGTCTGGCCATCTGAAGAACCTGTATGAAGGGATGGCAAAGACATATTGTGCTTGGATATAAGATTCATTCAACAGATTGAGTCGTTGCTCCTATTAATTATGCTCAGCTAAGTTGACAGTATGCTTTTTAAAGATTAAACGACCAAGGTATCCGATCTCGTACTGCATATCAAAGATAGGGAGTTGGCCTCGAGCCCCAGCTTGTTCCAAATTTGGGTTTCAGACTTGAGTCGACCGTTGAAACTACAATATTCCTTTATTGTAGAATGGTCCAGGGTTTATTTGTACCTGTGTATACACAAAATACATATATATAGTTGATGCCAGCGCGTCGCGCTTCCCCAAGTTCTACCCTCTCTTTTGGTTCTTCTCACGGATGCTCCCATCCCTGGCTCAAGGCCACCTTTCCACTGTCTATAACGTTGGCCTCATGATTACGAACGCGACTCCAGCCTCACAGACACTACAGGGATTGACCTGTAGTATCAACTAACCCTAATCCGATATGTGCGCCCATGCTTTATTTTCCACTATAGCCTGGATCTGGTCTTTAAGCGATACGCAATGGTGGTTGCGGGATGATACACACCTGTTTGATGCTTCGGTATAAAGAGGTTACGTTGCACTCTACACGTCTTCAGAAAGCGGCATGCATGCGGTGACTCTTGGTGCCGTACAGACCTCTGTCAGTGGGGCCACTCAAACTCCTGCAGCTTTTTTTTTTTTGCGCTGCGTGCACAGGAAGGCGAAATTTCGCATAACTTTCTTGGGGTTGATAGGAGCGGTCATTGCCGGAACATGTGAGGCCCTCATCAATGACGTTTCCGGTGCATGTTTAGCCAGAGAGGTGTGCATCGTCTTTGACGATGATCATGCACAGACGTGGCTCGCGGGTTCCACACAGATCTCATTATGAGATTCTATTTTCTCCGTTCCACCGTCCGTTGTGTCAGAACAGGGTCATGTTGTATCTCCCATTGCTTTCAGGCCCTTTCCATTTACAGGCTACCGTACAAATTGCTGGGGGTACGAGCCAACGGCTTGTCTATGGTGATGTTTCCGCAAGTTCTTATACACCAAGGCCCTAATGCTCTCTTGGTCGCGGTTTATTCCGCTTCAAAGGGAATGCAGGAAAGGTCTGAATCCAAAGAAACTCGCATGGCTACGTTGCTCCTAGTAATCATGGTACAAGGTTCTGACGTCATAGCAGTGGATGTTCAGGGTATACTGGATGGAACAGATGTGTTGAAAACCAATGGTGGAATGCCTTGGCACGGCGCCCTTGCGCATGCAGAGGCAAAGACTATCTAACCGTTATTTCCCAGCATTTGCGTTACCCCAACCTCAGATGCTTTCATGACAGAAGGCCTGACTGCGGTGCCAGGGTGTGTATGCGCTATGGTGCCATCATCATCCTGAACGTTTCTTCCGGTTTCATAGTGCAGAGGATGGTATCGACTTGGCCTTTGCCATGATTTGAGTGGGAGTTTTTCCTGCTGTATTCGCGAAGACCCAAAATCAGGGAGTCTTCTTCTTTTGGCCTCTGGATATTCCCTGACTGGTCTGTTTAAAAGTTGGCTTAAATGTTCCTGGATGCATTCTGTTGTTGATGATTCACAGACTAGATCACATTCGTTAACATTTTCATTCTTGATTTGGGATGGCACTTGCATGTTGGTTGGTCTCTTCCCGATGGTTGAAGTTGTGACCTCAGAAAAGGGTGGTGACGGCTGCCTGTTGCAACAGAGTTCTGTGCTCGTGGTCAACCATTTATGGATTTCAGAACCAACTGCAAGATGCATGTTTTCCGATCTTGTTTTGGGGTGTTTATCTGTAATGTGAACTTTTCTGTTGAAGAGGCACAGAGTATTGATAGAGACTGAGCCGATATGCAGTCCAGATCTCGTACAGGAAATCTATGTCACTGGTTGAAGCTTTTTGACGAGGCGAGCGTGCATCTAAAGGTGCGATCGGCGGTGATGACTATGATCACCTTGTCGTATGGCTTTTGACGATCCATAGACTGTGCATAATGATACTGTACTCAAGCTCGGATGGGAGAGAACGCTCTGGTCGTCAGGACTGGAGTTAGTATCAATGGGACTATGGATGCGACTGCCCAGTTGGCCGGTCAGCGGGGAAAGCCGGGAAGGCTTCGAGAGTACGCAAATGCCAGGTTTACGGGGTCTGTGTCGATGACATGCCAATTTTTGGAAATTTCTCATCTACGATGAGCGCTACGGTGTGGTGGAGGGGTATGTTTATTGTGTGGCTAACTTGATTTACTCTTCTCCACAGGTAGTGATGGCAGCTTCCTAAGTAGTCAACTGTAGTAGTTCACACGGCTTGGTATACATGTTTTGGAGGAACAACCCTCTTCCGGCATTGACGTTGTTTGTCCTCTGCCTAGCCCTGAGCGAGAGGGACGACCATATATGTCAGTAGCAGTGCTGCGGGGAAACATGAATCCGACTCTGGAAAAAGTAGCCAAGAAGGTTTCGCGAGGTTAGTTGACCTCTTCTGAGATTGGCTGTCTCGACTGACATCCGATCAGCCTGCAACACCTGCCGTCTGAAAAGGAAGAAGGTGCGCCGAGTCCTGTCTATTAACTGTCCCGCTGCTGATCCGGGATCCAGTGCGATGGTCTCGATCCGTGTGCTTTCTGTGTCGACAACAAACTCGAGTGTCTTTATTCCAAGGAGCCCCGCCGACGAGGACCTCCCTCTGGCTATCTGCGCTACACAGAAACGCGCGTCGCAATTCTCGAGATCCTGCTCGGATTATATATATCAAAGCTACCCAACGAAGACGGCGAAGATCCTTTCCTTGAAACTGCCAAGACTCTGCAGTTAGAGGCCAAGATCTGTACGCAGGATGTTTGGGATGCACACAAGGCACGCTGGACCAGAGATTGTCCGTCCTCCCAAATTGTCGAACAGCTCGTAGTCTCATTTGCGCCATTCACACCCCGGTCCAACCACGAGGCCCCTGTCAAGACGCTTTTGCCCACAGTGGCCTCTAGCTGGCCACTCTCTCATCGTCATTCGAGGACAACATCGGCGGCTGTTCAAGACGAGGAAGATGTATCAAAGGCGGATGACAAGTCTCAGCTTTCGGCGAGTCAGGTCCTCACCCAGACATTGAGGCCCAGCTCATTGGAGACAGCGGATGATCATGATCGATTGAAGGATACAGCCATGTCAACCCAACCAGAAGCGGTTCCGATGTCTGGAATCACTTTGGTTGAGCAGCAGGGACAGGGGTGGCAAGAGAATGCACCGACATATGTCACTGGTTCAGAGCCGAGTTTAAGTATTGCACAGCTGGCATACCCTCAACCATATCAACAGGATGCGATCCAATTACCTGGTGTAGGATTGGACGACAGCCTTGGCTTAGCGTTAGATTTGGAGGATTCACAGGGTTACACAGGGAGCTATTGGTGAGTGCAAGCATCGTCTGACCTTTTGCCAATGATAGCTCACACTGCATAAAGGCGTACAGTAGACCTTGCCCTCCCCGAGACTGAAAACCATCTGCCTATCTCCATTAATCGACGCAATTTGATTCCTTCTGCTTCAACGAACCAATTTGACCTTCCACCTAACCATATTCTGTCTCGACTTCTCGATGTCTATTACCAGCATGTTCATCCTTCGTACCCCATCCTACCTTGTCGTACATCTATTGATGCTGTCATCATGTCACCATCTGGTAAATCGGATATTTGGTCCACGCTGATGCTGTCGGTATGTGCATATAGCGGACGCCTCTCAGTTTCGGCGAACCCGACCTCAATATCACCTGGGGTGGGAGGTCTCGCAGGAGTAATTGCTGCGGACCTTTGGTATGAGCAGGCGCGGACCTCATTGAGTGTACTATTGAAGAAAGAGAGCTCGTTGGAGCTGGTGCAAGCTACCTTGTTGCTGGCACTCAGAGATTATGGAAAGGGAAACGAGAGCCAAGCTTGGGTTCTAGTTGGTAAGTTCTAGGATTTGCCAGAACTATCACTGATCTGTTTTCAGGTTTGGCGGTGCGAATGGGCCAGGACCTGCAACTACACGAAAGACCTAATAATAGTGTATCGCAGTCAACAACACAGGACCCCCAGCTGCGCCAAAATATATGGGGCGTCTGTCTCATACTGGATCTCCTTCTATCCCTGCAGATGGGTAGACCACCGGCCACTTTCGACTCCTTAAAAACATCGCTCAACACTATCCCACGCCCATGTCCTCTTGATATTGACCTTGATCCTTCTCCACCATTCGCATATGCCGTTTCGCTCTGTCGCATCATTTCCATGGTCAACTTCCATCTGTATCTCGGATATCCCTTGCCAGCGGCTCAGTCACCACCCGAAAAGCTCTTACATCTAAGGACAGAATTAGATATGTGGCATCACTCTCTTCCCGTCCAGTACCGTATATCAATAGGACATCAGCCCCGACGCGAGGTCTTGGAGATCAATATGTTGTATCGTGTGGCGATCATTATTCTCTACCGACCTATGTGAGTCTCTCTTCCTCTATTCATGCTAGTTAGTCGAGATCTGGGTTCCTAGTGGATGTCTTGATTCTGATCTTGCATTCTGTCACTAGTTTCAAGGAGCAACTCAGCCGAGAGGTGGTCGATGTATTCCTAGAAGCTGCCTCTTCGTTCAGCGTGCTATTGGAGAAATATTGGCAATCACAGATGACTACGACGTTATCGAATCCTGGGCCTCTCTCCTACACGAGTCCGAATATGATATATTTCATCTATACAGCTGCCACTGCCCATCTTTCTGGATACAAGATCCGCCAAGCCCAACAAAGAAATGGGATTTCATCCTCGACTTCGTCTACATCTGCCTTGCAGACGCAGTTGCACCTGCTGAAATGTTTGGAAGGGCTGAGTTTGATTGGGCATACATGGGAGTTGGCTCGTCGGTGTTGGAAGGCGTTGGATACGCTTATGGAAAATGAACATATGAAACCAAGGCCGGGTGAATCGCTAGACGAGAATAATAACAATTCCCTTATGTTGGGTAAGCGGAAGAGAGAGATTGAAGCACAGCAGAAGCGGACGTGGCAGTCTCAGGGAGGAATGATAGGTGGTGGTCTGACTACCCGAGGCGGTTCGGCTGGGTCGTCACCAAGTTATTTACCATCATCGTCACCACAAGCATCAGCGCAAAACAACACCACCAACACCAACACCTATCTCTATCCCAATGTCAATTCGCCATTGTCGGATCCGACTGCTGTGATGACACCATCTCCGAATTCCACGCCCCAGTTCATGTCTGGGTTTCCGCAACCGCTGTCGATAACGAGTATAGGAGTGTCGGGATGGGAGGACCCTATGCTTATTTCTCCTACGACGAATGAGGATCTGGCGATGTTGGATCCGTTGCTCTCGGCCAAGTGGATGTCGGATACTTCGTCGTCTTCTTCTTCTTCTCAGGCGTTGAATGCGGAATGGAATAATCCATGGAGTGAGGATGATTTGCGACAAAGTTGTGTGAATGGGATGATGTTGTTTTGATGATGATGTTTTTTTTTCGAAAAAGGATTCTTGAGGTTGTGTGCGTGTTATGGACATTGAGTCGTATGTATTTTTATCAACTCATATTTCAACAAAAGATCTGGGGATTGTTGTTCACATTGTTTCTTATTTGTAATACTACCGTATCCAAGACAAAATCTATATTTTTTTGTGTGTGTGTGTGTGAGTCTGAGTTTGATGTGGTGTTGAAGCAGGGGAAGATGATTAGGTTTGGGGTTAGTGTTTTTGATGAGAGTCGTGATTTTTTGCCTTGTTCTGAAGGTTTTTAGTGTGTAGCATGACTAGGAGTTGAAGTTGAATAGGCGAGCGCTTGGTATTGAAAGGATGACAATGTAAAGAGTTAGATTTGCCCATAGCTGGCGTGAGTTATTTTATATTACATGCATGTGTTGAGTAGTGAGTGTCCTTCTGCTGCTCGTCGAGACCAGACAAAATATATACCTCTGTGTGTTCTTCTCCCGGTAAGCTAGGATCACAAGCAAAGAAAACATAAAAAGTGATAGTGATGTTGAGCGCTAGGTTGACTTGACAATAGTCTAGCCACCATAGAGATGCACTTTTGAAGGGCTACAGCTGGGTTTGAGAGTAAGTTTCTGATGCAGAAGTCATGGGATGATGTCAGATTGTCAGCAATTTATTTGTGTAGATGGAATTGAAGAAAGAATGAATAGAATGTACTCTCACCTCAGTCCCCGATTGTAGAATATTAGTTAATATCATGCTCGCATCATTCTTATCATTTCAAGAATACTATACTTAGACTAGTATATAAACCACTTGTACACTAGGAATAAACTAAGTCGTTCTTACCTCTAACGCTACGTGTAAACCCCATAACGGTCTACAGGTGAGTCAGCCAGTGTATATCACTGCACCATGCTGCCGGCCTAGAGTGCGACACCGATAGCACTGGACCGAGGTCTACATTGTTTGCTAATAAGAAAAAAATATATGATCAATGAAATAAAAGCCCAAGAGCAGAAACGTAGTCGAAGGATGACCTAATACTATTTGTCACCTCACATGAGTCATATCGGAAAGCCAGCTTCAGGACAGAAAAAGCAAATGTTGTCAGACAAAAGTTGAGCAAAAGTTTTGAATGGTTGTCCGTAGACCTTTTTTCCCGCAAAAAGATGGATGATGATGATGGGCATTTCGAAAATGAATGAAAGAATGAGGGGTGCCAGGCGAACGTCAAGACCACATCATTTCTCACCGCTCTAGTAAATGAAACCTGTCGTTGGAGAGATTTTGATAATGCCATTTCGTCAAGTGAAGAGCATCCTTTTTTCCTCTAGTCCTAGTCTCTCTGTGGTTTGGAGGCCAAGCTGAGAAATGATATTCTCGTAGGCACCAATTCGGAGAAATTTGCCTTGTGGTTCACTGGAGTTCTTCCTGATCGTCGCAATGAATGTATAGCTTCGATCACGATCACGTATCCTTTTACATTGTACCTCCCGTGATTTATCCCTAGTTATCGATGAAGTAGTATTTGTCATGCCTCGAGTATGAATTGTAATCACAGGGGTGATGATTCTTGTTTGATTCTCACGCGAAGACTTTTTTTGTAAGTGCTTCGAATGATTGGGTAGGAGTGGGAGGAGGTACCTTTCCCAGACTCATTGGTTTCGCTCGGATTCGTTCGGATCCTAGTCGTTATCGCTTTTTTTTATAGTAATACACAAAAACAATAAAAGTTACTTCTGCGCCATGACATTCAAGTGCTGGAACATGTTACATTCATGGCTGATGTGATGTCACGGATTCTCAGGGGATCTCATCGCATGCTGCAAAATTTATATCAATGGGTATTCCGCTGACACCTGTCTTTCCTACTTTGTCAACGTAAGCGTGGCCGATCGCGATTCCAAAACTTTTTTGTGAGTTCGAGTGAATCGAGGAGGCGGTGCAATTGAATTCTTGATTGTGGGCCGTTGCGCGATGGCAGTATCGTAAGCTCAATCAGCTGGTAGGTCCGAGAATCCTAGTGTAAAACCATCAACGATGTAATGTATTGGCCAACTCAATGTCGATGCCGCGCCGAAACATTACATTCTACATTTCCCTCTGTGATTTCAAGATCACTTGTTTTGGAATTTCCCATTCGTCGCAGACCGTGAGAAATGATATGATCTGTAGTACCAAGAAATACAGCAGCATGTGTGGATGGATCTTGTAGAGAGCCTTTAGCACTGAAACAGTAGAAAAGGGGCCCGCCTGAGTCAGGCAGGATACCAAAATGGGCAAGTGGGCGGCTAGAAGGATTTAATTAATGAGAAATATCTCGTGGGTTTCTCAGTTCTTTCTTTCTTCTGAATATGAGCCAGTCCGATGCTGCTGCGAGCCTCCTCTCGCTCTCAATGGCTGCGGCCTCTGTTGCCCCGATTCCAGTGCACCAGCCATTGACATCCTCCGACGATGCTCGAGTAGGGAGTCCGGGTGCTTTTCAGACTGTTGGTTCAAGTACAGGAGTCCATAGGTCACATCGTCGACTAGCATCCACTGGACGGTCGCGGCGAAGGCTAAGTGATGCACGAGAGGCAGTTGCACGCCCGTCGTGAGTGTCGCCGGCATCTCCATCCTCCTCTCTGCTGATCTCCTTCTCAGCGGTGCAATCCTCCATGCTAGCCCACCAGCTCTCTCCATGGCTTCCCTCTCCTTGTCAACATCGCCGCCCTCGGCAAATATTGCTACATCACTTACAGGCACTGTCGCAAAGGCCCTTAGTTCTTCTGTGCCCCTCAACGACGGCAGCAACCTTCCCCATGCCACTCCTGCCTCTTTGGAATCTCCCACTTCAAAGTCTATGAGTATTGTATCTGGAAAGAAACGTGGTGTTGAGCATAAATGCGAAAGTTGTTCAAAGGTCCGAGTTTTTGCAGTACCGAACTCTTACATCACTGATTGCATTTTTTTTTCAAAATTTCACTCAACCTTCCAGATCTACCGGCACCCTTCGTGTCTCATAAAACACCGTTGGGAGCACACACCCCATTGGCGAGAAGCATCCAAGTTCGTATTGAGCAAGCATCAACAAGTTCAGCTTCTTGAGGCCGCAGCTATCCTATCTCACCTCTCCCCGACCTCCTCATCACTTCCGGATGATCGTTCGTTATGGCCTTCGTTTCTATCAGGGGGCTCTCTACCTCCACCTGATCCGACTACATTAATGTCCAACCCAGATTCGGTTAGAAGGACCGCAACAAATTCCGCCTCAGGGGGAGGTACAGCAGTTACGGGCGTATCTAGTTCCGTACCGGTTGGTGCGACGACATACACACATTCATCATCTACAAGGCCACGAATGCACGACTATTCCATTCCTATGAATTCTACTTCAACACATATACGTCCTGGACTGTTCGGCATCGTTACTGCATCGAGTGGAGGCGGTAATATCCCAATCACGACTGATCCAGTTCAAAGTCAACCCATGTCTGTACCGGTAACCGCCTCTCCTTCCTACTCTTGGTCCTCTGTTGGCCTATCTCAAACCAACAACAATCACGTCAATTCTTTTTCCGTTGACACCGGAGCAGGGACTTGGTCTCTCCCTCGATCAGCTGTCCGCTCTATTTCTGGATCTTTGCATTCCAGGTCTGGTTCCACTTCAGACATTGACGAACAAGAGGAGAAAGAGGGGGAACATCCTATTATCCTTGCCAATGGTGATGAAGCTGGTGACGATGACAGCAGCAGTGTTGTGGATGATGAATTTGATCCATATGGGAACAATACACTATTTGATAGAGCAAGAAGGGAGTATGACTTTGGCGCGTATAGTCATCATAGGACACTGCCGACATGGAAACACGAAGACGAGGATGTGGAACGTTTTGAGAATAGAAAGGGACAGGGTGGTGGTGAATCAAAGGAGTGGGATGAGATGGAGATGGAGATGGATATGGATTGAGCAGGTGTGTTGAGCTTCCCGATTCGTTTTTTTCGTTCTTTCTTTCTCTATTAGTTTTATGTAAGATGGACTCAGAGATCTTAATCGTTTTTTCCTACTCCATTCGTGTTTTGTTTGAGTGCTGTATTTTTTCGTGTATTTTGTCTCCACTACCACATTCCCTTGTCTGTTCATTATGATCATTTCCCCCCCTTTGTTGGATAAACCTGTCCTGCTCTCCTATACAGCCAAGCGCTTCGATAACTTATTGTTTGCCTTGACATGCAACAATGACATCTTTTCATCGCCATTCATCTCATCAATCACGTTTTTACACCCTTCCCCTTCTTTCATTTCATCTGTCACTGCTCCTGTATCATGTGTATGTGCGTGCGAATGGCTCGAATGCTCGACCATGTGTGTGTGTGGGCATCAAAAATGACCTTTGAGACATTGGAATCATCTACACAATCATATATAGCATTGATTGCTTATCTTGAGAGACGGCTTATCTTGAGAGACGGCTTCTCTTCTTGATGCCAAAAGTCTATTGTGGGTGGGTACTGAGATTGCCTCTGTGGGCTTGCAAAAGTTGGGTTTTCTGCTATCCTTGGTGTGATCATTGTTTTGTACGACAAGTTTCGCATTTCAGTTTATAAGTATAAGTATAAGTAAGAATGATGAATCAACAATCATGAATTGTGAAAGAATGACATCATTTAACCATCACCCCCTCTTGGGGGTTCATTCCTTCCCCTCCGATTGTACCAAACTTCTAATATTAAATTTCTCTCACTATTCCTTATATGTATTGTCCTTCAGGAGGGCAACATAAAATTTTCATTCGATGATATGAGCTGTGCCACATGTCATTTCACCTTGCTTCATCATCTGGGGTTGAAGAATCGTTCATTCAAGCTCATGGTCATGACCGGCTTACTACAATCATCTGTGGTTCAATGGGTGCTGAGTTGCCCTTGTTGTCTCTCATTCACACTTGTACTTGGCAATGCCTCTGTGGATTCCGAGACCTAATCATAGGGCAGGTTTAGCTCTAAACACAACACCATTGAGAAAGTCACTTGTTGGGAGCTCAGTAAGCCTGTTGCACGTTAAGAAAGCGAGGAGAATAGATTCTGTAACCACTGCATAGGCATTTAGCAAACTTTGAACAACAATGAGTCGGAACCAGCCTCTCACACATGTTCCTGCACTCGCTTGAGATACAAACACGTGTTCCAGATCTGTAGATTGTGAGTGTCCCATCATTCACTCATTGCATAATATATGATAATTTACGCAATGGATTGACTCATAGCCAAGACTGTAGCGACGAGAAACATCGCTACCGTGGAATGCGGATATGAGAATATGAGCATTGAATTTACAACAACTGAAACAAGTATCATCTACGACAAGTTGACATGCAGATATGCAATGAATATAAACCAAAATTAGATCGTAGACGTGAAAGTGGAGTTGGAAGCCGTCGTTGCGCCGTTTTTCTGCTGTTGTGCTAAAAGACGTCTGGGGGTAAAAAAAAAAAAACTTCATCAGCTCTCGACGCATTTCATCAGAAATAATCGACATCAAGCTCACTGTCGGGCAGCTAAAACCATCTTTTCTTTTCTTTCTTTCAAACTTGCTTCTCTCTTCTCTGCTGTATCTTCCCATACTGCCTTGCCACCAATCTCGTCCTCTCTGATTTTCTCTGTCTGACCCGTGATGCGACGTTCCAGATTGAATTTGGATATAAGTGTCTCTTTCCTTTGGAGTTGCTTCTCGCTTGAGTGCCGAGAACGTTGTGTATTTCCCTCTGCAGGATTCGGCGCAATCGCATTCGTACGTGGGTAAAGAGTGTAGTAGGCTGCAGGTGGCTGGAATTCAGGAGGGGCACACCATAGGGAAGAAGTGAATCCATGGACTTTTAGGGGAGGGTAGAACGTACTGCATCAAGATATCCTCTTTCGAGGATTTTATTTGTGGTTATCTCAACGCTTCCAGAACGTAGGAGGTCGAATCTAATATTATCACTGATATGCGCAAGATGAGTTATGTGACCACGACACGGAAAGAAATATAAATGGTAACTTACGTAGGTATGTCTGGGAACATATGCGATATGGTTGTGATCTAAGATAACGAGAGCCTGTCAGTTAAACCAAAAATCTGTCTATGTGTCTTGTGATAGATCTGTGTCTCTTGGAAGAATGGGTTCCATAGTTTTCCGACAGGTATGGCCAAAGGACCACTCTGACCAAAAGGTGTACGTACCATGTCCTGCGTCACATTCTTCGGCCTGAAACCAAGCACCTCCGCCGACGACCTGGGTCTAGATGTATCGTTCAAGTTATTTCCTATATGAAAAAAAAAAACAAAGTGAGTAGCAAAGGAGACATGGAGGGAGTGGCATTCCGTGAACAGAACTGAGAATCCATACCAGATGTCATCCAACGAAAAAAAAAGAGGATCACGGCAAAAGCAACCAAAACGTTCACAATTTCACCCATGTTAAGGACAAATCTTCAGTGGAAGACTGGTGAGATCTAGAGTTGCAGGACGCTGGAAGGTTAAGAGTGTAGGATGTAGAGTACTGTGAAGCTGTCACGGAGCTGTCAACAGCACTCCGAAACAAACAATCTATTTTTGGATATACAGGACCATTTCTATAACAATTTGACTAGAGATGACCCTTGGCATATGCAATGAACCAGTCATCCTATCCCGAAAATCTAGTTTGTTTCAACTTGCCATTACTTTCACTGTCTGCAATAACTTACTTAAAGGCCGATTCGCGATCACCCGGCAGACACCAAGTATATGTTATAAAAGCCTTGGAAAAAGCCCTTTGATAATTCTAACTTACCACTAACCAGACTGCGTACTTCTTGACCCGAGAAGGGGGTATTGTTGAGACAGAACAAGGACGGAAGTAGCGTACAGCGCGGAAAGCAAACAACTAACGACCATAAGATCTAGATGTCTAGTTCTTTTCATGTCCTTCACTTGATCATTCACTCTTTAAACGTCTACTGCACAACGAAACTAAATGTCGACAAGGAACGACACAATGATATAAGAGGAAAGGCTTCAAACTGACATCCGGGCTAGCCAGAGGCAGCAGTTTTTACACCGTTCAACCGTACTACAAGCGGCAAGAGCGACACGTTCTCACTTGATGCGTAAAACTGCACACAATCAAGATGTACTTGGAACCTGCACAAATTTTCAAGGAACTGTCAATGTTATGGAAAGACTTCCGCTCACCAGTGATTAAAGTTTGTCTCAAATTTTCCGAGAAAATCCCACCGTTTGGCCATCACTTGATCTCCCTCTGGAGTCTCTGCAGCTAAGATCGCCTGATTCGCTGACTTCGTAAAATTCGAGGTGTACAAGGCAAACGTAGAACATGTAACAATCAGGCGTGAAAAGGCCTAAGAAAAAAAGTGTGTGTGAGAAGGTTCAGGTACACATGAGAGCTGAAGAAAACCTCACCCTCAGCAGCTTGGAGCTCGTCAGCATACACTCCTTGAGGCACGTATCTAGGAAATCAACATGATCTCGCAGAAGTTGGTCGACTGTTGTCACTTTGTCTAACTTGATCTCTAATGCTCGCCAATTGGGTTCCAGAACCTCAAAAGTGGTGAATGCAAGTATTTGTTGAACAAATGCCAGCATTCTTGCTCTTAGCAAACAAACACGTAATCTCCATCGGTCAAAATTCAGGTGATGTGGTACCGATTTCCGCCATGGTATCGTCTTCTGTTCAATCCACATAACCGACAGCGACTGCTCTACATGTTTGAGATGCAACAGGAAACGGAAGAGAAGTTGATATCGAAGGATGGTCTTCCTAGAAATCACAAGTGAAAGAGGAAACCTGACAGTATAATCCAGTGTCAGGACATCAATGGCTTTCAGACATGTTTAATGAGCGTCACCAGATTCCTCAGCTGAAGATGCTAGACTCACCAAGCATAGATTTCTTGTCTTCTTTATCCTTCTTTTGTTCCTCTGCCATATGGTGTCCGCTCCCTTCGTCAGCCCCCTCCTCTCCTCGGGCTCCGATTCCTTGCATGTTCACCACTTTCAATAAGAAGTCAAATAGCCCACTATCTGTCATCGTGATTTTGACATCTTCACGATATAACGTGTCTTCTCCTTGAGCATCCGTATTCAACGCCAGATCTAACAGACTCTGCAGTTTGACGATTGATGCCGAACGAGATATTTTACGGAGCTCAGTCGAAGAAAGATCAAGGAAGTGCGTAAGGAAGGATGACTGTGATAAAAAGAAATATCTCTTGAGTGATCGTAATCGAGATATCAGCTGTTCATCTTTAAGCAGTAGTTCCAGCAGTGTCTGGTTGGCATGTGAATAAGCGTTCTCGATGAATTTATAGAATCTACTCCGTAGCAATTGAGAATAAATCATTTTTGTAGAGTAATTCTACGTACTTCTCATTGTCCATAGAAAACTCCTCCGTATTAGGAGGGAGGTCTCCTGGTATTAGCTCAATTCCACACTCACGTATGACATTCAAGTATTTTCCAGCCAGGAGTATCTTATGTTTCCATCCCTCCAAGGGCGGGGGAATGCAGGCACCACCTGGCAACTTGCCACTAGGACGAAGGGGTGGGATACCGGCTTGAGATCGCTTCGATGAGGAGGAGGTCGAACCGTCTCGCAACTGGCAATGATACTTGGAATGAACTCCATTTCATCACAATCATCAATCGTACTAACCGTATATCGCCGTTCCCAGTACTCGTCTGTATAGTCCATCTCCAAGATTTCACGATTGATGAACTTGCTCTCTTTGACAAGTAGCTCCTCGTAAGGGTCTACCAGCTTTCCTGTGGATACCCAGTCTTTAATCATATCCACATACGGTTTTCCCGCCGCTCTCAACAATGTTCCATAAATGGTACTCGCAGTAGGATCTCCGTTCATATTTTGCATTCGATCGTAGATGATAGTTAATACTTCACCACCTTTGACGGGGATTCCACTTGAATTCGAGACACCATTCTTGGTGATTTCAGACAAGATGGCTCGTAGCTTGGCTCCCCCCACACCTAGTGCTTCATTTCGAGCTTCTTCTTCTGGGTCAATGTCGGACTCAGATTCGGAGTGTGTATCGTCTTGGTCTGCCGTTGCAAGTTCTAGTGTGAGTTGATATATCAGGGAAAGTGTGTGGATAGTAGGGTGGACATAGAACCAAAGTTTCTGAAGTGAAAATTGGGAAGAAGAGTTGAAGGCGTGTTCAAGCTGGGAAAGAAGTGTACGATAGTCCTGAATCAGGGATTTAAGAAGGAGGTTCCTGACATGTAGGAACTCAGCAAACCTTGAGCATGTCACGGATAGCTGCACAAAGTGCATGATTTACAAGTCCGTAGTCTAGATGACTTCGGTGGTCAATGAAAGCCGAAATTGCAGTGTAGTACGTTCCAAGAGGCAGGATGCGTTCCACCACGTCTCGTAAGGAGGAATCTAGAACTAACTCAGCTTCGATGATCCGCAGACGTTAGGTGATATTACCAAGTGAGGATGATACCATAAAACGTATTCCCTGCAATGGGTCGTCACTCTCAGGGGAATATTCTGGATGAAATGTGATGTGTGTGCCTTCAATTCCCTTGTTATAAAATTCATAACCATAAGGTTAGCAGATATCAAAATTGACTTACCAATAGTACATAAAGCAAATCCTCAAGAATCATGGCTTCCTGAATCTCTAGCGGAATCTTATCCAGCGTCTCCTGCTTTGCTTTCCCCTTCTCTCTAAATTTCGGAGCCGAATTATGTTGGGAAAAGGAGTCGAGCAGCATTGCAATCTCAGTGGCTGATTTATTATTCAGTAAGAGTAGTTTCGAGGAAGATGGTATTTTGTAGAGAAGTGTGCAAGCAACTCGGGGGACACGATACTTGACACGATACTTTGTATTACACATGGCATTTACTATCCATTATTTACATTTATTTATCCACAAACCTTGCATCCAAGAGAAATTTCAGCGATATTTCTTCGATATTTCTTTCGAATGTAATGATAGCTTGATTTGAGGCTCCGTGCGCAGCAACCGTGATCACTCCATCGAATAATCAACAGAGCTGATGGTGGTAAGGCCACGAGACTGCCAAAGTACGGCGTATCTGGGTAGAAAACTTTTATAAGGACCAAACCAGGACACTGATTGCATGGCGCTAGTGGTTATTGAGATGTGGTTATTGAGCTACCCTGAGGAGGCGGGCATTCCTAAGCGAGGGTACGAATTGAAGAATGGAGCTGGCCTTGGCCTCAGGGACGTAGATTTGGTTGATAAACTACAATCACACAAGTCCTTCTGCATAATTGCAGTCACTGGTCAGCAGTTGACAAAGTAGGTCAGCAAGTTGAGCAAATCCCTTGATGATTGATATCGACGAGGCAACTTGGTTGACGATGGACTGTGTAACGGATTATGCACACATGGGTAGGTTCTCGAGACTAAAATGATGAATAGGATAGCATGATAGATACAATGATAGGCAACCAGTGTATTGTAGAATCATGTCTTGAATACGATGATAAGAATCAAGAGTACGAAGATGATGACACTGATGGCAACAGCAGAACCTATTGCAAGTTTTCAGGGACTGTGAGTGGTTATTCCTGACAATTACTCACTATTTTCTTTCGCTCTCTTTGCAACAAGGCCTAACCGTCTCCGCGCACTTCTCAGGCGTTGATGTGTCCTGTCAATATCTGTATCCAATTCTTCCAGTAACCCAGAATGCATTTCTAATTCGTCATTGATTTGTATAGAAAGGTGATGTTGTCGATTAATTGACTGAGAAAGTTGGTCCAGACGTGCACCTTGATCTGATTGGTGATTTAACATCGGCCATAACTTACAGCTTCCATGAAACAGAAAGTACCATGCATCATCATACGCTGTTGAAGTATGAGCTCAGAATCTTCGATGAGGGGATTGGTATCCGGATCATCATTGTATGGTGTATATTGAAACTCTCCACTATTCTTGCTAGGAGGTGTTGGTGGGAGAACCACTTGGGGAGAGGGTGCCCGGGGAGAATTATCTGAACTGGATGATGGGAAAGATGACAGCTGGCGCACAGATGGATCCAAACTGAGAGTCAAATCGTGAAGCTTTCTCAAACCTGCGAAAACCAATAAGTCTCACCTTTCAACACTGATGCCGTCGGAATTGCCTCCCAACATGCCCCTCATCCGTTCATATTGTCCTCTTAGTAGAGAAACAGCTTCTGATCTCTCATCTTGATCCTCCAACTCCAAGATACCAGTTCGAAGTTGCTGGAGGTTCTGCGTAATTTGAGATGGATAGCGGATTCTTGACTGAGAAGGATTATTGAGCGAAGCAGAGCGTTGATGGTCAAGAAGTAGTGAAAGCGTTTGTGTTGAAAGAGAAGTTAGCTTTGCGAGTGACTTCGTGCTTGAGGACATAGTGTCGTCTTCTGATGTCCTCCTAGGAAGATGGGTCGTCGTGTGAAACGGAGGACAGATATTGAGCTTTGGCAGCCGGGTGTTCGAACAAATGGTTCTAGTAGTATGGCTGTATCTGAGTGCTAAACAGATGCTGCGGGATTTAGGATATATCCACCGTGATTCCACAAGCCGCACAGTCCAAAAGCTAATGGCTGAGGAAACAGGAAAGTGTAGAAGGAAAGGGCTCTTGATGTATAGAGAAAGAAATAAGTGAATGATCACAAGAATATTATTACTGTAACCTAGTCGAGGGGAACATGTGCCAGATGACAGGAGCTACTAATTTTGGTACGACACGTGTTGCACCTTTTTTATGTAACGTGGTGCTCGAGAAAGAGAGAGAGAGAATTCTGTATTTGTATACCGCAACAAGCAAGCAGGTACTAAGACGCGGTGGGTGAGATACATAGCGGTATACTACTAACTACACCCAAGCTTCAATTGAGACAATACCTCCGTTATGTTGCTAGTCGAAACAAACACTGGAGAATTGTCAGACAGGAAAGAGACAGAATTAATGATCATTCAGTCTTCAGATTGATACATGAAATAGCTGTTTATGATGTGCGCTCTAGTTTCAAGATCACGATGATTAAAACTAATTGGATGTTGTTAATATTAGAAATGCACATTCAGCCCTCACATACAAAGATGTGTGAACAGCTAACATATTTGTACCTATTAGAAATGTACACTAGACATGTCAGGTCAATGTTATGGTACATTCTCAACGTCAGATCTGGCTACTCATCTTAGCACTCACACAAAGATGTGTGAATGGTTAAGCCACCAGATTGTCCTGTCTCTATAAGTGAGAAGGAATCAAAACTGATGAACTATTTAGTCATTGAGCTCATGCCAGGAATGAATCTCGATCATGATCCACTTTGTATGGAGGCCATTTGATTGGAAAGATAAACAATAAATATAATTGTTGTGCAATGTCTTGCCTCAACAACAATTAGTGGGTACATGTGAGGACAATTGGGCAAAACTTCAGGAAAATCCTGTTGGGTTGAGAATAAGCAAAAAAGGGAGAGATCAACTCGTTGCAAATGTGTGACAAGCCTTGTCTCACCTACTGGTATTTATCTCTATCTAGCATTCATTGATGACAGTATGACAAGTCTTGACATGCGAAATGACACTATCAGGCTCAGCTTGTAACCGGCGCGCTGTGTCATGAAAACTATCTGGACCATGTCTCTTGTTAGATGTTATCTAAGCAGGTGAGCGGAGTGTGCTACTCTGTTTTGATCTTTTGTGTATCCTGAAATCCAGTTTCCAGGGTTCTCATGTCCATCAAAGGTTCGGCGCTATCAGAGTTGGTTGCTATCCCCGCAAGATTGACAAGTGAACCATTACGGAAAATAAAGTGGGCCGCTTCCTCCCGCCTTAGTCCCACGTAGACTATTCACAGACCCTACCTCAGGATTTTGCGCCTCTCTGCAGGCAACAACTCACGAATGATACTACTGCTGTCCTATCTCATTCCCTCATTCTGGATCCAGGGCTTCCCTCACATTGTGGGCATTAGATGGTTCAACTTTCTTGTGCTCACAGTCACACCAGCCTTGGCATTTTACGGATTTATAACATTATCATTGAGGAAAGAGACAGTGCTCTTCTCTCTGTTGTATTACACCTTCTCGATGATCGGTGACCATCTCTCTTAGATGTTTGTGCTTACGTAGCTGATTTACTGGTAGGTATAACTGCAGGTATGCATCTCCTTGCTCACATAGATGATTTTGTGGACGTACTTTCAGGTTACCATCGGCTATGGTCCCACCGCTCCTACACTGCCTCTGTTCCTCTTCGTCTCTTTCTTCTTTCTGGTGGATCGAGTGCCGTTCAAGGATCCTGTCTCTGGTGGGCCAAAGCTCACCGTTCACATCATCGCTACACTGATAGTGACCTGGATCCATATAATTCTAATCGCGGCCTACTCTGGACTCACGTTGGCTGGATTTTGTTCAAGACAAGGTCGAAAACCGGAGTTGGGAGTGTGGATATAGGTGATTTGAAGCGAGATCCACTTATCAGATGGCAGCATAGTTGGTATTTTTTGTTGGCTGTGACATGGGGTTTGCTTGTACCCACCCTAGTATGTGGTCTTGCCTGGGAGGACTGGAAGGGTGGTCTTTGTATTGCTGGAGCTGCACGTTTGACTCTTGCACATCATGTTGAGTGGATACATCCTAATCCATCAAGTGACATGTCCGACCAAGTTATCTCAGAGCACTTTTTGCATCAACTCGATTGCTCATTATCTCGGTTCAACGCCATATGACGACCAGCTCTCTCCGCGCGACCATCTCCTTTCCGCTCTCCTAACCATGGGCGAAGGTTACCATAATTTCCATCACCAATTCCCAATGGACTATCGCAATGCATATCTATGGTATCAGTGGGACCCTACAAAATGGTTCATCATGGCATGTAGCTTTCTCAATCTGGCGACAAGTCTCAAGATATTCAGCTCGAACGAGATTGAAAAGGCAATGCTAACAATGGAACTAAAACGACTGAAGAAAAACCAAGAGATGCTGCAGTGGCCCTCGAAAACGGATGACTTGGCCGTGTGGAGCTTGGACAAATGTAAGCATGTGCTGAGAATCATGATAGGGATTCAAGTAACTTTTGACATTCATGGTTTTCTATTGGTCGTTCTTCAGTTCGAGAAGAATCAGGCGTACGCACCCTGGTGTTGATCTCGGGGTTCATTCACGATGCTTCATCCTTCCTCCCGGATCATCCCGGGGGAGAACGACTATTGAGTTCATACGTAGGGAAAGATGCAACAAAAGTCTTCTTTGGTGGGGTCTATAGGCACTCAAATGCCGCTCAAAATGTACGTCATGAGCCTTCTTTCATACACGAACTTTCATCCCCAATCTATTTCATTTCTGATATAGCTATTGGCCATGATGCGTGTTGGTGTCATAGGAAACAGCAAGAGGATGCAAGATACTCGTTCTCCTTCGGAGAGGCTGTATATCGCTGAGAGATGTTAAAATGACTTCCTTGGTCTCAGTTGACTAATCAAAACTCTGGCTGATCAGTTGGCAGCTATTCTCTGAATACCTGCTTCTCTACCTCTTATACATGTAATCTCAATGTTCGTGCTTCATTTGTATCTAGCTTTCAGGAGGATAGGTCATGGATTTCTAATAGAGTAGAAGTTAATAGATATAATAAATAGGGAAAATGACCATACGATGGTGACACTATGGTAGGACCTTTGTTCATAAAATGAAGATTTTCAAGTTTTTGGTGATGAAGCTAAAGGACAGATGATTCCCTATCATCTTTAAGTTGACGTTTTTATCAGGCTTGTTTGATCCCCATCAATGGTTTTCCTACCCACGACTGCTGCTCCACAAAGACCACAATTTATGAGACATAATCTACAGGGTCCATGAATTCTCGATGGTATAGATTTCCATTCTCGCTTTATTCTTAACTACATGAATATAACTAGTGCATTATCTCATTTAACTACAGCAGATTCCTCGAGTCATTGTCATCCAGGATTGTGTCATGCTCCCCCTGGTTTGTTGATATCTTTGTCTCGATCAATTCATCATAATTCGGTAATCATGTGGTGGAAGATGAACAGACAAAACAATGTATAGTACGCAGAAAACACCCAACATCATCTACTAGGAGGAACAACACTGGATATTTTATCCATCATCTTGCCTCTTCATGTATTTCGTCACCCAGGGAGATAGCTCCTGTATCACCTCGCGGAATATCTGCTTCAGTGTCGCTATTGGACTTTGAATGGCGGAACCTGAGGGATTCCATTGTCCCGGGATCTATACTTTCATCCAAAGGACAATTTGCTTCTAGCAAATTGAGTATCAATCGTGTCACCTGAGCAACACACAAATCAGCAGTGATAATATAGATACAAAGAAGAAGGATTTTAGTTTACAATGAAGGGATAAATGAAGCGTGAAGAGCTGATAATCAGAGTCAGTAAGGGTAAGACTAGCAACAATAACAACTTACTCGGCTAGGATCTTGAAAATAGCATCAGGTAAATTCAGGAAGAAAGCAATGGCTTCCAAGCATGAGAGGACTTTGAAAAGAATGAGTTCTAGCCCACCCATTTTATAGTCTAGGCTTACCCAAGAGACTAATAGAAAGGCCATCAATTAAATCAATAATATTTAGTTTTCGACTCACGGTATGAATAACAACAATCCATCGCGGTAAAACACATATAATAAACGAGTCGAGGTTTGCATATGAGAAATATGACTGCGTATTCCTTCACCAAAAACCCTTTGTGTTTTGTATGTCATGGTAAACCTGACAAAGGTCAAGAGGACTTCAATTGCGGTCACTGCTGCCCTGATAATTCTTTTTTGTGTGAGAATCGATGTACAAGTCAGAAAAATGAAATATGTTAGAACACATACTGAAAGGCACTACCAACACTGTTGTATATATCAAAAATATGCGTTCTACTCAGCCAGCAACCATGGAGAGGGAGTATCTCTCCAGAAACTGATTGATCATATGCGGCAACTATCATCACAGATATCGAAGTCTGAAAATTACGATCAGCTGGTGGGTTTAGTATCGTACTGTCTTTAAAGCCTACCAGGACCTCAGCTAATCTCGATCATCAGTTGTCTCCATCAATCAGAAATCAAACTCTACAAAACATACCTGCGGTCATGAAGTATAGAATCAGTGTAACTAGAATTCGAAAAAACTTAATATAACGAGTCCATTGCCAAAATTTTCTAGGTCTCTCACCAATGAAATTCTTGTCCCAAATTGCTCGAAGGCGCAAGATCAACAGACTCTTTACTACCAATGTATTCAACGATGTGGTGAAACTGTTGACATCAGCTACTCTGGTCATTAAGAGTCATGATGAAACTCACTTGATAAATAGCGAATTAAAAAATATACACCTAGCAAAGGGGTAGGTCAGATCAAGCAGCAAATAGATTTGACCTATACCACTAAGACATCCCAGTCAATGAAGATATCAAAACTGAATCAAGAGTCGTATCTCACTGTTCTCGATGCCCAGGTTTTATTGTCAGCTGGTGAAGTTGTTATCAGTATGCATTTGATTCATGTCCGATAATTTCCTCGTACTATATGACTGCATTCTGAAAATTTGGATCAGTTGTTTCAGTCAATAAACTAGGGGAGTCGCACTTACGTGATGCCTGTCCAGTTAATGATCAAGATAGAAAAATAGATGAGATGACTTTTTGACCACTTCCTCCTGAGTTTTCATATGTCAGTGACAATAGTCGGCCATCGAATGAGAAACATGCGTGTGGAGGTACTGAACCTATGGGAGAAAAGATATGTGGAATCATTGTTTACAAATGGAAGGACTCACCTGTTGAGGAATGTGATATATAAAATCATATAACATCAACGTAGCGACAATGGCTTAAAAAGGCTTCAGATGTTGCATCGAGAACAATGGAATAAAGAAGAGCATATCTTCGATGTGACGCGCATTTGACAGGATGTTCAGGTCATTAATGTAATCTTCTGGTGTTTGTCCGTACTGATCTTCCATTTGAGTGGGATATGCAGGAGGGAGTGATTTTGTATAGAACTCGATAAAAATGGTTCGATTATATATCGACTGGTGTTATTCAATTCGATTGCGCGCAGACCAAAGAAGATCAAGGTTAAACATCGTCAGTCCGGTATCATAGATCAGTACATTGCAGCTGTGATCTGAAACTGATGAGCTGTTCCAGCATCTCAATTTTCACGATGGGTGATGAGAAATTATGATAACTGAAGGAACTCAGCTGTGGCGTTATTCTCCAGGCTTTGCCATTTAATTGACAGCTGGTAACAAACAAGTTCTGTAAAGTTTCAACCTGAAGAAAGTGTTATTTGAGATATCGGTATGTCGATCAGTGGACACTTGGCGGTGTAATGTTCATCATTATTGTCTTCGAGAAGCAAGATGTTTGATAAATCACATCTTTGATATCATGAAGTCTCCACTGCTTTTCTTATATCCCGATAACACATTTTCAGATTCAGAATATTAACACAGCCACCACAATATGAGACAGTGATTTTTTCTCTGGGCCTCAGACCTCAACCGATTTTTCAGCAGCCAGACCGTTCACAAGCTCAATTTCGACAAGGAGTTATCCCGTTTCTACCTTGACGGCTTTTGGCCTTGTCAACACTAGGCTGTGCTTCTAGTCTTAAAGGGAACGAAGCCAGCGCTTGGACTTCGATCGACCTCCTCACCAGTCTCAACCACCCCAACATCGTTTGTCTCTCTCCCTGTCCTCTCCCAGCGCATCCTTTCAGTACGAGGGCTTCAAGTCTTGCATTGACTGTGTCCTCACAAAGGGCAAGTTTACCGAGCACGATGCCATCACCGTCATGCGGTCTATTCTCAATGTCATCGACTACCTCCACAACAACGGGATTGTCCACCGAGACCTCAAGTATGCTTGCTTTCCTCTCTCTCTCACCCCTCTGACTCCCTTCTTCACCTACCTGAGAACATCCTTCACCGCTTTAATGGCCCTGACAGTGTCATCGTCATCACTGAATTTAGCATATGGATGCCCCATCCATTTCCATCCACCCTTTTGACCACCCTTTTGTTCATCTTTTCACAGAGAAAAAAATTTTCATCCTCTCAACGAGCGACTCACCTCTCTTGTCGACTCTTTCAGCTACGTCTCCCCCGAAGTCATCAAAAATATTAACCACAGAGATCTAGTTCCCGGCTATGATTGTTTCCACGCGCATACACAAACGAAACACAAGCTCATCATCATCACCTAGGCTCTCCTCTGCGGCCGCCCCCCTTTTCGTGCCGACAATATCACCGCCCCTGCCCAGAAAAAATACCGATCCCAAAATCGAATTCATAGTCCGTACTGGGACCTGTTTTCCAATCAAACCAAGTGGATCAAGGGCAACAGGACGTCGGATAAAGGACTCGATAAAGGACTCCATCTGGAGGCTTCACGTGACCCTTGGCTTACCACCACCGACGCGCCATACTACATCAATCGATCTCTCCCTTAGATTTTTAACTATAATTATATATTACAGTAGTAGTGGTATAGTTTTCTCTCACCTTAGACATTGTACAATGATGTAGACAGCTGAAGAAAGTCTGTATGTGTCTCCATGGTCAAATACATGCTCCAGAATTCCTAGCAAGTACCCAACCAGTCTGACTTTCCAAGGAGGAATGTCAACTATCTGGTAAGTACCTGGTCAGTCACGACATCAGCAAAAACCCAAAATACTGATTCTTATATGGAATAAATCAGTCACGAATTAGTAAAGGGTTTACTGATTGAAATCAGTTCTTTAAAATAGCCCAAAATCAGTGCTCAATAAGTGCTCAATAAGTACAGATAAGTGTTACTAATTTATTATGTGGGACATGTAGGCAGACCAGAAAACTTTTGATACAGAATTTGACTGCAACAGCTTTGAATAATTGCAGGTCTCATCTACCTCGTTGGTCATCCCTCTCGTGTTGCAATGTTGCTGAAAAAATGGAAAATTCTGGATAGGAAAACATCAAACACCTATTTCCATCATTGCCCAATCCTGATAGTTCCAGAGTGCAGCACTGCATTTCTTCTAATTTAGTTTCCTATCTGTCAAGGTGCGTCCATCTCTTATGTTATTCACATTGTTATTTTGATCATTTTTGCTTGTGACGAGCCATGTGCGGTTCCCACACTTTGTATCAATGATGACTTGTGTCTCACAGTAGAAGTGTGGGCAGATGCTTCCCTGGAAATGTGTGATCGGGATGTAAGAAAAGCAGTGGAGACTTCACTGGATACCAAAGATGTGATTTATCAAAGACAATAGTGATGAACATTAGTCTGCCAAGTATCCACTGATTGATATAGAACCAATACCCCAAATGGCACTTGAGACTTTGCAGAACCTGTCTATTTTAACAGGTGAATGACAAATCCTGGAGGATAATGTGAGCCACAGCTGAGTTCCTGCAGTGATCATAAATTTCCACCACCTATCAAGAAAGTTGAGATGCTAGAATTTTTAGTTTCGACTGGGATCAAGTTTCATTACAGCTCATCACAGCTACAATGTATTGATTGATACTGGACCTTGATCAGATTTTTTTGGTCTGCGCGCAGCCGAATAGAATATTTGTCGAATAGCACTAGTTGATATATAACCAAACCATTTTTGAGTTTCGCACAGAGTAATTTCCTCCTTCATACCCCATCCAAATGGATAATCAGTACGGATTTACACCAGATTACGTTTATGACCTGAAAAACGTGTCGAATGCACGTTACAACCAAGGTATGCTCTTTGTTCCATCATTCTCGAAGCAACTTTTCAAGTCATTGATGTTATATGATTTTATCTATCATATTCCTCAACAGGTGAGTCTTTCCATTTGTAAACAATGATTCTGCATATCTTTTCTCCCATAGGTTCAGTACCTCCACACGCATGTTTCTCATTCAATGACCGACTATTGCCACTGACATATCAACAATCAGGAGGAAGTGGTCAAAATTGCATGTCATCTATTTTTCTATCCTGATAATTAACTGGACAGCCATCATGTAAGTGTAACCCGCTACTTTATTGAATGAAACAGCTGATAATTTTCAGAATGCAGTCATATTGTACGAGGGAATTGTCTGACATAGATAAAATGCATATCGATAACAACTTCACCAGCTGACAATAAAACCTGGGCATCGAGATCATTGAGACATGACTCTTAATTCATTTCAATATCGTCACTGACTAGGATGTCTTAGTGGTATAGGTCAAATGTATCCGTTATATGGTCTGACCTGCTCCTGTGATTGTATATATGGATCTTCACTAGGTGCCGAGTGAGTTTCATTGTGACTCCTAAGGACTAGAGTAGCTGATGTCAATAGTCTCACCACGATGTTGACAACATTGGTAGTGAAGAGTCTGCTGGTCCTGTGCCTCCAAGCGATTTGGAACAAGGATATCTGGTGAGAGGGCTAACAGTGTATGCCAATGGACTCATTATATTGACTGTTTTTGAATTCTAGTCACACTCATTCTGTATCTCATGACGGCAGGTATGTTTTGTAGAATTTGATTTCTGATTGATACAGACGACTAATGATCAAAATTAGCTGAGGTCCTGGTAAGCTTTGAAGGCAGTACGATACTTAATCACCAACTGATTGTATTTTTCAGTATGGGATGTTTGTGATAATATTTTATGTGTATGTCCAATCAATTTCTGGAGTGCTAGTCCCTCTCCATGGTTGCTGGTTGATAAATAAACCACATCTTCATGTTACATGGGACAATCTTGGTATTGCCGTGTAGTACGTGTTCAACATATTTCGCCTTGCTGACTTGCATATTTATTCTCACAAAAAAGTATTATCAGGGCGACAACAACAGCAATCGAAGTCATCTTGACATTTATCAGGTTCACCATGACGTACAAAACAAAAAGGGTTTTTGGTGATGGAATAAGCAGCCGTATTTTTTACATGAAAAAATCAACTCGTTTATTGTACGTGTTTTACCGCGATGGATTGTTGTTATTCATACCGTGAGTAGAAAACTAGATATTACTGATCTAACTGATGACCTATCTATGCAGTCTCTTGGGTAAGCCTAGACTATAAAACTAGTGGGCTAGAAGTCATTGTTTTCAAAGTCGTTTCATGCCTGCAAGCCGCTTTTTTCCGAATCTATTATCATTTGTGATATCCTAGCCTAGTAAGTTGTTACTCTTGCTAGTCTTCCCCTTAGTGACCCTGACTATTAGCTCTGAATCCTTTATTGATCCCTTCATTGTAAGCTGAAATCCTTCCTTGTAATTATCACTGCTAATTTGTATGTCGCTCAGGTGACACGGTTGATACTCAATTTGTTAGAAGCAAATTGTCCTTTGGATGAAAGTATAGAATCCAGGACAATGGAAACTCTCATGTTCTGTCATCCAGACTCCAATAGAGATAGTGAAGTGGGTATATTGCGAGGTGATACAAGAGCTACCTCTTTGGGTGACGAAATACATGAAGAAGCAAGATCATAAATAGAATATTTGGTGTTTTTCATGCGAGTAGTGTTGGATGTATTTTGTGTACTAACCATAATATTGTCTGTTCATCTTACACCACATGATTATTGAATTGTGATGAATTGAGCGAGACAATTGATACCAGTAAATTAGAAGAGCACGACACAATCCTGGATGACAATGACTCGAGGAGTTGGTGATAAAGTGAGATAATGCACTAGTTATGTTCAGAATAAAGCGAGAAGGGAAATCTACAACATCGACAATTCATGGACCCTGTATATTGTATCTCATAAATTATGGCATTTGTGGAGCAGCAGTCGTGGGTAGAAAGATTGTTAATGAGGATCGAACGAGACATGAAAGAGTGAACTTCGAAAGATGGTTGGGATCATGAATAACATTTGGAATCATTTAAACTTGATTCTCTCACAAACAGGAGAGTTCGAACTAGAAAATATTCTTTGAGGCTCCCAATCTTTCTCCGGTGCAGGAATCATATGTCCTTCAGCTTCATCACCAAAAACTTGAAAATCTTCATTTTTTGAAGAAAGAAAGATCAACCTACCTTTGTCTAAGAATGTCTCCTCTGAACTGGCGTACTTGTGCTTTTGGCAAGGTATCATTGCAGACAGGTGATGTCAGTCGAGGCCCAGAGTTCCAAAAAGAAATCTCCAAAGAGAACCAGATACTTTAGGCACAGATGGACTCTCATCAGATAAAATAATTCCTTTCGATACTGGTGCGTCAGTAACCTGAGAGGCTAGATGGCCAGCTTATAAGATGACGAAGAGCTTTCTTGCAAGCAGCTTTTTTAGAAATTTGTTATGTGAGTCCATGTTGTTTGCGAACTGCACCTCAACAGCTAATACAAGTGAAAATGACAGCAGGAAGGATACACAACCATTGGGTTTTCTAAAGTTCCGCTCGAGTGCTGATTCGAAGCACTTGGATATACCAGGCTTGGTGTTCTTCGGCAAAATCAAACCCTTTATATTATATGCCAATGACTCGGTTCCTCCTCAATATATTACAAACTCAGAGCAGCAGTATGTGTTGACATTGGGAACGAAGGCATAATTTCCATCCGAGAGGCGCGACTAGTTCCCTCTGGGGCCTTGTTGATTGGTTATCTTTGCTTGTGATGAGAGTCATGTGCAGTTCCCACACTTTGTATAATCATCACTCGTGTTGTCTCAATACCAGACAAAAAGCACAGCTTTCAGGCCCATGATTGTCTTTCCATTCAGGCTATTCTTATACTTCAAGGATTCATTTCTGATAAGATGTGCCTGTTACAGGACCGAAAGAGCAAACAAACTAGGTTGGATCTCAGAGACGCAAAGCAGAGACGGTCTGTCTGTTGCTCTGAACCAACAAATGTCCATGAAAACAGATATGCGAAAAGACCATGTCCTCAACTAAAGATTCTTAATTTCAGTCCTATTTCTTATATCTAACTCACCCTCTAGTAACTGCTTTCTTTAGTTTTTTTGTAATTGAGTTTTTCAAAAGTGCAAGTATGTGACGAAAATTGCATTTTTTCTATTTCACATGAAGAAGCGCCAGAAAATTGTCTAGATTTTTTCCAACTGCCTCTGTTTAAGGAAGTAACGGTTCTGGAACCAGGCAAAGCATCGCCTTGACCAAGGTGGTCTTTCTCCTCCTCCTTCAACGGCGCTTGAGTGACGACGCGTGAATTCGGAACTTGATCAGTTAACACCCTACTTTGCGTGCTCGTGCGGAAGTATGACATTACTTATCTTCGCTTCATCATCATTCCTCTTATGCTTTTCTGCTCCGCTTATCATTATTGTATTTCATTATTCCCCTAAGTATGTGATGCTCCAATGCTCCTTCACCGAGTGGATATTGGTACATCATTCTTCATATATAATGTATCTACCTGTAAACCTAAAAGCCAGTTATTCTACTTGGTTTTTAGGTGCGTATGCTTGTAAACTGATTACTTACGAACACTCAATGTTTTTAGTCCAGTCCCTTAAGCATCCGAGGACGTATCTGCGCATCCGCTGTTAGCTCGAACGACTTCCAGCAGCAGCAGCAAAGTAGCTAGACATGTTGGTGGCCCTGATACCAGCCAAGGCACTGTGCTGTGGGACTGTATAGCCGCAGAGAAGAGGAGAGGTAATGATGGATGTGCAGAGAGAGAGAATGAGCTTGCGTTTTGTTTGTGTATGCATGTGGAAGCGATCATACCTGGGAACCAGATTTCTGAGCCAATGTTTCTGGTGACTTCGGGGGAGACGTAGCAGAAAGAGCCGGCGACAGAGGTGAGTTGCTTGTCGGGAGAATTAAGGAGTTTTCTCTGTGAAATATGAGCAAAGGGAGTCAAGGGTGGAAAATGGACATAGGGACTTGCGTGCCAAAGTTGACGATGGCAATGTCACTGTCGGGATTGTTAGGGCAGTAGAAGATGTTCTTGGGTCTGTCAAGTAGGTGAATGGAGGGGAGAGAGGGGGACGAGAGCGTGTTGGTGGAAGTAGTCGACGACATCAAGAACAGAGCGGATGACAGTGACGGCGTCGTGCTCACCAAACTTGTCCTTTGCGAGGATGTGGTCAAAGAGCTCTCCAGCGGTGGCGAGTTCAAAGGGGAGATAGAATTTTGTGCGAGACTCGAAGCCCTCGTAAGACTTGACTGTTTGGTTAGGTTGAGCTGGGCTAGCAGAGAGAAAGACAGACGATGTTGGGGTGGTCGATCGAAGTCCATATGCTGGCTCAACAGCTGTCACCATCTTATCCAGGTAGAAACGGGACAGTGCTGAAAAATAAATTGAGGTCCAGAGAAGTGACGGAGAAAAAATCACAGAAAAAGTGCCTCATGTTGCGGTGGCTATGTTATGCGTAAGAGCGTGGGTAGACGCTTCAAGTGAGAGGGGAAAAATGATCGACATGTAAGAAAAGAAATGGGGCTTCACTGCATATCAAAGATGCAATTTATGACATCTTGCTTCTCGGGGACAATAGCGAACATTGCACCCGTCAAGTGTCCACTGATTGACATAGAACTGATATCACAAATCATAGTTCCTGAAGCTTGAGATATTGCAGAATCTGTTTTTTTATCAGCTGTCAATTGAATGGCAAAATCTGGAGACCAACGCAAGCCGCAGCCGAGTTATCATAATTTTCCACCACCCATCGTGAAAGTTGAGATGCTGAACGGCTCGTCAGTTTCAACTTAGATCAATTTTCATCACAGCTGTAATGTACTGATCCGTGATGGACTGAGGATATCAGATGACGTTGATCAGATTTTTTGGTCTGCGCGCAACCGAATAGAATGTTTGTCTAATAACACCAGTTGATATATAGTCAAACCATTTTCATTGATTTTCGTACGAAATACCTCCCTCCTGCATATCCCACTCAAATGGCTGATCAGTACGGGCTAATGCCAGGAGATTATGTTGATGACTTGGAGTACCTGTCAAATAGACGTTACGACCAAGGTAAGTTGTTTCTCGTCTTGTCGTTCTCGAAGCAACAGCTGAAGCCCTTTCAAGTCATTATTGCTACATTGATGCTATATGATTTTATCTATCATATCCCTCAACAGGTCAGACTTTCCATTTGTAAATAATCATTCCACATCTCTTCTCTCCTAGGTTCAGCACCTCCACAGGCATGTTTCTCACTCAATGGCCAACTATTGTCACTGACATATGAAAATTCAGGAGGAAATGGTCAAAATTGCATGTCATCTATTTTTCTATCCTAATAAGTAACTGGGCAGGCATGATGTAACTGCGAGTGCCTTACTTTATTGAATGGCACAACTGATCCAAATTTTCAGAATACGTTCTTATTGTATGAAGAAATTCTCTGACATAAATCAAATGCATATTGATATCAACTTCGCCAGCCGACAATAAAGCCTGGGCATTGAAACCAGTGAGACATTACTCCGAATTCAGCTTTGATATCTTCACTAACTAGGATGTCTTAGTGGTATAGGTCAAATGTCTTTGTTACTTGCTCTAATCTCTTTACTAGGTGTCTTTTTAAAGCAGTATCTGTCGAGTGAGTTTCGTCCTGACTTTTAAGGACTACAGCAGCCAATGTCAATAGATTCTCCACAACGTTAAATTCATCGGTAGTGAAGATTCTGCTGGTCCTGCGCCTCCGAGCGATTTGGGACAAGGATCTTACTGGTGAGAGGGCTAACAGCGTGTGCCACTGTACTCATTGAATTGATTTTTTTTGAACTCTAGTCACACTAATTCTATATTTCATGACGGCAGGTATGTTTTGTCGAATTTGATTTCTGATCGATGAAGACGACTGATGATCGAAATTAGTTGAGGTCCTGGTAGGCCTTAAGCGCAGTATGACACTTGTCTCACCAGCTGATCGTATTTTTCAGAGTGCGATGGCTGCAATGATTTTTGACATATACCTCGAATCCGGTTCTATAGTGCTACTCCCTCTCCATGGTTGCTGGCTGAATCCAATGCCTCTTCAAAGTATACAAATCCATCTTGATCGTGCCTTTCAGTATGTGTTCGAACACATTTCGTTTTACTGAGGTGCACATTTATTGTAATACAAAAAAGAATTACCAGGGCGACAGCAACTGCAGTCGAAGTCATCTTGACCTTTATCAGGTTCACCATGACGTACAAAACACAAAGGGTTTTTGGTGAAGGAATACGCAGTCAAATTTCTCACATGAAAACGTCGACTCGTTTATTGTATGTGTTTTACCGCGATGGATTGTTGTTATTCATACCGTGAGTAGAAAACTAGATATTACTGATCTAACTGATGACCTATCTATGCAGTCTCTTGGGTAAGCCTAGACTATAAAATGAATGGGCTAGAACTCACACTTTCAAAGTCTTCTCATCCCTGCAAGCCGCTTCTCTTCATAATTTTTCTGATTTGACTTTGGCCGTCTTAGACGAGTATGTTGTCATCGTTGCTAGTCTTCCCTTTACTGACCCGAATTATAAGCTTTTCATACTTCATTTATCCATTTATCGTAAGTAAAAGCATTCTTCCTGGTATCTATATCATCACTGCAAATCTGTGTGTTTCTCAGGTGACACGGTTGATATTCAATTTGCTAGAAGCAAATTGTCCTTTGGATGAAAGTATAGATTCCAGGACAATGGAAACTCTCATGTTCTGTCATTCAGAGTCTAATAGCGACACTGAAGCAGATATTCCGCGAGGTGATACAGGAGTTACCACCATGGGTGAAGAATTATATGAAGAGGCAAGATAATGGATAGAATATTTGGTATTTTTCATGCTAGTAGACGATGTTGGATGTATATTGCGTACTAATCATTGTCTGTTCATCTTCCACCACATGATTATCGAATTGTGATGAATGGATCGAGACAATTGATACCAACAAAACAGTGAGATTATACGAGGTGCTCGGCATAATCCTGGATGACAATGACTCGAGAAATCTGCTCGAGTCGACGGTAAAATGAGACCATGCATTAGTTATATTCACATAGTTGAGAATACAGCAAGAATGGAAACCTACATCATCGACGATTTGTGAATATTGCGTCTCACACATCCTGGTCTTCGTGGAGCAGCAGGTATGGTAAAAAGACCAATGATAGGGATTGAACGAGACATTAAAGCCTGATAAAAACGTCAACTTTCGATGCACCATGATAACATTTGGAGTTGTTGTGACTTGAAATTCTATCACAAACAGGAGATTTCAAGGTACGAATGCTATGGCTTATTCGAAGCGCCAGCCGTTCAAAGAAAAACTAGTTCGAGAGTGATGAAGATAGACAAGGTTCAAGGTTTCGAGGGCGAGGTTCTATTAAAGGACTAGTTAAAGATACAGTGTGGTGAGAGCTTGTTTATATGAGCTAAGGAATGAGGCAGTGCCATAGGGAGCAGCAGTACCTGGGCAGTAAGCAAGTAGGCATGCAGAGTGTGGGTAGTTCAGAGGAAAAGAGGGTGGAGAAAGCGTGTTGAGGAAATCTTGTAACAACAAAAGACTCTTCGAAGATCTTGCTCCTATGCAGCAATCGTCCGTTCCTCGGCTTCATCACCAAGGGCTTGAAAATCTTCATTTTTTTGATTTTTCGAACAAGAAAAGGTGAGTTACCCTCCAAATTGAGTTGAAAAATTCGATACTCGAAAGTCGTCATCCTCCTTATTGAACATCACCTTGTGCAATAATGCCATCAACACGATCTGACGATCGCGCTTGCCACGATCGGCATCGAGAGGGTTACCACATTCAGCGTCAGGGAGAATGAGCTCGTGTTGCTTCGGGCATTCGATGGTAGCGTCATCATAGTCGTAAAATTCGGCGTAAACAATATATTATGACAATGGCAATGGCGGCGTAAGAGTGAGGTTGAATGCCCTGAGGACCGGCAACAAAGTCAGTCATCAGGGACAAACAGATTTGAGGAGTCGTCAATGTACTTCGGGCGTCCTGAGCTATACCATCAACAATGACCAGAATAAGCTTTGGGTAATCTGCCGATGTCGAAGAGTCAAGAGACCCAGAATAGGCGGTGAGCAAACATATCGAGTAAGCGAGGGGGGAGATTGAAAGGCTCATATTCGGGAGGAGACTGAGGAACGACGTTGATGAGAGAGGAGAGGCAGATCAGCAAAAGCGCTACCAGGTAAGGGCACTGTGCTTCTCGAAAACTTGTAGCCAGGCGAGTCCGGAGATGAGAAGATGCATAAATGTTTGAGTCCTTCCAACCGGCATTAGACGAGGGGTTGAACATGCTATATGCTATTTTGGTTCGTCCTTTGAGAAAAGTCTCTGAGGGTATGAACTATTGGGAAAGAATGTCTTGCAATTTTATTTTTTCGCAGGCCATCTTTGCAGACATTGGGACGATATTGGCTTAGGGCGGAGTGGTCAACATTGCTAGACCAGTTTTCAAATTCGGCGGAATGTTCTGGGCACTGCTCCTAGGTCTCTCCAGAGAACCTCCACACAAAGAACCATTGGAATATGATGGCCATGATGAAACGAACGGTAACAACACCGATGTCGGTGTTGATGAGGATGAGAGAGATAGAGAACGACCTCGGAAGGAACGCAGCCAATCAATCATGACGAGATCCTGCAAGCAATAATCACCATGACGTCCACCCATGCGCATGGATAACATTTTCAGGTCCTTCGTATTGTAGGTCCCAATTGCATGAGCTGTCTTGTTGAACAGAGACGGATATTCCACCTCAACAGGGCTTATCCATTGTAAAAGGTCGAGATCGAGAACAGAACTAGCAAGGGGACTTGGTTGAGCAATATAATATCAAGCATGAATACATGCGACTCGAAGATTGCCCAATTTCGATTACCATCCTTGACATTATCCTAGGTATAATAAACCTGGCGAGACAGTCTCACCATCTGACTAAATAGTGAATGAGCCATCGCTGAGATGTGCCAATTGGCCCTGGACTCATAATCGGTCGAGTTGGCGCCACTCTCTTTTATACAGTTATGGATCTTGCAGGGCATATACCAATCGAAAAAAAGGTTTCATCAGTGATAGTTGAACCAGAGGCTCTGATGACAACACTGAGGCAACACTGGTTGACCTTTTGGAAGAAAAATGAGGCACCATTTCTAGTGAAATTCCAACCACCGGTGGTAACGTGCCGTCGAATCCCGTTGTGGCAGGGGGCTTAAGGTCACAACTATACCCATGAATGGCAACGGATATATTCGAAGTACTGTCCCACGGGCCGGGAACAACACAGCCTTAGTAAAGCCAAAAAGTCAAGAAACCGACACCTACTACGATGATGATAAGACTGAGAAGACTTATCTTCTGTTGCCATACGTGCTACTGCTCTGGACTGCAGAGACCTGAAGCGAGAGGATTGTCACGGTGGGATGGCAGATAACAACCACATCATAATCCACAACATCAACGCATGAGAAAATCAGAATCCTGATCGTGATAGTGTAGCAGTAGACCATCCACGGGCTACTGGGCCCAGAACCCTTCCACCAACCTCGCTTTCTATCCGGCAAAGGATGCTAACTGACGTGTACCAATGATTGTGCTTTCCTTCCGTCTCAATTTGAGGAGTGCCTGATTCACGCACATCCTCCTCACGGCCGAGTGACTGTCGGAGGGTGTCATACTATGGTAGGTTTCCCGTTGCTGTATGATATCAACCATGTAAGTCTGAGTGAAACCTTCCGGAGACCTCAACTTGACATCACGCCCCAAGTGGGCATTCCCCTCCTGTTCAAGTTGGGCGATATGGCTGCGATAGGACCACTGACGATGGCCAGGGTTCGTCATGGGCTGGGGCTGAAGATTGAAGAGAGTGTGGCCCTATAGCGTCAACGTTTGGTCAGATGCTTTTGGCTCGGAGTCATGTTCACTTGTATTGACTGTGGAGATGCATTTCGCAAACGACGTAGACTCATATCCCATGGACGACTTGCTGGGAAATAGTTTGCAAGAAAGCTCTTCGGTGATGAAGCCGAAGAACAGACGATTCCTGCACAGCAGCGAAATTGGGAGTCTCAAAGCATATCTTGTAACTGGAACTCTCCTGTTTCTGATAGAACTCTAAGTTTCAGCAATTCCAAATGTTATCATGATCTTTGGAAAGTTGACGTTTGTAACAGGCTTTCATATCTTGTTCGATCCTTATCAATGATTTTTCTACCCATTACTGTTGCTCCACAAAGACTTCGACGTATGAGACACGACATCCTCGATGGCGTAGATTTCCATCCTCAACTACAGGAATATAACTAGTTCATTGTCTCAATTTACCGTCGACTCGAGCAGATTCCTCAAGTCATTGTCGTCGAGGATCATGTCAATTAACTTCCCATTTTGTTGTTATCAACCGCCTCAATCCATTCATCACAACTCGCTAATGTGGTGGAAGATGAACGAACAAAACAATGGTTAGTACTACGCACTATATATCCAACATTATCTACTGGGATGACCAACACCGAACGTCCTATCCATCATCTTGCCTCTTCATGTATTTCTTCACCCAAGGAGACAGTTCCTCTATCACCGCGCGAAATATCTGCTGCAGTGTCCCTGTTGGATTCTGAATGGCGGAACATGAGGGATTCAATTGTCATGGAATCTATACTTTCGTCCAAAGGACAATTTGCTTCGAGTAAATTGAGTATCAACCGTGACACCTGAGCAACACATGAATCAGGAGTGATCATATAGATATAACGAAGAGCGCCTTCACTTACAGTGAAGGGATAAAGGAAGAATGCAATGCTAATAATGAAGGTTATTAAAGGGAAGACTAGCAACAATAACAACATACTAGTTAACGATAACCAAAATAGAATTAGAAGAACGTAAGTAAGAAGTAGCATCCAGGCATGAGAGGACTTTGAAAAGGATAAGTTTTAGTCCATTAGTTTTATAGTCTATGCTTACCCAAGATACTGAATAGATAGGTAATCAATTAGATCAATAATATCTAGTTTGCGACTCACGGTATGAATAACAACGTTCCATCGCGGTAAAACACATACAATAAACGAGTTGACGTTTTCATGTGAGAAATCCGGCCGGGTATTCCATCACTGAAAACCCTTTGTGTTTTGTATGTC
>Ga0153955_100075_pt1 | contig 69159 bp, 74 predicted proteins | sample TSFL039MetaG_FD_104744 | JGI IMG/M metagenome (GOLD analysis project Ga0153955, IMG submission 104744) | Attine ant fungus gardens microbial communities from Florida, USA - TSFL039 MetaG | ecosystem: Host-associated > Fungi > Mycelium > Unclassified | place: USA: Florida, Wekiwa Springs...
CACTCCTTCCACCTTTTCTTCCTCCATTTCAATCTTTCCCTGACCCATTATCACTCCCAGAAAGTTCACTTTACTTGTCTTCCATGAGCACTTTTCTGGTTTCACGTATAAGTCATTCTCCTCTAGCCGCTTCAATACTTCTGCCACTATTTCATCATGTCCTTCCTCGCTATCTGTGCCTACCAGCACATCATCCACAAATACTGCCACCTTTCCTTCATTAATAAGATCTCACATGATCTCATTCATCATCCCTTGAAACATTGCTGGTGAGTTCGTCATCCCAAAGAACATCACCACCGGTTCAAATGACCCCACATGTGTAGTGAAGGCTGCCTTCCACTCATCACCCTCCTTAATGCGCATGTTATTGTAGCCCCATCGTAAATCCATTTTAGTGAACAATTTCTTGTTTCCCATTGAGTCTACTAAGTCTGTAATCAATGGCAATGGATAATTGTTTTTTACCGTTTGTTTATTGAGTCTACGATAGTCCATGATCATGCGCTTTCCACCATCCTTCTTTCCTACAAAGAAAACTGGAGAAGTTTGTGGTGACTTCGAAGGCCTTATGTATCCTTTTCGCAAGTAGTCCTGAATAAATTGTTGAACCTCTTCTCTCTCATTCCTAAAGAGTGGATATATTCATGCTTTGCTGGCCTTAAACTCCTCCTTGAGATCTATGGCATGATCCCATGTCTTTTTTGTTGGCACCCTTTCCGACTTCACCTTTCCGAGCACCTTTAGCCACTTATGGAATTTTTGTGGCACCATCACTTCTACCTTTCGATGATCCAATTCCATTTCCTCCTCTCTTCCCCAATCTTCCTTTTCATCTGCCACCCATCTGATTCTTTCTATTTCATCTCCCTGTGTCTCCTTCTTCTCTTGCCTCCTTTTCTTTATTTCTGGGCCCATTTCTTTCTTGCTCATATATTATCCACAAATGGGTGGACACCTTGTCATCTTGACTTCTCCCTTTTCCCAGTCTATCTCTGGGTTGTGTGCCTGTAACCAAGGCATGCCTAATATTACTTCTGTTTTTCCTAGATCGCACACATCCATTCTCACTCTTTCCACATGCCCCTTGAAGTACAGGTTTACTTCTACTTCATGTATGATCGATCCCCCACTATTTCCTGTGCCATCTACATTCTGCACTACTATTGGTTTTCCAAGTTTTATCAACTTGAAACCTCCTCTTTCTGCACACTTCTTGCTCATAAAGAGCCCTGTGGCTCTGCTGTTCAGCAATGCTTTCACCGATACCCCTTCGTGAGTATCAATCTTTTCCACTCCTATTTGCATCCACACCTCCCGCAGACCTTTCAAGGTCCTTCTGACTTCCCTTTGTCTCTTCTCCGGGTCAGTGATTCTAGCCCCTTCCACTTGGGCCCTAGGCACTGACCGTTTCAACTCTCCACCCCAATTCCACCATGGCGTCTTCTTTCCTGTTCTGCAGGGTGGGCAGAACACTTCTCCTTTTTCATTTCTTTCCACCTCTCCTCCTACTACTGCATCTTTGCCTCCACATGCGCCACACTTCACTCTTTCTGCTCTTCCTTCTTTTGCCTCTTCTTCTCTCCAATTCCAAGCCTCTTTGCAGCTTCCACACCACATATTACACAGCTGCCCTTTGCTCAGAAACCCTTGTCCCTGACTTTTCTCTGTCTTTGTTCCCTTGTAATTGCATCCCCTGCACTCCACAAATGTCACCACTTCTCTGGGTATAGTCCACCCTTCCATGCACATTGCTGCTCCTCTTGGGGACAGTCCCTTTGCTTTACTGTGCTTTTTCACTTTCTCCCATACTGCTCGCAGTGGTACCACCTCTTCCTTATTGCTCCTTTTCTTTTTCTTGGGACATTCCCACTTCTTGTGTCCCTCTCCTCCACACCCGAAACACTTCACCACTTCTCTCACTACTTCTTGCCTCCTCACTTCCCTTACTGACTACTGCCCTAATACTAGGGTTACACTATCACTTCTCAGGGAAGATCCCTACTCTAATCATCTTCTTAAGAATGCGACAATATTCCTCTGCGTGTACTAGTCTCAATGAACTAGCAGCACAAGGCTGATAAAGTGAATAGTTTTACAAGTAATCTACTAAGCACCACCTGTCGTCAGGTCTGGTCTATGTGTGCACTCAGGTATAATGCCCACAGTCCACCTCCAGGGTCTAAACTTCCTGGTCAGTCCACTTAAGCCTGTGGCCTGGCTATAGGGAGGTTGGGAGTGATCTGAGTCGATCACACACCGAGAGAGATATGAGACTAGAGTTGAACAAGGATCGAGGCGATCAGTGTTCTAGAAGTGGAAACGAGTTCTAGTGTAGTAATCCTTAGTTAAGATAACTTTCAGATCACACTCTAAGTCAGAGTTGACAAAGAGAACTCATTAGAGTCCTCGCTAATTGATTTAGCTACTTATATGCGAATCGGTATTTACTTGTATTTGTCTACTCAAATTATCCCGCAGATTCCTTTTGAGTCATAGTGTCCCGTACATTGCAAACTATTACATAATAAAAGAAAATGGAAAAGAAATAAAATAATCCACCGCCGCGGATGCCCCAGCTCACCTGCTGTTTTATTACAAGATGTGTCTATTTTAAAATACCCAATATACATTCCTGAGGCTCTATGGATATGGTGAAATGGATAGAAAAGGACAACTGGGCTACAGCTCATTTTCCTCTATATATATGCAACAGATATATTTGACCCACTCTCAGCCATGCACATCATAGTGTATTGTCTGAGTTATTTTACTTATATTATTTCACTATTTATTTATTCTTAATATTGTCAAATTGTAAAAACCATATTGTAATTGGCAGTGGTAGAACAAGTGAGCAATAGATGAGGGCTTTACAAGAATAAGAGAAACACAATTTTTTGCTACTTCTACAGTACAATATATACCTAAAGATGCGGAGATGTGCCTCCAGGTTACATCATCATATATGTTTTAGCTCAATGTCAGCCTCGTCACTACCAACTTCGGGGCGGGGTGCATCGGCCCTGACTATTCTAATAAAAGATCAATGGAACCTGAATTGCTTTTAATACATCAGGAATGTCATTCAGGAAATTTGCACCCCCGCTATTTTGAGAGTTCATTATTACGTATGTCATCGTTTAACAATCGAGACTTTGCATCTTCTCCGCTGTTGCGTCTATCAGCCAGGTATTGAATAATGTGTCAAGCTATATACTCAGATGTGTCAACAGACAGATACCAATCCTTGGCAGGCACGACAGCCTGCTGACATTCTGCTAGAATGTTACAGTCAGTTTCGGTCGGTGAACTAATGGCCGAAATGTTGTATGTATGTATTTGGATCGACAGAAGAGTATAATTATAAACAATTTATCCTGGGAAGAAGGAAGATACACTTAATGAGCACATGAGAAGATCTAAGGATTCCAACCAAATCGTAATCGACAGTGAGTGAAGAAAGCAAGTTTCCGCTTGGTTCAGCAATCGGAAGATGGAGACTGCCCATTCTCGGCCGATAGAGTCACTTTGGCAGGGCTCACAGGATGGCCGGACTCAAGTTCCTGCAACATCCTCTCATATACAGTGTCCTCAACCGCATCCCACCGTAACAAGTCCTTCTGTAGTTCCCTTCTCAAGAACATTTCGTTCAGCCCAGTAAATGCCCAGTCCATGTCTCTGAGATGTTTGATACAATCCAGGATCCACATCTGAGGGCTCCACCATGGTTCCTGCTTATGGATAACGACCTCTGTGAGCTTCATGCGCATCTCCTTAACTCCATCCCTCGGAACATTCCCTACATGGCATCCCCCACGATAGCTTTCTACGCGATCAAGATTTTTCATTCGATCATAGACGTAGGTGTAGGAATCTCGGTTGCCCCGTATTTCGAATGTATGAATACACTGGGAGGATTCTACGACGTTTAAGGTCCAATGCTCGTTGCCGTTTAGCTGGTAAAATTGAGTAAGGATGATTGGAAAAGTCCCCGGGCCAATTGAGCGAGTGGGAGTGGGGGACCTAGTGGGGGTCATTCGACGGAGGAAAAAACGATTATCGGTTTATCGGCTGAAATGATCATATTATAAACTAGCCGAGTTATGCAAAGGGGATTCATGTTCGGTTTCCTTTTCGGGAAACCTTTCATGTTGACTCACCGGAGTTTCTGCTCGGCACGTAGATACTTGCAGCGATCTCAAGAGGAACTGGAAGCGTACAAACGCAAGCGACAGGCAGAGTGGAAACGAAAACAAGGAGGAAACACATTTCTTGACCACGTCGTGGTCACTGTGAACGGTGGGAAGGGCGGTGATGGTTGTGCAGCTTTTCTTCGTGAAAAATCCAAGCCGCTTCGTCCCCCTTCTGGCGGAAACGGTGGAAAGGGAGGTTCAGTGTATATTAATGCAACTTCGACCCTTACTACCCTATCTTCTGTGTCCAATCACATCCGAGGCCACAACGGCGAACATGGAAAGGGCACATGGCAGAACGGGAAGGCCGCGGAACCACTGATGATCAAGGTACCAGTTGGCACAGTTATACGGGAACTTGGAAGGAATGACCCACGCAAAGCAAAAGATGAGTGGGAGCATGAAGAAGAGATCATGCTTGCAGAGGGCTTAACCACGAGCGAGCGGATGGAAAGAATGAGGGAGAAGCGGTGGCTACACTACCCGGGTTACGGAAAGCTAAACGTCCAGAGGGACGACTTCAAAGAAGCTGAGGCATCTATGTACAAACTTGAGCGTGAGCGTCGTCTTGCACATCGCCGTCGGCTGGACTCAAGTCCTATATACCTCGATCTGGACAAAGAAGTTGACACTTGTACTGAAGCCGATGATGCCCCCTTAGGCATTCACCAACCTGAATACTTAGGTCATCTGATTGCTGAAGGTGGCCAGGGAGGGCTTGGCAATCCCCAATTTGTTTCTTCCTCAAACAGGTCTCCCCGATTTGCCACTCGCGGTCACGAAGGGGAACGGGTGACTCTACTCCTTGAGCTCAAGCTCTTGGCAGACATTGGTCTCCTCGGAATGCCTAACGCGGGTAAGAGCACACTTCTTCGAGCTCTTACAGGGGGCCGAGCCAAAACTGATGTCGCGGGATATGCCTTTACGACTCTAAACCCCGTGGTTGGTATTATACGCGTAGCGGATGATGGAACTTTTGAAGGTGAACTTGTTCCGGATGAGACCGTCTACGATGAGACAAAGACAGAATCGCAAACATTTGAAGATAAGATGAAACGGGGGGAATTTGCCAATACTCTTACCAGAAATCAGCGAAGGATCTCCACAGAAAACTCATCATGGATTGATACATTCGCGGAATTGAGGCCTACAAGACCTGGACACCATTTCGATCTCTATGAGAAGTTTCGTTTCACTATTGCCGATAACCCAGGTTTGATAGAAAACTCGTCATCCCCTTCCGCACACGCTGGCCTTGGTCACTCCTTCCTTCGAGCTGTCGAGCGCTCTCTTGCACTTGTCTGTGTCGTTGACTTCTCTGGTGGAAAGTCAGTTGAAACTATAGAGGGCGTGACCGACACAGGGAATAAAATTGAAGCATCGCCCATGGCAGATGATTCTCCGATACCCATCAACCCCATAAAGATCAACGTGGATCCTTGCGAAGCTATCAGAATATTAAAAACTGAGCTCGAGACATATCAAGAAGGAATGTCATCCCGTATTAGGATGGTTATAGCCAATAAAGCAGACCTTGTCGCTCCTCAAACCTCATCTAGTTTTCCATCAACTTCAGCAGAGACTGTCCAAGAAGCCAAAGCTCGCCTGGCACAACTCGAGGAGTACGTTAGGGAAGAGCTAGGCAAGGATGTGGTTGTAGTTCCCGTGTCTGCAAAGTACAGGATGAACTTGAGAAAAGTAGTGGCGCTCATGAGAGGATATGTCGAAGATCATCGAGAAGAGAACTTGACCATTCAGCAGGCGGCAAAGGGACTGAGTAGAGAATGATTTCAGGTTGTAACAAAATTTGTGATCCTGATCAAGTTTGCACTCTCTAACCTTCCCAACAGATGCCACTTCCGGAGTTACCTGCAGAAACGCCCTTGAACGAGTACCTATCGTGCTGCTTTCTTATTAGACGTTATCAATCGGAATAGATCGACTAATTCAAAAGTTCATAGCTCAATTTCTTTTCACCCTGAAGCCTGAAGAGAAACGGAGCCTTTATTTACGAACAACATCTCGGTCTCACAAATGGGGTCAGGCAGCATTGAGAGGTCTCTCATTCATCATCAAAACATTTCGGAACCTACAGGAACGACTCCGTTGAATAATTCTTCGGAGAAAGGTTTTCCCGGAAGGTGACATTCACGAAATAGCACCAGATCATCCTTGTTTTGATCATGAATACCATTATGTCCCAAGCTCAGTGAACTGGATTTGCAAATCAATTCAATGGCTACAGTGGGGTCCATTCATCAGAAGAACTTCTTTTGCCAGTGTAGGAAGGTCTCGTCATGGGGGCAGTCTGGAACAATATCAGTTGGCTATATTCGGTGTGTGGTGTAGACTTCAGCGCCTGAGGTTCATAATGGTGTCTCCGCGAATTAAATTAATGAGGAATCGAATCGAATATCAAGTTATGCTCCTGTTTGATCGAGAGTAATTAACTGAAAGTCCAACTTGAGGCAGTGGCATTCTCGATTGATCCATAGTCATGACAGTGTAGGCTCGTGTCCTTCTATGAGAGATCTGACATCACTCTCGAATTCCTCGATCTGCTGTTTCGATGTGAAGTAACTTGCATCAAAATGCACTTTGATCAAGGTGGTACTTTATTAATCGAGCTGTAAACTACGTTGACACATGTCGACTGTGGGAAAGGGTGTCCTACTCTGGGATGGAGGATTCGAGTTTGGCACCATTATAGAACATTCTACGATGAGACTGACAACGCGGCTCATTGCGTGTTGTTCTCGTTGTCATCAGGCTCATGATACATTCGTTCACCCCACTATAGACAAGATTTTGGATGGCTGTATACATTGATGGAACCGCAAGGTGAAACATAACCGATAAAGGCATGCAGAATTCAGCAGCATAATGCATGCAAACTTTTGGCGGTTCCACTGGTTCAGTATGCCTTTTTCGTCTCTTCAAAAGCCACAAGGAACGATCGCCTATTTTTGAAGACATGCCACAAAGACTACTCGATTTTGAGGACTTCACGACGAAGGCTCCGATAGATGTCATCTCATAATATCCCAGTCCCTGTAACCTGCCTAGCCTTTTGTTGCCTGTAGTGTCCCCGATATCGGAAATGATCAAACAATCGAGGACCATTTGATACAGAGAAGTTTTAGAAGGATTTGTTTTGTTAGGTTCGAATCTTCAGAAAGCTTTAGTTTACCAATGAAGGGATCGTACTGACGCACCGTATGACATCTCTATGACAAAAGATCACATCAGGATATTTGTGCAAACAAAGATGAAGGACGCATTGCGCGAGGGTCAGATGCAGTCTGCTTCTTTAGAAGAAATGAGGTTGTAATGAGGTAGTGGTGGATCGACAAAATCAAATTTTGTAAATCCAGCTTTTGATGTCAAGGATGTGTCATTGAACCCGATCTGATGCGACATAGTATTCAGTTTCCGTGCCATATCTCTGTGGACGTCTGAAAATTATCAGGACTCCAAGAGGTCGAGGTTATCACGCAGATTTTACGCAGATTTTACCTTCTCGCTTTTCCTGATTACCAAGTTCGATAATTGAGAATGCTTAATGTACCCTAACTAGTTGAACGATCTACAACTAAGCAACATGTGAGCTCTTTCAATAAATGTCTGGCAGTCTTAGAACAGAAACGGGCAGAATTAGAAAGACAGGACTCATTCACGTTGTATTAGTGCCAAAAGTCCTAGACCTCCTAGTAATGCGTACTTGAGCTGCGGAAAATCATTCTATAAGGCGAGTCTTCATCAAAAAGTCATGGGTAAGTAATTGTGACGTTGGACATACCATAGCAATTGTAATATATCCGATGTAGGGAAGAAATCTATTGCAGCCAAAGGAATCTTATCAGTCCCAGAAACCAGGAAAGACGGAGGCATTAGGCACACCCTCGAACTTTGCCAATAATATGCTTTCGCTCCAGCCATTTTAAGCCCTGATACAACTCAAGATCGTCTACATGATTGTTGTCACCCTTTGTCAACATAAGCTGTTTATCCTTGATCTTGTCGTCATGTGTTTCTAGGACTCGATGGACAATCGGGATATCAGCACCAGGGATTTTGTATACAGTAATATCGCCAGTATGGTAGCGTTCATTTGGAAGATTGGTTAGGAAGAGAAGGTCGCCTCGGTAGAAAGCTGGTTCCATTGATCCACTGCAAGGTCATAGGCAGCTTAACATTTAGACTTGCAAGAAGCAGAAAGCAAGGTCGAACCTAAGTACTACAACGATTGGTGACTCCGAATTTGTTACCAAACTGAGGCCTTTCCAGATCATGAGACCTGAGGCAATGACCGAAGCGAAGTTGAGGACCTGTAGCAGGACCTATAACAAAGATAAACATTCATGAAGGACAGAGGACCAAGACTCACATGCCGGAATCCAAGTCTCTTGAATGTCTTTAACTCCTCAAAAAACATAACAATGATGTTGGAAGGAAAGTGCCAGTGACACGTCTCATTTACACATAGGTTCACGTGGTCATATTTGGAAACAATGATCATAAATTGATCCAAAATCAAAATCAACCATTAGAATACAAGGTTTGAGATGCATAGAGGCCTAATCATATCATGTTTGGCATGGAGGGTAGTAACAAGATATGCGGGAAGAGTGAACGGGAAAGCAACAAGATGACACGGGGCCACCTAATCATTGCCCCTTGATTTGCTATCTCACGAACGATCTTCAAAGATGTATAATGAGCTCTTTATTTTTCGGGGTTGGGATTCCTGGAATGAGCGAATGAATCAGTACCAGATAGAAGAGAATAATGGGAATGAATCAGATAGGAGCGAAAGACGTTGAAAGTATGGTTTTCAACACTGTGGTTCAGCGTGAACTATGCAAAGATACAGTTATATCATCAGATGATAGGAGCCTTGGTTATGCATGGATTTGGGTGCCAGCAATCGGAATAAGGCCATTGATGCTACTCACATTCTCCGTTTGCCTCCAGGAAGAGTAGTCACATTGACAAAACTGGTGGAAGTCAATGACAGAACGACCTGAATTAAAGCATCTACCTACCGGCGGTTATACAGGATGCGCTTCTTGGCACGCCCTTTTGGTGGTTTCTTCTTCTCCTGCTTGTCGACCTTGGGTGTCTGAGACTTGACTTTGCCAGCACGGGCAAGAGAACCGTGAACTAGACTCACAAACCTAAGTCAGAGATGTCAGAGCAACAGCGACAGCATACCTTTTCCCATATTGTATTGAAGTTGCGGGTCGTCGGAGACGACGAATGCGATCTCTAGTTATGCAGTTCCTAACGATAAAGTTTCGGGACTCTCCGGATCGATGGTGATTGATGATTTCGATTAGGTAATTATAACGCTTGAGTTGGGATGTCAATCACGCTCTACCAATGTGGCTACACAATGGAACACCGCTGTTGAAGTTTTGCTGCCGATGAGTGTTAGTTTGTTCTATTCATTAGCAGATTCATTACATTCACTTTCAGGATTCGTTGGATAAATCTCCTCAATCAGTTATTGGTGGAATCTGACAAGGCCGATAGTCCCAGTCCCCTAATTGGAAACCCAAGAACGGTGGCACAGGTAACCAATGTTCGAAGCTGACCCAAAGCACTTGGTGATTGAGCTTTGCATGCCTAAGCAGTTATATATTCATGTGTCTCATACGAAAAAGCATCTTGAATATTGAGATGCACAAGAAACACTCTCAGCGGTAGGAAACCCTCGCTCCTAATCAGGTTACTCAGTAAAGTTCAGGATAGAATTCATGATCCAATCAAAGGTTCACCAGCAAGGTATGTTATCTGAATTGCTGTCATGTTGAAGTCCAATTGTAGGTTTGCATCATGGATTGTTTGATATGGCAATTGAGTGAACATGGGTCTGTACAAGAGAAAGGATAGCCTCCATCAAGTTTGTACCTGGTCTTGCTCCAAGGCCAAACCTGGTGGGGTTTGTAGTTTTTCATGGACTTATCATTACTTAATTACTGCATCAAATAACATATCAAATGTGCCACAAGAAAGGTGTAGAGCAAACTGACTATAATAGGCTATACTAAAAGGGACAGAGCAAGTTGACTTAAACCACAGAGAGTTGTAGGAAGGGAGTAGAGTGGACTGATTTAAATAAAACAATACCCTCTGCATTAAATACTATTTAGTACTAGCAGAAGTTGAAAGTTGTGCCATAGTCTTGTGTAATATACTATGGGTATCAAATAGTACTATAGGATATCTTAATTCCTTGTAAACTCTCCTAGATCTATCTGTATGAATGGGCCAATTATGTCATGTACAGGCACAAACATTTCCAGTTATTGTAGCCAGGTTTGTTTTTTGGAAAGAAACTCAATCAAATTTTCATCTTCTCTCTTGGCAGAGATATCACTCGCTTGAGAAAATTCAGTCTCTGTCTATTTCTCTCCTAGATTCTTGGTCTCTTCACACAATCAAAGGAGAATACCACTCAAAGAAGAGTGCCACATTGCTAGACTTAGGCACTCAGCATTATCCCAAGAATCCAAGTCCATCATACCATAATCATTGTCTTCAACTCCACTTCAATGACTGTGGCTGCATCACCTCCACAAGAGCCCTGATCTATGGCCTTGACAAATCCCACTTTAAGCATCTCCCCATTGAAGAGTATACCAAAAATGTGATGCTTTCAATCTCAACAACACCTGTACTTTGGTTGCTACCCCCTCAACAATCTTCAGTGTACCCTGATGCAAAGGATGCTGTTGCCTACACTGCCAACTCTGAAGTCGTTTGTTGTGCACATCTCGGTGTAGCACCAGACAACCTCGCTTAAGCCCTTACTAACAAACCAGTAATCACTGACTCGGTATTCAAATTCGACAATCATTGCCTCTCCCTCTGTCGGGGGTACCCGGGATGTTGGTCCTGGAGATGATGCAATGGATGATACCCATGGTAGTGGAGTCCAACTCAGGTGGGTATTTTTCACCTGAGTCGACGGGTGACTTGGTGAAATTGAGCAATTCACACAAGACTGTTATGCAACTGGTGGTTGAATTACACCTAAGAAATCTCCTAGTAGTCTTTTCAATATAGCTGGCATCGGAGAACGTGGATTTGATCTTCTCAAGACAGCCATCGCCCAGGGAACCGCGAACGCTTCATCTAGACCCTCGTAGATCTCTTTCAGACCTCATTTGGTGGCATCTTGCTCACCCAAAACATGACAGGCGCATGATACCTATCCTCCAAGTCCTCATATGCCTTCTGTTTTTTCTGACTTCTGGGTCACAGTGCAGGGTGTCGTCTATGATGTGTCTACCTTTGTTTGGGGACTTTGAACAGCACAAAATTTGGTAAATATGCTTTGAATGGTTGTTTCAAGTCTCTTGAAACAATGAGATCATAAAAACCCAGATTTCAAGATCTTGTTGCCATGTATCTGTAACATCAGAGCTGATCTCATCAATTGATGATGGGCGAACCTTCCTAAACGGTCGACGAAACCTGTTCCTGTTATAAATTTGATTTTACTTCCTTTTCTCTCATTCCTTGATAACATACTTCACCGAGGGCGAGATTTGCCCCAGGTGTACAATCGCTACCACTCTTCGAACTTCACTTTCTTTTATATTCAAACGTTAGCCCCGTCGATGATGTTTTTCGAGATCTTCGCTACTCTCGTACTCGCCGCTTCCCCAGTACTGGCTACTATCTTTGTATGCAGCAGAAAATATTTGTCGAGTTCTTCTGATGTCTTCTCTAGATCACCCAACCCACTGCCTCGTCAATTTTCCATGGAGGTCAACCTGCCATTATCAGCTGGCAAGATGATGGTTCTGTTCCATCCCTCCAGGACTTCGGCAATGCTATTGTTTCTATCTATGTCGGAAATTCCCAGAATCAGGTACGAGTCACCACATTCCATCCCGGTTTGATTTAAGCATTTTGACAACTAGACATCCCTGCAAACCATTGTGGACAATGTGAACGTCGCCACCACTGATTCCATCCAGTTTACCCCGAATGCCGACATTGGTCCCGACGGCAAGGATTAGTGAGTGTTATTCAACATCATGCAGTTGGACTCGTCCTCATTAAGTGCCAGTTTTATCCGCATCGAGTCTTCCACCTTCAAGGATCCTCAGAATCCCCAGCTCCCTGTCTTGTCTTTCTCTGCTAAGTTTATGTGAGTATTCAGTTATATCCCTTCTCACCTTTGATTGTTTTCTTTAGGATGGACAACATGAGAGGAACTTTCAATTCTACTATTCGGGCTCAGATTGCAGGCCAATCTACTGCACCTCTTGTCGGACAGACCATGCTGAACACTGCGCCCACGAGTCAAGCTTCCGCGACAGCACCTCGTAGCTTCTCTACGATAGCATCTCATAGTACCTCCAACTCTGTGGCAGCCTCCTCCACTTCGAGTGCTGCTTCAACTTCCTCCAACAGTGCTGCACTGAATTCAAAAGCCAGCTGGATGGCTATCATCTTGGGCGCACTTACTGGTGTCACTACAATCTAGGTCCCACCGGAAACCTATTCCTTCTTCGACTTGGATAGCCTCGTCTATTTTGTGTATCCAATTGCTCTTGATATGTATTTTAACTTCGCTTCCTGTTTCAAGTGCTCTAAGAGGGTATATGCACGCTTGCACTGGTGACAGTTGTCATCCTATAGGAATCATCGTTACGATCGATGTCTCCATTATTTTCTGTTCTTCGATGCCAGAATGTTTCGCCTCCTTACGTGTAGTTGCAGTCTAATTGTACACTTCTAGGAAGACAAGCTCGACAAACTTGAATTGCTTCGACAAGTCCCTGTCTAGTTTATGATATATCTGAGTAGTCGATGTGATCGCTAGTGGGAAGCATTAGGGAAAGTACAAGAACAGTTCAGACAGAGTTCAACAAATCCAGGATAAGGTCACCATCTACTAACCATTCGGAAGCCTAGATGAGCATTCATCGCTCGAGATAGAAAGCTCCCGGAGGAGCTGGATTTACAGGAAAATTATCACGTGGAGACTAGTATATAGCGCTGAATTGATTCTGCTCCCAGTACCAAGGAGCGGTAATATTCGACATAGGTCTCGGTCTTTAGAAGGGAAGTCCCAGGAAGCACTAGACTACGATGGTGCACCCATAGCCTGATAGCGACTCTGCCATATTCAAGCAACACGATGAAATTCCGTGTGACCTTGAATCAGACAATGTCTGGGGCATATTGACGGGGAGTGTAATCCAAAATTCTCTGCGTCCAGAGTTGTTCCGCAATCCGTTTCAGGTAGGCGGAGATGGCTTGAAATGACAGACGATCCTCCGAAGCTGATGAGATGTTTGTCCCGTTCATCAATACGTCAAATCGATGTAGGGGGATCTGGAGACAGCGGACATCGTAGAGGCAAAAGACAGTGGCATCAAGATCGCAGACTGTACTTTTAAGTTGGGTTGAGTGACCAATGTTCTGGTAGGAGTGTTGTTTACTGGATGATGCATGACGGTGAGAATTTTTCCGTGATCTGAAACTATCATTGAACTCGTGCCTACAAGTTCTCGCGCCAAATGAAAACGGAATTACTCGTTCCTTCCGATAGGGCCTTCACCAAATTTTTTTAACTGAACTATCAATATCACTGTTAGCGATTATTATCTAAAGGCTGTCGGTCAAATTCTTTCCATGCGAACATCTTGGCATCTATCTTGGCATCTATCTTGGCATCGGTACCGGCGAAACTTAACCTTCCTTCTTGATCTAGTATCTCTTCAAAGAATAAAGAGAATTTTCTAGTAGTAGTCGGGAAGGGTGGGCCTGAACCATCTCTTAGCACCAAGGTATACCCCCAACTTCCGCATCAAAAATGAACATTCTCGTCCACTTCTTCACAGGTCATCCAACTAGGTCATCGAAAGATCTATTACGCGCGGACTTTTTCCGGCCACGGTGCAATGGTTCCGGATTCGATGACTCAAATTCTTAGACACTCCGACCATCGATATATGCACCCCAGGACTCTTGGCGTGATAGATTTTTGTAGATCCCAAGAGTGCACATTGACATGTGACTGCATGAGCTTCATCAATGTCTTTTGGCCACGACAAAAACAAACAGTCACTGTATAAAAAGGACGAAGGATCCATGTAACATACTTTTCCGTGGAAGGACATATGAAGAACAGACAAACCTTGGCTATCCTCACCCTTGCTCTCCCTGCTCTTGCTCAACAACAGGTATGGGGACAGTGTAAGTATACATCAGGTTGTTTCGAGACGGTGTGACTCATCCATCATAGGCGGTGGCATTGGCTGGACTGGCCCTATGACATGTTTATCAGGGTCAACCTGTACCGTCCTTAATCCCTGGTATTCACAGTGTATCCCGGGAGCCGTTCCTCCCCCTTCGACAACCACCACTCCGATCACAACGCCTCCCTCATCTACCACCACTTCTTCTGAGACTACACCCACAAGCAACCCGAACCCTGAAGACTGCCCAACTCTTCCGTCTAACCCGTCTCTCATGTCCAACTCTTTCCTCCCAGACCCTTTCACATTCTTTGACGGCACTCAAGTCACCACAAGAGCTCAGTGGGATTGCCGCCGTGCAGAAATCTCCCAACTTCTTCAAAAATATGAATTGGGTACCCTCCCCCCTAAACCTTCCTTCGTGAACGGTTCATTATCTGGTGCTGTCCTCACAGTCAACGTATCTGAGGGCGGAAAATCTATCTCTTTCACAGCGACTATATCCTTGCCGAGTGGCAGTGGGCCGTTTCCTGCCATCATTGGAGTTGGTGGCATCAGCATCCCCAGACCTTCCGGGGTTGCCCTTATCACTTTCAATAACGACGACATGGCTGCTCAGATAAACAGTGGCAGTCGAGGCCAAGGAAAGTTTTACCAGCTTTATGGAACGAATCATTCCGCTGGCGCCATGATTGCATGGGCTTGGGGTATTTCTCGTATAATTGACGTGCTCGAGACCATCCCCAATTCCAACATTGACTTGTCCAAACTTGCCGTTAGCGGATGCTCCAGAAATGGAAAGGGTGCACTTGTTGCAGGTGCTTTCGAAACACGTATTGCCTTGACGATCCCTCAGGAGTCTGGATCTGGTGGTGCCGGGTGTTGGAGAATATCAGACAGGATGCTTTCAAGTGGTGTCAGCACTCAGACTGCATCGGAGATTGTGGGGGAGAATGTTTGGTTCTCTCCCAACTTCAATCAATTTACCAACCAAGTCAACAACTTGCCCTTCGATCACCACCTGCTTGCAGCTCTTGTCGCACCTCGCCCTCTGCTAGTCATTGATAATACGGGTATTGACTGGCTTGGTCCGGAAAGTGTTTGGGGTTGCATGCTTACCGCTAACAAGGTTTGGAAGGCACTTGGTGTTGGAGATCTGATGGGGATCAGTCAGGTTGGCAATCATAACCATTGTGCCTTCCCGGGAAATGAACAGAGTGATCTGGATGCATTTGTGAACAGATTCTTGAACGGCCAGTCAACAAATACAAATATCCTCAAAACTGACGGTGCCAACAATCTCGGTTTTGTTGAGTCACAATGGGTGAACTGGCAGGTTCCGACTTTGTCATGATATCAATTGTCATATCTTGAGCATGCTCGTGTACTTTGTATTTTGGTTGTCGATTAACGGTCAAAAATATGGAGATTTTTGAGAAGTTTTCTGCAAATTTCTATTGCCACACTCATTCAGAACATTGAGGCAGACTGGGACATAGCTTGGCGTGGGTCGATTAGTTTCACTTGACGCAGCAAAAAATAAATATGCACGCAGGACGCAGGGAGTGAGGGAAAGGAAGAAAGACCTTAAATTATTCTATGTACATTCCCTATTTTATATACCTAAGTATCCTAGAAACCACTCCAAGAAATGATGTTTCCATGACATCTCGGTGTCATCCCATAACCGATATCATTCTGCGATATCACTCCTGATCTGACAGAGATGTCCCCAGTTGTGGTGCTATGTGGTCTTGCCCTATGTTATGTATTATTTTTGAAAAAAATCACAACTTTATATATTGATGGCATTTCCGTTAATGCATATATACACGAATGTCTAATGTGTGCTCTCCAGCTTCCTGGCCTTTAGATGCAAATTCCTAGAGATGGAAGTCCCGCAGAGTATCGGTATCAATCTAATAGGCAAGCTATCATGCTTGACTCAGGAATAACTTGACTTTCATATTTTGTTCTCCCAAGACCCATGGTTTCAAAATCCTCAATTTTCTTTTTCGATGCAAATAAAAATACTGGGCATCCACATATTGGCTTTATCACACTCGCAACAGATAAAGACACCCTCTTGAACGTAATTTCGTCCTCATCTACAATCTTACCTTTCACCTCCTTAGGAACTTCTGCTCGTCAGGTTCTTGTTGGAGACTTTCATTGTTGCGTTCGCAGATCAGAATTATGTAAGAGACACAGAGATCAGGAATCGCGCAATCTATAGGATTTAAATGTAACACACCAGAGACAGGAGTTGGTAAATCTCGTCTTACGAGACTCACGAAGACACCTTAACCAAAGATTGGATAGGACCAGACTTGAATTGAACCGTACTGTGAAATATGATGCAATCACTGTTTAACCATAAAAGCAACTGAACGATGTCATTTATCTGTTGATCCAGAATTTAGAAATTATACATATAGTGAAGATCTGTATCCTCAGTGGATACTCAAACTTGGATGGTAATGGCAAGTAGGGTGTGGGGAGCCACAGTAGTTTATGAAACAATCCAGGATGCCTGCCTGGGAATGCATTACTCTTCGAGCGGACTACGGGCTAAACTGTTCCTTGGCTCAGCATCGCATCAGAAAAGTTCGGGTTCTCGATTGATAGACTCACCACCCAGGCATCCTCACTGACAAACAGGATCCCAGTCACATCCCCTGCTGGTAACAATGCTGTTCACCCATGGTCTATGTTTTGTCATCTCGGTTCATCTATGAACTGTCTGAATGATGCCACAGTAGTTGGTTGAAGAATTTCGAGCCTGATATTCAATTAGGATCTGTAATGCCTTTAAATATAATTTCAGGTCTTGCGATTGATAAGTGATGCCTAAAAATTGATCATTGAGGCTAGGGACACACTGGCGGTCCAGTCCCACGATGACAACAAAAATGTATTTCTCGGTCAGTTGCCTGCTTGCCTCAAGACCAGGCGCAACTACTGAGCTGTGTAAAAATTAAATAGTTTGCGTAGTTTTTTATAATCGGTTTCAGGTCATGTGGCTCCTCGTCTATCTCACGTGCCTGTGCGACCAACTGCCAAAGGCTGAATTAAGTCTCTTCAGTAAATTCTTCGACGACCAGAAACGATTTTCATCATAACGACAGCCATTTCGTGCATCAACGATAATCATCAAGACTTATTTATCCTTTTTCTTGAGCTTTGAACAATCCAGTCCTTGAAGGACCAAGTCGTTTTTTTGACTTCACATCGAAATAGTTTATTCTACCCTTACATTAAGAACATGTTCTCATCGGCAGTCCTCCTTGTTCTCCTTGCGTTTCGGTGTGTTCTCTGTGTGAAGGCCGGGATTTTCGTATGTCGTTTTTCCTAGCTTAATGCTCAACTCTGAATCATATACCTTTAAGGTTGTCAATCCTCGACAGGGATCAGTCTGCCATGGTGACAAACCATGTACCGTAACTTGGCTCGACGATGGTGTACGCCCCCTCCTATCTGAGATTGGTGTATGCACTGTGGGACTATACACTGGGAAACAGGTTCGTTGAAGCGTTCGTCTCTCTTTCAGAAACTCATTCTTCGTCATTCAGAAATTGATTCAGACCATAACGCCAGCAGACGTTTCCACAAAATTGTCGTTAACTTTCACTGTATATACATTTCCTTTTTTGGAGGATTTTCCCTGCTTTGCTGACATCACACACATTGTGCCTATAGCCTATTCCTGCTGCTGGTCCCAATTCGGATGCCTAGTGTGTTTCTACCATTGATCAATACCTATCCTTAACATTGAACACCATCTTTTCCAGTTACCTTGCTTTCATCTCTACGTCTGCCAAACAGAACAATTCCCTTCCATACGCCGCTTTCTCACCTTTCTTCCAGTCCGTGGCTTTTCAATACAATCTCATCATCTCCTTCTCACTACCGCATTTAGCTTGGATCGAATGACGGGATCATTCATGACTTCTGACTCCTCTGCAATATACCCTATTCCTTTTCCCATATCCATTAATTCATCAAGCAGCAATACTGTTTTGTCCACTGTCACTGTTGGGCCAATCCTCGCATCCACAGCACAAAGCTCCAATCATACCACTACAAAGACCACTAGACATCTGCAACTATCGAGCATCTCAGAAGCCTCCTCTGCGACGGTTAATTCTGTCATCACCCCCATCAGCGGTTTTGATCCACATTCCTCTGTCTCGACTCCAGTTTTGACAATGACCACACCTTTTTCTTCCTTTTCCTCAAGTTCCTCCCTACCGTCAGTCTCTTCTCTCAGCACTGGCGATACCAGTGATGCTTCGAGTGTGGGACTTTCCAGAGGCACTGTGATCACTATTGCTGCAATTGCTGTTGCCGGCCTAGTGAGTTCTCTTCGTTAGTCTCCGTGTCTTGGCTCTTCAACTATCAAGAGCGCTGTCGTGTGGTGAATTTCTCTGCTCTTTTTGCATTCAATTGCTTCGATCCTTTCTCGCGCAACCTTTCCGCAGTCATCAAATCGTATCTCAGCCATGGACATAAGTCATGAGCTCGCTCTCGTTATCTGTATGCCTCAGTGTTCTGCGCTACCTAATGGTCTCGTTATATGTATGTCTAAAACTCCGCGTTACCTAAATACCTGTCCGTCATCCTGTTTTATGCTGCCTCAGAGATGGGGCAAAATTACAACAACCTTCCTCTCTTCCTAGAGAAAAACCTACAGAAGTGAAATTAGACTTGACACTCGATCATCAAAAATCTATCGATGCGAATGATGGTGGATTCGAGGCTTTTTTCTGGGCCTTTTCTGACCAGTGTTGCTGCAGCTCAAGCTGATCCAGCCATCCAAGATTTTATTGATCTTCCTGAGCCATTGAAGACACGAGAAGCCACATCGTGTATATATGGGTTGATGCAAACTTCTTTTTGCAGAAAATTGATCTGACATCCCTTGATTAAAATCTCATTTCTCATCAAAACTGCTGCTGCTCTGAACGAGGAAGAGTTGTCTTGTCTTGTTTTGCTTGGATGTGTAGCATGATAATACCAGGACATGTGCCATGTTCTTGTTCAACCAAAAAAAGATGGACTTTGACCTTCTCTCATGCTTGTTTTGATTAAATTGATTAAATACGAGTAACAAATCCTGCGATCGAATTATGGTCCCTGAATAGCGGTGTTTTCCGCGCTCGAGGACGCGGAGACCACCGAAAAGCGCGTGAGAAACACATGACTTTGGATTACGCAACTCCACCCTCCTCCGGACCTGTTTTGCCTTTTCTCCTCCTCAATGTCATCAAACCATTCACCAGTTACAGAAAAGCCTGGCCATGCGATAGACAATATCGTCCAAGGTCCCGAATCCGCAGTGGCAGATGCCGTCGTAGACAAAGCTTCCACTAGTGACAGCTCTGAAACAGATGAGAAAGAAGGAAGGAAAATGACCATGGAGGAAAGAGAAGCCAAACTCGCCCACCTACGAAAAAAACTTGTAAGCACCTCACCTCCTTTCTTTTTCTTTTTCTTTTTTTCCTTTCTAAACAAAACGGAGTGAATTTTTTTAGGTCGCTTCCACTCGAGCCAACCGAGAAAGTTTAATCGAAGAAAGCGCAAAGGCCAAACTCAATGTAAGAGAACTAGCAAGACTTGAACGACAACGGAAACTTGCAGAGACGTTACGACTCAAAGTTGATGCGGAGGAAAGAGGAGAAGATGTTGAACGTCAGAAGAATTGGGAGTGGACGATTGAGGATAATGATCAGTGGGAGAGGAAGTTGGCACGGAAGAGGCGAAGGGCGGATTATGAGTTTCATGGTGCGTTTTTTTTTTTCCCCTGATTTTGGATTGTGGTAAACTAACTCTTTGAATTCAAGACGACGCCCATGCCGCACGTAGGAAGTACAAGAAGGATCTAGATCTACTTCAACCCAATCTTGAAGCTTACACTCGACAAAAGGCGTTGGCAACGGGTAACGCACTCGCTACCTTTAATGCCTCTGGCAGCTCAGAAGTTCAGGCAAGTTCATTAGCAATTGTTATGATTTTTTAGGGTTTGAACATTTTAACTTTAGACAGCCCTTTCGGCCGAGCAACGACTTGCTCATGAGCATCTTTACCGAGACTCGTCAACGCTGCTTTATGGCGATAATAAACCCAGTGAGGAAGCTATCGATCGTGTCGTAAGCAAGATCAATAAGGAGTATGTTCTCATGAAACTTTTTTTTCTATGCGTTCAACTCTTAAATCCTACAGTATTGATCAGCGTGGCAAATTTTCACGCAAACGCCTCAATGAGACTGAGGGCGACATTACGTATATCAATGAACAGAATAGAGTCTTTAATAGGAAGGTGAGGTCATGTTCATGTGGTGGTTGTTGATGCTAAGCGGCTTGTAGATTGCTCGCTATTATGATAAATACACAACAGAAATTCGTGCAAGTTTCGAACGAGGAACTGCTCTGTAAACTTTGTTTAGTTGTATTTATTACGATATCTTTTTCCCTATTGCAAGCTTTCGCAGTGTGAATCTCTCAAATCCAATACATGTGTCATTTGTTGGTCTTACAATTACTACAAAAAAAATCGTCGTCACCGCATATCGTGGTTGTGATTGGCTGCACAGAGCTTTGACAAATAGGAACCTATAGAAAATAAAAGTGAGCAAGCCTTTTTGAGAGGAAAAAAAAAAAAAAAAAAAGAAGGCCGGGAAACACAATTGCAGGAGTAGGATAAAAAATTTTAAAAAATAAAAAATAAAAAAAAAAAAAAGTAAGAAATCATTTTTAAGGGGAAAAAAAAAAAAAAAAAAAGTAGGCTGGAAATCAGAATTGCAGAAGTACGAAAAAAAGTCAGCAGTGGGTATGAATGAATGACCATTCCCCCCTAAGACTGTTGAGCTTGATAATGTGTTTGATTGTTGATCATCATTGTGTATGAATGAAATGAGTTGTGGAAGAGGGCTTGCTTACCTTGTGGTCGGAGGGAGAGGCTGTCCGAAAAAAAAGTTTTCTCTGCGAGGAATTTCAAACTCCGATGGAATGTCGGCGATGAGTGGTGATAAGAGAAAAGAAGATCTATTCTGGTCCCGCGTTTTCGCAGAAGAAGAAATGAGATATTCCCTAACTTAAGTTTTGTTGTATAAGTTTATCATTTTTCTAATGAAATACTCGTCGTTTGTATTAGACGAGTTGATATATCACTCCCTAAAAACCATTCACCGCTCTCCAACATCCAACACGGCCCTCACCACATGTTCTGCCTTTCTCTTGGTATGCTGTATGAAACCTAAATAATCCAACTCGTGTAAGGCTCTCCAAAATCGGGCTTGAACTTCTCGTTGCCAGGCCTCATCGTCGTTGACAACCTTCCCTTTCGCTCCGTCATCGTCCACAACCTTTTCTTTCCCTTTCACACGCTCCGCCCGTTGAGCGTCCAAACCCAGTTTAAAAGCCACATACCAATCATAAACATTGATCAACCTCGCACCGTCCAAATACCTCTCGAACAAAATCGACGAATCAAAGAGTTGGTGTCCTTCTTTTGTTGTTGTTGTTGTTGTTGCCGACGCCGTCGTCGCCATTTGTCGCTGGGGATCAGGTAGCGCAAGAGGAGCCGTAAACGAAAAAGGATCACGAAGCGCAGAGATGACGGTGGCCCGCGGACAAGGATTGAGCAGCTCGGATGGAAAAGGAGAAGATCCAGTGTAATAAATATCCCATAGAGGGTACTTGGTCAGTGGTTTGAGAAGAGAACTGAAAAAAAAAATCAACGCTTCGTTAACAAAAGAATACAATCTTACATGAGATAGGTAGAAAGCCACGTTGATACGTCTACACCGAGTTGTTCTGTTGTCGTTGTTCTTGTTCGTGTGAGAAAGGAATGATCTTGTCCTGGGTCGCGGTCGTGCAATTCCGTCAACAGGGCATGCAAAGCGTCGTGGCGAAGCTTGTGGACCTGCACGACGAAAGATTGGATCTCCCTCGGTGATGGTCCGGAGAGGACGGAGATCATAAGATCAGTGATGGTATGATAGGGGGATCTGTAACCGTTTGAGACGAGGTGTTTGTGGACGGTGTAGAGTAGGGTGAATCCTAGGCGAAGAGCATGAGAGGCGGTGCGAAAGGCGGTGGAGCACTCTTGAAAAGCTTGCCAGAGAGACTCGGTAGTAGAAGGACCGGGCAGGCGAGAGGACAGCAAGGAGAGCACGGGGGCGTAGACGGGATCTGTGGAGAGGGTGGAGGGTGGGTGGACGAGGATACTGAGCGGCTCTGTGAGGAAATGTTTGAGGTGGGAGAGCTGGAGGCAGGTGGTGAGGGCGTCGATGGATGGATTGTGTCTGTTGTGATAGTCGACGATGGCCTGCAGTGCGCTGGGGCCGAGGACGAGGTCTGGCTCGAACGCAGGATCGAAAAAGGCAGCGAGGAGGAGGTTGTCGAGGAGAGCAGCGTGGACGGACAGGGAGCGGAGTCGGAGACGGGTGAGGGTGCTGCGGGGGTAGACGGTGTGGATGTAAGACGAGCTCAGCGGGGAGGACAGGAAAGCGAGGAACGCGATGCGGAGGGCAGGGATGCGTGTGCTGAAAATGTGCAAGACGTCTTGCATGACACTGGGCTCGAACTGCTCAAAGTCGTAGAGGACGACGAGCAAAGGGCCGTCGGAGGCATCGAGGAGACGGATGTCGGACGACGACGACGAGACAAACTGGGAGACGAGGGCGCGCACGGCAGCAGCGACGGTGGGAGCGTCAGAGGGGTGGAGATGGGCGACGGCAGCGTGCGCAGAAAGACGGGGCAGGAGGGAACGGGTGAAGCGGGCGTCGGGGCGGTGGACGGCGAGCAGAGGGAGTTGTCGCTGAGAAAGACCGGGGAGGTCGTCGTCGTGGACAGTGAGCAGCCACGAAAGAATTGTTTGTCGTTTTTCGTCGCCGTCTTTCTCGACGTGCGAGCTCAGAACGCGTGAGCACTTGCGCCAGGACTGCTCGTACGCTGCCCGGTACGCGTTGTCGAGCTGGGCGTCGGGCTCGTCGTCGGTGGGCGTGTACGGGATGTACAGAGTCGTGTGCTCGCTGTCGGTGTCGACGGGCATCGACAAACAAACAGAAATCAACACGCTTTGTTCTCGCCACCATGTCCGACGACGAGCACACGCCTCGCACGCCGACCAGAGGGCCACTGTTTATTCGCAAGTCGTCCTTTTTATGTTTTTTTTTTCTACTGAACCTGACATAGCAAGTTCGTCGCCACTCGCCTATCCCTCGTCGCCGGCAAAACTTGCCTCGTATGTTTTCCGTATGTTTTTCTCCTCCAGCTCGTCCACAACGTCCACAGGAGCCCACTCCGCAACAGACGCGGCGACATCCACTCCTCGCTCACCAACGCCCGCTCACCGCTCACCGACGCCCTCGACATCCCGCCCTCGTCCGCCCCAAATCTCTCTGCCCGCCCCGTCGCCACCTCCGATGAACCAGACGAAATCAGGGCCATCTGGGGCACCACCGTCAACCTCGCCGACACCATGAAGAGCTTCCGCGACTTTCTCAAGGGCTTCAAACCAAAATACCGCCTCGCCTACAATCGCGCCCTGCGTCTCCCCACAGCCCCCCAGCCCTCCCCCGCCGACGACGACATCTACTACGAGCACCTTCTGCGCCGCATGCGCCAGACAGGCGAGACCAATCTCAACCTCGACTGCCGAAACTTGCTCGCTTATCCCCCCATGAAAAAGTTTCATGCCCAGCTCACAAAGTACCCCCAAGAGGTCATCCCAGCCATGGACCAGGTCCTCAAGGATCTCATGCTCGAAATCGCCGACCTTGATCACCACCAAGCAAGACAGGGAATGCAAGGCCCCCAAGGCGACGCAGAAATCGCCGACATCATGGGCAAAGTATACAAAGTCCGCCCCTTCGCCCTCCCCCCTCTCAACATGCGCGACCTCAACCCCAGCGACACCGACAAACTCGTCTCCATCAAGGGTCTCGTCATCCGCGCCACCCCCATCATCCCCGACATGAAAATCGCCTTTTTTCGCTGTACCGTCTGCTCCCACACCCTCCAAGTCGAAATCGACCGCGGCAAGATCCAGGAGCCCACCCGTTGTCCCCGCGACGTCTGTGCTCAACTCGCTTCCCTCACCCTCATCCACAACAGATCAGAATTCGCTGATCGCCAAGTCATTCGATTGCAGGAAACCCCCGACTCCGTGCCAGACGGCCAAACTCCCCATACCGTCAGTCTGAGCGTGTACGACGAACTCGTGGACGTCGTCAAGCCCGGAGATCGCGTCGTCGTCACAGGCATCTTCAGGAGCGTGCCGGTCAGAGTCAATCCGAGGCAGAGGGTCGTCAAGAGTCTCTTCAAAACCTACTTGGACGTCGTTCACGTCAGAATTGGAAGCGACAACAAACATGCTGCTGGAGGCGTGGGGCTGGATAAGAGTACAAGACCTGCTGGCGGAGATCGTGTCCCCGGTGTCGGCAATGATGACGCTGATAATGAAATCGAGGAGGGCGATTTAACGTTCGGTGATGAACCACGGCGGTCAACGAGAGCGGAATCGGAAGTCAGGCTACGAGCGTTGAGCCAACGCGAGGACATTTATAGTCTTCTCGCCCGTTCACTTGCTCCCTCCATTTGGGAGATGGAGGATGTGAAGAAGGGTATCTTGCTACAGTTGTTTGGAGGGTCCAATAAGAGTGTTTCGAGAGGCGGTGGAGGTGGAGGACCGAGGTATAGAGGAGACATTAATGTCTTGTTGGTGGGTGATCCTGGTGTGAGCAAGAGTCAGATTCTTCAGGTGCAGTCTATCCTTGCGCATGCTGATGGCGATGGCTCATCGAATTTCAAAAGTATGTGCACAAGATCGCGCCTCGGGGTGTGTATACATCTGGCAAGGGGTCTTCAGCAGTTGGTTTGACGGCCTATGTGACTCGAGATCCTGATTCCAAACAACTCGTACTCGAGAGGTACGCGCCACTCGCTGACTCTTTTTTTTTCTTTCCCCTTCCTCTCTTACACATTTACAGTGGCGCACTGGTCCTTTCCGACGGAGGCACCTGCTGCATCGACGAATTTGACAAAATGTCAGACGGGACACGAAGTGTTCTGCACGAAGTGATGGAACAACAAACGGTGTCGATTGCCAAAGCGGGAATCATCACGACGCTCAATGCACGCACGTCTATTCTGGCGGCAGCCAATCCTGTTGGATCGCGCTATGATCCTGGGTTACCGATGACGAAGAATATTGATTTACCGCCGACGTTGGTGTCGAGGTTTGATTTATTGTATTTGGTGGTGGATAGAGTGGATGAGGGTGCGGATAGGCGGTTGGCTGAGTTTTTGGTGAGGTTGTATTTGGAGGATGTGCCGAGGTATGAGAGAGGTGAATTTCTTGTATGTGTTTTTTTTTTTGAGCCTTGTTGCAAATGAGAATGACACCTTTTTTTTTAGTCTTTGAACGAGTTGACGTCTTATATCACCTATGCCCGAACCTACATTCACCCAATCTTAACCGAAGCCGCGTGTCACCTACTCGTTACTTCCTACGTCGAGATGCGTCGACTCGGTGGTTCTTCGTTGTTGTCGGGAGAAAAACGAATTACGGCGACGACGCGACAGCTAGAGTCGATGATTCGACTTTCGGAAGCGCATGCTCGAATGAGGTTTTCGGATGAGGTGGAAGAGAGGGATGTGGTGGAAGCGGTGAGGTTGATGAAAGAAGCGATTAAGACGTCGGCGATGGATCCTAGGACGGGGAAGATTGATATGGCGTTGTTGACGACGACGGGGGTGACGGAGGGGATGAGAAGGATGAGGGAGGATATGAGGAGGGCGTTGATGGTGATGTTGGATGGTGGTGAGGGTGGTGAGGGTGGTGAGGGTGGTGGTGGTGATGTGGGGAGACGAGCGAGGAGTGGGAGAGGTGTGAGGTGGAATGAAGTGGTGCAGGCGTTTGAAGCGAGGAGTAGTGGGAGGGTGGATTGGAATGAGTTTGGAGAGGTGGTGAAGGCGTTGGAAGTTGAAGGTGTAGTGAAAGTGGTGGGTGGGTATGGGGAGAGAGGTGTGTTGAGGAGGATGGTTGAATGAGTGGTTTTGATTGGAAAGTGGAAATATTTTTGAGGTGTGGTTTTTGGGTTATTTTGTTGTGTGCTGTCGATGTTGTTGTTGTGATATGATGAATGAGTTTTTTTTTTTTTTGGTATTGTGTGTGTAGGTGATTGATAGTGGATTATGTAGAGTTTTTTTTTTTTGTATGTGTAAGGTCTCTTTCCCTCTGCTCTGTACCCCTGAAGAGGAAGGAGCCATGTTGGATTCTTGATTGGAAATGGAAACAAGAAAGCGCTGACCATCTTTTGAGAGATGTATTGATGTATATAAAAAAAAAGAATGAGCTAATGTACAAGTAGTGATTTTTTGAAAGTAACGGTGAGTATCTATGATGGAAATGGCTGAGGTGAGAGTTGGCGCGGGGAGATTGTTAAGATAAGAGTAGAGTAGAAAAAAAATGAATCAGTTTGATCCGTTGGTACGGATCGGTTTTGAGAGATCTGATCATGGATGCTATGGAACTGGATCTTCATCTTCATCTTCCAACACGATACAACACAATACAATACAATACTCATATCTGTCCTTTGGAGTCCTGATAGATGAGAAAAAAAAATACACCCCATGAAGAGAAGAAAGAGAGTTCTAAAGGCGATGACAAATATGGAGAGGAAGACGTGATCAACATGTATAGATAATCTGGATCTGGATCTGGATCTTGATCTTGTGAGGTGACCTGACCCTGACCTGTTGTGTACGAAATCGTCATGTCCTAGATGTCACTTGTCCAGATAGTTTGTATACGTGGAGTCATATTCACATGTACTCTTATCCGCCAACGTATTCGAATCACCTTGGCCTTCCTTTCCTCCTCCTCATCTTCATCTTCATCTTCCCAGGACCTCATCTTGGGTTTCAAAAAATCAACACTACATCCACGTTCTCTTAGGTTTGTCCCAATCATGTTTCCTGACGTACAAGACGAGCTCTTTCTCTTTCTGTCAAACGCCACTTCATGCGATCGTACACTTGAATTTCGTTGAGGAACACAAGATGGAGAAGGAAAAAAAAGAACAACAACAACAACATCGCTTGTATATGAATCATGGCCGAAAAAAAAGATTGTTTGACAATGTGAGAGGAAAAATCGTTGCGATTCGCATCGCATCCCCAGAACAAAAAGTCCAAGTCCATTTGGAAATATATACCAACATTGCTTTAAATAACCACCCTGAAATCGCGTTCATCATTTATGATCAACTTGTTTTCCTAATCAAGTAACTCAAACATGGGCTTATTATTATGACGGCGAAAAGGTATAGACCATCCATAAACCTTTTACTCATTCATAGTCCCTCGTAGTTGGTTTTTCCCACGGTTTTGACTGACTCAGCAAAAAAAAAAAAAAAGCTCCTCCCACTTCTCCTTTTTATTTTTGAATTGTGTCATAGTTGGGTCTCAAATATCTATATGACGTCCTCGTTCGATGTCATCATCACCTGTCATCGAGATCCACGCACACACGTCTCTAAACCTTATCCGAAACATTCTTCTCTATATATATGAAGAACCGTAAGAATGACCCCTCCAAAGCCTTCTTTGCGCTCTTCAATTTTATCATTCATGTCCGAACGTGTGTAACTTTTTATCCCTCTTACCCTTTCAAGAAGGAAAGGTGAGGGAGGAGTGATCAATGTCTGACCCCCTTATAAAGAAAGAAATCCTGAACGTGTCGCTGCTGGTTTGAAAGCAACTGTCCACAACGCCAAGACGTCAGAAGATACGAAGCGAAATGCAGCGAGGCGTTTAGATGATATGGGCGTTGAAATCGAACAGCAAGGGTCGACTCGTAAAGCAGGTACAGGTGCCCCTGCCACAGGCGAATTTGGAAAGGGTGCGTATACTTCGGTTGATTATACAAATGATCCCAAAGAAGCGGATGTCGGTGCGTGTAATTCTGATCCGTACCCCTTAAGTTCTGTTTTGATCTTATTTTAGGTATTCCCCGGCATCAGATGAGCACGTCCCTCAACACACAGCCTCACACTACTTCGAGTTATGCCGGAATGGATAGTGATAACTTCCTCGACGACAATGATCCTGAGATGTTTGATAACATTGGACGCTCTCGTGGTGTTCACGGTGGTCAACCTGGTGAGGCGCGGGAGATGGGCGGTTACCGTGCCACACTCAAGAGTGAGTCGTCAAATTCATGATGTTCTTTCCCTTGGCTTTTCGTTGACATACCCGTCTGGTTTTAGACCCACGCGTATCTGAACAGGCCAAACAAAACGCTAGAAATGTTTTGGAAGAGTATAACGAGCCTTTTTCTACTCGTTGATTTTTTTTTGAATTCCATGTAACAACTTGCTCTGTTTTGGGCCAAAGTGAAACATGCCGATACAAATTATTCTTGGCTTAGTTGTGAAATTGTACTCGTTGCAGAGGCAGATGTTTCTATACATCTTGCACCAGGCATCGCTCGATATGTTGATGTTGATCAGACACGAAGGCCAAGTGCAGGCAGCACGGGGTGAGACGAACAGCAGTGTTTCGCGTCGTTCGTTTGTGCAGTCATGACCATCAGAACCAAGACTCTTGGTTCAGGACTCGTCTATGCTTGAGTTTACTCAAAATGCCACCGAGGGAAGATGTTTCAACAGGGTCCCAGAATTTGAACAACCGAGGACAAACTAAACACAGTTGATTTTATAACTTTCGCCCTCCAACCATGCGATTTTGAACCTAGGAATGCACCTAGGAATGCGCGTGACAGACCCACCAGTAAGATTACACGCCACAACCCGATTAAAGAAATTGCCATTCACACGAATGCTTATCTATCAATCATGGTCGATAAAATGCTCTTCAGAACAATCGGGATGTCACCAGTATTCGCCACACGAAATCCGGAGTCTGGAAGTCTTTTTGTGATCCTACATCAAATTCAGTGAATTCTGACGGTAGAGTATAGCTGGAGGACTGGCCATGTCGTCTCGGCGCCTTCCCCTATGCAAATCAAAGCTGTGTGGATTTTAGGATCGCATTTCATCGCTTTAGTCAGCTCCTCAGGAGTGATGCCATAACGGTTGAAATTCGCGTCTGTAATTGCAATTACAAACCAGTCGTCTAAAATGCTCATATAAGTAATATTAACCCTCGAATCAAATCCCTTTGATTACCTGCATCGTACTTTGCAACTTCGATCATTCCCTTTGCGATAGCTTCGACTGCAGCGCTTAGCATAGAACTAAACATGGCACAATGATAGAAAATCTTACCGGTAAAATCACCTGCGAAAGCATACTGGGGGACCATGCACATTTTCTCAATGACTTTCCAACGCTCTTTGAGTTCAGTCGGTGGTTTGTCTGCCTCCACTAAAGGAATTTCAGGGCCGTCCCCAGACTAGAAGCAGTATAGGTTGCCAGAAAGTGATCAAACGTCAAGAACTTACATGACCATATATCTAAGCGTCCAACACAATAAACGTAAGTATGTTTCCATTGGCTATTCAAGTTGCTCACATCCCAGACATATTTCTCTTTCCGTGAAAGGCGATCAAAAGTTTCCATCAACATAACCGCTTATTGTTCATCAACCTAAAATGTACTGAGTACAAATTTTTTCACTCACCTGTCTGCATACTCATCTCCAGTCGACCGTCATACTGGAATCGGTACCTAAATAAATTGAGTGTTGTCGTTGCGCAAAGAATCCACGTAAAATATACATTGAGCCACTTAAATCGAATATGAACCGAATGCGCTTGGGCCTATGTATGACTGTCAACCAAACTGTCAGAGTTCACGTAGAATTGCTGAATGCACTTGAGCTGTGGTCTTCCCAATTCCGGTTTCTCCATTCCACGGCGTTTGTAGATCGTCGTTTCTCCGGTAAGCCCCTCCGTTAATCGACTATAGTCCAGCTCTCCGTCTGCCTGTCTTTTGACCCATACTCGCTCTTCTTCTTTTGAAGCAAGATCTAGGAAAAGGAAAGACACAATGGACAGCTGTTGCGTAAAGAACCTTTTTCGTGGTCAGACGACAAGGACCTACACTCGAGCATACTATGAAGAGAATGCATGTATGCTTGCGTCTTGTTCAGTAGTTGACCGTACCTTCGGGCTTCAGACTGTGTCATGTCGAGTTCTTCCAAGCGTCGTTGCAATTCCTGACGTGCCATCTCTCGTGCCTTCTCCTTAATTTTCTCGGGAACGTTAGCCTTCAAAGCCTCAGGGACCTAGTTCCTACTTGAGTTTGTCATTCAATATTCCCAAACAAAGATGTACCTGCTTTATGTCCCCGCCCTTGTAAAAGCGTTTGTAGCCTCCCATGCCTCCCATGCCAGCGGTACTGCGACCTCCTGTCTAGGAAAAGCATATGAGCATCTCGTCTAGTGGACTTCAATGAAGTGAAGCCCTACACCACCAGCATACGTATCACCACCAGAGTGTTCCTTGTCATCATGTTTTCCTTCCTTTGGTTCATCTAAGATCTTGTTCGTTGGCTCAAATTCCACATCGTTGACCTTTTTGACAGCTTCACGGGCAGAATCCAAGCCCAACTTCAATACTTCCAAGCTATAGGAGAGTCACCAAATTGAAATTTGGAGTAGAAAGAAAAATACCCGTGTTTAATCAAAATTCCCGATAATACTTCCATAGTTTCGGGTTTGTAGATATCGAAATCAAATATATTGCGCAGTGCTTCGCCGAGGGAATCGTTGGGATATGCTCTCATATGACGCACCAGATTGATGAGCTCTAGGATTCAGTTTAGCACTCATTGTTACTGTTTAATCAAATAATCTCTTACCTCTCAATGAGTAAGGATAATTCAGAACACCAGTCTCATATCCAGCTCTCAAGTCCTGGAAGGCGGCGACAAGGCGTTGAATCAGTTTGGAATCCATCCCGGGTGCCAATTGACTCAAAAGGTTCATTTCTGATTCAGGATCGGGATTGCTGGCGCTATGAGCACTAAAGTTTTCGCCAAGGACCTGCAAAAAGTGATTTCCGAGGAAAGCTGTCAATACATCAATAACCACTAACACCACTGAATAGATATGATGAGAACACGTACGATAGCCTGGGCGATTAGCCAATAGAATCAACCGGAAATTAGGATGGACAATGATATCCTCCTTTCGTCTCCTTACGGGTCGCACTCGACGTCCATCTGAAAGCGTCAGCTCCCCTTGACCAGCAAGGCTACGGAAAACCGCTACAACATGTTCAGGTGCCTTGTCGGCCTCATCGATGATGATGTAGCGCCCATGCCTGATCGCTCTGAGGAGAGGAGAATCAGTGTAATTAATGATGCCACCGTCCAGTGATGTCGTGAACATAAGCTGATTAACGGTTGTGTCTCTATGAAGTTGAATATACTCGCGTGGGCGACGAAGGAGCTAGTATCATGAAGAATGTAAGCATCATGAGCTGACTCGTGGCAAGGGAAGCTCACTTGACATAGTCTGTCAACAATTTTATTTTTACCGACGCCTTGATTGCCTAATAGGACAACGTGCTCCCCAAGAAGCTCTAAATCGATAGCGAGATCACGCATGAGCCCTGTTTGCAAGCTGTTGTCGTAAAAATGATCTATGTGAGGAATGTGAGATAATATGCCAGTGGGATCCTCAGTGGCTTCAAAAATGGGTATGGTGGTTGGGCATGCCTGTTCATCATTACTAGAGGACGAGAACACAAGTCCGACTTCTGTGATGTGAGGGCTTGGATTGAACTTTGTGACTCCTTAGCTTGAATCATATATAAGCATAGAGGGTCTTACGCTTCCAGGTTTCCTTGGGATATCGTGCTCCTCGAGCAGGGAGATTAGATTCATACGCTCCGTTGCGGGTAAAAACTCTGCCAACAGTGATTGACAGATGATAAAATTAAGGTCCAACGTCTTCGGAAACATAGCAAGCTTCCGGGCAATCCTGATCAAAGAACGTGTACCAAACCTTCGACTCTTGAGAACATTGTCTGCGGATACACTTTGCCTATATTTCTCGGCAAACTGTAATAGTTTATCTACCAATTCCTTAGGGCAACCTGTAGCGAGAAGAATACTTGATTCTTCCTGGATATCCATGGGTAGACATGGGATGGGGAAGAACATATTGGTATGTTCATATGACAGCCAATCCTTCAGAGGCAAAGACTTTGATGCAGTGCAGATTACGCGGAATGATGGGTGGGCAATAGAGAGTTCGCCAGCCTTTATCTACAATTCGTCAATGCAAGATTCCCAGTAAATTTATTTAGTGCGAACCTCGTCATCAGTTGCAGAACCAACAATGCGCTTTCCTTCCCAGAGTTCAGCCTCGCGATCTTGCAACAATCGAGACAAAGAACCTGCAGTAGAACCAATAACATCGAGACCTGATAGGTGAAGAAGTCGACCAGACCACGCTGCCTCCACTAGAGGACTATCACGACACCATGCTTCAGAACTAAGCAGAACGTCAGCTTAAATAGGTAGTCATACCTAGGCTCCCAGGTCGTTGCACTCCCCTTCTCGATCTTTCTTCTCATATACAGCTCACGTCCTCCCAATTCTTTGTACATGTGCAATACTTCTGTATCATAGCCAAGCAAGTCGCCGAATACCTTGACAAGAGTTGACGTCGATGATGAAGCTGAGGAAAGGGCTGCAGGTGGAACGAGTGATATGTCCCAGCCTAATGCGTGGGCCTGCATGAAACATGTCAGGAGGCCGATAAATCTGGGTGTGAATTGGAGGTCAGGCCTTCCGGTCAAGGGGAACGGACGAAAGCACAGAGGGCCTGCTGGAACGACTATCTGCACGCAGGACGGTCCATCAAAAGTGAGCCGTGCTGTCGTCTTGTTAACACGGTCAATACTACTGATACGGTACCCCAGGAGACCGGTGCATTCATCACTTGAAATTATCGAAGGGCTCCCCAGTTCGCCCAGCCCAGCTTCCTCAGTCTGACGTCCAAGGATAGTCCAGGCTTGGGAGGCAGAGTAAACTAAAATGGGATGAAGAGTGAGAAGCAGTCGAGCAAGTTGAGAAGGTGTGAAGTTGTAAACAGGGAATAGTTGGATGAGTGCACGTAACTTCGTCAGGGCGGTCTGAGGGAAAGGGGGTATAGATGTTTGAGAGACTACTTCCAAGGCGTGCCGGTTTTCACTCGCATATTGCGTTGTCAACATCAGGTCACATAGCTTGGAGTAGAGGGGAGGTAGGGTAGCTGCAGGTTGTGTTGGTGTATCAAAAGACAAGAGTGCTCTCACTGGATCGATGAAACGTGCTTGGAATCGACTTCTGAAGGGAGGATCTAAAGGGTATCCAGGATAAGGCGGTACCGGGGCGGCAATAGCAATAACCCAGAAGCTTGGATGCGCTGCAACGAATGGCTTGCCTTGATCTGACTTTAATATGTTAGAATCTTCTAATTGGTCGTATCGATGTGGATGAATGATATGAGTCCCATCATCAAGGTTCCTTAGAGGGGTTGAATCCAGTAGAGAGATATGAGAAGGAAGAGTACCTACAGTTCCCGATTTTCCAAGAGGTTATTCAATATCTGACCCAGACGACAACCATTCAGGAGAGGTAACTGGAAAGGACTAAGAAACATACCGGCATTATCCCCCTCTCCGCTTTCTCTATACCCTCTAAGATTAGGACCCTGCCATGTTTGACGGCACTGACCGCAGAACTGTCTACATAGACAAGATTTCCGCCGGTGCGAATTTCCCGTCCCTGTGAAGCCCATTAGGATTTGGGTGTACTGTCTGAAGATAAGACACACTTGTTTAAGCTCAGTTTCGCCTACGTCCCGGTGTAAAGCAATATATTCATATTCTGCATTTATTAAGCTAGGCAACATTTCAGATAGCATTTTAAAATGGAATAAATATGCGCACCTGACAAATGTCAGCGCCAAGCGTCGAGCGTAAGGACCGGGTTGCGATACCAGGAAGATATCCTGGCCTAGCAAATATTTCTGCAGCATAAAATGCAGGTTTTCCAAATTGCCATCCTTAGGTTCAAGGAGTGCAGTGGTTCGCGGCAGCCTTGTTGGCGCAAGCGCCGCAGGTATCTCATACACGATGTCCCCGAACTTCAATGTGCCCAAGATCGGTGGATTGGACCTAAGTTCGTTCAAAATCCGATTCAGACGACGCTGAGGGGCCATGAGTAGTCAAGACGAGCTGTCCGGTTTGTCAAGAACCGTGCCGGCAGTGGTAATTCCGATTGTTATATTGGGTATAAGATCCTGAAAGACTTGATATGCCCCGAAATGGCATCAAGGTTGGCATGAGTTTTTCGGCAATCACCATGCCGGTTTACTCAGGATGGCTCAAAGCCCTCGGAACAATCCTGAAGAGTAGAGTGACAGTGGCCCGAATGACCATAGGGGATAGTACTGATATGTATGATAAATCACCGCCGTTGGTAAAATTGATGATCATGATAATTTTGGACTTCTAGGGCATTACAAGAAGAATTCCTCATACTGTTATGAATAGTGCAAATGTGACAACAAATGTGACGTAATCATTGGAATGTTCCTCTTACAATTCCCTTCTGTCTATCTGTTAGCATGGCATGCACGAAAAAATCCTGCCATATTAATATAGTAGTGGATGTTGGTAGAGTATCCTCACCAAACTGGAGTTCCTGGACATACTCCTCATGTAAGGCAGGGTCTGAATTGTGAGTGACCAAATCACAACTCTAAAACAACCCTCTACGAGTGTGACTTTGTGTAACTGACCGAATCACCTAGCGAAAATGACCCGAATAACATAGAAACCTCGACCTGGGTCAGTATGCAGTTGAATTTTATCCGCTACATCTCTTTCGCAGGTTTCGATGCATTCCATAATTTTCCTGACTTTTGTCTGTCTTATGGCATCTTCAATCGTGGCGGGAGTGAGCCTTCAGATTGGACAACCACTGAAGCTAAAAAATTTCTGAAATGTCGGGTTTGTACAGCTCGGGAATGGTCTTTACTCCATCAGCAATTCAGGCGGAGACGAAGTCATGACCAGTGAAGGAGGTGATTTCACTCCTATACGCGCCTTGAAGGGTGTACATCAGGATGAAGCAGTCGTGAGTTTCTCAAATGAAAAGCGTTGCGCGTATCTTCGATATGACGTTCATTTTGCAGTGGCAGCTAGATCATGCTGATGATACGTTCGAACCTCAATACAAAATTCAATACCGAAGAACTGGTTGGATGGCTGGAACTATAGGAGCACCTGTCAGTAGATTTGCTCCAATGTTTCGGTTCAAAGTCCAATTGACGATGGTGGATGAGCAGAGTTCAGTTGTCTACACCAACGATGAGTCCGACTCACCGATGTTCTTTCATATCGAGTTGCAGAAGGACAATTTATATCAGGCATGTTTCTCATTGATAAGAAATGATTAAGGCTTGTCCTTACCAGGCTGACTTGTTCTGTAGATTGCTGCTGACGAATATAATATCCTGGTCTGGACACTCCTTTCCAATGGCAATGTCAGTGACAGCAATGGCCTATTATTCAGTGTTATGACGTCCTCCTAACAGGTCGTACTGGAACAGAACAAAGGATCAGACAATCAAATGTGGAAAATAATTGCATCTGACTGAGAATTGTCTCCTGAAAGAGACTCATCCTAAAAGAAATTACGTTGGCCGTTGATGTGAGTTGTACAGTGCTATCCAATTTTGTTAATGTGAGAAGTGCTGGAAGTGAAGGGTAGACCCAAATAGTAAGCTAGCACAATTCAACAAGCGGCAAAATGACGTATGTGTCATTTCCAGTATTACATTATTTGGCACTGGCCAGTAGCAAATTGAGACCCTTATGGTTAGGGTTCGTACGTTGTGGAGTTATCCAACTTACATGGACACTGCGACATGGCAGATCCAGAATCAACTCTAGTGCCTGCTGTCTCCATGGATGACGAAGTAGGCATCGTGTATCTCATTGAAACTGCGCAACAATTTTGGTCTGGTGAGCTTTATCCTGGATCATTGTGTCCGGTGTACTCACTCAAACATTACCTCAGAATTGGAGGATGTTCTCAAGCTTCCCAGTAACGAGTATCAGACATTAGTTCTTCTTGATGCTGCTCTCCGACGATTTTTGTCGCTCTGTTCAGCATACCATGGCACGTGTACTCCTCCGGGGCACTATTCGCCGCAACTGATCAGCCTACTCAGAACAATACTTGCAGACTCCTCTTCAATTGGAACATGTATTTCAGATGCTTCTTGACTCAGAGCTCTTTGAATTTCACTCGGAACGCATGTGCGAAATTATCATGGATGATACGCAGGCGGTTAGTCCTTCAACAAATATGGCCCTTTCTGTCGCTCTGCACCTCCACCACATCCCTAGCATTTATTGATGGACATCTTCTATATAGAACACCGACCCACACTTGCAATTTATCTCCTACAATGTGTTGTTCTGGCATGGGAAACGGAAGCCGGACTTTTTCAGGTCCCACAAACGCTGGCAGCCGCTCTTCCCATTACTCATGGATCATATTGTGGTTGATATTGACTCTGAGGTCGAATACACATACACAGGTATTGCAGGAACTTCCACTGGATTACCATCAGTCCCTGTTCCTATCGAGGCCAAGCTTCGGACAATCTCTGTTCAGTTGCTGTATGAGGTATGCGGGATGCAGAATTTTTCACTTCAGGATCTCCGTACGCTATCTTCTACTCTGTTTTGAGCGATAAGTCCTGATCCTCTACTATAGGTGTCTTCGATGACGATTTTATAGACCACCTCTTTGATCTCGTTGAGCAGACCAGGAACATGCAAGATGATACTTTCAACTATTCGGTTATCAAATTGATTGTATGCTTTCTGGTTGAACTTGTCCCTCGTTTGTTGCTCAGAACTCGGTCAGATCTCACTGAACGAGCAATTTATGGTCGCTTCTCTCCCTTCTGACTTCCAACACTCTGGTCATGATCCATCACCAGAGAAGAAAAATCGCATTTTTCGAGTCCTGGTGCGTCGTCTTGGGTTTAGTCAGACATTCGGGGAGAACATGATCTTCATGTTGAACCGTGCGGGTGAGTGAAAACCATTTTTATTCGCTCTTTATCTAGATCGAACCTAGGACGGACGCAGGAAGATTCATGTATGCAACTACTAATCCTCAAGATCCTGTATCTCATATTCACGACGAAGGGAACCTCTGAATTTTTTTACACCAACGACCTTTGTGTTCTTGTAGATGTTTTTCTACGTGAACTGGCTGACCTCGACGAGGAGAGTGATATCGTATGTCATCGCACATTCACTTGTTAAGTTGGATCTGATTGGTATTCGTATTCAGCTTCGCCACAGCTATCTCCGTGTTCTTCATCCACTTCTCACAAAGACACAACTCAGAGACTATCCTTATAAACGGTCGCAAATCCTTTACACCCTGGAGTCTCTGGTTGGTCGGTCGAAAGTCAGAGACATAAATCCCACTACAAAGCGATTAGTTGAACGCTGCCTTACTGGCGATTGGTGTGTGCAACTACAATCACGGAAGGACGAAGAAAACGCAAGTCAAGTATCGAATAACAGTGACACTTCGCCGAAGACGGCCAGCTCAGAACTGCATATTCCAGCGTCGATCAAGCTCGAACGGTCAAATTCCAAGATCAAGACGCCGAAATCCAGTAGAAGTGTAGAGAACTTGAAGGTCCGTCACATTGATCCTCGACTACCTATATCTTCTCTCGAGAAACTTCGGAGAACAAGCAATTCAAGTTCCACCAGTCTGCTTGCAATGGCTGATTTGAAGCCCGGTTTGAGTGTGCCCAATCGACGAGGAACAGCTGGATCAATCATCGTTGGAGGTGCTCAACAACGGAATTACATAGGTTCACATGGTACTGAACACGAATACCATACATACCACCAGCAGCTTCTTGCTCCCGCAGAATCCCTACGAGTACAACAAACTTCTCGAAGCCGACCGCCGCCGCCGCCGCCTTCCTTGCAGACTCGTATGGCCCCGCCACTCATGTCCGCATCGTCCCCGCCCTTTGCCATCTCTTCCAGCACTTGTTCGGACCGGCCACGACCTCGCAGGCGTCCTCCACCTGCACCTCCGAAGCGGAGTAAGCCATCTGCTGTACCATCGGAGAAGACTAATGGTGGTGCAACTATTACGGTGATACGGTCTTCGGAGTTACCAATTCGCCTTTAGCTAAGGAAATTATCCCGAGATCGTTATCGAGCTTTGTGCTATCAGAGAAGGCAGCTCGATACAGTGGTTATTTCCTTTTATATTTTTTACATCGTTACTCTTACCCAGCTTCTCTCACCCAAGATCACACACGCTTTCGTCTCATCTTTGCATTCACTTGTGTTGATATTGCATGACATTCAGTCTTTCTCCGTTTCTAGTTTGCCCTGATTTTCAGGTCCACTGTACATGTGAGAGGAGACCTAAGTATCACAGAACCACGTTCCTCACCAGATGAGATTGAGCTATCTTTGTGTAAACCCATCACTGCGTTACTCTTCTCAAGCATCAATCAACTTTGACTGCTGCCAGAGAGAACACTGATGTAAGGTGAACAACATGAGGACGCCTTAGCAATCGATCCAACATGTGGTTCTGACCTCCTCCCAGATGGAATTCATGACAACGAGTCGAGGTGTCAAGTCCATCGGCGTTGCCTTCAAGGATGGTACGATCACCCTCAATAATGAGGCTGTCTCTATAGGTGGAAGCTTCGAAGTAAAGCAACTCTTGCAAGAAAATTTGTGGTTGGAATGAAACCGTCAATTTGAGTGAGCGAGAACTGAAACCTACTTGTCAACCCGTACGAACCCGTACGCGAATACGACTGGCATCGACCACATCCGTTGGCTCCACCCATCCTGACATGTCAACCACTCTTGTCACAGGTGCTGCGTTTGTGAAGTGTTCAGGGGGAGGTGTGCCTCCGACAATGAGATTCTAGACTCGGCATTATCACTATTGTGAAGCCTCTGTCAGGCCAACGGTCAAAGAAACTAGGTTGGACAATAGACCAGGTAAGTCGAGGGTGAGTAGAGCCACTCTATCCATCTCTTCGACGAACCTCCTGGTCAAACAAGTTCCTGAGAGAGACTGAATAAAGTAGGGACGTTGTGATTCCCTGACCCGCGGTCACCTTGGGCCTGGACAATCAACTGTGGCTCTCTGCGAACCGTAAAAGCTTCCTCTTCAGCCTCCTTTCGCCTAGCAAGCTTCCTCTTTCATCAGACTTATATTGATGCGCCCCTTAACTTTCGTTCAAGTATCTGCTGTCTGCTCTTCATTTCTTCTCTGGCATTTTGGAGATGCCGTTAGCTCTAGCTGCAACTGAGGCTGAATTAGCTGCTTTGCATCCCCATCAGAGCTGGAACCTGAAGATGACCGTACAAATCATGAAATATGAGGTGGTATAATAATTCGAGGAAAATACCCGTGTCCGATGTGAAAACAAGTGACTAACACAGCATCCTGCGAATTCAAATAGACCAAGTCGGCTGTCTTCTGGGCTGCCTCCTCAAATCAAACATGGCTTTTGAAAACAACACGTCTCGTCCATGTGATGGACTTACCCTGACTTACCAACTGATCTACAACTTGGGGATCGAGGCTTGATGTTCTATTTTTTTTAATTCGACAGTTTATAACGCGGTGTACGTACACAGTCCGCAGTAGCCTACTGACTACAGGGACCTAGCCCTATAAATATGAAACGAAGAAACCAGACTAACAGACGAAGAAAAATGATAAAGAGAGACCAGAATTTGAGTGAGATAGCAAGGGCATACTCCAAAGTGAGCAGGTGAGATGTTGGTGCTCCTTGCGGGGGGGAGCTGGGGTTCACATTGTCATTGATAGACTTTGGGGTTCATGGAGGTTCTCTGGGCAGTGTAACACGACCTTTTCTAAATCTGGAGCATTCTGTCAAGCGTTTCGAGGTCCACCTCTCCACATGGGCATGCGGTTGATTCTTGGGAGTGAAATCTTTCGCCGATAGGGGCGTGGTTTAGTATAGCTCTCGTAGCTCTTGTACATAGCTGTGATAGAATGACCAAGGAGAGATAGCCATGTTCTGTCCTGATGTTCTAATGGTACAGATGTTCAACACCCGGACTGAATTGTACAAATACTTGAGGGGCTTCTGATTCACCCGTTTGTTTTAAGATCGATAGGTTCATTTGCGGGCCGGATGAAGCAAGTGTATGTTCTCATGACTTTGTCTGTTGACCATAATTCTCGCTTCTCAAATCGCTTCTCAATTATTGGGGAACATATTTTGACTGGAAGGATGGTTCCGTTAAGCTAACCTATCTTGAGAACGCATGTTGAGTCCCCCGCTTATCCTTCTGAGTCTTGTATTTTTGAGAGTCGTGCATGCCGCGCTCTGTATAATAAAGCCTTTGGGTGAAGGAATCGATGATACCGATCGGGTAGCTATTGCCTTTTAATCGCGAGGTTCAGGTCTGACCGAATAAAAAAGGTTGAACAGGCGATTGCCGATTGTGGTCATGATGGAACAACAGTCTTTGAAACTGGGTCGTTCAATATCACGAGGTGCGATACAGATATCAGGGGTAATGGTTGCTGTAAAGTGCTTAGCATCGAACAGAAAGATGATGTGGAATTTGAAAAACGCAAAAGTTGATTTGCGCGGTACCTTGAGTGTATAATGGCTTTTCTTTGGTGTGCTATCTGTGTTCATATAGCCATTAGTTCCAACCTGACATCGAGTTCTGGTTGGACCCGACGAACACATTCAGAGTTGTTTTCATCCAAGTATGTGCTCTTTCAATTCATACCGCGAATTTCGTTTCTCACTGTCTATAAAGAGTCAAGCATCCTGGTTCGTCATAACCGGATCGGATTTTGTAGTCGATGCATACAATACCGGTGGGATCCAAGGAAATGGTCAGGTGAGATTTCTCAGAAGAACAGTAAATTGATTATTACTCAAGCTCTTTAACCAGCCCTGGTGGGAGTTCTTTACGACACGCCCGAGGGAGGACGGAGACGGACGACCTATTTCATTGACACTCTGGAGAGCAACTAGGGCCATTATACGGAATTTTAGGATCGAATCCCCGCCTTTCTGGTCCAACGCGGTCGCGGAATCCCGAGATGTCACATATGACGGAATGCTCGTGAATGCGAGCAATACGGATCCTCAATTTGCTGGACGAGAGTAAGCACTTCGTTCTGGCATCAATTTCTAGCTTACGGCACTTTATTAGTATTGTACCCAACACCGATGGTAATTTTGTCCATCCGCGTTAATTCCCGCTTGAAATTTGGATTTTTCAGGTATTGATACCTATCGTAGCGATAAGATCACGATGGTGAACTGGGACGTGACATGTGGAGATGATTGTCTTGCTATTAAAGGAGTACGCTCTAATTTCCACTTGCAACAGTTCATTGACTGACTTGATTTATGAACCAGAATTCAAGCAATATCATTGCCCGTAACATTACATGTCGAGGTGGAAATGGAATAGCATTTGGTTCGTTGGGCCAATATGCCAACATGGTGTGTAATTACAGTTTTCATTTGGGAGATGTCGTCTCACATTTCTCCAGAGCGATCTTGTCGAGAATGTTCTGATGGAAGATTTACTAGTACATTAATTTTTCACAGCACGATATAAGGGATGTTGTTAATCAGTTCTAGATGACGAGGATTGATTCGAGGATCCAACCTAACATGGCAAACGGTGTAGGTGTTTGCACGGCTATTCATCACTAGGGCTGATCAGCATTTTCACTAGGTCTATTTCAAGACATGGGACGGTTCGATCAACGGGTCGCCACCTACAGGTGGTGGTGCGGGTCCTGGTTGAGTTACAACCTCTTTGGCAGGACCACTTTGCTGAACGCTGAACTCAGGTATGGTCACAAATGTTACCATCAGGAACGTCCGCTTGGATCAAGTTAGTTTGCCCTTGCACATCTACCAGACGAATGGGGGCCATTCGTGAGTAGAACAACCGAAATCAAATGTCGAATCATTCATGTTCCCTGGCTAGAGAGGATCTACCCTCTCAAATGAACTTCAGCAACCTGGATTTCTTTAACTGGTCTGGTAACACCCTCTCAACAAGGCGTATGTACCTAGTGATTTGGACCACCACTGCCTTGGTTAACTAATGTCTACAGTCGTGGACATAGAATGTAGTCCGGCAGCCGGTTGTAGAAATATTGCCTTCAGGGATTACGATGTGACTGGTCCTGATGGTCAACCAGTCAGTTTGATCTGCAGAAATGTGGAAGGTCTGACGGGGTTGGAAGGTTCGCGCATCTAATCTCTTACTTTATGCCGATATCTGATCAGTCTTACTAGCTCCATGCAATTCCACAGGCAGCGCGTAGAATCCAGGGGTAGGACATCAAGCAAAGGCTCCATCCGTGCATCAGCAGTTTCTATATATCGATATGAAAAGTAGATTGTTAGCTGGAAAAACTGATGTTGGTGATACGACCATAGTTTTCATTCATGATTGGTTAGCGAACTTTCTTGTGAAACCTACTCTTGATTGATGAGGGTCATGAGTATTTTTACTCGAGCAAAAAGAATAAGAATAACTGCTTGAAGTTTATAGCAATAACCCATGCCGAAGCTGCTTTATTCTGTCAGAAATTAATCCTTGACAGGGATCGTGCAAGAGAGGAATGCCTCTTTCAAATTAGCGTATGGAAACGTAAATAAAGTGATAAGATGAATCTTCTTGTGGTGATCGGCCAGCATGTGACGGTGTTCACACTACTTTTTCATGCAAAGAATTCTTCGTTCTCTCCTTGAATCGTGCAGGACTCTGCATAACTACTCTAACGACTTGGTATAGTAAGTCAATGTTATTCTCAGACGTCAACTCTCTAGTCGAGCTATCTACCTATAGTAAGTTAATGTTATTGTAGAAAAGATCAACGCTATACTCAGGAACCTTTAGGATGTGTTTAAGTGGCTCACCTCAGACGTCAACTCTCTCGTCGACGGCTGAGATATCTGTCTCGTAAGTGCCCCTCTTATATATGTCTGCCCTTCCTCTGGCTAACTGGTAATGTAGGTGAGCGGCTTCATTCGTGGTTGGAGGTCGTCACCCCCCTGTCGTCTAGGGAGTTTCTCCCTTGTTGCGTAGGGTACCGATCCAAATATTAACACTTGGGAGCATCAGTGGTCCACAGAGATAAATTACTTTTTTGTGCGAAGACTTTAGGATGGCGAAGAAAATGTGGTTTTGGTTTAAATAGAATGTCTCGAACGTGTTGGGTCCTTAACAGTCATGAAGGCAAGGATAAGGGACTTAACTTATCACCACTCATCACTCAAGCCAAAAAAAATACGTAATTTCAGCATCTGTCATTATCAGTACATACGGCTGAAGATCAAGAGTAATGAATGAGCAGCTAGTAGTCTCCCGCGTCCAATCAGGGTATCTGGTTCTGAACATTGGAAATACTGGGAGTGTGATTGCTACAACTGAAGAAGAAACTGTGACCACTATACTTGAACCCAACAGTGAAAACGATGCAAGGTGAAGAGCAGTATCCCTGCAGCGCAGTGGATGTGCTCTGGGCATACTCTAGGCATTACCTAATAAATGTATATTATTCTCTATTGAAATGCAGCATATTATATACTAGGTTCGGTCTTTCAGACTATAGTAAGTTAATGTAAACTCAGACGTCACTGCAAGGTGGACGAATATCTATTCACCTATAGTAAGTTAATGTAAACTATGTATGGATATAAGTATGAGTCGACACAACAGGGTTTGCTTGTACCTACCTTAGATGTCACTGCAAGGTGGACGAATGAGGTGGTACTACATTCAAAGGGAATATAAGCATAGGAAGAAAGAGTACCTGTGCAGACGGAAAATGGAATGATGAAGAGTCGAGTTGTCAAGACCGATGCGGCACTCCCTACCAATACAGACCGACTGTAGAATGCTCGTAGGAGGAGCATCATATGGAGGTTTCGTCGTCTCCATTATATTTATTATATAAGTCGCTACTCATCCTTGATACTATGCTACGTCAACACAGGGAAAGACTAGAGGGATGATGGATTAGACTGATGTCACAAAGAGCGGATATAGATAGTATGGTGCGCAAGAGCGATCGCAGGTCGACAAACAAACGGTTGAATGGCTGGTCCCATGTGGTACTTGTAATGCAGCTGAATGGAGTAGTATGAATGACAGTTCTAAGAGCCCGCCAGAGAGCGAAACACACATGGTGAAGATACGTTATCGAGTAATATCAAATGAAATCAGGTCAGAAGTTCAGAGGCCTGGAATGAACAACATAGATGGGCCAAATCACTTTTCTCAAATCGGCCTTCCCTTCCTTCGGCTCACAATTTAGCATAGATCAAACCCATACATCACCTGCAACTTCTCACACGCATTCATATCATCGGGATTGGCCATACCATGTAGTCCATGTAGATTGATTTCACCTTTGGCTTCGGCAACATTAACGGCAAATCCATTGCAAGGGTGAACTCCTCCCTCCTTTCCTCTCCTAGCTCCACTGTGTCCATTCCGGCAACAAGTTCGCCCAAAGCATTCACTGATGCATTGTATGGGATGGGACCTGACTCCGAGCCATCAATGCTGACAGGATCGCGTGATGAAGTTCGTGAGAGAACGAGATGGTGTCTCAAGTGCGGTTTTTGCCGCACAAAGGGGGCCGTTCTGATTTATGGGGTCATTTGCTGCGTATTCCGATGAAATCGCCGGAAGGTGGCAGGGTGAGGCAGTGAAATAGACGACACAAAAGATGGAGGGACAGTTCTCTCTATTCTCCTCTGTCCATGATTGCTGTCATTTCCTAGCTTACTGTCTATATAAACCTGGACTACTAAATTTATCCTCCTCAGTTATCTTTGTGAGCTCGAGATGGCTGAGGTGAGATTTACCCTCTTTTGTCAGCTGCTGTAGACTTGCAATGTAGCATTCTCAATAGAGCCGTTCGACAACTCCCTTAACAAGTTTCTTCATGACTTGAGCCCTTTGCTGACCAACTGTGAGAACTTCTTCATGGGATACTACCTGAGAAGGTGGAGGAGCTATCGGTTTGCCCGCCAACTGCTTTATTTTAATAATCAATTTGGAACAGGGCGATAAAATCCTGACCTCGGCTTCAACTTCTTCTTTGATACTCCAATATGAAGGAGGGATAACAACAAAATTGGTAACAAGGGTGAGCACCAGCACTTCCATACCTTCATCTTTGGCCACAACAACTTCTGGTACAGTGCTCATGCCTACTACATCTGCACCAGCATCTCGAAGGAAACGTCCCTCGGCCGGAGTCTCGTAAGTCGGTCCACCAACCCAGGCATAAGTACCTTCTTGCATGGCAGAACTCTCAAAAGAAAGGTCATACAGTGCTTGGAAAGCGAAACGACGAAGCTTTGGAGAGTAAGCATCAGAGAGAGGAAGAAAACGTTGACGTCCAAAGAGAGGGTTTGTTCCAACCAAATTGGGAAGTGCGAGATGATCGCGAATAACGACAACTGATTGAAGATTACCTTAATAAGGACATCAACGAGGATGGAGTCAATCACTCACTTGTTCCAACAGGTATATCTGGGTTCAGAGACCCGGCAGCATTAGTTACTAAAAGGAGGACAATTAGACACGTTGAAGGCTGCTTGGCAAGTACTCACTGATGACTTCCTTGACGCCCAGACTGGCCATAACACGAATGGGGTATACGACTGTAGATAGCGGGTGTCCTTCATAATAGTGAAACTTCTTGGTCATCAGTAAAGAGTCTGAACTGGGACCTTGAATATTTACTCTTCCAAGCATAGCAACAACAGGGACCTTATTTTTACCCAAAAACCCAATCGCTAGTTCGCTGCGATGCCCTGCAACTGTACTCAAAAGCTCAACAGACAGCCCCAAATAGATACGATGACTTTTGCTATTACCGGTGCTCGTTCCAAAGCCAGGGATTGTTTTGTAGTGTATGATGTGTACATCTTGAATACTGTCACCAAGTTCGCTCAGGCCAGAGCCACACACGATCCCAACTCGAGGGTAATGGTACTCGGGCGGCAACCGAGATCTTATCGAATCAATTGCCGCAGTGATATCAGCAGTCATGATTGCGGGTCGGTGGTATCAGTTGGGACGGTAAAGTAGCTGGGTGAATGAAAAACGGACTCTATCAATTAAATGAGCTGAACAATAGAGAGGTCGTGACAATTCTGGATATCTCAATAAATCTACCGGACTAGCACTGCCACTGAGCAGCAATGACTACTGATGTGGGGTAGTTATCAACCGCGATAGTCAAGTCCAAGAGACAGACCCCCAAGTATAGCCGCATGACTATCTAGACTCCAGTTTCCGAGGTGACAAATTATCCAGTAATTGGTCTATCATCTGTCTGACTACCTACGAAGGCTTTCGTGCACTTAACTAGGGAGTCAATAAAAATCTGTTCCGGTCCGACAGGAAAAAACAAGTACAAGATCAAAGATAAAAAGGGAGAAAAAATGGTGGACAAGACGGGGAACAGCCAGCGACGTCCTTACATCAAATGCGGCAGATGTCTGGCAAACGTCATGTTTGATTTGTTCCCTTATCAATCGAGAAAATATCATTGTATCATATAAGTAAACTCTCTGGTGTTTCCCTTATATTTGTGTCGCATGCAACTATTCACAGAATTATTTATGTCCTGGCGGTGTGACGTTGCTATCGTAGACAAGACATGTGAAGAGAATACCAAAATGTATGTGAGATCCTTGTTCCCCTCCTAACTGCATTTTTGACTTAGGAATTGTTGTACAATGACCAGCCCGCGGAACCGAATGGAAGACTGATCGACCCCTCTCTTTTTATAAATGAGATGTTGAAATACGATGGGGGGTACAAACGGAATCGAGCACCGTGTGATAAATTGTTGATTTTTTTTTAAGAAAAAAAAGAGGGTACAAACGGATAGCGAGTACAAACTGATTACACTACTTTTATCATGTAACGTAGCTACCAATGATAATTGATCCCATCATGTGCATCGCGCAGGCTTGCATAGAATCTAAATTCCAACATGAGAGATGTGGATTCTGTGAAAGGAATTTGTCGGTACCATCAATCAAGATCACAGGTTTTTCAATGGTTTGGTATGGAGTTGGATATGGATAAATTTCTCTAGTGAAAGAAAAAAGGATATTTGATTGCTCGGGTTCAATTTTTTCTGAGTTTTCACGAATGAAAGACGGTGGGTAATTTTTTTTTCAAATATACATGAACTGGTTCGTGTCTTTCTTTTCCTTCCCCAACGTAGTCCGAGGACGCGAGTTACAAAGGTGATCTCCAAATGGCGTTTCATAGATATATATGTGTGTGTGTGTGCATGTCACCACCAGAATCACACCGAGAGGAAATGATGTTGATGTGACAAAGAAGCATACAAAGTCAACATCATCACATACTGTTTGCTCGTATGTCAAAATGTATCCTTATGATGATCCAATCCCATATATCCATATTTCCTTTTTCATCAATCGAAAACTCCGCTCTTCTCTTCTTATCGTTCAAGTCCTTCTTTTCTTCCTTCTGGAGTTATCGGGGATACCAGTAGGAAAATGATAGTTGATTTAACAAACAGTCTAATTGATGACTTGATTCTTTGTAAAGGAAACGATCAAACCCCTAGGTAGGTACCGTTCCCAGTTCGTTAATCCGCAAGAAAATTTCCCTTCCCTTTATGTGTCTTTTCCCCTCGATTCCTCCCCCTCTATTCCTCCCCCTCTATTCCTCCCCCTCTATTCCTCCCCCCCTCTCTCTTTTTCTCTCTCGGAGAAAATTTTCAATGATAGTCTAATATTAGGAGGAAGAGGAGAAGGAACACCGACTGGTCCCTCCTTCTCAGAAGTGAGTGTCCAACTTGTTATTTTTAACCTCTTGACAAAAGTCCAAGGATCACTTAGCTCCGACGATCCTTGATCTGACTGATCAGCTCAGGTTAAACTGATCATCAATTTTTTTCTAAAAAAAAGAAATCTTGGGTTTGAGATCTTATCAAGGAGACAGGCAGACAGACAGACAGGCGCCAGAACCTGTCCTTTTCACTCCCAGCCAGCAGAGAACCCGATCAGAATTCAAAAATTTTGGGGTTGGGGTTGATCAACTCAATTGAAAAAATTGTGCATGTGCAAGATGCGCAGCCGAATCCATAGAATTCAAGGTCACCCTTTATTTTTTTTTCCCTTACATGTGGCAACCAAAGAAGTTTCTACAAAGTTTTTTGGGGGGGTGACTGATTTTGACATCTATAGATTCATCATGATCGAAGATCCAGTAAATTAGCTGGAGACTTTCACACTCAAAAGATAATCTTTTCACTTTGCTCAACCCATGAAAATCAACTCATAATTCTCCTGTTTGAACTACTCCTGATTCACAATGTGATCAAGGAGGACTATGAATTACAATGTACAAGGGGGAAGGAACTTTACCATTCATTGCAATATATTTTCCTTATTTGGCCATTGTCCTCAAGTAAAACCGTCAAACTCATCTAGATCACGCACACGGAATTTACACAATGAATTATGATTGTTGACATTGTCAAGAAAGCAAAAATACGAAACACCAACTCCCAAAAAATAAACCACCAAAATTTTTTTTTCATCGTCATACAAACTTCAACAATATCCCACTTTTTTTTTTAAAAAAAGACGTCAGTTCTATAACCCAGCTACCCGAAAACATAACGCTCACACGTTTCCACAGGTTCATTTCCTTGATCATAATACATGCCGCTCATATTTGAAGGTTGTTGATGACGAAGATGTTGCTGATGATGATGATAATTATTATACCCTCCACATCCATCCGCCGCCGCCGTAGAGCCAAGTTGAGATAGTGTCGAAAAATCGTTCCAGAACTGCGGTTGAACCTGCATTGGTTGTAGCTGAGAACCTGTCTTTGAATAACATTGTGTTTGCGGAGGTGACCATGCTTGATGATTCAAACGTTGATGCTGAGCACCTTGGGATGACGAAGACGAGGATGACGAAGATGACGACAGACGGTCACACCCAAACCCGCCACCACCACTCGGAGATCCAAATCCGGTCGAATAAACCTGAGGCAACACACTCGTAGAAAGTGTCCCACTGAACTGTCCTCTTTCGTCATCACAACACAACTGATTGGGACCAACAACTGGCGACACATCTAATGAACCTGAGCCACCACAGCTGCTACTATCAACCCATAGATAACTAGGTGGCTGAATAGCGTATGTCTGTGCAGCAGTGGGATATGACGGTGGTAATGGTAGCGGTGATTGAGTAGATCGCGTCAATTCTCGTTGCAATGATGGCCGTTGAAACTGGGAAGTACCCATATTTGATCGGATATACTCCCCAAATCCATTACAATCAGGCTCTAAAGCGGCATCTTCAAACGACAGCGACCTTTTCTTCCCCTCCCTTCGATTTGTATCTACAGGTGCAGTGATGGAGTTTGTCTTGGCTCCTCTAAGTAGATCCAGTGCTCTCTCAGCACTAGGCCAGACGAACCGCATCGCAGTCAGTGCTTCGAGACATTGGCCAAGACGAGTACGTGCTAGTGGATCACCTGGATGAGCTGAAACTAGACGATGATCAACAAAGACCGACTAGGTAAAGAGTGAAAAAAGACGTACGGCTGATGACATGCATGATACTGGCTGTAAACACGTAGTAACATAGAAACACGGGAGCTGTATTGAGCGGATACACGTTGCGATAGGATGTTGCTATCAAATTTGGTCAGCTTTGCTGTCCATACATGCAGACTCGACCCACTAATCGAAGTAATGTGACCAGCCGCAGTGACACACATTTCGTAGCTCTTTTTTGAGCTGATCAAAGCGAGGTCATCAGGATTGGATGGCCGATCTGAACCCGACCGAGCCGTGTCCAAAGCTCGCCGAATGCTGACAAGAGAATTGAGCAAATCTTATACCATGGTTAAGAAAGTACTCACAAGGGCCGATGTAGAAGGAGCACGGCACACCAATATTGCATGTGCAGTGTTAAAACGTGTGGCGGAGGCGGGTTAACAGAACTGGCACCAATGTCATAGGAGAGATGTTGAGGAAGGTCGAGATACCATTCGTTCAGAATGCTCTCGAGAGTGGTGACCTGCTTCTCTGCTTCTCTCGAGGAACGAGTACCAGAACTGGTAGTAGGAAAAGATCGAACAGCATATATCACCCTCATGATTGAACTTAGAATACCAGCTAAAGGGGAAAAAATGAACGCAGCTTAAGGGAGAAAGAAAAAAAAGACGTACAAAGCTGGGCAAACTTGTTGAAACATGAGACGAAACGACCAGAGACAGAGGAAGCCAATTGTCCACCGAAATTGAGATCTTCCGTTTCTTCAGACTAGACAGAGGCCAAGTTGGAATATAAAGTGATGAGAAGAACACAGACTTGCCTGTATCAGCTGAGGGAGATCGGTATCATAATCGTTTTCATAGATCATGAGAGGCCTGCCAATGTAAACAGACACATATTGGTCCATGACGACGCAGCCAAACCAGATCCGACGTCGCTCTTCGAGTTCCGAGGCACTAAAGATAGGGATAGAAGAAGGATCCTGATCCTGAGCAGGACGCCTCCAACCATCGGCATTCCGGTGCATACCAAGATCTTGAGCCATGCGGACAGCCATGCCGATCAAGGTCCATGCAAGTGTCATAGCACCAATACCGATCTCGCGATAACCCATGAGAAGGAGGGCTTGACAAGTGGTTGGACGTGGAGAGGCAAAAGTGGATTGGAGGAGGAACTTGGCCGAGTTGAAATAATTTTCGCCAGCAGCCCACATGGTGAGACCGTCTGTTGGGAGAGGGGGAGCGGAGTTGGGAGTAGATTCTGGCGCGGAGGGAGAGGGGAATGCACGAAAGTTGAGGTCCCGAGTAGGAGCATCGTAACGGGCAGCAATAGAGAACATAGCGAACAGGAGGAGAGGAGAGAGATGACTGTCAATACTAAGAAGAGTGTGAGAGACTAGTGGAAAAAAAAGGTAGTGAGACGAACCGATCATTCCAGGCATCCCAGAAAGCGGTTTTGTGAATGACAGGGAAAAAGGGATGGACATGAGTAAAATACAAGCCCAATAAACGCTCCTGCTCATCGATGGGCGGAAGAGAGTGAGAGATAGATTGAGGAGTGGGGGGCAAAGGTGGCCAAACACGTGCACCAGGGAACCTCCTGGGAAGATGGTGAGTGAAGGGAAGAAGAGGAAGAGGAAGGAGAGACATACCAGATACCGCCTTTATATCGGTTGTCCAGTCTTTCTTGGTCTCCGAGAAGATAAAGGCCACTGGCGTGGCCGTGATGTCTCACCTGGTCGTCCTCGTTCAGGCTGAGCTCACCGAGGGCCTGCGGGAGGTCGTGGTCAAGATGAGCCGAGGTGGTGGCTGGGCTGGGCAGCTGGTGGTACAGGGGATGGTCAGTCCTGCCTGCGTTAAGCATGTCGACAACGGCATCCTGCCACTCGTTGGACGGGTGGTGGCTAGAAGAGTCATATTTCTTGGTAGTGGAGGCTACAAAGTCCTGGCTGCGACCTTTGACGCCGTACGGAGAGGCATCAACTCGGGCAATGATCTCGTGCGCAACCGGATCACGTGCTATGTCTCGCAAGAGAGACTGAGCGCGGGGATCACGCGACGCCAACATGATACCAACGAGCGCCTCGGTCTGATGAAGGCGGGCCTCGATGGCATCAATGTAGCCCTTGGGAGGTCCGCGCTTCCTGGATGGTCCGAGAAAAGTACAGGCTGCAATAATGTGAGAATGGGAGATGTGCACAGAAAAAAACGTACAGGTGCCAAGCAAATTGCAGTTCTTGCAGGGCTCAGAGGGAGCCAGGCGCTCGCACTTGCATTTTGACTTTCGGCATTGGTCGCACGCTGAAAATAATCAGATGAGTCACGTGTCCTGCAAGTGGGCAGGCCAATATTACCTTTGCTGCTTCTGCGGCGCACAGTGCGGCTGGCGGGGGGCAGGAAGGAGATGACATCGGTGTCGTCGTAGGCCGCAGAACCAAAGCGGTAGAGGGTAGGGTAGGGAAAGGGGAGCTCGGGGGATGCTACAGCCTCGGCCTTGACGTGTGGGAGGAACATAATGGTTGTGTTACTGAGAAAATACGGCAGCCATTATATCGAGCTCGTCTCCTCGATCACAGATCCACCTGATCTCACCCAATCTCCGTGGCTCCTGTGCCTCGTCTCTCTCGCTCCAGCATTGTCTTCTCTCCATGACATCACTCCTGTATCGGATGCGAACAACGACACTGCGTATTTCCCCCGATGGACCATCAGGATGTCTTCTTTGTTTGCCGGTTGCCGCCTTATTCGCTCTCTCCCCCTTACCAACTTCCTGAAACAGAGGCTCCCCGCTCTCCTCCTGTGTTCCTTTATCACACCGATCCAATCTCTCCCGAGGCTTAATCAGACCGCTTATGTCGGACACCCAACCGCAGCTGCCCTCCCTCGGATCCGAGCTGCCCTCCCTCTCTCCTCGACAATAATTCGATCTTTCCCTCTCCCTCTTCGATATAAAAACAATCACAGCTCGCCCCTGATCCGTCTCTATTTTTACATATCCGAAATGAACCATCGGCGTCCCCCCTCCGACCACCGATGATAGCATCACCATCATCATCGCGTGACCAGATATATACATAATTTCATTTTTTTTTTCTGGATGGGGATTTTGGAATGGTTTCATCTTGACATTAAAACAAATCACGATCCGAAAAACAAGGCCCATAAACAATGGTTCCGATTCAAGAGAACCCAATACAGGTGACACTCATCAGAATCCAAATACTTGTTCTCGAAAAAGAAAGTGTCACCTTCCATGGGAACCTCCCCAAAAAATACACGCATGCACACAGAAGCTGAGAAATCAGAAAATCAGAAAAAACACCCCATAGCTTCGGTTCCCCAACGACGAAAAGCATTCATTTCAGAAAAACCCAAATGGGGGTCATGAAACTTCAGTGGGAAGTAGGCGCAAAAGAAAATCCTTCCCATCATTTTATAGAACATTCTCACGTGGTAAGGATCTAGTCCCTCCAATCTGAAGTCTGATCAGGCAATTACATCCAATCATATCTATAGATAACATGTCCATAGTCTGAAACACCTTTCCCTCCTTCGGCAAACCCCATAGCGAACCGAAAAACCTGCCAATAGACAAACTGACAAACTGACTGACAAACTGAACCTTTATTCAAATTCAATTCAGCGGGATATCAAAACCCCGTCCCATCAAACCCCTGTCCCTTCAAACATGATCTAGTGATCACGCCGTAAGATTGGATCCCCACAAATTGATCTTAGTCTGTTTTTGTTTTTTTTTCTCAAGTTTTGGGCTGTCGATTACATCGTCGTCGTCATTATCCGTCATCTTTTATCATCACCATTTTGAAAAGGTTTTCTCAAAACATCCATCTTCATTATAAACTGGATCATCACTTTGGGTGGTATTATAAAAAAAACATAAATCATCACCATGATCATCTAAAGATAAATTACATGGGCATCATCGCATGATTAAAATTTCAAGAATTAAGGATACAAGAAAACAAAATAATAGCCTCATCCCACCCACTATGCCAATTACAAAAAAATACTCCAGGAAAAAAAGAGAGCCCAAAAAACACATGCACAAAGGGTAAGTTAATGCTAGAATCTACAGACGCAGAGAACAAGATAGAAATCAGTCAACCATCTGTGGCACACTCATCTTCGAAGACGCAGCCATCCCGACAGTAGGTGATCCACTTGCCGATGACAACACACCAGGTCCTGCCATACCCACTTTTACTTCATCCACAACCATCTTCCCCCTCTCCCTCCTCTCCCTCTCGTCCATATCCAAATTACTGCTACTGATACCATTAGCACTCCTCGGTGATGAAAACACCGCGTTCCTCCCTTCAGTCATAGCAGGCGTAATAGCCTTTCCGGGTCCCGACAACAATCCAATTCTCGGGCTCACAGCCGACGTTGACACAGACAACATCTGTGATTGACTCAACGCTTTCACACCACTACCGGGCACAGGCGATACCGCTCGAGGTTTGGCCTGTTCCCTATCTCGTTCCCGTTCACCCGACAAAGGCAAAGCCCCAAATTTCGTCGGTCCCGTCCCCGTAGATGCACTTGTCAAAACTGGAACAGGCGTTCTCACTCTCTGTGAATTCGGACTTTTCTCAATCCCTCGCTCCCCCTCTCGTTCTCGTTCTTGTCCTCCATGTATCGGACTTTGTAAAAGCGCTGTCGCCTTTCTGGACGATGGAAGAGGCGGGGACATCAATACCAATCTTTCTCTCTCTCTATCCCGTTCTCTATGATTCATATTTGCTGACCCAGCAGAAGGCATCAAAGGACCAACTGTAGCAGATGTACTTCTTCCCCCAGCACCAGGTCCAATACTCGAGAATCTACGACTCGGTGACTTGACATTCCCATTTCCATGTCTATCCCGATCGTACATGGCATCATAACCAGATGACACTATGATGCACAATCCGTCAATCATAACATACACACATAAGTCATAAATTGATACTCACCTCGAGGTGATGAAACTCCATTCATCATACTTCCTTGCATAGCTTGCGTAGAAGCCATCGCAAACGATGTTTTTATCAGTCTATCGGTCTCCATTCCAGGTCCAGGTACCAGTCCATGAGATTGCACCTGCAATTGAGCACCGCCACTTCCAGTGCTGACAGGAGGGGGGATAACAGGCGAAAACCTCCGCGAAGGTAATCTCGTTCTCTCTCTACCCCTCACTCTTTCTCTCTCGTTCTGCTCCCAATCTCGCTCTCTATCTCTATAGTCCTCATGCTCACTATCCCTCCCTAAATGTTGCAATGGCTGAGTGAGACCATGTTTTGAGTTTGAATTCATTACTTCAGTCGGATATTGTCCATGTTCAGAAGACAACCCCAGCCTTCCTTCCTTCTCCCTCTCTCTTTCCCTCTCGTGTTCAACATACTCTCCCTCCCTCGCCAACATCCTTGGACTGGGCAAAGTCGAAGCAGATCCGCCACTAGTAGGACCAGAAGACTGTCCGTGATGATGTAGAACGTGATGATGATGATGGTGGTGGTGATGAGGTAAAGAATTGTTAGGCGGTGCAGCACGAGGGTGATGATGTCCTCCTCCAATAGCCATATGATGACTTGATGGCATACTGTTATGCGAATGAGAATGTGATGATGGCGGCCCCAATGATGATATATGTCCAGGAGGGCCTTGGCCTTGTTGTCGATGAACCATTACTTGTTGTAGATGTATGTCTCTCCCTCTCTCATCCATCGGTATCCCGTCTCTCTCCCTTCCCTTCTCCTCCCTTTCCTTCTCTCGCTCTCTATCAACCTTATCCATCATCATATCTCTTCCCTTTTGCTCTCTCTCTTTTAAAACTACCATCCTCTCCTCTTCCTCGAATCCGACATTATACTCCCTTTCCCTCCTCCTCTCTTCTCCCACCCACTCTCCCTTCTGTGTTGACATTGACGCTGAAGGCGGTGGCGGCGGCCTTCCCTGTCCAGAATACCCTCCAGGGACCATAATACCAGCATTCGGAGGCGTTATAGTCCACCCACTTTGTCCTCCATGATGATGATGCCCACCATGTCCCGTCAACCCCTGTTTCCCGTTCATCGTTACTCCATTCGTAGGCGACATCGATCTTCTGCTATGATGTCCCACATTCGGACCAGAGAGTGGAGGTATCACTCCATCAGGAGCATACTCTCCATTCAGCTGTTGCTGGGACCCATAGTAATGATGCGATGAGGGATGTATCAGTTCGTCAGAATACATCCCCGATCCAGGTGGTAGTCCTCCATGAGTGGGCGGTGGCATTGGTCCTGGAGGCCCATGACCATGTTGTACATGACTGTGTCCGGGCATATGTCCATGTCCATGTGTTGGAGGCGGAGGCATTCTCCCATTTCCTCCCGATGGTGGTGGCGGATATCCATATCCTGAATGCGGAGGTTGTATGTAAGGTGGTGCAAAAGGTGGCGGTGGCGGTGGTAAATGTTGCTGCGTTGGCATTCGACTTCCGAGAGGCGGTGGAGGATGAGAAGGAAATGCTCCAGCCATAGCATTACCCATATGTTCATGATGTCCATCATACCCGCCGCTACCAAAGTTCCCCGGAAGTCCTATCTGCATTGGAAACCCTAATACCGGATCACCACCGCCACGAAAACCATAACGTTGATTTGATAAGAATATTTCTAGATCAGCGTTAATTTCGGAAGATGAGAGACCTGAGAGCTCAGGATAAATGGTTTGGTTAGGAGTTGATTGGGTACTTTGAGATTTATGCCTGTCTACGAATGAGAATGTTTTAACAATTTTGCGTAGTGAAAGTGCTGGAGGCACTTCAGAGGGTGGCGCAGGTATACGTCGGACTGTGATAGAAAATCAGACATCTGATAGACAATATTGTTTCCGAGGTTTGAAATACACACCAGGCTGAGGTCGTTCAATAGCTCGGCGTTCTCGTTCTAATCGTCTTCGCTTTCGACTGGTCTCTGCAATCATATCTACCTGAAGCTCGTCACGAGCAAACTGGACAAAAATGAGACCTTGAAAATCAAAACATAGTGTGCAGCACACCTTCCACCAGCTCCATATCGAATCTTCATTCACTCGTCTCATTTTTGCTACATTTACAAGTTCGTACTCACGCTTGCAGGAAGCAAGCTCAAGACGCTTGTCACGACGTTTGAGCAGTTCCTTCTGTATATGTATCAGCTCAGGATGCGTCCCTTTAAGGCAGTCAGTTATGGTATGTTAATATAGTGCAGACACCAACCGTCATTGACAAGTTTCTCCTCCCAGGCCAAACCCTCCATCTTTTCGACATAAACACGTTCCCTCAGGAGTGCAAATTTGAGCTCAATCGTTGCAAGTACATCCAGAGCTTCAGCTCTGTGTGCAGGTTGTAGGTCGCTTTCGAGCTCAACTTCCAAATCATCATCTGGTGGGACCTCCTCGGTTTCCACCTCCGCTTCAATTTCGTTCTCAGCCTCTTGTTCTGGCTCAATCTCAACCTCTTCACCGTCTGCTTCTGCAGATGGTTCCATATCTGCATCACCCTCAATTTCTGGAATGTCAACATCCATGTTCAGAGGCGAAGAAATGTGTTTGGAGGGTTTCTTCGAGTCGAGCAATTTGTCGTCGCCCCCATCCTCATCATCAGACTTTTTTGCCGTGACTACCACTGGGGATTGTGATCGTGAGGTTAAGGAAGGTGAGGGTGGGTCAGAAACTCTGGAATTAGCAACTATTGACGAAGCAGCAATAGTAGCAATGATACCAATAGAGGCAAGAGGAGGCCCAGTGTGATCACTGACACGAGATATTGGCTTGAGTGGAGAGATAGCGGATTTAAAGGTAGCACTAGTGATGACGGGTACGTTGTCATCAGCCGCGGAAGTCATCCGTGGAGGGCCAACAGCATCGGCATGGGGATCGGCGTCAACGATTTCCTTTTCGTTATCTCTGTCGCTCTCCTCTTCGTCCTCCGTTCTGGGGTCACGGACATCGACAGAGATAGGCGGATTCACATACATTCGAGAAAAGTACCTGGTCCCTGCTGTGTTGCGATGGCGGGACATTTTGGCTCGAGGAGGAAAGGTACCAGGTCTCCTGGTGTGTCTGGCAGGAGGCATTGGATCTGAATCAGATTCAGACTGTTTTGTAATATCAGTTCCAGCAACACTACTCCAAGAATGCTCCTTACACGTTTATTATCCTCTTCAGTCTCGCTTTCTGCTTCTTCCCTTTCAGTCCCATTCACAGCGCTCGGGTCAGTTTGCGATATGCTGACATCTATGGCGTCGTCTGTGCGGCATGCAACCTTTCTCCCCTCGCCCTCCTCGTCGTCTTCTTCTTCTTCCAGAGCCTTTGGTTGTGCTGACAACTCTTCCTCCTCCTCCTCTTCCCGGACATTACTGGTCCTGACCTCCGCCCATCCCCACATTGGAGCTGGGACAAGACTGCTCCTCTTCTTCCTACCGCCTACCCTCTTGCCTCTTGGTTTATTTGCCCCACGCTTTGACGCGCTCATCGATGTAGCCCCGGAGGTACCACCGGACTCCTCGTCACCGGCAGTCATACTGTCTCCGTCAGGTCCATTCAAAGCATGGTCCCGCTTCTCTGCGCTTTCCTGCTCTTCTTCTGTTAGCTCTGAAAGCTCGGAATCACTATTGAGGCCATGGGGTGGCACTGCCTGTTTGTTGTTCGCATGTGCAGCCGATCCTTTAGTTCGAGGGGGAGGTGGTGAGGGCGTCGACGACGGTGTGCTGAGGGGTTCTGAGGACATTCTGGACACCGACATCATTGAGGATGACGGCGGCGGATGCGTTAGCTCTGGCAGCAGACAAATCGTGTGACGTGATGTTATGGTCGAAAATGCTGTCCGTGCGCGAGAAAGGATAATTCAGTCCATTTCCCTTTAAAGTAATCACACTTATTTTTATCCTATATGAAGCTCACAATGTCCCACTCAATGCAACGCTTCAGCTATACGGCAAACCATAGGCTAGACGGCACGCAACAAAAATTACTCAGTAACTGAATGACATAAGGCATATAGCACCATGGGAAAAAAGTGCTACCCCAAATCTATCAATCAGTCGATTTTGTGCAAGAGGAAAACAGCACTATCCTCGAAGGGCTAGATTCGGGACCAGGGATCAACGACTCTGTCGAGAAATTATATCGGCTAGCGATGATCGCACTTCTCTGGTGTATGTGGTGTATGTGCAGATTGCTCAGAAAGATTGGATCGGATCAGTGACTTTCGCATCAGCTTTCCGAAATTTGCTGATTCTTATACTGACCCGAACAATTAGACAGTAATATATCACTAATATGGCTGTTCTCTCTTCCGCAGTTACATGTCTCTTTATGTTCATTGAACAAATTTGTCCCTGAAAGCTCATACTGACTCATCATTTGCCTGAACCTGTCTGAGTTTTTCTGAAAAAAAAAAAACTTCATTAGTTTGTTACACGGTGCTCGATCGCGATCCATAACTTGTCTCAGTTTCCAGCTTCGGCGTTTCCACTAGGCGCGAATTCAATGATCCACTCATATCTCTCCAAAAAATAACTCCAGTCTGGCCTCGTCGTGATGGTTAATCGTTGGCATCTGGTGAGTTCATCGCGCCGATAGGCACCATCCACAAGAACAGTGGTTGGAATCGGCAAGTCCACACACAGACATACGCGATGCTTGTATGTACCTTGCTATCGAGTACGATTTATGCACGATCGAGAAACCTTGTCACCATCTCTGAAGAGGGGTCAAAGAGGGCGTTCCCTTCAGCTATTATCTCCCTGCGTCTATCATTTATGTCGGGGAAAGCAGACTTCAGCATTCCGTGCAGGAACAGCAATCTGCCAATGATATAGCACCAAGAAAGCATTCATCTCTGTGCTTGTATCTCTGTCCCCTGAGCTCTTGATTGACACCACTCAAATTCCGAAAGAGAGTTAATCAATCGAAAGTTAGATATTCGACATTTGTGTTTGGTCATGGAAGCGTCGTCCATTTGCTGAATTGCAGTACACCAGTCACCTCAACAAAGCCTCATTCGAGAGTATTCAGAACTAAGCAAATATCCCTCTAATAAACCAGGGAAGCTGATGAATACAGAAATGAACATTTTTACCACTAGCCGCTCTTTTTCTATGCACGATCTCAACCGATCTTCATTGATTTCTCCTTTCATGTCTCTTTGACAGTCAGTAGTCACCACGTACCATTGATAATAGACCCCTGGAAAGTGAGGGGGATATGATGACGAGGCCCCTATGGCGCCAACTACTCAGGTGCAATGATCCGATGATTACTGCTATAACTTCCGAACACACTCCTGTCCCAACCATCTACCAACAAACTTTGCCCACACCTTCCTCTGGCTTCGTGCCTCTGCATCTTAGCACCACGTGACATACCAAGCGCCGTGGGTAAATTTAATTTTAGTGTGATAGTATCAACGTCTCTCATCTAAGAAAAGGCCTTGTTTGAACTTGTAGTTGTCGACTCCCTTCTGTTCTCATCATCGATCTTGATAAGTATACTATTATGCAAATCATTAATCTGTTCAATGGCACTCCTCGGACGTCGTTCAGTTTACAGCCGTTTGTCTTGCTCTCGATAAAATCCTGTCAAGCCATATTCTTCTCTGTTCACCTATATATCGAAGTTGATGATTTACCTGTCCATGAGCTTTGAATGATTTACTACTTGTCCTGTCACTGATATTATCAAACTGGAGTCCAGTTATCGAGTTACAGCAACAATGTATTAGTGGTGCTTATCATTTGACAAATTCATCCATCTCCAAGATAGTAGGGACCTCCTTTTCACCCATGATGTGTCCAATCTCAGGGGTTACTTGAGATTAGGGTAAATTCTGATTAAACTGAAAAAATACCTACAATGATTTAGCACCGTGACATTGGTCGCCATGCTCATCAAGAGGGTCAAGACAACTATGGGTGCACCAAAGTACCCTAGCATTGATCAAATTGAGACAACCAAGCACATAATTTCTACAACAATCCTCTAACATTGTGATGTGTTTGTTGTAGGAGTTGTGTGCCTGATCGCCTGGATGCTAGGGTACTGCGGTACATCTGCATTTGTCTTGGCCCTGGGTATCAAGTCTTGATGAGTAGGAAGGCATGGTGACATCTTGGACCAGTGTGTCTAGTCAGATCTTGATCCAAAAATTGAAAGGACTTGAGTAGAGATTGTTCTACATACTACCATAACTAATTCTGGATAGTTCATTGATGTAATCATTGGTGCAATGTGAGAATGTTTCCATTCTATTATCAATAAACTTCCTTGGCATATTTCAACAGGGGTGCCTCATCAAACCTTTTACAATTCTTGGGGAACCTTCCGAATCTCTGGTCATGGTGTAGATTTCTGCACTATTTATCAGCTCCAATGTACTAGAGATGAGGATGCAATGGTTTAGGGGTATCTTTATGAATAGGTCTTTCTGAATGTATTTTTCAATTATTTTAAAGCATATAAGTGATTGTTACTCAAGCCAATATGGAGATTCAGGATCTGGGGTATTATTACTAGTTTAAGAAAGCAGCCTCGCATTGTATGACAATCAAATGGGGCTAACATCCGCTCTTATTGCTTTTTTAAAAAAAATTCCAGCCACAACTAAGCCAAGTTCTACAATACAAGAAGAGAGGAGGGGGTAGGCGAGGTGGGAGGCGACAGGATGCGAGGTTCAGTCATGGCTGAATCTGCCTAAGCTGGAGTCTTTGCTCTGGGCTCTCGGAGGACGCGTGGAGTAGTCATTGTGGGTTCATGGGGGTTCCCTGGGTGTCGGGAAGGCAAATGCAGACAGGTTGGACATGAGGAACTTGATGAAGTCTCCTATGCACGGAGAGGGGAGGGTAATTCGATCTTTTGTGAGTCTCGAGCATTCGGTGAGGATATGGAGTCTTGCTTCGACGTCTGATCGGCCGTATGGACACGCAGTTGATTCCTGAGGGAAAAACCTAGACCTATATTGGGGGCATGATTCGGAATCGCTCTAGAGGCTCTCGCGCAAAGGGTGATGGAGTGGGACATCCAAGCGCCACCTTTTGTGTATGTTGGGGTAGCTTCTCTGCGTTCCTCTATTTTGATGGTAAGAAAGTTTCTTCCTCGGGTTTTCCGCTCTTATCGCTGTCACTATGTTCTTTTCCGACAACTTACAACGCCCCTATTCGGACCGAATTTGTGATCGTGTAACTCGGGTCGCAAACAGCCCAGAATTCTGATCAGCAACAGTTGTATTCACCACTAACCCGAATCTGGTGTAGATAAAATTTCCAGCTTCGTATCTGAATAATTTGGCCCTTCAGTCTTTGCAATTCTTGTAGAAAGCCAAGCTATCGGTAGCTGGAGACTGGTATTCCGTCTAACATAAGCGTCGAATTTGCTAGACCTATATTTTTGAACAATTTTGAATAACTGATAGACTGTATCTGCTTCCTTATGAAAAGGGTGGTTGACATCACACAACAGATAATGTATGATACTTTATTACTTTAATACGTCAGTGTATTGCTCAATATAGAATTTCGATTTGACAATATTATTCAAATGGTATGTTTAATTAACATGACTGTAAGACGCTGGTAAATTATATCTTAAAGATAATGTGTTCTAAGCACTAGATCAATAATCAAGTGATTGAACATTGACCGATCCAGGATTTAATTTTGAAATCAGTTGTGCCCAAGCCAACTTGGTTGTTCAGATTCTCAGACAATATTACTGGCTAATTTAGAGAACAAGACAATCCCGGTGGTAGAAAACATAGCACGCATGCAAAAAACATATAATGACTAGTATAACAAGAAAACTACAGAGTAAACGCAAATAATCACGGTTGTCATCAGTCTAAAAATCCCCAAGGTCGACATCAATTGCGTCAATAACTGATGCCTCAAAGGTCTTGGTAACACCATCTATCTTGCTAGATGGTGGAAGAGGTGATGTTGATTGAAAAGGCTGAAGAGTCTGACTCGGTGTGCCGGGTCTATCCGGCTAGATCAGTAAAAGTGTGGAGATAAACAATAAAACGAACCTCGTTATACTTGGTGTTGTCGAGTTGAATAGCCGTGGAATAGTCTTCAGCCTTGCGCTAGGATCGAGCGCAGGCGCAGGTGCCAGAGTCCCAGCAGCCGCCAACTTCCTCTCTCTCCGTTTCCTCTCTGCTTCAACCAACTCCGCCCTTCTAACAGCTTCCATATTTGCCTTCCGATTTCTCTCGTTCACCTTGGCCAATAGGTCTAGTGCCTCTTCAGGTCGAGATCTTACAGGATCGCCAAGAGCAGCGAGCTGGGCATCAATCTGTGTTACTTCATCCAGATCGTTTCGACGCAGTGCGAGAGTACGAGCAGCAGTCAGTCCTGCACGTTCCACCGTGATCATCCCTGGAGACTTTCCAGACTGAAGTTGAGATTTGCGCGCGAGCATAGTGTTGATGTCACTCTTCATTGCAAGTTTTCATGGGTGAAATCGAACAAGGATGAAGAACTCACTTCTGTCATGGGCTGTGTTGATAATTTGTGCAGCTGCGCCGCTTTCTGTTCAATATAACGCTTTGTTGGCAGACTAAGCCCATCCGAGGCTAGTGTGGCTTTCCAAAAATGGAACTCTTGCTGACTGACGTTCAATAACAGCTTGCATCATCGAGAGAAAAACGCACTAAGGTGAAAGGGCTGTTTGACACTTTATCCATCAGATAGACGCGCGTCGACTTGGACAGTTTAAGCTCCAACGCTTGATTCACTTCCTTGTCGTCAACTTTATATGCTTTGACGAGCTCAGAAGCAAGGTCTTGAAGAGTGAAAGGTGAGACAAGACCGGAGAAATGAGATGGGCTCCGTACTCTGGATTTCACAAATTCGATATACATTTTCCTTCTTTTTTTCGTCGTTTCCAACCAAGTATCGTACCCATGCGCCTACATATCCATGAATTTGGTGTATAATGTGACGACTGAGATAATGAACCTTTCACATAGTCCTCGAACCAAGGCGTCAACGCGAACTTCAGCAGTTGATTTCTGGATAGCCGACATTTCTCAAGGTCTTCCTTCGTAATTGGCTGGCTTCCTGTCGATGCCGGTTTGTTTGATATGCGTTCAGCCTTCTCTTCTTGCTCGAATTTGGTAATTTGACCATCTTCGGATTCTCCATCTGAAATCTCCATATCTATAGGAGATGACGAGTGATCGTGCCTGGGAGAAGAGTTCTGTAAGGTCCTTTTAGCTGTTATTCATGAAAGCTATGACGGTAGATCATACCTTCTTCCTTTCATCCTTTGCTTTCCGCCTCGCCTTAAGCTCCGCGAGCTTGTTAGTCTTCTCCTTCGTGGCGCCTCTTGCTGTATGTTGACCTAGACAATCACTGTGAGAGAGAGTCCAGCCTGAGTCAATACTCCTCACGCTTGGCAGCCTTTGCCACGCTATCTTCCGCACCACCTCCTCGATGCTGTTGAACCATCTGAGATAATAAACGCTTATCCAAGAGTTGTTGTTTTTCCTCTAATCGTTGTGCAAGTATGGCCTCTCGCTCAACTTCTGGCATCTGGAGAAGCCTACACAAAACTCAGATATGGGGTGTTGAATCATAGAAGTGGACATGTACTGTTGTCTATCACTCTCATCCTTGTATTTTCCTTCGAGAGGATACGGATTCGCTTCTTCATCTTCCGTCTCAGTTACATGTTCCGAGTCCCTTGTCGCCAGGTGGCCCTCAGAAATATTTCTGGGAATGCGTAGGTTTACTTACTCTTCCTTACGCCGCTTGTTGGACTTGGTCGAGTGAGATTTCTTGCGTTTCTTCTCCCCAGCTCCTGCTAGTTCGAGTATTTCGTCGTCAAGGTCTGACATACTGTACTTGTGGCGGTCAAGAGACAAGGGTTCAAGTCATGATAGACAAGTTGTGCTAGTAACGGAGCACTACTGGTCCGGAGTTCCCACGGTTAATAACTCGGTTCGGCGCCGATGCCTGCGCTTTCGTTTGTTTATCTATAAACCTCTTCTCTGTACAAACAAGTACTGTTGATCAGATAATCGAATTTTCAACGGATTGTCCACCATGTTCGGCTGCTGCATTGCTGGTCGTCTTCTACAGACAAATCTCCAACAAATTGATGAAACACATGCACTATTCGAGCTTCCCCAAGCCAGCACTATAAACCATGTTTGTGTCTTTTTACTCGGCACAAGTGCGTTGTCTATCACTGTCGTGACTTTTCCTCATATCGTGTTGCTCCCTTGTCAATAGTCCCCTTTCCTGATGGATATGCTGCGACTGTTCATTTTTTCTGGCCAGGAAAAGGTTTTCAGCTTTTGGGCATGCAAGTGACCTAGGTTTCCCATCTCTCACCTCCCCCCTGATGCCCGAGCCGCTGCTAGGCTTTCAAATGACAAACCCTCTGCCATCTTTCGCCTTCGGGGCACTTTTACTTCCACACCAACTTCATCTCATACACGAAACGCGTTCACAACCAGCACTACGCCATATCCCACAGAAGATGTGACGGCAATTCTCGGTCTCTCCATCGAGACTATTGATCAAGTACAAGCACAAATGTTAACCCTGAACTCTACTTTAGACAAGTCAACTCCTGATCTCACAAAGGATCCAGTACTTCTTGCAAGTCGCATCGTCAGCCACCTCTTCAATTATATCTCAAGTTTTGTTGATGCATCGGGGACTATGACACCTAATGTCATGGTTCCTGTAAGTATCATAAACAAATGGTATGACATTTTCCTGAATAAAATCAAAGCTGGAGGCGTCGGATTTCTAGAGCGTAATGAGTAAAAAGTTGTACATACCAATACTTCAGTTTTCAGACGACATGTTCGTATCAGACTCATTTATCATCCGGAAGGGCATGTAATGACTCTAGCGTCGTTGATATCACCGTCAAATTGAGCGTGACTGCAGCACTATAGACTACTGTACGTTGTTATCAGACCGTATCAGAACATTCAGTCTCATCATGCTCTAAATTGGATCACCGGAACTGATTATCCAACACAATGTCTAAGCAAAATCTATCACCCGCAAGTCCACTGTTATATCCATAATTGATCCAGGAAAATCAGAAGTTTTCTACCGAATGTGACATGTCGATCAAACCGAGTCTCGTGAGCATAATGGACTAGCAACACACCTTTACCGAAGAAGAACCTAGTATTATTGGGGTCAGACCATTTGTTGGACATCTGATGCAAGGTCTTCGACAAGACCGCGGGACCACAGAAGAACTATCACGTTGACATGAGCTTCGAGATCGGCTATCAATCAGTTGAAATAACTAACCACACCAACATCTGTCTCAGGGTGTTTGTCCACGATGGAGCTGAAAACTCGGTCCCAGTTTGGACGACCAAAGTGAGTAGGGGCCCTCAGAGATGTGATAGCATCTTTCTCGGCACCGACATCCTGAACGATAATATTGTTCATTTCATCTTCCTTCAGTTTCGCGGTCAGATAAATGTTGATCTCAATACGGTTTTGGATATCTTGTTCCTCGATAGCGTGAAGAAGAGAATGGAACCACTCGGCTGCACCAAAGTCGCGGATGACCCAAGTGAAATACACCTGCATCAATTGTTCAGTGAAACTTTAGGCTTGGGCTATGTGTGACAAGACCTTGGAAAGACGGGTGGGCTTGGATTTGTTGAAATTATTCATCCGATACCAGATGGTTTTGAGAATCCTTTATGAGATAAATATGCCAATGAGTGTTGTCCCGCTCTGTCTGAATTGCATCTGCTTACGAAGCGAAGGGGGTGACACCAATACCAGCTCCAACCAACAGTACTGTCTCAAATCTGGTAAAGTCTTCGCTGGCACTGCCAAATGGCCCATCCACCATGACACGCGGAAGTGTGATATTGATGGGAGGATTTGTGTTGGTTCCAATAACCTTACCGCCAGCAGCCTCCTTATCTCCCTTTCCACCTTTGCCCTTTGAGAAATCACATCCACAGGCCTTAGCGAGAGTAGTTGTGAAATCACCCTTGACTGAAATGTGGACAGATAGGTAGTCTTCTTCCGGAGCGCTGAAAGTCATTGTAATCAGCATTACCGCAGGAAACAGCAAGGTGAAGACTGTACCTGGTGAGAGTGAAAGGGTGCCACTGAAAATAGGAAACCTCGGGACAAGAGATGAAGATATATTGACCAGCTCTGGCTTTCGTTTTTTCCTTTTTAATCTGAAGCTCCATGACATTTGAAGGATGCTGGACGACTTTGGAGATATAAGTATAGTGGCGAGATCGAATTTCACGCAGGATACGCTCATAAATCCAGATGACACCGCCAACAAGCCAGTACCGCTGTCGGGTGACCCTGTCAATACCTCGTCTTTTGAAGGGTTCATCTGAACTCACCCAAAATACTCCAATAGTGTTGAATGAACAGTATGGAGGACGGTCAGGCTGGATCATGCAGAACATGCCGTGGAGCTGCCAATTGATGAAGAAGACGATGAACAGATGATGGGAGTACCAAAATCGCTCGAAATGGGCACGACGGCGTTTCTCAATGGCGAAAAAAACCATTGTTCCCAATGCTGCAGTCATGATCCAACCAGTGACTCCGGGTCCCGTGGTGAAGTTGGCAGCAAGGAAAGCCAAAAATCTTTGTCCAGTGGTCTTGGCGTCAGGGTCAGCAGTCGCCAGTTTTGCAAAATTTACCATGTGCGCAGCGATGTGTACAACAGAACCAATAACGATAGACCATGCCGTCGCTATATGGAAAGTGATGTTCTTGTCAAACGGAATGATGTCGTTGAGAGGAGTCCGGCGAAGGAGCGAAATGAAGTTGCGGCAAACAGGGAGAAGGATATAAATGACATCTACGTGCAAGACCAGAGCTGCAGCACGGGCGATCGCTGCAGAAGAGTGGGTCAACAATAATTCAGATCCAAGTGGATGGGGGCGTACAGAATGTTATACCAAAGGTTGCTCGAGCAGTCACCAAGTTGTCCTTTAACTGGTAGTGGAACATGCCAAAAACTGCAACCAGTAGATGCAAGAAGACCCAGATGCCAAAGAACAGCTGTCGTCCTCCCTCATTAATCATCCATATGCCAAATTTCTGCTTGAACGTCCTTGGGTGGTTCAAAGCCTGCCCACTATTCGACACTGTGGTATTGGACCGCTGAAGACCCTGCAACCTGGTCCTTTCCGACTTATTGCGTTGCAGGTGGTTGGGCTGTGAGCCTGCATACAATGTCGTAGCCATGTCAGGGTGTTGTTGAAGCGGATCGATGGCATACCTGCCATCTGAGAAATCTAAGCCCGAAGAACGCTTGGAAATCATGAAGATGCCAGAAGAACGCCCTGCGTGATCAAAAGTAAAGATGAAATGAAAGAAAGGTATCACCAGTCAGCGCTTGGCCAAGATGGTAGAAGACCAGAGAAAGGGAAAGGAACTAGGCAAGACGTTGCTGCGCTGTTGATATTCGAGTGGCAAGTCATGGTGATGGGAACATGGCAGATAGGCGTTGCCATGGTGTCTGTTGACGTTGTATCGCATAGGTAAACTCATCAATGTCACAAACTTTGGGAGTGTTAGAATATGAGATCTTGTGGCCGGGTTAGGACCTGCCTATTTGAAAGGCATCATATAGGCCATGGTCTCAGTCACCCGCCGATCCCTGATTTTTTGAATCAATTCATGCCAAGACTCACACAGCTCACATTGTTAGCAAAAAAACCAGGGCATGTTGAATAACTTAACTAGGTGTTGATGAAGAGTAGGAAAATAACGGCCTAGGAGCTCTTCTTCACAACTAGCTCTAGTATACATCGATCCGATTTATTCAGGAGACATTACATTTATACCTCCACGGATACAGGGCAACATTCCCAGCGAGACGTTTGATAGGTGACGCAAGATCACAGTATCTTGTCCGGATTGGCTACCTTCAAACCTGGGGGCTTTGACGTCGCATCTCAATCAATGACTGAGCATCAATGAGGCGCATCATGACATACATCGATATAGCGCTTTGAAGCGGGCCTATACTTCTCCTGATCGGCCAACTGCTTTCTCGCCTACGATACAATTAGTAATTCAACCGA
>Ga0153955_100079_pt1 | contig 68501 bp, 78 predicted proteins | sample TSFL039MetaG_FD_104744 | JGI IMG/M metagenome (GOLD analysis project Ga0153955, IMG submission 104744) | Attine ant fungus gardens microbial communities from Florida, USA - TSFL039 MetaG | ecosystem: Host-associated > Fungi > Mycelium > Unclassified | place: USA: Florida, Wekiwa Springs...
ACTAGTACTAAGACGCGGAGGGCTACAAAGAGCCCAATGTCTGGGGCATATCTACGGGAGGGAGGAGTATGGTGTGGGCGAAGTTGAATGGTGGAAGGAGGGGGTTGTAGTGTGTTCGAAAGTGGTGTTAGGGCTGTAATGAGAAGAGAGTAAAGAAATAAAGTATGTGCTTATTGGGCTGAATTGTGTGTTGCTGCTGGGTGGCCGTCCTCGAGTTCCTCATTGAAGTGATCCTCTGGCAGTCTATTGTCGATAGTGGGTTTGTGCCGGGTGGGTGGGCCTGTTACTGACCTGGTGAATGCATTGGATTTGAGCAAAAACTCCGTGAGGGCTTTGATCCCTTTATGGGTGCCAAGGATGTCGGGGGGGTATATTGTAGGTGAGATCTCCTCTAGGATGTATCGGTAGTCTCTGTAGAGGTGGCAATTGCGTAAGATATGGGTGCGAGTTTGGTATGGTTCACCACAAGGGCATGTTGGGTTTGATGTTGCGTCAACCTTCATATAGAAGTCGCCTAAATATCCATGGCCTGTGCGGCACTGTGTTAGACGTCCGAATAGTTCCCGTTTGTCCCTAAGCTCTTCGAAGTGGGATGATGGTCTCAGTGAGGGAGGAAGCCGGTTTGCTTGAGCATAGCGTCCCTGTTGGGGATGGTTTTTCCAAACTTGAATCCATCCTTGTGTAGCGTGTTCTCGGATTTGGCGGAGCATGTAGGTTATAGTAGTGTCTGTTGTTCCAGGATGTTCGGTTGCTGCCTTGGCCAGTTTGTCGGCTCTTTCGTTACCACGTATATTTGAGTGGCCTGGGCACCAAGCAAGTGTGATGCGATGGGTGGTTGAGCCAATGTGATCGATCTATTTTAAGACTGGTCATCCTGTTCCCAAACTCCAGACATGCCAATCTGTACAACATGCAAGACTTATACACCTTTCCTCTATACCGCATATGAGTCCGCGCATAATCTCCGCCTCGAGCAGTGTGTATGTTTTCCACTTGTTGACTTTGAGCCATCGTTTCTGATGATAGCAAACACAGCAGAAATGTGCGGCATTCGTGGATCCTTATGTAGAACACGACACTTTAACCCTTTTACTGGATCTTATACTTCTTAAACAAGGAGTATATAGGCATCTACTGTATAACAGGGGTAGCACACCACGTCGCATAACATCGGAACTTCACGACATAAATGCGGCGCGCCTCTCTCCTGCACGCTGGATTTGGACTCTTAAACTCGGAGCAGGCCTCGTTGTTCTCGATGCGTGTATGGTATCCCTACATATTTTCGAAATTTCTGGCTCACCTTCTTGAAGTTATTAGATGGACACATCTTCGTACGAAGTCTTATTTTCCTTACTTGGTCTCTCACAAGTCGACCCTTCAAATAGGACCAAAAACCACCCCCAACGATATGTATGCTGAAGAGTCGTTGCTTATATTCATACGGGTAATTTTCGGATGTCTGGCTGGTAAGTCCTACTTCCATTCTCGTCAAAGTTTTCCATACGGTCTGCATTTGCAGAGACCCTCGCCTTCCACTCTGGGATCATTTTATCTTGTTTCACAGTCCTTTTCTTGTACCAATATATGTTTTCCATGACTTTCTCCAAGACATCGCCACCGTCCTCGAGTGAATCCTGGCGAGATTTTAATTTCGCTCTGGTTCCTTTGGCGCTATTCTACTCCTCCCTGACAAAGCTCTTTCTCCTCTTTCTACTCACAATATGGACTCCCGCTTCTCCTTCGTCCACCTCACAATCTCATTTCCAAATCCAGTTCAGCTGGTTTGATGCTTTATCCAATCCGCTCGAAGCATTCTCTTCAATCATCTCCCTCCTTTCAAGAGTCTTTGATGATGACAAGTTGGATCGTGAATGGGTGATTCGTAACGTGCTAGGGGGTATGTCCGCTGGTTTTGGCCTTCGAGGTTTGCACTCTTCTCCTGAACATGATTAATGATCTGAAATGCATATATTGGTCGACAGTCATTCTCGACATTCATCCCTTCTTCTCGACCCTCATCATCTTGTCGGGATGGGTTTCCAAGACAGCTATGGCTCTATTTGTCGGAGAGTGGGTCGGTGGAGGCACTCAGCTGAGTCAAGCATGGCTTGCTCATAGTATTCCTTGAGACTGCCGACTCTTTGACGAGAAATAATCGTCCTAGTCTCTGTCACTCAAAACATGAAATAGCTCTACTATCATTACTGACGACAAGAATGGTTGATCTCAACCAGAAGAACAAAGTGGTTTCTGCCATGTGATAGCAGAACTGAACGCCTCACAAATTTGTACCTCGTTACCGACAAACTGAACTCCATATGCGAGACCACGAGGATTTGACCAGGAACATGATGTTTGTTGAATTCTGGCTGATGACTTTAGCAGCGCTTAGTGTGTACTACTTATTCTGACTGTTCCCTTTCAGAGCTCTGAGAACTCATTTAGATGATGATTGTCTTTTGTTACAGAGTTTCAATCAACACACCTGAAAGGCAATTGGAGGTGTCATTGTCCTGCTTCACGGAAAGATCATGTTCAAATGCATCCTTTGACTGGTTGGGTGTTCGAGAAGAACTCAGACTGCCGCATTTCTCTCCTTCTGGGTAGGAGATTGAAAAACTTATGAGTATTAAGGGTAGCCCTAGGTCAATGACTACCCTTACCCTTATCCCACCCTTGACTCAAGAGTAAGGATACACTGTAGAATTCGCTCTTACCTCTAGTGGGCTTCAAGTATCATTTAAGAGAATACATTTTCAGTGAATATTATTTTCCTATGTGTTATTTTTCAAAATAATTTGAACTGAACCATAAACTGTTTGTGTTCGGGAGCACTAAAATATGAATTTATCCTTGGTACTTATCCAGTCTCTCAAGAAAATTTTGAAAATGAGCCAGACCATTTTGAGGATATAATTCATCAAAAATCATAATATCCCAGTTTGGAGCTGTCCACAAAGATAGTTGATGAGATTAGTCATTGTTGAGGAAAAAACTTTGCTACCAAAAACAAATGCAGGAGCGACAGCTATCATGGCTTACAGTAGAGAAACCCAGGAATGCGATAGGAGAGTAAAGAAACAGGAGAAGGTTATTAGAGCTACAAAGTCACAAAACCAGTCTGAGTAACACCTTGTTTCAGAAAAAGTTATCCTTCCACAACTCCATGTCAGAACTTTTCCGCTCGGCGATTAGTGCTCGTCTCTCAAAACTCCCCCTTGATATACCAGATTATGACTGCGAAGGAGATGAGGATGAAGAAACAGAGGAAACAGATTCTATCGGGCCCCTTCCAGGCAGCGGTATGGGCCCCCCAGCAATGCAAGTGTTAGTTTTATTTGACTTCTTCCAGGCTCAATAATGTTCTCAACAATCAAATAAAGGCCATCATCAAGCCACTCAAGGCAAAGAATTAAGAAAACGCCCAATCCTGACTTTGCTCCAATCTCGGCGTCAGCTTATTTCCAGGAGGCAGTTCAGGTCGCTGTTGAGACGAGACATCTTGATTTCCGGGTGTATTACACTCCACCCAAATTTTCTGATGGGACCGTGATGGTCTGCCATCACGGAGCAGGGTACTCTGGTCTGACTTTTGCTTGTTTTGCGAGGGAGGTCGTAGACCAGACGAATGGGGAGTGCGGTGTTTTAGCGTTGGACGCGCGACGCCACGGTTAGTACATTGCTTAAGGAACTCTGGCGATCTGACCTTTTTCTCTCAAATTATACATTTTCAGGAAAGACTACTTCTACCGCAGATGATAGTAATCTATCTATTGACGTTCTCGTTGATGATCTTTTCGAGCTCCTCCAGGTCGTGTTCCCAGACCCAGTCTCAACTCCGACATTGTTGGTGAGTCCCCCCCGCGGTCATATCTGTGATTGATGCTAATCATTTTTCGCGAATGAACAGCTCATTGGACATAGCATGGGCGGATCTGTGGTTGTACAAACCTGCCCCAAGCTGTTGGAAAAGAAGTACAAGGTCACCGGCACAGTGGTCTTGGACGTCGTTGAAGGTTCTCCTATTTCTTGTCTCAACGTGATGGAGACACGCGACATCAATACAGTTTGCTTACCTCTTTCTACAGGTTCTGCAATTGAAGCTCTCCCTCATATGCACAGCCTCCTGAACGCGCGTCCAGAAGGCTTTGATAGTGTTGAAGAGGCAATAGAGTGGCAGTAAGTCGCACTTCTCCTCAACACTGTCCTCATGGGGCTTCATATCCTTTGCCCTCGGTCTGTCTTTCAAATTTTGTTCGATCACCCATATTTATTACCAATACCGCTCAACATCCCAATGTCCTTGTCATAATACTTCCTTGCAGCGTTACGACCCATACGATTCGAAACCCCATATCTGCCCGAATTTCTATCCCATCCGTCATTCGGCGCGACGATACTGCCGTGTATCCATATCAGTGGCAAACTCCACTTCGCTCCACAGCCTCGTATTGGCGAAGTATGTTCCTCATCTAATCTGGGTTCATCAACACGTACCTGATGATAAACCCTCCCCTAAGGCTGGTTTATAGGACTTTCGAGCAAATTTCTCGCCGTCCGTGCGGCTCGACTATTAGTGCTTGCGGGAACGGACCGACTTGATCGAGAATTAATGATTGGCCAGATGCAAGGCAAATTCCAAATGGTAGTTGTGCCTGGAACGGGGCATATGATACAGGAGGTACGTATTGCGTCTTCAATTCTCTAAATGCGGTTCTTTCCTTATTACGGACATTCATATCTAACGATGAACGGATGTCGTAGGACAACCCCACGAGATTGGCTGAGATTTTGGTCGACTTCTGGCGCCGTAATGAACGTGTCGTTGCAGGAATTAAGAAGGTCGGGGATCTGTGATGTGTTTCCACTTAGCAATTATTCGTATAGGGTAAATGGGCGCTGGTGAGGAGCCACCTCCTTTGGGTGGTTTTTGTACTCCATGAGTTTTGCCATGATCTTGATTATTAAATCACTACGTGAGGCATTGTGATAAGAATTGCATATTGTATTATGAAGCTCAGGCCGGCACTTCCATTGCTTATATTTTTGCCTTTCATGATGAACGGCGTCCACGGCAATCTGTATCAAGTGTTCCGAACTTGGGAAGATACTTTTGGTGTTCCAGGAACGATCCGTCCAGTTGTCAGGTTCATAAAAAAATATCTAGTCTTCGATACTCCTCTAGCCCCCAAACGGCAAAAGTGGCATGAGAACATGAGCCATGAACCACCATATCTTGACTGTGGGCTTGTTTCTCTATACAGCGTCACCGGTATAAAATAGTTGCAAGATTCGCACGCAGATAGATTCTAAATGGAAAATGCCGATTAGTTAGTCATTTATGGGAACAAGAAAGAAGTGTGACATTCTGCCTATTTACAAGGAACTCATTTCTCGAGCAGAACTTCTCCTGCGAAAAGCATTAGATCCGTGCAGAGGCTTGTGACGACTCAGAAATTCACATATCATCCAGGATCCATCCGAAAATTGCTCGATATCGCACGTTGATCAGGCAATTGAGTCCGGTGTGGACTAGAAATAGCATCGTTTCACAGACAGGATTACAAACCTCAGCAGGCGAAGAACCGTTAATTCGAAATATGACGAAAACGGCGATTGTCAGTGATCATGTATCACAACCTTATGAACTTTGTCATACTAGTCATCATCCACTGGTTTAGGATCATACTACTGCACCAACAAGACCCAGCTCCCAGATCACTAAGGTGACACCTCCAATTGTTTCTCCAATCAGAATGCTCTTCTCGACAATTTGTATCTTGGCTATGGGCCTAGGCCTCCACAAGTATACTTTAGCAAGTGATCGGATGTCAAGCAACAATATTGTTGACCTGGGCTATGCAAAATACTTAGGAAATCATACAAATGTTTGGCCCAATACTGTGTCCTACCTTGGCTTGCCATATGCAGAACCACCGCTTGAACATCGCCGCTTCCGTGCTCCAGTCCCTTTGAATACTGCACGTATCACAAAAGAGTCGAATGGGAAAGTAATCGATGCCAGGTCATACCCCAACTTTTGTATTCAAGGAGCTCTCTCCCGAGGTTTATTCACTTCGAGATATCTTTCTGCTATCGGCTAAGCTTTATCTTTTGCATTCAGTTGATCACGGCGGTGCTGGAAGCGAAGACTGCTTGAAAGTCAATGTTTACACTCCGGCTGGTGTGAAGTCGGATGCCCAACGTAAGCGTATTGTCTGGACAAGACAAGCTAGAGGTTGATGAGATTTAATTAGTTCCTGTCCTTGTTTATATTCACGGAGGTGGATATGTTTTCGGCAATCCAGCCAATTGGCCTTTCGAGCACTGGATTCAACAAAATCCGAACGTGATAGTGGTGTCTGTGTACTATCGACTCTCCAGTTTTGGTTTCCTGTCTACACCAGAATTTTCAAGCGGCGAACTTGGTGATCTCAATGCTGGCTTCTTGGATCAAATAGAGGCTTTACGCTGGGTCCAAAAGTACGTCGCCAAGTTTGGTGGCGATCCCAGCAAAGTGACTATCAACGGGGAGAGTGCTGGCGGTGCATCAGTTGAATTACACTTGACTGCGAATTCTGGCAAGGAAGACTTGTTCCGTGGCGCTATAGCACAAAGTGTTTATAGAACGCCTTTGCCTACGCCTGAACAGCAAAAGGTACATTCTTCCTTGGACCGTTAGCTAGAGATGAATTGATTCTCTCCAGCCCTTGTTTAATGCTTTTGTTCAGAAAGCTGGATGTACCTTCGGTGATTTCAGTGAAAAAATGGCCTGTCTTAGATCTGCTAGTGTTAGTGCGCTTGCTATTGCGCAAGATAATGCCACAGCAACTCTGTATGTATCTGATTATTGTCTTGGCGTACCAATGTACTGATGTCTGTTAGCCCTGGTTACAACGCTTTCCATCCTGTCGTCGACAAAAAACTTCTGACTGACTTCCCTACCAGACTGATTCAGAACGGCGTTTTCAGAAGAGTTCCTCTCGTGATTGGGTTAGTCAATTTATCACCTTGGTGATAAATTGTCGGTACTAATTGATCACCCTAGGGCAACTACGAACGAAACAGTTGCTGGAGGTGCAGATATTCCCTCTGCCATCGGAGCATTCTTTCCGTCTTTGGCAGGTGAAGGTATCCATCGCCTTGAACAAGTAAGCGCGTTCCCATAATACTATCCCATGGATCAAGTTTTGAACTTTTGGGAGGCGTATCCGAGCTTAGCTTTCGACTCGGAAAATCTGAGATTACAAACGGTTACTGGTGATAGTTCTCTTAGATGTGCTGTAAGCTTTGTTTCCTTATCGATCGTCCTTTTGCATCCAAACACTCCCCAAAGCGCACTATCATGGCTTCTTCTTGGAATAGAGCTAACGTTAAAACTTGGACATACCGATACAATCAACCTGATCCCGCTGATGGCAGTACAGCGACTGCACATGCTGCTGAAAACTATATGATGTTTCGAGGGACTCATACAGGGTATTGAAAAATTCCTCTTTTGTCACATTCTGGTGTAAATATCAACAACAGTATCAACGGAACCACGGCTTTCTCGACATTTAATCCTTCCGAAATTGCCTTTTCTGAGGAACTCATAGCCTACTGGTTATCCTTCGTCTGCACCCTGAACCCGAACAATCGAAAACTTCACCGTGCACCTACCTGGCCATCATACAACTTGAATACAAGAAGTAGGCTTGTTTTGAACGAGGCACCAGCTGGTGAAGATGTCAATACTATGAGCGGGAGCCACAGTGAACTCGAGAGTGAGGAGGAGGTAAGGAGGTGTTTGGTCATTGCTGACTTAGTCGGCCAGATGCAAAATTGAGTTTTCTACGTTTATGGTTATATATTACATGCATTATTGCATGTAGGACGTAGATATTTAAACCAGATGTTTGCATTGAGCACGGTAGGCGAGGTCCGGACAGATAGGTGATTGGTCTATACCTAACATATCCAAACCACTGCAACGATTCTATTACTCTCGTCGCATTGACCTCGCCTTCTCAAGGCAATGTGACCTCTTGACGCAGAAACGGGCCGCCTGGTCAAAGTCGCTCGCACGATCCTGACGTCGTGATATTCTCTGATTTCCCTTTCTGAGGCAGACATAGCTGGACCACCTCTGGCCGCCCAAATTCCAACGAACCATCGAGAAATGCGGCTTCTGGTGCATTTGAATTTATATCCACAGAAACAAGTGAAGCTATCATTCTGGACCTTCGTCCGCAGAAGTGCGCTCCTAGAAAAACGTGCTGGCACTTACAAGTCCTCCCCAACAAGATAGGATGCTCTCACTCTTCCTTCTTATCTTCTGGACTTGCCCGGTGGTTTTATCTTTGATCATCACCGGGGGTACTCTCACAGAACACTCAACTATTGTTGACCTTGGTTACGTGAAATATCTGGGAAATCGTACAAGTACCTGGCCCGACACCATCTCTTATCTTGGTATACCGTATGCTGAACCACCTGTTGGAAGGCGTCGCTATCGGGCCCCTCTTCCTTTGGATGCGGGGCGAATAACAAGGGAGGCTAACGGAAAAATTATTGATGCAAGTTCATACCCGGACTTCTGTATTCAAGGCGCTATCAGTGCAGGTCAACAAATTTCAGACATTTATTGAGTTCTACCTTAATTAAACTGCTCTGTCAGATGATCATGGAGGAGCTGGAAGCGAAGACTGTCTTAAAGTCAATGTTTATACGCCTGCTGGTACTAGGCCAGATGCAAAACGTGAGTAATCACGTTATCTAGCATGAATTCAATAACATGGACTTGGGCGTCATCCAGTCCCTGTCCTTGCCTATATACATGGAGGTGGCTACGTTTTCGGTAATCCAGCGAATTGGCCATTTGAACACTGGATTCAGCAAAGCCCCAACGTCATCATAGTCTCAATCTACTACCGCCTGGATAGCTTCGGATTCCTGTCTACCCCAGGGCTCGAGGATGGAAAGCTTGGAGATCTCAATGCTGGCTTCCTAGATCAAATCGAAGCTTTGCGCTGGGTTCAGAAATACATCAACAGGTTCGGTGGTGATCCTTCCAAGGTCACGATCAACGGGCAGAGTGCTGGAGGATCATCTGTGGAGTTACATTTGATTGCAAGCACAGGGAAAGAGAATCTATTCAGTGGAGGTATCGGCCAGAGTGTAACTAGGACTCCAGTCCCTACTGTGAAGCAGCAGCAGGTAGGTAGTGTTTTCTCGGTCTATCAGAGGACTGATGCTAGATGACAACAGCCCCTATTCGATGCATTTACACGGGCTGTCGATTGTGGAACCGGAAATTTGGCTGATAAAATGGCTTGTTTGAGGTCCGCAAGCGTCAGCTCGCTGGCGATTGCCCAAGATAATGTTGGCGCAACACTGTTCGTTCTCTTTTCTTGATTTCGATTCTTGGTTCATTCTGATGTTGACAATTTTACAGGAACGGTTACCATTCCTTCCACCCTGTCGTGGACAATAACGTAATCACCGATTTTCCGACCAGACTCATACAAAAGGGAGTTTTTAGAAAAGTACCCATCATTATTGGGTAAGTAATACCGTTGTCCCTCGCATTCAACACATCCTCAATGGAGATGACCAAGGTCAACGTCAAATGAGACACATGCAACTGGTCCAACTATTCCAGAAGCTCTTCACGCTTATTTTCCTTCTATCACAGACAAGTCGATCGTTAGATTAGAAGAGGTAACCCTCTCACATCGTTGCGTATAAATCATGAGCTGACATCTGTTCTATAGGCCTATCCAATTTCTATCTTTGCTTCTGCAGATCTAAGACAACAGATCCTTACAGGGGACATTTCATTCAGATGTACGGTGAGATCCTGAATTATTTGCAATCAAGTACAGCTCCATCAACATCTTGAAGCGCGCAATCATGGGATCTGCCTGGGATGCTGCAGATATCAAAGCGTATACTTATCGCTATAACCAGCCCGATCCCGCGACGGGTAGCTCAGCAACAGAACATGCCGCTGAAAATTATATGATGTTTCGGGGTACACATACAGGGTATGCGCTGGTCTCTTCCTTAACTCTCAAGAGATATCTGAACAGAACTCGATTATAGCACCAATGGGACAACGATGTTTTCGACATTCAATCCCTCTGAAATCGCATTCTCTGAGGAGCTCATCGCTTATTGGCTATCTTTCGTTCGCACATATAATCCTAACACTTTCAGGCTTGATCGGGCCCCTGTTTGGGGTCAATATACGTCCAAGCATAGGAACAGGATCGTCCTGAACGAGGCACCGGTTGGAGCAGACGTGAATACCGTCAGCGGTAGTCATATGGAGATCGAGGGCAATGGTGCAGCAAAGCGATGTCAGATTGTGGCCGGATTGGTCGATGAGATGGAAGATTAACTCAATACTATGTCTGAACTGAAAATGTATCATAGTTTTAAGATGAACACTCTAGGTCAACTAAGGCTACAACAATACAGCGCATCAGATATGCTCAAGTTTTCCCTCCCCATGTTCCTCCTTAGAGATCCTGACAGGCAATCCGGAAAACTTACTTCTGAGAGCCTCGTACTTCCTCTTCTGAATAGCACTAACACTAGGTGGGACTTTATCCAACGCCTGTAAGAAATCATTCAGTCCCACTATAATCTCGTCCCCTCCGTCCATAGCATCTGGTGTTGAATTATTCATGGCATCAAAAGTGCCCAAAGTCCGGCGAAGGGCAACGACACCGGCTTCTCTGACAAGTGAAGCGAGATCGGCACCAGAATATCCTTCACACCTAGCACTTCTTACTAATTCCAATAGTTCCCTCATCACTACCTCCTTGCTGTTATCAGAATCTATGCTTCTACCAGCCACCTCTTCATCAATGATACCGAGAGGAAGCCTTCTCATCATGGTAGCCACAATCTCTGCACGTTCATCTGGTCCTGGAAGGTCAACGTAGAGGAGTTTATCAAGTCTACCTGGGCGGACCATAGCCGGATCGATGATATCGGGCCGATTGGTCGCTGCAATAACGTAGACACCTTTTCGGGAGTCAAGACCATCGAGCTCAGTCAGGAGGGTGTTCACCACTCGCGCTGAAGACTCAGACTGAGACGCGAAGAATTAATGATATTGTGGGTGAAACATAGAATAGAACATACAATGTTATCATCTCGCCTTGGAACAAGTGCATCGAGTTCGTCAAAAAATATGACGCAGGGGGATGACGCACGAGCTCGAGAAAATACCTGTCTCACTGCTCGTTCACTTTCCCCAACATACTATGTATTCATATCGCTCATAGGTCAAAAAATCGAATTGGTGTGACATCTGTCGATCTTACACACCTTGTTTAACAACTCTGGCCCTTTTACACTGATGAAATTGGCTCTACTCTCGTTGGCGACCGCCTTCGCCAGTAATGTCTTTCCACATCCAGGAGGTCCCCACAGCAATACACCGCATGCAGCGTTGATCCCGACCTTTTTGAATATCTCTGGTCTTCTGATAGGTTGCACTATCGCCATGTGTAGTTCCTCTCTTATACCATGGAGCGCGCCTATATCTGACCAAGACACATCAGGAACTGTAGCGAATCCTTCACGTTTTGAAGAGGGTTGGACCTGTGACAATGCGTGTATAAAGTCTTCAGCTGTTATAAAAAGGGGAGAAAGTTGAATTTCGGTGAGAGGGGAAGGGTGTGCATTGAGAAAATACGCAATCGAGCCAGGATCCACAGGAAAAGAAAAAGTACTAGATATAGATGCCTTTTTGGACTGAGAGACGGAAAGGTTTGGGACTGACGTGGAAATCACTGTGGGGGGCAATAATTCTGGAGGATCGATAACCATTGTTACATCTGAGTCTTGTGAAAGAACAACCGCTTGGTGCTGTTGTGATGTATCATTCTTATCTTCGGAGACAACAAGTGTTCCCTCTGAGAGTTGTTTGAAAATTCGCTTGACAGCAATGATGCCCGCAGCACCAGTAAGCGCAGCTAAGTCGGCACCTACATAACCGGGCGTAGCTTTCGCAAGGGCTATAAAATCGAAATTACCAGCGAGTCGAAGCTTAGCGCATAGTACACGAAGTATCCTGTTACAGGAGATTCGATGTATGATAGAAGTTGATTGGGCGTGGCTTTGTTAGAACTGAGAGGGGAGGATAGAGGGAAGCATACTTAGCACGAGCCTCATCGTCTGGCACTCCCATACTGATTTCATGGTCGAAACGGCCCGCGCGGCGAAGTGCAGCATCAAGTGAGTCCGGACGATTGGTGGCCCCAATGACTATAACGGGCTTGTTCTCATTCTTCTCCCAAGACATGTCTGTAAAGATATAAGTACCGGGTCACGAACTTAAAATATCCCTGCATACCATCCATGCAGGTTAGAAATTGAGCCACAATTCGCCTTTCCATTTCTCTCTGTGCGCTTTCGCGCTTGGGAGTAATAGCATCAATCTCGTCAATGAATAACAGGCACGGTGCTACACGCTAGAAGGATGATAAACACCCAATTGGTAAAGGAAGATGATGCGATTGAATCACCTTCGCTTCTTCAAAGGTATCTCGGAGCGTTTTCTCTGATTCCCCCGACATACCGGAGACAACAGAGGGTGCAGAAATACTGATGAAGGGAACGTCAAGCTCCTGAAATCTTCTCAGTTGACTTCATTTTCGACTACATAGCGACTCACGCCAGCCATGGCATTCGCCAGCAAGGTTTTTCCACAACCTGGAGGACCATGTAGTAAGACTCCACGAGGAGGTGGAACGCCCGTATGGAGGTAAATCTCAGGGTGACATAGGGGCATTGCCACGAGTTCAAGCATCTTCTCGATGCATGCCTCGACACCACCAAGATCTGACAGACGAGCAGTCGGAGGGGCATGGTCTTTTGCTATAGATCCAGAAACAGAGGTGGAGGTGGATGTAGGAGAGACTTTTGTCCGTTTTGTGCTACCTGCTTCAGTTATCCTGCTTGATCGCACTTTGCGCTTCCCCGGCTGGGATTCTGGAGATATAATTTGTGCTTCAGAAGGAGAAATCTGAGCTTGGTGTGGCGAAGATACTGAAGGGGCAGGGACATCCTCTGTTGGTGGTGTTGGCGCTGGAGAGGCATTTGGTGAAGGTAGAGAATTGAGATTAATTTTAGTACGCCTATGAGCAGTCCAGAGGCCTTGCATGGACCGATTCAACACATTCGAATCCTATCTGCAATTTTTGTAAGATTACGCAGCAGTAGAACAAGCATACGCACAGAATAATCCATGGAACTTGATAAGAATAAGAGCCGAAAATTAATTTCGAGTTTCTTTGGCATCTGCATTGATCACAAACAAAGCGGATCAGGCAACTCTTTACAACTGGGGATCCTGAAGATCAACTTCGATCCAGAAGAACTCACCCTCGGTGATCTTTACATGCATCACCGCACGAATAAGATTATCTGCTATCATCATACTCAGTCTGGCTATACGAGAACCAAATCCAACGGCCGGTAGTGAAAGTTAACTCCTGAGCTTAACCATGGAGACGCCTACGCGGTGATTATGCCCTTGGGTTGCTATTCAGTAATGGTCTATATAGCCTACGAAATATAGCCTCTTCCTCTGGTGTCTTAATCTCGACTGGTTCTCGCACTACGCCCATCGGCTGTATGATATCCGAAACACCTCTGAAAGAGTCTTTTGGGGAAGAAACAAAAGATGTCAAATGTTTCGTCACAGAGCCACCACTATATGTGAGTGCTGAAGAAGATGCGAGAGTTCTCAAGAAAATCGATCGCTGGTATAGGCTCTGGCTACTCTCCTTGGCCAAGACTGACGCTCAGACAGCATCATGCCCATTATGTTTGTGATATATTTTCTACAGTGTAGGTATCTCTTGAGCCTTCAGGCTTCCATTCAAGATAATTCTAGACATGGATAAGCAAACGCTTTCGTTCTCCTCCGTATTCGGTATAATCGGCGACGCACACCTCATTGGAAGAGAGTACTCCCTATTGGGATCCATGGTTTTGTATGTGATTAACTCTTTAAGTTTGTCCTATAATTTGACATCCAGACAGTGTGGCGCAGCTTCTGCTTCAGCCAGTGTCAGCATACTTCCTCGTCAGGTTTCCGCTTTCAAAATTCATTCCCTTCATTGTTGTATCCTGGGGAGCGATTTTGGCATGTATGTCGGCCACCCGGGGGTTCACTGGTCTTCTCATTGGCCGACTCTTTGTACGTTAAGCTTGCCACTGCATTTCCATCCCAGCGGGTTGATGATGATGTATCAAACAAAGCTTGGGGCGTTCGAAGCGTCGATCCAGCCCGCTTTCATTCTAGTTGGTCAAATTTGGTATCGTCGCCATGAACAGGGATTTCGTGTTGCAGGTAAACACACTCAACCAAAATTGTCGTCCTCCTACCGAGCTGAAAACTATTGTAGTGTGGTATTCGAATAATGGATGGGGAAACATTTTTGGCAGCCTGATCATGTATGGGATTGGTCATATCCATTCAAAAATTCTCTTCCGGTACCAAATTATCTTTTTGTTACTCGGATGCGTTACAGTCATCGTTGGGATGATCAGGTAGGTGCCACTTTTATCTTAGTATGTTTGAAGTTCACCTTCCTTTCCCTGAACAGTTTCTCCGTGTTTCCAGACAACCCAACAAAATGCAAGTTTCTCTCGGATGATGAAAAGACCATTGCTGTAGAGGTAATGAGAGGAGGGTCAATCATATCCTACTTCTCGATTGACCTTCGCGCACTTAGCGATTACGGGCAAACAATCAAGGACTCGAGAATAAATTCTTCAAATTGTCCCAGGCATTTGCAATGATCACTGACCTAAAGTCTTGGTGTTGGATGACGCTTATGTTCTTGATGGCCCTTCCTGCTGGAGGAATTGGAACCTTTGGTCCTCTCATTTTGAAAGGTTTCGGGTTCGATGGGTAGGCTCCCTTCCAAAATGTTTTGAGCTCAAGCATATTCATCCATGTAGATCCGAAGTTATGTTGTTCAATATGCCGTTCGGGATGATGCAAATTTTTGCCATATTCGTCGCGTTCGTGAGTGCCTTGTCTCCCCCTCTTTGTATGTATCAAATCATAATTGATCGCATTAAAGTGGGCCGCGAAGCGATTCCGGATGAAGTCGCCCGTAATCCTTTTGCTACTAATTCCATGTATCACAGGGACAGGTGCGCCTCCTTCTCAACAATTACATGTTAGGCCCTCTCAAAGACTATAAATCCTGCCAAAAGCCCTACTTCTGTGCCTTGGAAGATCACATGAAGACCATCCGTTCTTGCTGTTGGCATATTACATGTTAGCTTGCCACAGCTCTATCATTCCTCTTATTTTCAACTGGCAAAGTACAAACGTCGCAGGCCACACGAAGAAAACTACGGTACGCTCGATGATTTGACACAAACAAATAGGGATTGAGATAGAAAATATTCTCAGACTACTGCATTCATGACGATGGGAACCGTCAGCGGTAACATTGTGCGTCCTTTAATAGAATATCTAGCTGTGAGATGCCTATCCATGCTCTGAACTACTTAGGTCGGTCCTCTGTTGTTTAAACCCCAGGATCAGCCTCACTACACGCGTGGTAATACTTCTCGCAATCGAAAAGCAAAGCACCATGTGACAAAGATACTACAGGTTTGAGGGCAATGCTAGCGTGTTATTCTTCTTGCTTCGTCATCGTCTGTTCCACGACCTTGTATCTCCACTTCCTTAACGCTAGAAACATGAGGCGAAGAGTATTGGCTGGGAAAAGTGCGCAGGCCAATGGCCCTCAAATACATTCAAGGACTGACGCTGTAACAGGTGCACGAATCATCGACTATTCTATGATGAGCGTTCAGGAAGCCGAAATCGCTCGCACCAAAACAAGAGAAATTTCGAAGACTGGTAGTGGTCATCCTAGTTTATTGGTGGGACGGGGAGCCTTCGATGACATGACGGATTTACAGAACGATGAATTCATCGTGAGTTTATCTTTCTATCAAGAAATTTCTATTGGGACTGATACATCTTATTGAAGTATGTTTACTAGCACGCTAGTTTTGTTCTATCGTATAGCTAGAGAACGTACATGGTATTCTAGTGGTTGCTTTCTATCATCTGAGTATCCCATAAGAGAACAACAACAACAACAATAATAATGTGAAACGCACAATAGTAGTAATGATCAACTTCACTTGGTATTTGGAAGAATATAGCCCCTCCAGGGACTACAATATTTTGATGCATCTGTAAATAGACCACAACTTTATCCCACCACAATTCAAAACGACTACTCACCGACAGACTCCTTGTCGGAAGATCCTTTCGCTCATCTTCAAGTTAAGCTACTTTGAGAAAAAAAGAGGAGCCCAGCTGTCATTTCCGTGCCCTAATTTCACGAGAAACACCACACCATACCTTTTACCTTCTCCTGGATCAACTAGATAAGCTCTCATAAGACACTTCTTGCTTCATTTACAACGCTAGAGGACCCTTTCCTCCATTCTTGGGGCCAATATCTTCTCTATCTTCGCATCCCTGTACCTGGGTTACAAGCATTCCAGATTAGCCATTTTTCGCCGATTCCTCCTCAACCTTACTTTGCCCGTTATATCATTGTTACATCATTGTACCATCTGACTCTCCATTGTTCAGAGCCTCTACATTCTCCATAAAAGCTGTCCTTGAGGAAGCTTAAGGAATCAACTGACCAGTCCATCAAACTCTGTGATTCAACATCTGACCCAGAAAACGCTCTTGGGAGCACTAACTTATCTAAATACCTTTGATAGTTCGTTATAATAAAAGTAGTCCATGATATAGTGCAATACTCCCAGTTTGGCTCCGCCAGATACCCTAACCCCCCTTTGCTTCATATCAAGACTACACGTCTTAACCGTCCTTTGAGTTTGTGTTCATCGCAAAGTATCACTTACTACACACGGTCTTGACAATGCTTGTTGGCCCCACTGTTTCATGACAATCTTCACCAAATTGCAATACCTCGAAATCCATGATCGTTTTGAATGCCTATTGTGCAAAACCACTGCCTCATCTCTACTCAGATCTCAAGTCAATGACCTTGGCTAAAGTATAACTTCATATGCCATTGGTACACTGTGAAGAATAATTATTCTAGCGATTGCAAATAGATTGGTTTTCGAATTGATACCTGAGGAACAAGTCAGTACAAATACCAACAACGACACAAGATCAGATAGACAATAATATAATCAACGCCAAAGCAATTCATCAACAGCTTCTAGTTGATTTGTGATATTGATTCATCATGGAGAGGAAGACGAACCCACAGAATACTCACAGGACTTGGAACAGATAGTAGCACGGGTAAACCTGAAGATAATCAATTAGCGGAATTCAGACAAAATCAGGGAAAATCAGGGGGGTTGCCCGAGGTTTGAGCTGTGCGGGCATTTTCGGCAGTGACAATACGAAGACCGTCGTGATGGAACATCATTGAACATGAGAAGAAATTATACATACTACTTGAAAGTAGAATTAGGAAGCGCAAAGCATATCAGATCCTGGAAAGGTATAAGCTCATGAAGATTTAAGACAACATTTCAGATTCAGAAGAGTAAAAAAACAGCCATGGAGTTATCGTCATTGCTAGTAGACTAGCTCAGGCGGTAACTCCTTTGAATCATCATTTGCATGGAACGGATACAGTACATACCCATCAATCCAGTTTAAAAGGCGTTGAATAATCGCACGTAAGAAAAAGGAGACCTATTCTAAAATTTGAGCGATGCTTAGAGACAAGATTCGAAATAAGTCAGCATATACGGCATGCTAAAAGCATCGGGCCACAATAGAGGCACTCAGATACTCTAGTTTGAAAATGATAATATCATCCTTGAGATGGAGTATGGATATCAACATGAAATGAAAACCCACCCGAGTACTTCGGCACGACTTAGTTCAACCAACACTCAAGGAAGAGCAAACCACCATTATAAGAAATCACCGCTACAGGAATGAGGTTAGCTTCCGAAAAGACGAGGAAAAAAACCGATCAGTGTAACTATGACAAAAGGCCACACAGCCTCATCGATTAGGTTTTCGATGAGACTCAACAAATAAAAATGACATCCTGTCGAACGATAAAACTTCAAACTCACCGATGGGATGGTCAACATAATTCGATGAAGAGAGGAAAAATGTTCGAAGCGCGTCGATTAGGGCAGGTGCATACGCAGTCACGGGATTATTCAGAAACGCTGTGGCTGTGTTCGATATAAATGATCAGCCAGCGAAGGACTTGTCCATTCCGAGATGACGAGTCTTCGATCAGAAATACTCCTTCAGGCTGAAGCAGCTTTTTGAGGAGGGCACCTAAAACAAGTATGGGGTATAAATCTGAATCAAAAATGAGCTGATGATGGATAAGTATTTTCTTAGTTGAGGTAAGCAATACAGCATAACTAAATTATTTCATCCTCTTGTCCTATAGATGTAGCGAGTCCAGGAGGAAAGTCTGGCATGAATTCAGTGTGGTGAGTGTGGCCAATGTGACAAGTATAGTCAAGCATGACCCCGATTCCATTTTGAATTTTTTCGATGTTTTAATATTATGTGATTACTGAAAGTATTCTCATGTTAATTGAACATGATGTCTAATGGCTAATCATTCGTTAGATCATGAGATAAGACAAGGATGAAATTGGACATCAGGGGGCTCACGCTTCAAAGACGTTGCCCTGTTCAGGAGACTTACATTTCTAACATCCAAAATTATCCTCAGCAGAAGGATATAGAAATAAAGTTCACCCTTCGATGGGCACGGGCCTCAGGACTACGGCTGACATGGTGAATGGAAATGTGGATCTATGATTTTAGCCATGTGCATCTGTGATGTTGACTAGCTTCGCTACGGCCTAAATCTTCTCTATATCTTATCTCGGGGTGCTTTTTCTGAATCTGACTGATCTGGGGTCTAATTCCGGGATTTTGTGCAAATCTGGGTTTCAGGCATTAACCATCGATAGGTACCGCACACTTTGAAGGTAGTCTCTTGGATATTGATCGCACTGATACCTGTGAACCGATAACCAACACAAGCGGTACTAAGGATCGCAAATGACATCTTCTGTGCCTTCAGCTGCCCGCAGTTCTATCCCCTCGTCTCGGCCTACTACTCTCGTAGGCTTTTGGACAAATGTGATGTCTCCATGGGCGACCTGCGTGAGGTAGAAGGCGGTTAAGTCTTTAGATCCTTAAGATACAACCCGCTGAAAATCCTCTCAATTGAGCCAAAGTAGGGATACGGAACGTTCGGTTCGGTCCTTCACCACTAAACACACAACATGTTGCCTCAAAATAAGTCAATCCTAGATCTCGAAGGCAACAATCCCCATGAAACTGTTCCAACTATTGTCTTCAAATGACATATGAATTACAGGAGATCTAATTGACATCTTTCGTCATCGTGATATGTTACAAACTTATGATGGTGCTCCACCCACGTTTTGTGGACAATCTATTTTAACAGATTCTTCAGGACGGATGGCTGCTCCAGCACTATTCCAGCATGGCGTCCAATTATTCGGGAAAAATGACGAGGCATAAAAATAGGATCCGCCAAACATTGGTTGCTTAAAGCTTGGACCGTCGAACCCAATCAAGGCCCACCTCTTCCAAGCGTACTCTGATGAACCCCTCTCTACCATTGATATGAAACCCTCCGAAGGGGGTATCATCCCTTGTATGATCATCGATTATCCAAGACACACAGTCAGGCGAAGATGTTACCATCGAACGACGTTGATTTATGCATACAAATCATCCTCCTTCCTGCAGTGCAGCCTCATGATGTCTGATCCATCGATGTGACAGACCATCCCCGAACCGAACCTATTCACTGCTCCTTGCCCTGGTTTTTAGGAATATAGCTGACGATGTCAGGATCCCTACGCATTTGATACCCCAACCTAGACTCACACTGGGCCACGCCTAATCATGCTTGTGTCACATGGGATCCATACTAGGTTCCATCATTGCCCCATCTCGTTGAGCCAGTTTTCCCCACTATTCTCCCATTATTCACTATCCATGATTTTCAACGTTCATTAGACAGAGATGATTGGCACTCTGTTGGGTCTGCGCAATTCATGAGCTTTCTGGATCGAGTATTTACTGGTTTATCTCAAGCGAAGAACATCCATCCCGCACCAAATTTCTGGAGCAGTTTCTGAAAACCAAATAGACGGAACGGTTGGTGAACTGACCTCATGGTTGACACTTCGGTGATAAGAATAGGAAGTGCTATTTTTACCATATCGTGAATACATGATACATCAATCTGGGGTGTCCTGAACTAGTTGGGCCATAATCAATCTACCGAACCAAAAACTTTCAACCACTAATAACAGGCTGCTTCGTCTTGGTCAATTTGGAAATGACGTCGTCCGAGAAACCGAGGTGAGCCTTAACAAGCGCAGGCGGAGTGAGAGCGAGCCACTAAAAACTGATTAATGAAACTCTGATTACAGACGCTTTTGTATGTGTTTGCTTGCCTGGTTCAGACTGACGTCCTGGAATTTATCTATCAAGAAATCTGCTTCAACTCTAGTGTTCGATTGGGCAATTCGTGGTCATACCATCTCTGAATATTTCAAGGAATCTCAATGTGGAATTTCCTGTATTCTCAACGTAATGACCTGTACATTTTCAGCATTTTATCTATTTATAGCTTGTTCTAGCTCACCCATGGATGCAGGAACATATCCTATCAATCATGTCATGCCCATATTAGCGATTAAACATGTGGATGGTACTTACCAATGTCACCCGCCTGGTAATCGAAGGTACGTGCGTTTGATTGTCCCGCGAAGATCGTCACTCGTCCATTTCCTTCGCTAAAATTGGATGAAAATCTGTTGCCAGGTTTATAAATAGCACATACAGGAAGAAGCTCCATTCGTCTTGCGTGGGATGCCACTGGTCAAAATAACTCAATTCAATTCCAGACATGTAAAGAGACAGGCCCTTACGTGGAGCTCGCTGTCATCCGTAGCTGTCAGTGAGCAGCCGAAAAAATGTCTCATATACTGACCGCATTGCTCCAGGTTCAACAGTCACCTCAACAGCTGCAATGGTTTTCGAGACCGTGAATGTGGTAGAATCCACCACCTTCACAGAACCGCCGCTGAAAGTCGTAGGCTTGACTTTAGAGAATTCAAATGAGAATGGTTCGGGCACAGTGCCTTGAGGGCTCGTCGGCGCTTGGGTCGATTCAGGGAGTCCTGACGAAAAGGTAAGCTACATTTTTTCTTATCTAAGACTCCTCGTGAAATAAGTACCGGCAGGGAATATATAAAGCTCTTCTGCAGGTATGTTTTTTAATGCATCAGATTCCCTATGGGTACTCAATGCCAGGTTTACTGATTTGGAAGTCCACTCACACACGGAAATTCTTTGCGAGAACTGCCGGCGGCAAATTGAATTCATTTAGACAGTAAACATCAAAACAAGCTCTTACCTTCTTCAGGAACGTGGGCCAGCCAATCTGTGAGAAGGAGGGTACTATCTTCACTGAATGCACCAGAATCGAACACCTAAGAATAGGCGATCCATAAGAAATCAGAAACATCAAACATCAACAAACCAGGATGAATTCTGTGCCATCTGGATCATCATTTGTAGCTTGCAGCGAGTGGGGAATGCCAGCAGGAAAGTACCAAAGATCTCCAGGGCCCTAGAAATTCTCATGAGAGCTGGGTAACATGGTGAAGTTCACTACTGACAACGTTGGCTAAATAATTCTTTCCATCTGTATCAACAGATGTCACTTGGGTAGTTCCCTGGGCATGCTTTATCAGATTTGGATCTCACCTTGCCCTTGATTTACCTACCTTTAGGACATAGGCCCACTTCAATCAGGTTGTACATTAGTTTTTATGAGTGTTAATCAAAGGTATGGGATACCTCCGCAGTCTTGTGCCAGTGCATCTCACTGATCAAGGGGGTGAGAAAGCATGCATAGCTCAACATAAAGTGTCTTACCGAACAGCTCCAGGCTCCAATCTCATATTAACACTTGCCATCTCTGCAGGTATCTGAGCTTATGTTGGATAATCAACCTAGTCAACCAACCGATTGCAAGAGGCATCACATCGACTGTGCAACGAGGCGTCAATTATCACAGAGCTGACGAAGGCAGAATCTTACTATTCTCTTGACGGGCCCACCCTCCTGTCTGGAGCCGGTTGTGACTCAGACTAAACGGCCATTTCGCATTTCCTCTGAGAAATCGAGTGAAGATAGGATTCCGAGGGACATATCATGACTTACAGGCTGCCATGATCTGTTGTAGGAGGAGCGAGAAAATCCGCGTTCTGTTTATCGATGGGAATGTCCGAGGTAGGACCAATAATGGGAACGCCGAGAGAGCCGCGAATTGGCTCTGGGTGGTCATTTGACGACTCATTCCACAATTGAAAATTTGGATCAAGTTTGATCGTGGGGACGGTTTCGGATGCAGGAGGCGCATTGCCGACTCTAGTTCCTGTGGAAGCAATACTTGAGAGTGGTGCTATAACATCTGAGGAAATTGCAGCTGCTGAAGATGGTATTGATGCACTTTCAGAGGAAGGAAGAGAAACGGTCGAGGAAATAGCGGAACTGCCAGCATTTGATGGTCCCGCGGGAGCGGAAGATGAAAGACTTGTGAGAAGAAGAGCACAGAGGCACGTAGAAAGGTAAATCATGTCTGAGGTCTAGAGTTCATTCAGGCAAGTTCTGAGTCGCTCTTTAAATAGGAGAAGAGTCCAGTGGGTTGCAATGTAAGACCATCACACAAAATTGTCTAAGAGCGCAACTGAGACGTCATAAAACAGTGCTTCGGCATCTTTTCATCAAATATGGCCGCCTTCAGAGGGTCTCTAGGTGAAGCACATGTTTTCTGTTCTCCTGAAGGGCTGGCATACAGATAATATTATACCGGATTTTGGATATGTCTCATCTAGCAAGGAATAGAGTCAGCAGCAAACTGGTCCAAAAAGAAGGGAAGTGAGTGTTATAATGAGCACGAGCCAACAGATCTGATCTTGCTCAGACTTGGATGAAAAGTGGCATTATGCTCGAAATTTTCTAATCTGTTGTCGCAGGCAATTTTAGAAACACAGTTAAATATACGGTGCGTGTGACCAAGAATATGCAACCTCATGCTAAACTTGTACCTTATGAAGGATAAGTTCCTTGAAAGGAAGGTAGAGCTACCGTTCACATTCAAGTTTAGGCACCTATTCTTATACATGCAATGGCAAGCGTTGAACAAATAGAACAAATAGTAGTAAGCATCTACGGTCACTCATCAGACACCCAATCGGGCTTTATTGAAATCTGACGAATGATGCCTTGACATAAGGTACAAGATTGAGAGAAGACTCGGAGAAGCATGACCGTGTCAAGGAACCTCAAAATAGGTAGAATAACAGTAACTCGTGGTAGTTAGATTCTCAAACGGCGGAGAGGTGACGGGGGAATCGGTTAAGTACAAAACCAATTATTGGGCTAGTCAAATTAGATACAAGTCATGATTAGTCACAACTGTTAGAGACAGATCTATAGTGCTATAATTTGTGGAATGACGGATTTTGCAAAAAATCGTTGTGCAGGAAGAAGACATAGATTATTCCAGATGACGTGGTGAAAGTCACATTCAGTCAGGAACCAGGGATACTATTATAAACACAGTAGCGATAAACTTAGCAGTGGGAAACAAAATTGGATGAGCTAGTGCTAGACTCAACAGGGTGAGATTCTTATTTGACGCCCGCTTTCTAGGATCTTAATGGCCTGTTGAACCTCGACAAACCAGCTTAAACCCTTGTGATTCGACCCATATCCTCTGCTTATGGGATAATCCAAGGCCCTGAACGGCGGAGTGTATGGCCTTGCTTGAACGTGTAAGTGTAGATGGTTGATTGAGTTAAATGGAGGTATGTGAAAACCCATTCTACGATTGGCCTCAACCAATGCACCTACGAGTTGAAAGTAACATACATTACTTTCTCATGTCGGGGCTAATGTTGTAATTGTCCAAAATTGTATCTCCAATTTTTTGCATTGATCGCACTGATCCATCATCATTGAATCAAAAGAGCAGAATTTCGGAGGGAATATCACCAACAGGTCATGGCGTCACTTTTCCTTAGGGAGCGCACGCTCTCTAGAAGAGGACTGTTGTGAGAATTCCATTATATGTTTTGGAGCAATTACCAATGTGGCTCTTGGGCACCACTTGGACATGGACAACTGCTGCTGGTGAAACGTCTTTAAATGCTACAAATTTGTCATCCTAGAAAAATTATCATAGCAACGTGGAGAGAGAGAGAGAGAGAAATGCATACCTCGTACATGATGGAAAACCCTTTCTCTTCAGAGACATCACAAAACAAACAAGGCATCATACAGATTTCTGAGAGCCAGTATTCTAAGCTTGATCCAGGTCTAGGATATCAGACGACCTTGCAGCAGAAACAGTGCCTTACAGACAGGCTGGTGTGACACTAGTGTGACGGTGACCTCCCACATAACTTTGTACAGTCAGTCAAAATACTAAACTACCTTTGACATAGACCGGTAAGTCAAGTGATGGCACATGTTAATCCAGTATCAATTCCTGCATCTCAGAGGTCTTGGATCATGGACGTCGGGCCTGAAACGACTGAATGCCCACACGTCAGAGACATGCTCCGTGACACATTCCAAAGAGAACGATTTACTCGACAATTCAAAGTTATGACAATGTGGAGTATGCGTAGAAAATCCATTTTCACCAATTCATCTAAACGTCGAAAGGTTGTATCTACTAAAACTTCCGAGACTATCTGCTCATGCTACCTAGATCACTGCACCAACCTGTGGAGAATGCGACTCCTCACTTTATCGACCAATTGCATGCATGGAATGTTCTTTTACAGGATGCTGGGTTGGAAGGCATATCCTTCATCACCTTGAGCGCGAAAATCATAAATTCTGTATGCGTCAAAACCAGCTCACGTAATATCTATGCTGACTGGATTAGGTCTTGACGTTGGATCCGGTTGTTTGTTCTGTGTCGAGTGCAATAACTTTATCTTCAACAAAATTGTTGAGCAGGTTTATATGAGTTGTATCCTCTATACAGAGGAGAAAACCACCCCATTTCAAGGTACATCTCGTGCACCGAGACTTCTGTGACATCTAAGATTTTCCCAGCATCCCAGATGCTCAGACAACCATATTCTCCTTGGGTCCCAAACGAGCAAGAAAATGCAACTCTTGAAGGTGTTGTCGCGATTCCCTGTCAAGGTAAGATCAAGAACCCTGAGACTGCTTTCTAAGTCTCCACAAAATCATATACTAGGTCGACGAGGTTTATTAAATCTTGGTCAAACGTGTTTCATGAATGTGGTATTGCAGTGCTTGATCCACAATCCTCTGGTTCGCAATTATTTTCTCGGCGACAAACATAATCGCAGACAGTGCAAGACTGATAATTGTACTTGCTGCGAAATGGATAGGCTTTTAGAGGAGGTGAATACATAGTAAATACGATTAGCAGATCATGCTAACAGGAACGATAGGTCTATTCGGATGATACAGCCCCTTACGGACCCATCAATTTTCTTACCACAACATGGAAGGCTTCGGCTGAGCTCTCAGGTCATGCACAGCAAGATGCTCACGAATTTTTCATCTCTGCATTGAATCAGATTCATTCAACCTCTCGGGGATCTACAAACGTATCTTGTAACTGTGTAGTTCACTCCACTTTCTCGGGTCAGTTGCAGAGTGACGTTAAATGCGAACGCTGCGGAAACATAACGAGCACCGTTGACCCGATGATGGATATCAGCCTCGAAATCAACAAAAATATCAATGGACGTTCTGGTTCAGTGGTAATCAGGAATAGTGCTGGAGCCGAAATACCTCATAATGACAACACTCTCACCGCTTGCCTCAATAGGTATGTATTCAGACAGGTGTTTGTTGTCATACTAAGAACTTACATCTTCTTTGTCGCTCGTCCCACGCCCATACCCGTAAATTCCTTGATTCACTATATATATAAATTTGCCTCTGATTCTATTCATCCAATGTATCTCACTAATCATGTGTTACTCTGATCAGGTTCACACAACCAGAAAAACTGGGCTTGAAGGATTATTCATGTGGAAAATGCGGCAAAACTCATGTATGTCAGATATCTCAGAGTTTTCACGATCTTTCCCTTGAAGCTTTTGTTCACATTTCTATCGCATGGGACCACAGGAGGCTAGTAAGCGGCTAAGTATACGAAAACTACCACCTGTCTTAGTTTTTCAGCTCAAGGTATAGTGCTCTCAATCTATTTTCTCCTAATTTTGATTCTAAGGATGCTATTTCCCGAATATCTGCAGCGCTTTGAACATAAGACAGCAGATAAGTCTTCTGCGCGCAAGATTGATACTCAGATCAAATTCCCTGCTACATTAGACATGGCACGCTATACCACCTCCATGATGAAGGAGACAGAAAAAGAGAACGTCAACAGCTACACCAAAATAGATGATGGCAATTCGTAGGTTTCTGACCATATGTTTGTTGGTGTCTATCATTCACGAACTAGTTCTGAATGCATTCAATGATTTCGATCTGGTTGCCTGTTAACCTTGTATGTGTCATCTATCTGGAAATCATTAGCGTTGTAGGCTGATTTTGTTGTTAGATCTGCTGTAAGGTCTGCTACGGAGGGTCTATTGTTGGAATACGAATTGTTTGCTGTAATCAACCATGAAGGACATCTGGATAATGGTCACTACACCAATTATGCCAGATTCAAGGACGAATGGTTTAAATTTGATGATGATAAGCATGTGTTTCTCTGATATAGATCTGCTGCAACTAATGATTCTCATTTTTACCCAGGATGACTCATTCGAGCTTGTCGGCTTGCCTGCAATCATCGGCATACATGCTTTTCTATGTAGAGCGTCACCTGAATTACAAACCTAACACGGTCCCATCATATGTCCGTATGCGAGAAAATGAAGCCGTCCGTGAGAAGGAAAGGGAGCTTCAGAAAGAACGGGAGAAGGAGAGAGGAAAAGAACGCGAGCAGGAACAAGAACGAGAAAGGGAAAGAGAGCGTGTGGAAAGGGAAAAAGAAAGAGAGAAAGAGCTGGAGGATGCTTTATTGGCTACTGTCTGACCAGTACATTGCACTTCTCCGACTTCCATGGTTGAACCTGATGTAGATTTCAAGTGAGCTTGAAATCAATAACATTGGCACTTTGACTGATCATTTGCTTTGGTCAATGTCGTTGGATGGGTGATATGGTAGGCAATATCCACGATTTTCCGTAGTTCATTCGATTCGTGACACCATATCAGGTACCTGTTTCCACCGATCGCACTGAATAATTTTTTCTATTCGAAGCATACTTCTGTTCTTCTTGAAGAATCGCATTTGACAGTGAACGGAACGGAGTATCATTGATGAGCGTGAAGTCTAGTCTATCACAGTAGAGCCTGCCGCCCTCCTTCCTACAGACTCGCTATTCATGACAGGACTCTTGCTCTTGCCATGTGATGATGTAGTCCACGATTCAAAGACGCTCGATACGTGTAGATAGGTTCATGTGTTCCTTACATCATTACTTCCGGCTTCTGCGTAAGACTGGTTCAGGCGAAACGTATCTAGAGATCTTCAACTTTGATAAAATTGTCTGAGTAACACGAATGTCGTGGGGTAGCTTGATTCGGCCTTGACATTGACATTGGCAGAAATTCCGATGGAGTTGTGGAAAGCTGTACTCTATTTTTGGTGCACAACAAGAACCACTCGGCTTAAAATAGGTACCTAGCGGTAGCCTACTCAAGTTTACCGCTTTTACCGCGGTAATCTGGATGTCCACAATCCACTGGTTCCTTGATAATAAGACCATAAATGTGTCACGGCACCAATAGGGTTCTCACTCCATGAATGACCTTCGGTAGATTTGGTCAAGCTGTCCGCTAATTGATATGATGTCCAGATATAACGATTTCTCGATGGAAGGGTCAAGGAGAGGTTACCCCAGTTCTCATGGAGACCCGTTGACAAGTCCGCACCTCCTAGATCTTTGCTCTTGACCTGGCCGTATCTTATCACAGTCTAGTTCAATTACTTGTCAAAAAATTGCGTGTGAGAAATTGAGACATTCCACACTATCGGTCTGCCCTGGCTACGATGTTCCTTGTTTGACCCGCTTGGATTTCAACTTGAGTATACGATGCGCATGAACCCCATTTTATACGGTCATCTGCACTGGAAATTGAAGGACCCTACCATAGACCCCACGACCCTGGTATTTTTGTCTCGGTGCGAGATACAAGGTTCGTTGAAAACGAAAATAACAGCATTGACGTTCACCACGTATAACTGGCATGAGAAACGTGAGACCTATCGCACTTGATCAAAGGACGAGCTTGAGAACATCTAGTCCATCTGAAATCATCATAGATAGATACAAATAGCGTCCATGCGATTGTAAGGACTCTCTATTGTTAGGTCGGAACTAAATGTCATCCGGAGAATAGTCCCGTGGGATTCAAGGACCTCAACTCAAGCCTTACTAGCACAGGGGCGTCATCTACTTTGACTTGCATAATTCTGCAACAAAGTGTTTGAATCCCTTAATATTCTAGTGCATATCAGAAAATTACCAGATAAATTACCAGACCTGGGAAAAATGATGCTAGAAGAATCCCAGAGCTCAGCCGTCATTCTGATAATAAATCGGGCCGACTGCTCCAGAACTCATTGTGGATCATATCACAATGTAAGAGAGTTACTCTGGTCGTCTTTTGTTTCGATTTGGCTTTCGATTTCGCCTTTACTTTATCATGTGGTTTTAGTTGAACATGGGTTCGAGTCGGTTCTTGGTTTGAGACCTCAGAAGTTGGAGCTAGACGTGCTACTGGTGATTGACGTGCACGCATGGTGGATTCAATTGAAGTGTTAATAGAATTATGTTGATCTTCTGCTTGATCTATATGGATGGAAGGCGACGATATATTTTGGAGTACGGGAGCGGAGGTGGAACGGATATCCGGCCCTTCAAGGCATTGACCTCCATTGACAATATCTTCCCGTACTAGAATGCTTCCCTTACGAAAGCGGGGATGAATCGTATTGTAGTTAATGTTGAAGCGGGAGAAGAGGATCTCGTTCTTATCTTTAGAAAACGTCCCCTACAATGAGGTATGAATAAAGTGCGGAATTTCGGAATGAAGAATGAGTTCAGAAGAGGAGGGAGAATATCATACACACACGGAGAGTGGCGTGAGCTTCGGCTGTGGTATGTCCACCTTGTTGTACCAGAGCCCAAAAAGTAGTATTATAGAGATTATTGATATGTGCTGGGGAGTATTGAGTAATTCATATAAGAGTGAGTAAAAAATAAGGCATGTACTATCAGCCTGTCTCCAAGAAAAATAATCCTTGACTGATTTTTCCGTGGGGTAACAGACGATCCGTCCGTCGAACGAAGGAGGGTACCGAAGTAGGATATCGGGGAAGTATTTTGACCAATGGAAAACATAGGATGAGGTAAATTGTGAAGTGAGTGTGGAGACGATCTTAGACTGCCGACGATTGTAAATCGTTGTCGATTTTTTCAAAAGAAAACTGACACTACGTTAAGTCGGGAAAGGGCACCTAACCAAGCGACTGCAAACGTGCCTATATTCATCAGACTCTCCAAATGCCAATATAATGTCTGGGTAGAGTTCCATCGTGTCTCGGGCAGCCTGATCCATCAATCCCAGGGCTCGTACGTCATTTGGTTTTGCAAATTTGTGAACGTCAGAGAATCTGGCTTTTTTGTCTGTTGATGATCCTTTAAGGACTACGTCCAGCTTACCTATGAAAAGCATGTCCATCCACCCTCACAACCAGGAATATATCTGGTAGTAGAGGATCAGGTAGCTCAAAATTGCGAACATATGCATATTGGGTGTTAGCCATCGTCAAAGCAAAAACAAGGTAAATAGCGGAGATAAGATTACAGTACACATAGATTAGATAAGATATTAGATGACCAGTCACTTGGCCACTGAACATTCAGACCAGCCCCAAGTCTAGCATCGATCAGAGACCAATAGACCCAGGTTTACTGGGTTCGGACTCTAGAAAATAGAGTCTTGTGACAATAGTCGCTGCTTTCAATATGATCATTCACAGGGTGAAATTATGCCTCCAAGTCCCTTGTCAAATAATATGCGTTGCATGTTTTACAATTTTTACCACCAGCCATTGCCACCGAGTGGCCTTAAGGGTCGAGTCATGTTCGCCCGTCTTTTGCGAAGCCTACCAAAAAAGGAATTCCTATTTAAATCACATCGTAACGCATTGACAAACACGGCTCCTCGTTGTCTTCCATCCTTCACCTCAAGGTAAACACATTTCCTTCTCGTAAATCCCGCCCCAATCCCTCCTTATTGTACAGGAATATCTTTATGAGTACTACAGCTAACTCTTACTACTTCCGTCGCCGTGCCATCGGCCGGGCGGCTTCTCCACCTACCTGGGCATGTTATGAAGAAATCCCTTATGACGACGATTACAGCACTAGCTGCTCGGACGAGAATTCCTGCTCTGAAGACGACGACGATTATAACCGACATCTTGAACATTCAAGCGATTCCGAAGAGAGTGAGAGTGGAAAGAAGACGGTAGTGCGAGATCGGAATTTGACTCACGAGAATAATGCTCCTGTCATGAATATGGAAACGGAAGTTGCTAGAACCACAGATGCTGCTGTGAAAGAGAAAGAGACACAGAAAGACCCCAAGGGTAAACAGCGTGCTGCAGATCCTGAACCAGAGTCCGCTCGGGGACGCAGACACAGGAAGAAAGAGCACCGACCGAGTTGTACTCTCAGGCCTATCTTGACTATTCATCGGAGCCAGGGTTTTGTCTGGAACCAGGTATAGATCTTTTTTCAGCCAACACTAGGAATTTTAAACTTCTTGAATTCTTGAATACTTCCAGGATCTGTTCATTCCGCCATACGCCAAGGACAGATGTACGTTTTTGTTCCTTTATACTTGTCGAGTGTCAATGTTCACATTCTACCTATTTTACGTCGTCTCTTAATCATTTTTGCTTTTGTTCATATTCCCAAGACGTCGCTTCGACCTCTCCTCCAAATGCTCGTGGCTTTCTTTCTTCCAACTCCTCCAACACCGACTATGAGGTTGAGGTTGTCGAGATCCGAGTCAAGGAAGGCGAGCTGTTTCATTGAATTGTAGGAGTGCATCATCTAGCATTCTATCCACGGGTATTTCCTGCAAAGTTTCATTTCATTGTCTCTCTCAATTAGCATAGCATAGGTATCTCCCAATCAATTTCTCTCGTTCTTGTTGCTGTTTACTATTTCGCCGGATTCTTCCTCTTTTGTCATTCTGATTTCATATCGTGTTTGTATTTTTAGCCTTCTTCTCGTTTAGTTTCCATGAGACTTCACACCGTCCCAGCTCATTCCTGCAGTCAAGTCAATCTGTGCAATTTACTTGATTTTTAGATATAAGTACAATGGCTGAGGGAGCAAATGACATTAATTATTAGACAATATATTTTTGTTCAAGTGCTCGATCTATTCGTCCGCACATTTTTGCCATGACATCAGAAGAAAGTGATTAGGCTCCAGGATCCAGTAGAAGTACAAGCCAATGGAAGGGAGGTACAACATAGAGCAGGAGAAGCCAATATCAGGAGTGCGCTACTTCAGATCACGGTCACCTATAACTTTCTGACCATCATTGATAAGCTGGGTTTTTGCAGTCACCAATGCTTTTTCACGATCCTTGAGTAAATCTTGATGGCTGGAGAGGTGGCCTTCAAGAGCTTCAAAGAGCTCTTCCTTCTGACTACAAACAAGGATCAGCAACGGGAGGGAAGCGACAAGAAGTTCACACACTTCATGAAATCTATCGTCTTTGCAACCGGAAAACAAATTCAGATCATTGGCGAACGACATATAGACGAGAGAGAAGGAACCTTCTTTATCATACTTTTCAGTCGATCCATAAGTTCTATCAGAAAAATGTGTCAATGCAAGTACAACAGAATAGAAAGGCCTTTGCCCAGTACCTTCACCACCTGCTATCCACTCTTCTTTGGACGCCACTTGCCAAATGTTTATGCGATTATGGAAATGCTCTACTTGATTTCGAAGCAATTTATCGCCATCAAGGCCACAGAGATCCTGCCAAACATCGGTTTGAGGCAGAATCGACTGCGGGTGTAAGCTTCCCCCAAGACGATCCCCAGAGGCTGAATTTGAAGGATGGAGAGAGTGTCCAGAAGCCTTTACCTATTAGTGAAGAGTATTACAAGAGCAAACAGAAAGCAATACTGAGTTGCGCTGGCGCTTTGCAGACTGGTCTGTGTCACCTTCAGCGACATAGCGTTCTCGAGAGTGTTTCCTATTGACTGAAGCCTGTTGTTGTTGCGCAAAAAGCTGATCATAAGGGTTATCCATCGTATAATTCTGGGGGAAAATCCTCTGAGGACCAGTAAAACTAGACTCTGATCCATGCCCTTCTGTTAGAGCTTGTCCGTTCTTGCGTCCATAAGGAGTAGAGGTCCTGAATGAGCTCAGGCAGTCCGCATTAATTTCATCGGCGCTGCCTGAAGTCTCGGGCGATGGTTGTTGGCGAACAAAGACTCCACAACTCTGGTGTTTATGCTGTAGAGGATCGGATATATGCGCATTAGAAATATCGAGGGAGCCCAAGGATTCGTCTGGTGACATCCCACGCGGCAAACTAATATGAATAGGTAAAGCAGGAGCCTTGAATCCAGTATCTGGCATCGTCAGAATCGGCAGTTTCTCAATGGACGCGCGGATGGGTTTAGGAGTCACAATTTTATCGGCGTATCCAATAGCACCGCTTGTGCCTAACGAGTTGTTCAGCTGCTTGGAACCAGGAGCAGTTGTCTTTGGGCGACCAAGACTTGCCCCAGCGAGCTGAAATATATTCTTAGGTGCTGGATTATTACCATGAGAGGAAGTTCGGTGAGCCATGAGTCCTGGTAGGGGCAGGACCGAGTTTTCCATCCCGAGAGGACCTTCTGGGTCTGGGTTTGCAGAGCGGTGTAAGGGGTTGCCTGGGTTGGGAGTAAATCCAGGTGCATTTAGAGTAGAGGAAGACCCTGACTGAGCGAGGGGCATAAATGGAGTTCGCACGCTCATGGTAGTTGTGGTTGAGGATGTCCGGGATTGAAATCAATTTGATAAACAGTATTTGTGTATATTTATCAATTTCAAACTAATGATGTTGCACAAATTATATTTTATGCTGACCGCTGGTCTCCTTCATGTACGGCCTCTCTGCGGCAGCTTTTTCTTCTGCCGCACTAAGCATACCATTACTACTCTACCATTACCTAAGGATATCAAGGTCCTTGAGACTCATGATGACATGATTGACGCGACCTGGTGGACAACAAGATTCAGTCCAATTGCTATACCTCGAAGCCGTGTCGATCTTCAATTCGCAAGAAGCTCAGGACCCGGTGGTCAGGTCCGTCGAGAAACTTCTTCAAAAAATCATTCTTGCATCTGAACTGCTTTGCAGAACGTGAACAAGGTCAACACGAAAGCAGTCGTCAGATGCTCTCTCGATAATCCTTGGATCCCATCTTGGGCCAAGGCTGATCTCATTAAATCTGTGAGCTCATCAGCTATCGCCACTATGATGTTTGATGAGATTGTCCTCAGCGTTACTATGCTTCTTCATCACATTGTCTTCAAGTTACGTCGACGTTGACGCGCTCGCAGGCCCAGAACACTGATGATTGTTTAACAAAGGTTCTTTCACGTAGTCGTCTTTGAAGTTTGTTCTCAAGAGTGCATGACACAGCTTCATGATATCATCCTATCCGCGGCAAAGGCACATATCAAGCTCGAACCTTCACGAGAGCAAAAGAAAAAAGTAGAGAAGCATCAAGCTGCAGAGAAAGCAAGACGGAAGTTTGAGAAGATGCGAAAAAGTGATGTCAAGCGATCCCGCTCAAATAACGATTGGTAACAATGACTGGGAAGAATTGAAGGTAGCTAGTATGAAGCCCCTCTTATAGATACATGGTACCAACCCACCCAACCAATCCCCCAGTCGTCCATCACAGAAGTGACATCTGAGTCCTGTATTTATTCTACTTTCAATCATTTTACATTAGAATTACTATCTTTGTCAAGCTACAATATAGATGCTGCAGCTAGCAGCACACCACTTATCCTGCTCGCGGTGACAAACAATCATGCCATTTGCAAAGGGGATGCCAGCCAGTAGTGAAAGGGAGTCATACATAGACTTCAGTGCTGTATCTTGAGCTGTATTAAGATGACAACATCAAAAGCCTGAATCTGATTACTTTTCGTGGTACCGGTCATTTGATTGAAAACTGTATGAAAAGGACAGGTAAATTGACTCACTCATGCGGAGATTCCGAATGTTGCTAAAATGAAATTCAAATAGCTGTGTGGAAGCAGGACAGGGTAAGGTGACTCTTAGCAGAGAACAAACCTCAAAAGGTTCTAATCAGTCAATACCGGTGAAGCCTTCCTCCATCATTCTACCTTCTCTCATGCACTGGTAAAGAAAGAGTTTTGTCACCACGACGTGGCAAGCGTCCTCCGTGCTGTCTACTGTCCCGATATGTCCTCTGGACTTTCTTTTGAAAGTGTTTATTGGAAAGCTACTGGAGCTCTGAGCCATCATTTCCACATATCTTGGAGAAGATTTGGACTTCTATGTTATATGAATGGTCCAGTCCCCATGATATCCAATTCCCAATTTTTCATCATGATGAATATATCACACAGTACTTGCACAGTTTTATTTTATTTTATGCCCAGAGTTGAACAACAAGAGGTCCAATCCCTATTTTGATATCCTGTCAGAATGCACTTCAAGACATAGTCAGTGGGTAGGCACTAAGCAACCAATAAATTAGTAAACTTCTCTGGCTGGTTGAGCCACTTCGAAGTTAGAATAGTCCAGTCCTTGAGATGGGTATAAGCGTTCACATAGCGGAAAATTGGATCTTGTCTGAACGATGCAAGATACAGAGATCTCAGACTGAATTAACCATACATAATATGCTCGGATGGAAGTTTCAGAAGTTCCCGAATTATATTTGTCTCGGTCAGCCTTCTAGCAAAATCATTGATTTCGTTCTTTGTCCCCTCTCGCGATTTAGAAGATTTGGGCAATGGGTTATGAGAGAGGTTTGGGTACCTAAAGATCAACTTGGGAGATGAAGAAAAATCTATAGGTCATGACAGGGTATGGGTCATCACAGTGGCGAGCTATCACAGAGTCGACTGTATTTCGACCAGCTGGAATTTTGTCCTAGTGTACCTTTTGAGGACCAATATTGGTTAGTTTTATAAAGTCTTGGTTATGGTGATCTCCGAGGAATCTGGCCGGAAATAGGTAGCAATGGCAGTCAGGAGAGGTGAGCTTATGGCTTTTTATAGGAACAATGGAAATCGTTTACGGGGCAAAAGATAAGACGGGAACCAGTAGATCACGGGCCTATCATAAATATTGCCGATAGCATCGCACATATGTTCTGACTGAGCCATAGTCACCTCTTCTGGAATAAATTACTCGGAAATAGAGATATTCGGAATGGGTCCGATTTATTTATATTCGTCTGCTTAGTTGCTGAGCTCTTCTGATTTTAATTACCCTCTGATAGGAAAAAGGTATATTAATGAAAGGGACAGGATGGATGAAACACAAGATCAAATGGAAAGATGTAGAATAGAAGAGACATGACTAGCGATTGAATCAAGCAACGGAGCATTTTTGGGCCAAAATGCGATGAGAGGCATCCTGTTTTAAATACGGGGACCAGGAATAGCACAGCACAATTTATTCTTTTTGAATGTATCGGGATATGGCTTGATCGTGAAACCGAAGCTTCCTTCCTTTTTTTTAGCCTGGAGCGAGAAGTTGGAGCGGGACGACAAAGTTTAATATCACGTCAAAAGGGAAGTTGGCAGAGAACACTGTGTGTTTCAGTATTCAGAGAGCTGTCTTTTTTCATGCCTTGGGAGAAGGGCAATGGTTGGCAGTGAAGCTATTGTAGGCAAACCTAAAAAGGAAGCCAAATTTGAATACAGGGGTGATGGCCGATAAGGTGTAATTACCCCGATCCGGCGATCATTACGTATCGAGAAATGTCCAGGTGGCCCTCTTGTCACATAAAAGGAACATTTCATTAAAGACGAGGAAAAACTAAATAGGACAAAGAAAGGGGAGACGTGATCAGGCGTGGGTCGCAAACGGATAGCCACATGATATCTGGAAATTACGCGTAGCCGGTCACACAATGCCCGACACCAGCTACTGAAAACAAAAGATAAAAGGCGGGTTCGAGGCTGCTGTAAAATCGACCTCTTGTCGCTCCTCTGCACGTGCTTCAGACATCCACGTGATTATGTTCCATAGTCTGGTGAGCATGTCTGGTCATGTGTCCATGTAATGTGGCGATTCACCCTTGTGGGTCTGTGTTTTGCCACTCCCTGGGTCTCCTCTCCTTTAGAAAGCTTTCGCCCTGCCAGCCTACAGTTCTTCCTCTCCACAGGGCTCGGAATTTGTGACTTATGCGGCATCTGCCTCGGGCAATGCGTTTGTGAGAGCAGGCTTGCCCATAAACTTGTTCGCCACAAGCAACGAACCCTATCTCCCATCTAGGCAGCTCTATCCGCCGGCAGGCAATCCGAGCCCTTTAAACTATTTGGTCGCACCAGAATGCATTCCAGCTCAGACGGATAATTTGACTGACTACTCCGATGTCCCCTATATCCCACCTAATTTTCATCACCCACCGCCGCTTACCTCGCAGAATGATCATCCACCACCGCTGATCTCACCGAATAATCACCCACCATTGTTGACCTCACCAAATAGGTATGACCGATATGATTCTCCGTCTCCGCAGCTTGTATCCCTTCCACTCCCTGCCCCTCCAGTTCAAAGAGACCTCCCAGAGCCGTCGATCTCCTCATCTTCTGACAGTAGCGTCATACTAGACTCGGTCCGTCAAGTGCCATCTCAGGCTGACTCTCTATCTGATAATGTCCCTCTACCCATCTCTGACCCTCTCCGAGTGCTCCCACCCCGCTGTAACGATCCTGTCACGGAGAACTGCCATTCAGAAGAAATTAGTGACTCTAGTGGTCCTCTTCATCTCAAGCGTTGGACTGAGACGGACAAGTATCTCAGAACCCAGATCGGAATCCCAGAAGGGACTCGTGTCGACTTATGGGCATTACCCGATCCCCCACTTGGTCAGAAACCCCAACAACCTCTTCCTGTTCTTGTGAAACTCGCCATCCACGGTTGTGAAAAAGGCATGTTGACGTTACAGGAGATTTATCAGGCCTTGGAGAACCGGTTCGAGTATTTCTCTTTGCTGCAAAATGCGGCATGGAAGGTTTGTAGCCTTCGGATGTTTATCACAATTGAACCTCGGCTCTGACTCTTTCGCCTCTGTCCATAGAACTCCATTAGACACAATCTCTCCCTTAATCAGGTTTTCCGCTCGTGCGACAGACCGATTACCGAACCCGGCAAAGGTCGCTATTGGTCTCTTGACATATCCAGGGGAGAGGGTTACAAACGAGAACGTCGGCGTAAGAGAAGAAATACTGCTCCATACAATGGTACAAGAGACCTTCCCGGTGGTATTGGAAATCGTCTCAATTCCGGGGACTCGTCCGACCCTGACGAAGAGATAGCTGCCACAGGGGGACGTGTAGTGGCTGTCAAGACTTCGAAAAGAGGACGTAAACGTGGTCCCTATACTAGGATTAAAGTCGGCCGACCTTCTGTCCCTGGATCAACTGGTATCACCGCTGGAGGAGTTGCAGCCACGACTTTTGTCGCCTATCAACCTAATGGCAGCAATTTTCCCGCCTCATGTACAGCTTCGCCTGCATCACATACCGGAGTTCCAGTCGCACCAAGTTCCGCTGAAGCTACTAATTCAGGCTCAAGGAATTACCGTTTCAGGACAACTTTCGCTGAACATTGTCAGACAGTGGACGTCTCGCCTGCTCCCACCTCATCCGTGACATCTGTGTCTCACTTACACCAAGGGAATCTGCAGATGAGGGATATTCATTCTACTGTGCCTGCAACGTTGCCATTTCCTTCGTCGTATCGTGGGATGTACTACAATTGCGTTCCCTCACCTAAGTTTGGAGAGGTCTCGTTGACTGTGCCGAGGACACAGGTGGGATTTCTAAATCCTGTTGGAGGCACCATGCGACGTGGGAGAACCGCAAGCGTGATCTCGATATCGTCGGATGAGATGTCGAGTCCCGAGATGGACGAAAGGAGTTTGGGGATTGGGGGGACGAGCGGAAGTGAAAGTGATTAGTGATGGAAATGTTCGTCTCTCACAAGTTTGTAAGTGATGGATGGATATATTGTGTAAAATGCATTTTGTACTGATATTTTATTGATTTCGGAAGTCCAGGGCCTTGCTTTGCTTTGCTTTGCTTATAATGCATGTGTCATTTGGGGATGTGCTCCCAATGTGTTGCATCACATCTTCATCATCGTCTGTGTCATCGTGAAATCATACCTCGATACATCAATTCGGCCCCGCATTTCTTATCATCTTGCTCGTAATTGTTATTGTGCGTGAGATCTAATTGAAATGCTGTTATTGCTTTCGCTGTGCTGCTCTAGTTGCTCGTCATGCTATCTTTGTCGTATTTGCATTGCTTGTATACGCAGTCTGTAAAAGGTTGTCATATTCTTTTTTTTCGATTCATTCCTCCCCCTTTTTTGTATCATACTCTACCTGATTTAGCAAAGCAAAGATATCTATGTATATATATCTTGCTATTTTTGCCCATGCTTGAATCATAATTTGATTTTCTTAAGATTTATGAGCTTTCTCCTATCTCCCTTCCCACTTAGAAAATAGGATTTCTGCTCACAAGGGTGGCTCTCTTATTACTATGGTATTCTTGTGACTGAGTTGGTATGGATTTTCTCTACTATCCTATCATCATTCAAGGTCAATAATCGAAGTATCATATCTGATTACTAGAGTAACAACTTGACAAGTTTATTTTTACAGAATTAATCTCAGTGGTCAATAAGGTGGATTGATGACTGAGGTGGAATGGGTAGATCGTGTGTGTATAAGAAGAAAAACCTCTCCAACACCAGTTCATAAGTAGAAGATTTAAGCACTTGCTATTAGAGATACAGAAATTGATAGACTGTGACTATAGTGTATTGTCTTCATATCCGTTTCCCTCTTCAATTGGACTTAATCCCTTTGTTATCCTCATCCAATGAGGATTGATTCTTTTGTCTTCTTATTGTTTCGAAGATACTTGTCAGCTGTTTTAGTACTGTACAAAAGTAGTGGCCTGGCTGCTGCAGCTACTGAGTATTCAAAATCCTTTGTAACAGAAATTAGAGGCAGTGAAATTCATGAACATTTTCCTGTACTGCACATCTCAACCAATCACTCTCATATTATATTACTCAAATTTCGGGTCACTGGCCAATAACAGATGGATGCCCTCAACTATTTGTATAAACGATTCACCGTCTCTTCAATAACATCTAAAAATATATCAGTATTGTCAAGGGACAACTGACCTCTAATACATTAACAACATAGATGATCCAAAGATCTCTGAACCTAGCAACTTGGACAATGGTGTCTATTAGGCAAGACTTGCTGCAATTAAACCTCAGAGTTAGATAAGAACCCTAGATTAAGGATGTGACACTTTGCTAGAAATTATACCTGATATTTTGAGTGTTATTAAGTGCCTAAGTTGTTTCTGTAATAAAAGGAATAGCTCTCAAATGCATATTTACTTAAGACATCCGAAAATTGTTGTTTTTAGACATGGATCTATTTATAGTCTTGAGACACCTTTTCCTGCAAATAAGCAGATAGGCCTCAACTTATATGATTTGCTATTACATGGTTGCAGTTTCATGAGAAAGTAGCTGACATTAGGAGAGAGATATTGGTCTGAATAGCAGAACGAAGAAGATAACTATGGCTGCAGCACTATTAGGAGAATGACAATAGACCAAGACTAAAATAAGTCTCAAATTTTCGGAAGAGTTATACCCACTCCAAATGGACCTCAGGAAGATATTAGAATCAGATAATGAGGAGGCTATCTTACAACTTCCCATGGTACATCGTAGCTGAGACATCTAAGGGACATATGATCGGTAATCCCTATGGACACATTCCAAAAATAAACGGGTGAGATATCGCGCACTTGGGATTGGGGAGGACAAGTGATTCTTATCTTGGTGTAGACACAAGTGTGCTGCTTCTGGTAAGCTGCATCATCATACTGATAGCCGCCAAGAGCTTCCCAAACACGTGACTTCAGTTCGAATTCTACTGGTAGGGTTGTGTTCCTCTCTTCCTTCGCCGTAGCGGTCCCTCTCCCACTAAAAAATACTGATTCATATTTGCATTGAACATAAAATGTAAGTCTATCGCGCTCCAGAAAAGCGGGTGGGAAGCTAATGAACATCCATTCAAGAACTCACGCTCTCTACTGACGATAAAACTCATTTGTATAGCAAAAAAAATAAATAACAAGTATCTGCGTTCGTACGCTTTACGGGAGCTGGAAGATGGCCGCTCCGACTCAGCAGTACCCTCCTTGGCTTACACCTATACCTTCGGTAATCGAGAATGCAAACGGAGTGCCAATTACCACTTCAACAACGGTATCATTCCTACCACTGACCTACTATGGTCCGAGTGTGAGTGATACATAAGATTCTTTGCTAATGCTGCCACTGGTATATTGCTTACGATGATTGTCATAATATAGATACCATTGAATTCAGATTGGACTTATGGTGGTATATCCTCCCCTGCGTCAACGTTGAGTACAACTGCGATACCCTCTTCCATATTTACAACCTCTGCCTCTGCGAGCATAAGCTCTTTTGTATCCTCTCCAACATCCTCAATATTTAATACACCGACTACTACTCAATCCAGTGCAGTTACGAACAATAGACTCACTAGAGGGCAACTTGTCGGTGTTATTGTTGCCAGCATCCTTGGTTTTATTTTTATCCTTGTCCTCATCCTTGCTATCCATCTCTTCTGCAAAGACAGACGTCGCCGAAAGTCCAGAGACATCGGAGCATCCATTGATGACGATTATTATGTTGTCAGTGGTTCCCCGAGACTTAGTGGCGAAGAGGCAGATCCTTTCCTCGTGCAGCGTCGCAGTGGAAGGGGTGGTAGGACGCATATACCGGAGAAGACTGTCGGAGGTGGTTCTACGAATCAGTATACAGAGATAGGTGTTCGGCCACCTCAACCACCAATTGTTCCACGTGTTCCTCCACCACCAGCCACTACTATTGCTAGTCTTGGTTCCTCTAATTCTTCATCAACGAATTCTGGATATGGTGAACCCCTTGCTCAACCCACCCTTAGTATTCGACCTATCAGGGAGGCATACGAGCAGGAGACGATTGACGATGTTCCGTCGTCTGAGGAATCGCACAAGTTAGATCAGGAGGTCGTTCTGCCCCTTACGGAAGAACAAGAAGACAGTAGTGGACGGTATTCTGGAGCCTATGCTTATCGTGCTGAAATACCATTCTTGCCTCCTAAACTGGTCGATTCTGCATCAAGAAGCTCCACTGAATTTACACTTCCACGTCCTCCATTCGCAAAGAAACCATCTTTTTCCTCTCATCGATCGTCATTACCTTTGGATGTGGATGAAAATGCCACCTTGCTGACTGCGAGAAGGGTCAAGATCGAAGATTTAGGACCGATAATTATACACGGTTCTTCTCCGATTGAGGACCGCGCCAGCAAGCCCTCGACGTCTTCGTTCCTCGGTAGTCTTAGTGCCATCGCTGGACGACTTAGCCGGCGTAGGAGCGAAAGTCTGTACACGTCTCAACACCAGCCCCTCCTTCAATCATCGCCACTCTCCGACCAGGACCTTGAACATGCCCGTCTGCCTCCCCCCATTTTTACACCTCATATAAGTGAACCTGCCCTATTTCGAGGTAGCGTGAGCATTGGCCTCAATCCAGATGGAGTCAGACCAATTTCAGACGTCAGCGGTAGGAGTCAGAATTCTGGTGTAACCCTTTACCATGATGCACTTTCTTCTTTACCCGAAACATCTTCGGATGTTGCATCCGCCATAGCCTCATCCTCATCTACCACTAAACCAACTGTGCCTTCTCAACTGTCCCAGTCACAAACGCCATCTTACGACGACCAGCCTCCCATCTCAACGGCCAGTCCTTCTGGTGATACTTCCCATGCTCAGGCCTTCGACCTCGGTTACGATGTTCTCGATATGCCAGCACCTTCTGCTATTTTCAAAGCTAGCTCGAATCCATCGCTCCAGACTTCGACTTCAGGTGCTACAGTTGTTGATCGTACCACTATTCATTCAGGGTTTCTATCCCCTCTTGGTTTTAATGCATCAAAACAATCAGAACAGTCCAAAAGCACAACCAGCTCGCCTGGTATCGATCAGGATATAGGATCTGGTACCACAATTGATGTGTTAGAGGAGGAGCCACCTACCGCTGGTGAAGGATGGCGTTCAATGGCTGCTGTAACTTCAATAAGCAGTGGTGGTGATGTCGAGCGACTCGCTAGAAAGACTACCTTTGGAATGGTTAGCCTTCATTCCCTCATATCTGAATTTTCCATGCGCTAACAATCCCTCAGCCAATATACGTTCCCGGGATAGACCTCACGTCAGAGCAAGGCTCTCTCCACTCGATGCGTTCGCATGTTGGACCCTCTTCCCCGCCCCGATCAACAGGATCAGCGGCGGCATCCGCCAGGAGGGAGCTCTTGTACGGCTCCAGCTCTTCACACCCATCGACATTCTCTGCTTCCCGTTCAACAGGAACAAATGGTAGTGCCGCTTTATCACTTGCACAATCAATGGCGAGGTCTGGTAGTATCACCTCTGACGGTCGTAGACGTGGATATATCTCGCCTGCTCTATCTGCTTTCGGTAATCGGATACAAGATAGCAGCGGGAATGATCTTGCGGTGTCTAAAGAAGGGGATACCAGAGGTCATAGTAGTAGAAGTGGTCCTGAAGGAGGGATGTTACAGAGTCCTAGTACGGCGTACCTGGGACCTGAGAAAGCTGTGAGTACGGTTTCGGGTGCCATGTCTGGATAAGTCTATCCAATTCAATGCCTTCCTCGATCGATGGGCTGCCGTGTGCAATTCGTTCGTGCATGCGACCTTTCTCGTCAAGGGCAGGTTAGTGCTCTGGTGATTAATGTTGGACTTTGCTCCATCTCTCAAATTGTCCTTTGGTGTTGGACTTTTATCTTGCACATGCTTCTCTTGGAGTGCCTTTGTATCTATTGTTATGTAGTATGTAGTGCTAGACTTGATGACTTTAATGACTCAGCTACTTGTAGCGCCTGCGATACCTATACTTCCTTCATCTCCTTACTGATATCTTGTTGTCTTGCCAACTGCAATAAATAAATAAATTCGATACTTTCCTATGTGATACAAACAAACAAGATGACTATCCGATGGAATGAGAACTGAGTTTTTGGATCAGATTCACAATACAAAACGATCTCGAACGTCAGTGGTCCAAGTGCGTTTCAAGTGTTGGAAAGAGCTGGTATAATAATTTTGTACTGTTACCTGATTTGGAAAGATGTTCATTCAACAGGCGCTCGTGAATTCTGTGGATTTCTACCTTCATGATAAATCTGCCTCACGATCCTTTATGAGTCTCTCTGCTGTTCTATTTTGCCTACTTGAACTGGCATGGCGGGCGCTCGTTATTTCTGCTCGTCTTCTCAGGTGGCTTGTGAGCAAGTACCTGGAAACAAAAAAGGTTCAAGGTATGGTGTTTTCAAATGATAGCTAAGCTAGGCAGATTGAACAGTGTTTCATTCTTTCAAAAGCTCCTGAGCCTTCTTCGGAGCAACTAATACCCACAAAACCCTCATTTCAGAATCTACCGCTCAAACTCCAAACGGAGGTCCTTCTGCATCTACATTGGAGGGAGGTTTTGAGAGTGCGACGGGTAAGCACTATCATTCCTCTGGATCTAAGAGTGTGTGGACGACATGGATACCTACTAGACATGTAAATCATGGAATCGTGCAACCAAGACACGCGAAATTTGGGTTAACTTCGTCACCCGTTTCACTTCGTTCCAGAACTGTAACCCAGCGCCAGAAGAACCAGTTGAAGCCTATTCATCAGAAGAGCTTGAACGTTGGTTGCTGTCGCGCTTATCGGTTGAACTTGGATGGCGGAACGAGAAACAGGAAGCCACACGTTATAGGCCAATCAAATGTCCAACGCCTGCCGTTTTTCACTTGGTTGAAGGCGGGAGGTGGTTGTTGGTGCCAGATGTGGGAGGTATTGGACGTATCTCAGTGTATGATCTTGACAAGAAGAATCCGAGCTTGGTCGAATTGATTGAACCAATGCACAAACTGGACGCTAATCGAACACTATTGATGGCCGTAGATATCGACAGAAGTATGAAGACTTTAACTTTCAATTTGGTCCTCACGACCAATTTAATACGAGGTTTGTGGGTCTTATTGAATGATTGAGCACGCACTGACTTCTGTTCCTATCACAGAGACAACAAATACACCAGCGCATGTGCGCATCTACCAAATTCAGTTGGAAGGTCACGGGAAGGAGGCACGGCTGAAAGCTCGACATCTCTCAACTTTTACGGTGCCTGGTACTGGCAAATTTACAAATGTTGATATCTCTGGCGAGTTGCTCGCCCGCCCCAGGCGGACAAAAGAGGGTTCATTCCTTGAAGTTCTTAAATGGCGACAGTCCACATCAATCACACACACTCGAGTCAGAATACCCGTAGACCAAGGAATTGTAAGTCATTGCAGCTTTAAAGAACCTATAGTTTTTTTTATCAAGTCTAGGAACAAATTCGCATTGTTGGAACGAACCGTATCGTCATTTTCTCCAAAACTCTTATGTTTATCTACCCGATACCCCCCTTTCAAACCACCCAAGCTAACCTCCTTGACGTCTATGATGTCGTCGCACCACTTTGGAAACTTCCCTGTCCCGGGGCGCGTCTCTACCGTGGCAGCCTCTCACCTGCGTATTTCGAACTGTCATCTCTTATGACACGCTTTGTTCTTTGTTCCCAAGACGGTATCTACGGTATCTCCATTCCTCAAGACCAGAAGGCCAAACCACGTCTCTCTAAATTAGTTGATTATGAGACTACGACAGAGTCAGGGTACAGCCTCGGTGTATCAAAGGGGTTTTTCAGACACCGGGATTCGAGTTCGACAACTCTGAGTTATTTGTGGGTCGAGGATGAGGTGTTTCGGAATAGAGAGTTCAGGTTGAGGGCTTCTGTTGCTATTCGGGAAAGAGGGTACCCTGGACAGTGGGATGCCGATCCACCTGTAATGGATGAGGCTAGTGGACGAATTGTGCAATTCACGAAAACAGGGTTGATTGTGCTTGATACAGGGCTATGTTACGAATCGCGATCGTCGTGGTGGTAGTGACAGCAATCTCAGTCCTTGGTTGTCCTATTATTGGCAAGTTGTTAGTTTCTTGGATTGGGTTTAATGCTATTGTCTCTTCCTCTCTCATGTATATCTTTCCTTATAACACAGATAGCCTGGACAGTCAGAGTTTCATATGTTAGAGTATATGTATCTAATGCCAGAATGTTGAATTTCAGTGTTTGAGATGTGATATGAAGTTGTAAATCATAAACGAGGCAGCGAGCAATATGGGAGATGCACAAGCAACAAAAAGGGTCAAAATACTTTTAAAAAATGATAGCCAGTAATATCATACTTGTGAATCTGACAGCAGTTGACATTAATGTAGTTGTCTTTATATTACGCTGTGTATACGTAGGTATGCCGGCATACTATGATATCTACCTACTGCGTGCTTGCGAATATCTTCTTGACAGGGTTATATTGTGCATCATTTCACATTGCTGCCCGACCAGCTGTCTGATAACAGCATGTCAACCATGTTTATATTAATCCTTGCTATGGCTTACCTCGATCGGGAGAAGGATCATGAAGAATGCTGTTATAGTCAGCAATGAGGCTGAAACAAAAACGGAGCTATAGTGACATCAACAAATATCAGGAAAATAAGATTGGGAATGCACACATATTGGCCGTTCCATTCGAACCAGCACCGGTGGTAGTGGTGCTGACGATTTTGATGATGGGAGCAAGAATGCCTGTAGCACGGTTGATACTACTAGCAAGAGCATCACCTGTTCCGCGATGAGGGGCAGGGAAGACCTGAAAGACCATCAGTGCTGGTCAAGTTTGATGGAAAAGTAAGACTGACCTCCGGCGTGTAAGCAAAGAGTACGCCATACATCTTAAAGGGATAAGAAATCAGACAAACAATTGTAACCAATAATTGAAGCACATACAGAATTCCTGTCAGAAAAAAAACATCAGGTCACCAATTGATCTGAGCAAAAGGAAATACTCACTGTGTGAGACTACTTGCACAAGAGTAACCCAGTACTGCAGCTTGATTCTGACTCGTCGTAAACAGGAACAGAAACACGCCCGTCAATAGAGTTGATACCGCCATGGTAGACTTCCTCCCACCCACAACTGTGAGCCCCTGCCAGATACTCCATCGTTTCGGTGCCGCTTGATGACGGATCTTTCCTTCTTTCTCAGGGCCCTGGGCCTCTTCTAAATTATCAGCTGTACGCCTGGATTTTCTGGTCCAGTCAACAACTAAGCATGCAATCAAGGATCCAGGGACACCCATGACGGATATGATGGCATAGTTCTTATAGGTAGTACCGACACTCGAATCAGTGGCGAAACGGCTACTCAGGTAAAGAGGCAAGAAAGAGTTGAAGAGTGGGTATGCGAGGCCGATGAGTGCTGGTAGCAGTAATTAATTCTCTGGTATCGAGAAATTATGTATTCTTACCCCATGAGAGAATTGTGATTGAGCTGTTCACCGCCATGCGCCTACCGGAAAAGAGGGGCCGAACATGTGATCTGAATAAAATGGACGGTGATGTCACAGAATATCAGATGATATAGGAAACTATGACGCACAGCGAAAATTGAGAAAAGGAAAATTTGAGGACCTCCCATGATGTTCTCGAAATAGTCTCTTTGTTGGCAGCTGTGTTGATCTGTGACAGATGCTCCACTCTGAGTGAAATGGTCTTGCCGTTGCGTTTGGCAATATGTTCAAGAACCTGTATTTCATACATCAGCCATGCTTCCCAAGTATCAAGGAGTAATGACCTGGACTGCTTCAGCGTCACGTTGCTGTGAAATAAGATACTTGGAAGATTCCTGAAGGTCAAAGACGACGAATCGGAAGATGAACATCAAGAAGGTCAAGGAACCCCTATCAAAGTTTAAGAATTTTTTCTTCTCCGGGCGCATCGCATAGATAGATCACTGACATCATGTAACTATATAGACCGTTAGTTGGACCGATGGAAACGGAATGAGATACGCACAAGGTATACCGCCAACCCATGTTATCCCCCTTTTGACATTGGCCTACCGGGGAGTTTGGTGAGCACGAAAAGTTACCAATGAACACCCAGGCAATAAGTGATGCAACCAATTGCCCAACAGCCCACCATGCCGAGAGCAAAGTTAATGTCCACTGCCAAAAGATCAGGACCCTAAATCCGTGGTAATAACATAAGGCATACCTGGTGAGATTGTGGAATGTTTTCGAGATAGAGGGCACCTAGTAGGGAAATTTGAATTGGGGTCTCACTTTAGAATGGAGGGGAGGTCTACCATCAACTGGGAGACTGAGAAAAAAAAAGTGACATCAATGTTTATGTCATAAATAAACGTAATTTATACGCACTTGCCCCCAATGCCGAATCCTATGCATGCCACGAGCGATGCGAAAGCAACGAAATTGGGTGCGCCGGCAGCTGCTATGCCAAAGACTGCTGCTAAAAATAATGTGATCTGTCGGAAATGGAGGATAGTCAATGGAAGAAAATTTTATGTCAATACCCATGAATAGCAGTGATTTGGACATGAGAAGGAAGACACGGAGCCTGTCGCACGAAAAGTACTAACGTTGAAAGAGAGTCGTCTACCAATAAGGTCAGCTAAACTTCCCCACGTCGTAGCGCCAAGAACAAGGCCAATGTAGAGAGCGAGGGTAGCAAACTCGGCGCGGACAGGCAAAAGCTCTTGTTGAACTTGAGGGAGTACAACGGCAAGGCCTTGCAGCCATAGGTCTTTTATGGGATGTGAGCGAGGGAGTGATGAGGCAAATGAGGATTCTTACTGTCAGCCATCCATCCTAGGCCTGATAGAATGAATAGTTGCCATTGATAACGACCAAAGCCGATCCTAAGGAAAGATGGTAAGGCCTCAAATGAACCATCACCGCCTTGGACCACCATATACTGACTCGTTCTGTAGGCAGTCATTGACTATCGACGACTGTCAGGGATCGCAATGAAAGATGATAAAGGAGAACAAACGCACGAAGGTCACATTTTCGAGCATACAAACTATCAATACCCCCGTCCTGGTGATACATTGAGTCATGCCTGAAAGAGTCACTGGATGCCCGAACCGACTGGGAGCGGGCGACGACCAGATCTTTAGAGTCCTTTGCGCTCATCAGTCCGAAATGAAAGGGTAGGGAACTGGCATTCAGAAACAACTTGCCTTTTATGCACAATTGTCTGTCGGCTTTACGCTCCACCTTCACGCGCTTCCGTTCTACCGTTTCGAAGCAAACTAGTTCTTGTGGACGGTAACATCATCAGCTCGGAGATAAGTTTAGAAATTGATGGCCAATCGTGACCTCCATTCTTGGATTCCGGACGCGTGATGACCTGCCCTTAACCGGATCTTGATTGAGCTGACGACAAGCTCGTTGTGTTTTAGAATTTCTGAAAAATGCGGCGCAGGACCAATAAATCCAATAAGGTCTGATTATAATTGTATACAAAACTTGTATTCATCCACAAAATAGGTCCCTAATGTCAGGCTGCGACCCGCCCCAGCCTGCTCCTCGGAACATTACCTAGTTTCAGAGAGTCAGGCCAACAGCGACGACACCATAGTCGCAGATTTCTGCCCACGGCCATTCAAAAATCTTGTTCTGTGCGCTACAGGCATCAAGGAAAAGGTGCGCAATCAAGTTCGAGCCTGGACATAGTCGTAGTCTGATACCGGGAAGCCCACATTGTTCAGGAAAGCCTCAGAGCTGGGTGCAACGCATGTCAATGCGTTCACGGACAGAGTGACGCACTTGATAGCCGGTACCCATGGAGGGGCCAAGTATACGGTAAAGCTACTCAATTGCAACATCGTGAATCTTGGTTAAGAACTACGCACAGTGCGCTCTGGAACGCAAGATACCAATCATGGATCCTCTCTGGGTGGAAGAAGCCTACGACATTTGGTTACGTGGCGATGACGTTGATCTCGGGCAAGTAAGTGCTCGTCCAGTCAGTGCCGTACTCGACTACCTACTAATCCCAGAGTATTGAATCTCATCGTCTTCCGATATTTTCTGGCGTGGTGTTATGTCTTTCTGGCATCACAGACCTGGATAGACGTGTCGAGATCAATCGTTTGGTAACACACCATGGTGGAACTTATGTCAAGAATCTCGAGCGGCCAGTCAAGGTCACACATCTTTTGTGTTCCGGAGATGAGGAAACAGAAAAGATGCGCTACGCCGAAAAGTTCAATAACCATAAGGAAGCTATTATACGTCTGGTCTGGGAGGAATGGTTCTGGGACTCCCTTGACTTCGGTGGTAAATTGTATACTTACTAGTTTGGTCTCGACTCACACGACGCAGGTCGATTTGATGAAGCTCGCTACAAGGTTAGTTGCCCAAGACCAGAGCGGAAGACTCAACCCGAAGGTGTCTTTTATCTTTTTCTCGTGTTTGTTGTCGTGACTGACGGGAGCAATAGTGGCACCACCGTCTTTAGAAATGGAACCTTCAAATCAGGAATATGATGATGAAATAGCTACCGTCAAAGTTCTTCCCGCCGTCACCCTTCAGATATGGGCAAGTTTGCTCAGTAGACGCGGGTACCAAGTCTCGGGCACTGAACTTATTCGCACAATATCTAGTGCAGGACCACAAACGTCCCAAACGCCCGAGGTCCTTGCAGAAGTTGAACCCCGAAAGAGCCTATTATCCGTGTTCAGACGAGCAGATTCCTTTGCTCATGCTGAACCTGAGGTCGAAAGCGTCGGCAGCTCCAAGCAGCCATTCAGGCGTACATCCACCAGCACAAATGTTGTTGCAAAATCTGTGCCTCTATTACCATGTATACCTGCAAAGGATGGTGAGAGTTTGACTTTCGTGGATTTAGATGCTCCCCCCAATGCTGCTGTTACCATATTCGCCGGGAATCGGTTTCGTGCACTCGGTGAAGCAAAAACAACGGCTGTCAAGAATGCAATTGAATTGTATGGAGGACAAATAGTTTCTGCAGATGACGAGGAGGTTGACTTCATCCTTGTGCGGTTAGTAAGGTATGTGGAATCCTTTCATTAACCATGTTTGGTACTAACAAATTCTTAGTGGTAGCAAATTGTACCGAGAGGAAACAGACCCTTTTCTCCGCGGCAAGTACAGGACAGAATGTTGGCTAGAACGATGTATTTTTGAAGATCGCATATGTCCCCCTGACCAAGATTTGTCCTTCTTACCTCTTGGCATTCAAATCCCTATTGCCGGTATGTGTGGCGCATCCTACATATTGTAGAGACTAATTTGATGATAGATGCTCAGAAAGTTATTTTGAGTTTTTCTGGCTTTGATGAATCTGAATTATGCGGCCTTCGTCGTCTACTTAGGGCCCTGGGTATCAAGCTCGCTCCAAACTTTTCAAAAAATACAACCCATCTCCTCTGCCAATCTGCTACTGGCCCCAAATTTACTAAAGCGTGCGAATGGGGAAAACCTGTGGTGAAGATGAGCTGGCTGGCTGCCATGGCTTCCACAGGCAATATTCCCTCATTAGAAGGACATCTTGTTCTTGGCAATATCGTTGGATTGAGGAACACACCGAAGCTGGACTCGAGTGTGTCCATGGAGGTTGTTGATGTGGATCTCAAAGGCCAAACAAAAGCTTTCTCACATCTTCCTGGCGTTGGGACAAGAATGGATAATAATAAAGGCAGTATGTTATCAATTTATGCTTCGTATCTATCACAAAACATCACATGAATTGATCACTTTCCAGCTGACAAATTTGAATCACCCGCTGAGCCGTCTCAGAGTCCCATGAACCTCCGAACGACTCGCTCAACACAAGAGGTGTCCGCTCTATCCCAATCTGGTTCCCTTTCTCCCGGATCCATGCATCTAGCTCAATCAACTAGCGATGATGCACCAATATCATCTTGGCGAGAATTGGAACATGAACGATTGACAGCCAAAATACCTTCATCAAGAACTCCTTCACCAATGAAAGTGGCGAGAGCTGGAAGTCAGTCGCCCATTTCTCATACCAAGATCGATCATGAAGCGACCAAGGCTCTTCAGGAAAGTATAACGAGGGCTCTGAAGAGGCATATACCTGAGGAAGATGAAGTCCTTCGAAACCAGAAGAGACAGAGACTCCAGAGACATAAAGTAAATTATCATACATCAAGTATGGCTCACAAGGTTTTGCTGATAGATGTGGTTCTATAGGCTCTATCAAGGCAGACCTCAGCTTCAAAACTGAAAGCGGCAGAAGCGGATACAATTCCATTTGCTGTGGCCCCAACTAGTCCTTTTGACCTTGTTGACAGTGACATGCTACCTGTCATTGAACCTGCCACAAGTTTAAAAAAGGCTGCAAACCATCACTTGAGTGGCAGTCGACGGACACGGAGCTCCACAGAGAATGTCAATGGGGTATCCCAAGAAGAGAGCATGCGCGTAATGTATGAAGATCCAGGTTTGGCAGATGAACGGAAGAAGTTGATGGATCTTCTCAAGACCCGAACTCAGGAAAGCCAGTCGAAGGACAATAAGGCATCTGAATCTATTAGAAGGGGTAAAAGACCGAGGAAGGGCATGCGATGATTGAAATCTTATCTGAATCTGTATAGTTATTAATTTCGATCTTATGCATCGCAAATTTTGACCGCTGGATGCGGTTACATTACTCGCCCTCTTTTAGTATTATCAAACGACAAAATTTTTCACACGATCGATGGAAAGAATTGTACGTTAGAAATTCGGCATGTCGTCATGGTCTATACCAATTTTCATGACGATTTACAGTATTCTGCTAATTTCATAATAAAGATGGTGTCATGTCCTATATCCACTGTTCAGTTCACTATGTATACAGAGGTTCTTCCTTGCACTCGTAGGTACATGCGTGGTGGGACGAAAGAATGTTTCATTTTTTGTGTGGCTGTGATGGTAGAGTACAAGCGATCAGAAAATTCGGAGTGGGAATTAAGAAGTGAACCGTTGACATCCACGTGAAACAAACTACCGGATTACGATCACGGAGTAAGGTACGTTCAGGGAAATGAAACGATCATGTAGCAATGACGTCAACCAAGGGAACTGCGCCAATGAATAATAGTTCTGGTGCATTGTTGGATAATCTGTATTTGTGTATCGAAGACCTCGGTAAATCTTGAATTAAACTAGCCACCTGGATTATGAGTGTCATTACCTATCAATTATGGATTCAGCTTAGCAATTCATGCCTGGATTTGATAATCTGACTTCCCATAGGAATCTGGGGAGCGTAACACAAACCTTATTCTATGGTCTGGGAAACTCTGGGAAAAATGTAATTCCTTGTAGTCCCTAGGTGTGACACCATATTGTCACAAATTGGTTTGTACTCTATACTAAAGCAAAACTGTTCTCTTTAGTGAAATCTTAGACCCAGGACAATGACTATGGGCCCATTTAGAGATTTAGACAGTAGATTTTCTCATAGTCTTTTTATTTCTTTGAATAAGTGTCAGGTTCAAGACAGAGGAATTGGGTAGGCTATAGCTTTTAGATTAAGCCAACCTCTGTACTTGCTCAGAAAAGCTGGAGAGAAGAAGGGATTTGGAGAAGAAAAAAGAGTTTATTGATAATAGACAATTATATGACAGGTATAATGAACCAAGCTTAGATTATGATAGTCTTAACTTAGATCACACTCTATGTCAGAGTTGATAAAGAGAACTTAGTATTTGTATACATTATAATAGCCCTGTGCATCTCTTTTAAGTTATTGTTCTACTTTTGGTAATTCCTTGTCTTTTTTGTTTTAAAAAAATCATTAATTTATTATATAGAGTACAAAGACAGACTATAGTAGTGCTTGACTACTTGTCACAGTCCCTGTGACACCCTCACAGTAGTTACTCATCACCCACTTACCTTAGTCAGATTGTTTGCAAACACCCTTCTAGTATTTGCATAAGTTTACCTTCTTCTTAGTTTATAAACTAGCAAGTTGTACTTAGTATCTTAGCTTTGTTTATAAGATAATAGCACCTATTTGTCATGATTTACTTTGGCACTTATTTTTTTTCTTTAATTAATTAACTAATTAATGACATCATAACATGATGACTATAACATGGGAATATCATGAATATAAAAGGGACAAGCATAGAAAGAGATTGAGTGATGATCTGAGATCAATTACATGCCAATCAGGCAGCTATTATATATGGAAGAACATGTGGACAGAATGTCATGAACTAGCCTAGTTCTAAAATTGTATGACTAGAGGAATAGAAAGAGTGGGAACTCTTCTCTAATGGACTAGATAAGAGATGCTAAAAATAGAACAAGAGATAAGATCAGATAAGATAGAGGTCACATGATAGAACCTTCTGGAAGGATTGCAGGAAATTACATACATATAAACAAATAGCATTTGTGTATAAGTAGGTAGAGTAATCTACAAAGGAACTCCATTGAGTTCTCTTCGTTCTCTCATAATGTTGAGTGTGATAAGACAGTCATCTCGACTAACTTGTCATTACAGATTGGTGTGGAGAAGGATAATGAGGAGCAAATGTTGGTAAAGAAGAAGTGGTTAAAAGCAAAAAGGATTAGAGTGGCAGAAGTGATAATAAAATTACTAGATAAAGTAAGAAAGTATGAAGCAAGAGATGACAAAGTAGTAAAAGCAGTAGAAGAAATAAAGCAGGCAGGAGTAAAGATGCTAAGAGATAAAGAGTAGTGTTAAGAAGACAGACTAATGTTAAAAGAAGGAAAGGTGTATGTTCCCAAGGACAAGAAACTGAGAGCAGAAATAATCAGGCTACATTATGATATGCCTGTGGAAGGACATGGAGGGCAGTGGAAGACAGCAGAGTTGGTGACAAGAAATTTCTGGTGGCCAGAGATCACTAAAGAGATGAAGTGATATGTGGAAGGATGTAATGCTTGCCAATGCAACAAGAATCAAACACAACTACTGGCAGAAAAGTTAATGCCAAATTTGATTCCAGAAAAGGCATGGACCCACATCAGTGCAGACTTCATTATGAAGTTGCCTTTGGCTCAAGGATACGACTCAATCCTAGTAGTAGTAGATAGATTTACAAAGATGGCATATTTTGTACCTACTATAGAAAGAATGAGCACAGAAGGACTAACACAACTGTTTAGAGATAATATTTGGAAGCTACATGGATTGCCAGATAGTATTATTTCAGATAGAAGACCACAGTTTATGGCAGACATCATGAGGGAATTAAATTGCATGTTAGGGATTAAGACAAAGTTGTCTATAGTATTCTACCCACAGATAGATGGCCAAACAGAAAGAATGAACCAGGAGTTGGAACAGTATTTCTGTATGTTCATAGACCATCAACAAGAGCAATGGCCAGAATGGTTGGGTATGGCTGAATTTGCCTACAACAACATGGTATACATGGGAACCAAAGTATTGCCCTTCAAGGCAAATTAAGGACAAGATCCAAGAATGGGATTTGAGATGAGAAAGAGAGGAAAATATGAAGGAGCAGAGAAGTTGGCAGAGAGGATAAGAAATGTACAGGAGAAAGTGAAAGCAGCGCTACAGAAAGTGCAAGAGGATATGAAGTGGTATGCAGATAGAGAAAGAGGAGAGATAGAAGAATACAGAGTGGGTAATCTAGTACTGCTCAGCACTAAGGACCTAAAGTACCAAATAGCTGGAAGACATACAGAGAAATTTACAGAGTGCTTTGTAGGACCTTACAAAGTGAAAGCAATCATCTCCAGTAATGCAATAGAGTTAGAATTTCCTAGTATGATTAGAATACATCCAGTAGTTAACATTAGTAGAATACAAAGGTACAGATCACAAGTAAAGGGGCAAAGGAAAGAAAATGCCACAACCAGTGGTAATCAAAGAAGAAGAAGAGTGGTGTAAGGAACAGTTATCCAAGTAACTCAGGTAGGCAGCTCCCAACTCTAAGTCAGAGTAAACAAAGAGAACTTGTTAGAGTTCCCACTAGATTTGAGTACACTACTTATATCTGTCATAAATCACCCAATTCCCTCTAAGTTAATATTTATTTTATTTTTATTTTATTTTTTCATTTAATTATGTAATATAGTTGGATCAGTAAATACAGACAAACATTTGAATGTGTATAAGTAGTGTACGAAATCCAGTGAGGACTCTAATGAGTTCTCTTTGTTAAACTCCAATAAAGAGTGGGATTGAGTTTAAGGTTACCTAGCCACAACCAAAGTCCTTACACTAGAACTCATTTCCACTACTAGCTCCTGACCTCCTTGGTCCCAAGCAATCTAACTCTCATATCGATCTTGGTGTATGATCAACTTAGATCACTCCCAACTTCCTTATAGCCGGACCACAGGCTTAAGTGGACTGATTGGGAAGTTTAGACCCCAGAGGTAGACGGTTAGGACCAAACTCAGGTACTAGCCCAGACCAGACCTTATAATTGAATGGGCTTTGTAGTATACTTGTACCTTTTTTGTCATATCAACTTTGTGCTACTGGTCCATTGTAATCAGTCTATGCAGAAGAATTAGTAGTTGCTCTTTAGGAGGCTACTTAAAGTAGGGATCTTCTCTATGAAGTGATAGTCTACCCTAGTATTAGGGCAGTAGTCAGTACGATGTCACACCTGACAATTAATTTTGGCAATATAAGTGACATTCGGAACATAATAATCATAATAAATAGCTTTTGAGAGAGAATCAGCTTCCCAGACATAACCACTAGAAGTCCAGTTATGTACTCAAGAATGCTATCCAAGTAGTGGAGTAGTGGCTGTGATCATCACTATTAGTATCTCATAACGCTTTCCAGATGGTCTTATATCATATTTATAAGACGGACTCCCCCCTAGAAGTGCTCTCGAGAGCAAACTCAACCTTAGAAGCATTTCTCTTGATAATGACATCACCTAATAACTGACCTCTGGTTTATAATAGAAACACCATAAGAGGTCATGCATCAGTCTTGATTGGCAGACCAAATATAGAAAAACAAGACAAGGATACACCAAAAGTCATTGGAAAGGGATAGGAAGAAAAAGGACCTGAGAGAGGTGAACAAGAAACAGGAAAGAGAGTAGAGTTAGGAGAGAAATTAGGAGAGTTGGAAGCAGAGAGAAGTGATATCAACGACAAAGATGCACTTGAGAGCGATCGGACCAATGTCCAAAGGACCTCTCAAGTACCCTAGAACACTTAGAACAGGCTCAAGGTCGGCCAATGAGATAAAAAAAGTTGGTAGAAAATGGACAGGAAGTATAGAGAGCAGCTGTTACATGATCGGATGCAGACTCGACTTATTCTACCTGCCTTTTCGAGTAATCTGGAGGATTTCTTTCTTATCTTGTTTGTTGCATTCTGGGCTTTGTAATACTAATATAATACTCTAGTAGCATGGAGAGGTGCAAGAAGAAGAACCCCTATTTTTGCCCTTCATTGCTCTAGAGCTAAAATTTGACTTGAGTGACTAAGAGCTCTTTTTCTCCCTTTCTTTTTTATAAAACTCTATAAAACTTCCCTCAAGGGATACCCACTCTAAAGAAGGACTTGGGCATTCACTTGGACTAGGAGCTGAACCGCTCACTATGTGTTTTCAGAGTAAGTTGCTAACTGTACAGTATTATAAATGGTCACTTACTAATTTGTGATTGTTGAAGGTGTTCTTCAAAAGGCTCAAAAATACAAAGTAGATAAGCAACAAAAGATGTTGTTAAGTCTGAGGTCTAATCCTCAGACTATAAAGCCTTATATACAGAAAATGATGGTCTGTGCATCTGGATAGAGCATCACATGTTCTACTGCCTATTGTTCTACATATAGCAGTCTTTTTGTGTCTAGAATAGCGATAACTTAACTATATAAGGGGCTGTCCTTGTTTGTGTTCAAGGATTGATGTGCATCTATGGGTAATAGATCAGCATCATGCCAAACCTTGAGGTCCTTGTCAGGACCCATGGGACAATCCCAGATCCCCCTTAGAGAGTATGAGGTTAAAGACAAGGAGAACTCGACAGAGTTCCCTCTATGAATTGCCTAGCTATTTATATAATTACAAGTGGCTATGCTAAGGCTATTCTAAGAGAGATCATGGTATCTATTAACTACCATCTGTCAAGTCCTGAGTAATTCTGTCACAAAAAAGTGACTACTAAATAGTACCATGGAAGTATAACAAAATACTTGTTCAATGAACTACATAAATAGCTGGACTCTCGTTAGCAAGTAGCCTTGCTAATGTCACCCTTTTGGTAGAATGGTAAACCATACAGTATGTGACTACTGGTCCATAGCACAACTGTGACAAATTCCCCATGTCAGACAGCTTCTGCCCACATGTTCTCCCACACATGGTGGCTGCCTGATAGGCATGTGATCAAGCTCAGATCATCACTCAATCTTCCCATGCTTGTCCCTTTTATGATTGTGACATTCCCGCATCATAGTCGTTATGTTCGTTTAGTCGTATAGTCGTTAATTAATTAGATTTAATAAAGAAAAAGATAAGTGTCAGAGCAAATCATAACAGTCCTTGTATCTCCACAGGATCTTATTGCCCTAAGGTCTATTTATAGTTGTCAGAAGCATATTAAAGAGAGCTTCCATGTGCATGTGGAAGCAAATGTCCGCGTTTGGCGGTTCCCGAGATATCTGCCGATCAGTGTCCAGCACTGATTAACTGATATCTCAGTGAGTACTGATCGCTTTGACACATTTTGAACATTGTTCAAAAGGTCTTCTTGAGGGCTTTCCGATGTATTTTAGACCGTGGGAATCGTGCAAGTATTTGTGGAGTTATTGGCTGAATGAAGTTTGTGACATATGGTCAGTTGAGAGTAAGCTTATATAAGGGCAATGTGAGATCTAGGTAGGACTGCTGTATTGATGGTGAGCTAGCCTACTAGACTAGTACCTTGGATGGTAGTGCTATGGTGTAAGAGGAACACATACCTTTGAGATCTGACTGGTAAGAGTGCTCTCAAGCGGAAACTAAAAAACATTTTTTTCATTCTAGTGTCTAATAACAAGTGTCTACTATCTTGTGAGCTCCTCCCTTTTATATTTGATTATCTCCCTAGTGCCTACTCAATTGCACACAATTGTAGAACGACTTGGAGATTTTGATTCTCTGACTTGGTAGTACCCACTTTTGTAAGGACAGTAAAGCACATTTATATTCTTATCTGAAATCCTATTCCCCCCTGCAAACCCAATCTACACTTAAATTTTCTTTACTATCCCTATCAACAGTAGTAGGCACCTGGCTGGGTGAAGATCTTATACCCTAGTAGACATATAAGTAAGACAGGAAAAGAATACAACAAGTCCCTCAAGAAATACATAAATATTTTCTTTACATAACAACAACTTGTCCAGAACATAACACGATGTCTTTGGACCATATCACAAACTTCATTTGGCCATAACTCCACAGATACTTGCATGATTCCCACGGTCTAAAATGCATCTGAAAGCCTTCATAAAGACCTTTCAAATGATGCCCAAAATGTGTCAAAGCAATCAGTACTCATCGAGATATCAGTTAATCAGTGCTGGACACTGATTGGTAGATATCTCAGGAACTGCCAAACACAGACATTTGCTTCTACATGTACATGGAAGCTCTCTTCAATATGCTTCTGACAACTATAAATAGACCTTAGGGCAATAAGATCCTGTGGAGATACAAGGACCTCAAGGTTTGGCATGATACTGATCTATTATCCATAGATGCACATCAATCCTTGAACACAAACAAGAACAGCCCCTTTTATGGTTAAGTTATCACTATTTTAGACACAAAAGGACTGTCATATGTAGAACAATAGGCAGTAGAACATGTGATACTCTGTCCAGGTGCACAGACCATCTATTCCTGTATATAAGGCTTTATAGTCTGAGGATTAGACCTCAGACTTAACATCTTTTGTTGCTTAAACTACCTTGTTTGAGAATCATCAACTCCTCAATCACAAATCTAGTAAGTGACCATTTGTGATAGACCAATATAATCAACTCATGAGTGATATGCTCAACAAAAGGCATACCCTCACCAGACTAAGGGCAGAATTAGAAGGAAGAGAAGGGAGGGTGTGCAAACAATGTGGGGGGTTCAGGCATCTCGCTTGAAAGTGTAAAAGTGGAGAAGAGCAGAAGAAGAAGGAGACGTGTCATGATTCACTCCGGCACTTGTTTTTTTTCTTTATTATTTAATTAAATTAACAACATCATGAACATAAAAGTAACAAGCATGGGAAGAATCAAGTGATGATCTGAGGTAGATCACATGACAATCAGACAGCCACCATGTATGGGAGAATACATGGACAAAAGCCATCTAACATGGGGAATTACTTAGGACTTAACAGACGGTAGTTAATAGATACCTTGATCTCTCTTAGAATAGACTAGTTACAGCCACATGTACAAGTATAAATAGCTAGTCAATTCATAAAGGGAACTCTGTTGAGTTCTCCTTGTCTTTAATCTCATACCCTCTGAGAGGGATTTAGGATTGTCCCGTGGGTCCTGACAAGACAGCGGTAGGAAATAAGTTTGAAGTGTTAAGGAGTTAAGTAATGCAGTGTAGAGTAAGGGAGATGAGGAGACAAGAGGTAGTAAAAGAAGAAGTGAGATGTCAGGACCCATAGGACAATTCTGGATCCCCCTTAGAGGGTATGAAGTTAAAGATGAGGAGAACTCGACAGAGTTCCCTCTATGAATTGCCTAGCTATTTATATAATTACAAGTGGCTATGCTAAGGCTATTCTAAGAGAGATCACGGTATCTATGGACTACCATTTGTCAAGTTCTGAGTATCTTCCCATGTTAGACAGCTTCTGCCCACATGTTTTCCCATACATGGCAGCTGCCTAATAGGCATGTGATTGACATGTGCCTTTCCCATGCTTATCCTTTTATTAGATCCTGACATTCCCATATTGTAGTCATTGTGTTTATTAAGTTGTATTGTCATTAATTAATTAATTAATAAAGAAAAAGAATAAGTGTCAGAACAAATCATAACATGAGATGCTTTGGATATGGGGAGAAGGGACACAAGAAGTGGAAGTGTCCAAGGAGGAAAGAGAGAAAGAGAGAGGAAGCAGTACCATCACAAAAGATGTGGGAGAAGGTGAAGGAGCATAGTGGAATGAGGGGGTTGTCCCCAAGGGAAGCAGCAATGTGCATGGAGGGGTGGATGACACCCAGAGAAGTGGTAACCTTTGTAGAATGTAGGGGATGTAACTACAAAGGAACAAAGATACAAAAAAATAAGGGATAGGGTCTCTTGGAGAAGGCACAGTTGAGTAACATATGGTGTGGAAGCTATAAAGAAGCGTGGGACTGGAGAAATAGCAAAGCAGAAAGTAAAAGAGTGGAGAGGATGGAGTGCAGTACATGTAGAGGAAAAGATGCTGTGATATGGAAGGTAGAAAGAAATATGAAGAGGGAGATTTTCTGTCTACCCTGTAGGACAGGAAAGAAGGTGCCATGGTGGAATTGGGATGGAAAGTTGGAACGGACAGTGCCTAAGTGTAATAACTCTTAGTTTAGGCTGTGGAACCTTAACCTGAATCGCACTCTATGTCAGAGTAGACAAAGAGAACTTGTTAGAGTTCTCACTAGTTTGTTGTACACTACTTATACATGTTTGACTATTTGTCCTTGTTTACTGATCTGATATGTTACATAATTAAATAAAAGAAAAGGAAAAGAAAATTAAATATTGACTTAGAGGATTTTGGTAGTTCATGACACCACCCCCTTCTCAAGGGTCCTCGTCCCGAGAACTTTTTCATAGTCCATTGTATAGGTCCCTTAGGTCACCCATATCAAGGTTTTCATCCCCTAGTTCTTCTAAATACTTTCTATCTTCTTCTATCCTCTGTCGATCTTTCTCGTTTTCTTCTTTATTCTACTCTTCTATCTTTCCTCCCTTGTATTTGTCTTTTTCTTCCTCCATTTTCTTCAAGAACAGATTCTTGTTATATCTTGAAAATGGATTTCTTTTCCACTTTCTCCAATTCTCCTCCATTTTCTTCCAATACTCTTGATTATATTTCTTATTACCCCATCTATAGAGCAATTTAGCAGTGTATCTTCCTGGTAATTCCCTGCTAAACACTTTCTTGTCTTCTTCGGCCTCTTGTTGTCTGACTTCTTCTTCTTCTTCCCTGCAATATTCTCTCTCAAATTCTTTGACTAACTCTATCACGTTCTTTAGATTTTCCCTGTTCTCCCAAGTATTTTCTTTTGCTGTACATCCTTTCTATCGCATTAGGTACTTGTCCCTTCCTCATACTTTTCTTTTGTTTATAATCTTTTCCACTTCCCATTCTTCTTCTCTTTCGATTACCACTAGTTGTGGTGCTTCCTTCTTCTGCCCTTTTACCTGCAATTTATACTTCTATACCCTACTAACATTAACTACTAGGTGTATTTTAACTGTACTTGGCAATTCCAATTCTATCGCATTACTAAAAATGATTGCTTTCACTCTGTAAGGTCCTATAAAGCATTTGGTGAACTTTTCTGTACATCTCCCAATTATTTGGTACTTCAGATCTCTGGTATTGAGCAGCACCAAGTTGCCCACTTTATATTCCTCTACTTCTCCCTGTTCTCTATCTGCATACTGCTTCATATCTTCCTGTGTCTTTTGCAGTGCTACTTTGGCCTCCTCTTGTATGCTTCTCATTTTCTCTACAAATTTTTTTGCCCCCTCGTACTTCCCCTTCTTTCGCATCTTGAATCCCATCCTTGGATCTTGTCCCTGATTTACTTTGAATAGTGACACCTTAGTACCCATGTGTACTTTATTGTTGTAGGAAAATTCAGCCATACCCAGCCATTCTGGCCATTATTCTTGTCAGTGATCTATAAACATTCGGAGATACTGTTCTAACTTCTGGTTCATTCTCTCTGTTTGGCTGTCTATCTGTGGGTGGAATGCTGTAGACAATTTTGTCTCAATCCCCAACATGCGATTCAACTCCTTCATAATACCCACTGCAAACTGTGGTCCTCTATCTAAAATAATGCTATCTGGTAGTCCATGTAGTTTCCAAACATTATCTCTAAATAGTTGTGCCAGTCCTTCTACGCTTGTTCTTTCTGTAGTAGGTACAAAGTGTGCCATTTTTGTAAATCTGTTTATTACTACTAAGATTCCATTATATTCTTGAGCCAAAGGTAACTTCGTAATGAAGTTCACACTAATGTGAGTCTACGCTTTCTCTGGGATCAAATTCAGTATTAATTTTCCTGTTAGTGGTTGTGTTCGATTCTTATTGCATTGGCAGGCATCACATCCTTCCACATATCACTTCACTTCCCTAGTGACCTCTGGCCACCAAAAATTCCTCATCACTAATTCTGCTGTCTTCTACTGTCTTCCATCTCCTCCTACAGACGTATCATGGTGTAGCCTGATTACCTCCACTCTCAACTTCTCATCTTTGGGAACATATACCTTTTTCTCTTTCAACATCAGACTGTCTTCTTGACGTCATTTCTTGTCTCTTAACATTTTCACACCTGCCCATTTCATTTCTTCTACTGCTTTAATGGCCTCATTGTCTTTTGCTTCATACTTCTTTACTTTATCCAGTAGATCTACTCTTTCTATGATCACCTCTGCCACTCTCACTTTCTTCACCTTCAACCATTCCTTCTTCACCAATGTCTGCTCTTCGTTGTTCTTTTCCACTTCTACCTCCCAGTCCAGTCTCCTACTCAATCTATCTGCTTTTCCCATCTTGCTTTCTGAAATGTGCTTTAACATAAAGTCAAACCTTGACAAGTACAATGCTCATCTTGCTTGTCTATGATTAAGCTTTTGGTTACTCATGAAGTACTCTAGGTTCTTATGATCTATCCAAACTTTGAATTTGCTTCAGAACCCTTCCAGAAAGTGTCTCTAAGCTTTTAAGCAGCATATTATGGCTAACATCTCTTTATTGTGTATTTCATAATTTCTTTCTGTTTTGTTTAATGACTTCAAAATATAAGCCACTGGTCTCCACTTGTTATCCTTGCATTTAATGGGCAACACACTTCCCATTGCAAAGTTAGAGGCATTCACCTCCATTCTTAGTTTCTTGTCTAAGTCAGGCGCAACTAGTAGAGATCTACTCATAAAGACCGTTTTCAACTGTTCAAAGGTTTCTTGCTGCTCAACTCCCCACTTCCATTTCTCCTCTTTTCTTGTTAGGTTGTTCAAGGGTCATACCAATTTTGTGAAATCCTTTACAAATTGCCTATAGTAATTTGCTAGTCCCAAGAACTTCCTAACATCTCTGACCGTCTTTGGTATCAGCCAGTTCAACACTCCTGCCATCTTATCTTCCTCCATTTCAATCTTCCCTTGACCCATCACTACTCCCAGGAAATTCACCTTCTGCACCTTCCAAGTGCATTTCTCTGGTTTCACATATAGGTTGTTTTCTTCTAACCTCCTTAACACTTCTTCTACAATTGTATCATGATCCTCCTCCATTTCTGTCCTTATCAGCACATCATCTACGAATGCCGCCACCTTCCCCTCATTAATTATATCTCTTAAGATTTCATTCATTATACCTTGGGATGGGACTGGTGAATTTGTCATCCCAAAGAACATTACCACTAGCTCGTACGACCCCACATGAGTAGTAAAGGCCACCTTCTACTTGTTCCCCTCCTTGATTCTCACATTGTTGTAGCCCTACTGGAGATCCATCTTAGTAAATACTCTTTTATTTCCCATAGAATCTACTAGATCTGTAATTAACGACAGAGGGTAATTGTTCTTAACTGTCTGCTTGTTAAGTCTCCTGTAGTCCATAACCATGCACTTTCCCCCATCTTTTTTGCCTATAAAGAACACTGGTAAGGTTTGAGGCGATTTTAAAGGTCTGATATATCCCTTCTTCAGATGCTCATTGACGAACTTTTGTACTTTTTCCTTTTCATTTCTGGAGAGAGGGTACACTCTTGCTTTGCTAGCTTTAAAATTGCCATTGAGATCTATTGTATGATCCCATACCTTTATGACCAGCATTCTTTCTGACTCCACCTTTCCAAACACTTTCAACCATTAATGGAACCATTTAGGCACTATTTCCTCTACCTTTCTGTAATCCACCTCTATCTCTTCCTCTCTTCCCCAGTCTTCCTTCTCATCCACTGCACATCTTATGATCTTCCTCTTATCTTCTCTTGTTTTCTTCTTTCCTTTTATTTTTACTGTTTTTCCACACAGCGGTGGACATCTCATCATTTATACTTTCCCTTTTTCCCAATCTATCTCGGAGTTATGAGCTGCTAACCATGGCATGTCCAAGATTACGTCTGTCTTTCCCAACTCACAGACATCCATCTAAACTCTCTCCACCTGTCCTTTGTAGAACATGTTCACTTCCACTTCATGAGTGATTGCACCTCCACTGTTACCAGTGCCATCTATGTTTTGTACTTACAAGGGTTGATCCAACTTGATCAATATATATTCTTCCTTTTGAGCCAAGTTTTTGCTCATAAACAACCCTGTTGTTCCACTATTGAGCAATGCTTTTACTGTCCTCCCCTCATGAGTATCTATTTTTTTGATACCCACATTCATCCACACTTCTCGTAGAGGCTTGAACATTCACCTCACATCTCTCACCTTCTTCTTCTTCTGCACTGCCTTCTGATTAACAGTTTCTGCCACTCTCCTCAGATCAGTGATTCTAGCCTTCCTCTTCTGGGCCCTAGACACTGTCCATTTTACCTCTCCACTCCAATTCTACTACAGCGTTTTCTTTCCTGTCCTACAGGGTAAACAGAAAATTTCTCCTTTCTCATTCCTCTTTGTCTCCCAAATAACTGTGTCCTTTCCTCTATATATATTGCACTTCACTCTTTCTGCCCTTCTGCTCTCTGCCTCTTTATTTTTCCAATTCCATACTTTTTTGCAGTTTCCACACCACATATTACACAACTGTCCCTTCTGCAGGAACCCCTGCTCTCTGTTCTCCTTAGTCTTTGTTCCTTTATAGTTACATTCTCTATATTCTACAAAAGTTACCACTTCTCTGGATGTTGTCCACCCCTCCATACACATTGCTGCTCCCCTTGGGGGCAGTTCCTTTGCTCCACTGTGCTCCTTCATCTTATCCCATACTTTGCGTGGTAGCACCTCTTCTTCTCTCTTTCTTTTCTTCCTCTTCCTCAAACACTCCCACTTCTTGTGTCCTTCTTTCCCATATCCAAAATACTTTACTACTTTCCTCACAACTTCTTGCCTTCTCATGTCCCTCACCCCACACTGCATAACTCAATTTTTTAACATCTCAAACCTGTTTTCCACCACTGTTTTTTTCTTTCATTCTTCCCCACTCCTGCATATTTGGGCGAGGTACCCAAACCTTCTACAACATCTACACAACCTCCCTTCTCTCTCTTCTAGTTCTGCTCTTAATTTGGCAAGGACATACCTTTGGTTGAGCATGTCGCTCATGAGTTGGTTATACACCTCTAAAGACATAGTGTTTTTGTATTTAGAGGGGTGAGTTATTGTTTAAAAAAAAGGTTTTATATATTTATTGAGGAGCTCGTCATGTTCTTCATCTATCTCACTTTGTACATCTGCTAGGGTGTAAGATCTTCACCCAGCCAGGTGTCTACTGCCGTATTGATTACTGCCCTAATACTAGGATAGACTATCACTTCACGGAGAAGATCCCTACTCTAAGTAGCCTCCTAAAGAGCGACTACTATTCTCCTGCATAGACTGATCACAATGGACCAGTAGTATGAAGTTGATATGACAAAAGTTATATAAGTAAACTACCAAGCCCACTCAATTGTAAGATCTGGTCTAGGCTAGTACCTGAGTTTGGTCCTAACTGTTCACCTCTAGGGTTTAAACTTCCTAGTCAGTCCACTTAAGCCTGTGGCCCAGCTATGAGGAAGTTGGGATTGGTCTGAGACGACTGCATACCGAAAAAGCAATGAGAGTTAGATTGACAAGAATCGAGGCGATCAGTGTCTGGATGTGGAAATGAGTTCTAGTGTAAAGACTCAAGTTGTGGTTGTGATAACCCTAACCCAAATCTCACTCTATGTTAGAGTAGACAAAGAGAACTCGTTAGAGTTCCCGCTAATTAGCTCGGCTACTTATATACAAATATATATTTACAAGTATTTGCCTAACTATTTTATTCTATGCATCTCTTTTGAATCATGATGTCCTGCACATATTTAATATTACATAATTATCAGAAAATAAAAATAAATAAAATAATCTGCTACTATAGATTGTTTAGCTTGCTTGCCATTTTATAACAGAGAGAGGGAGAAGGTGGTGAGCTTCATCAACACCTGCCATCTATACATTAGTATGAGGATGAAGAGGAGTGGAGAGAAAGAGAAGATATTGTGGGTGCTAATATATATGCAAGGAGGAGTGGCAGAAGTCTGGAAGGAAAACATGTTGGAGGAAAGGAGACAGGAAGTGTTGCTGGTAGAAACAGTGGAAGAGCTTTTTACAAAGAAGAGGGAGGAATTTGGGGAGTTTGACAAGGAGTCAAGAAAGGTGGATAAGTTGAGGCTATTAGAGTAGGGAGGATGGACATGCAACGAGTATGTCCAAATCTTTAAAAAAATATCAAGAGGAAGTGGATATGAGGGCAGACCTCTCATAGAAGAGTTCAAGAGGGGGTTGAATGGGAACATTAGGAGGAGGTTGGTAGAAGCAGAATTACCTCCAACAACAATCAAAGAATGGTAGGAGAGATCAGTGAGGCTGGATAAGAACCTAAGGAAGAGCAAAGCAGAGGAGAAGGTGTTGGGAAGAAAAGGAGTGGCATGGGTGGCAAGGCCACCAGAAGCGCAGCTGTCCAGGGGGGCCAGGCCCTTCTGGAGTAATGGACACCAGAGGGATTTCCATGGAACATCAAGGGAAGAATTGAGTAGAGAATTGAGGAAAAGAGAAGTAGGAGGACAAGGAGTCCGGAACCCCAATGCAATGGATGTGGATAGAGGGGAGAGCTAGAGGGATAGCCAAAAGTGTTATAACTGCAGAGAGTTTAGGCACATTGTCCAATACTGCAGAAATCGAAAAGAAGTAAGAGAAGGGACACTGGAGACGTCAAAAGATCAGGGAGACCAGTAAGCCCTTGACTGGCCTCCCATAATAAATACAGTATATTTTACGGATGAAATAAAATGAACTCTGATCATTACACTGAGAGGGAAGTGAGATAGACACTTAAACTATTGAGAGAAGTCTGGCTCAATATTGAGCTAGAAAAAGTAGATACCCACAAAGGGGTGCTAGTAAGAGCCCTATTAGACAGTGGAGTAATAGACTAGACCTGTTCATGAGCAAGAGACTGGCAAAAAGACAGGACTTTAAATTGGAGAAATTAGCAAAACCAATAAAAGTAAGAAATGTAAATAGAAGTAATAACAAGGGAGGGTTGATAACCTACAAAGTGGAAGTCAACATGTACTACAAAGGACATGTGGAATGAGTAAGGATGGACATATGTGAGCTGGGGAAGATAGAAGTAATCTTGGGAATGCTGTTGTAAGGGGATTGTAAGTTTTACTGCATCAAGAACAAGAAATACTGAGGCAGCCCTCAATTGCGTGCTAAAGAGTTGGTAGGGAGAAAAAGGAACAAGGGTATTAAAAGAATGATTAAATGAAGACAACTTAGCTGTAATCCTAAATATAGTATAAAGATCATAAAATTGATCTAGATCCGCCTGGTATCCAATTCCTTTAAAGTGTCTACCTTTACACACCATAATGAGCTCCCTAGCAGATGTAGTCAGTAAACTACTCCTGGGCCTTACCACACTCAACCCATCTCTTATTTATACCCCCACACCAAACCTTTTGGGTGTGATATAGTCTGAGTAAAAGACTAGCCAGGCTTTCTAAGCCTGCTACCCTGCTGAAGGTCATCTGAGTTATCTTCACCATTAGGTCCTA
>Ga0153955_100080_pt1 | contig 68358 bp, 68 predicted proteins | sample TSFL039MetaG_FD_104744 | JGI IMG/M metagenome (GOLD analysis project Ga0153955, IMG submission 104744) | Attine ant fungus gardens microbial communities from Florida, USA - TSFL039 MetaG | ecosystem: Host-associated > Fungi > Mycelium > Unclassified | place: USA: Florida, Wekiwa Springs...
CTGGTGGATTATACATGCTGCTCCTCAAGGAAAAGAGTCAACTCGCATAAGTTCGATTGTGTGGCGTCTGATCTCCTCGGACGATCCAGCGGACGGTTATCGCAATCGTTTGCTCCGGTCGCTCCAATTCAGTGATTACTGGGAGGACTTTGTAGATCCAGAGTATCGTCAACTGATGCCACTAGTTAAATCTATGGCAGCGTTGATCAAAGAAGACTATCACTGGGTCAAGGAAGAAAAGTATAAACATCCAGAATACCTCCTTGACGCTCTTCAGCGTATCATCCTCAACTTTGTGTTTGAAAACAAGGAAGCGTCATTTATGGATCTTCAAAAATCTACCGAATGCAGGCAGGTAGAACAGAACTTTATAGCACCGCCGCAAATGTATAGGTGGAGCCCCTCCCTTCTGTTTTTTCGGCTAGCATCAACTCGAGGCCAGAAAAGGAAGGCGACGGGCTCTGGCATGCAAGGTACGCAGCTGTTATCAGCTGGTTCCTCTAGCAATAGGTCTGGCCATGATAAGCTCATGGTATGTTCGATTGCTTGAACTGTATCCTTTGCTAAATCGTGTTCTTTCCAGGCTGAGGGCGGTAATGTCTCGGTAATGTCAGAGAGATCCGGAGATATTGATGGAGATAGGATAGTATGTTTTACCATCACTGCCAATGCTTTTGTTTATTGACTGATCATTCGTTAGTTCAAGAAACGTCGAGTCGACAGGATCCCACCTCCTGGTCTGTAGATTTCTTTCTTCTTGCCTGTAAATATTATTATTAAGATATTGCTTGTTATTTATATTCATTTTCTTGTATAAAATATTGATCCCAGTTGATGTGCTTCAGGTTCTGGCTGATAGTGTCATAAGCAGAATGTTTTTCGTTCTTACATCTGCAACAGCTGTTTACTATCTACCAAATTGTTATAGATCATCAATGAAGGAGAGAAAATTTAAGCATTTGGCCTCTCGGGTTCTGAAGACTATGATTTAGTTGACTGACTGATATACTAAACTTGCAATCCCATGAGCATGATGACAGTCTACGTCACCGAATCTTGCACCCTGATCCAACGACAAAGGGCAAGTTGACATGTCTAACCTTCGTAACCACTGCTCACCAATCCAATGATAACACGATTCATCATCGTACAGGCCATGTAACTGAACTTGCCCTGCTCCGCCCTCTTCTCTCATACTATGTTGGGGGAACCAATATTTACCTCCATCTCCGATGAGTTTTGTCCATTTTTCTTATGATTATGTTTGCTCGATTCAGCTTGTGAGTTGCCAGGCAATGGTATCTCCATGAACGTTCTTGAGTCATTGAACTGTATCGTGGAAAGCTGCGCTGGGTTGGAATCCCGACTGTTACCATTGCCAAGTGTGCTCATCGTCCCTCTGATCGGGCATGACTCGTAATATGTTCGTTGATTGAGGAGTACCATGAAACAGTTACTATACCTGTACAAAGAACGGTAATGAGCAGTCGTCGAACAGGAAAAGTGCTTGGGAATACAATTTTCCGATGATGTAGCCACTGGAATGCAACAAGTGAGTAGAGATCTTGGTTGCTTAGAATGGGACCTACAGTGTTACATTAACATCGGTATTCTGCAAGGAGTAATACATCTGAGCCCATCCAAACAACACACAAGAACGAGGATGTCTTACAGGCTCCTGAAGAGGTGGAATAAAAAACGTAAGAACAAGTGCAATTGCCATTACAGCTGCATAAGACATCATTAGTATATCCAGAAATTGACAACATTCACCATATTCACCGGTAACAGCATTTGTTTCCAATGTCATCAACAAGATACGCGTCAGCAGGATCATTGTGGAACGGGTTGATTTCTCTTTTCGAAGCTTTGCCAGCTTTAAGAATGTGATGAGCCCATTAGATGAGATGGATTAGAATGGAATATACCAGATACGCCATAGAATAGGCAATTATGATATCAGCGACAGCACTCGTCAACAGCCACAGCTAAAAAGGTCGGTCTATCCAAAACATTATTCACATCATTACTGAACACTAACCTCTTCAACCCATCTAGATTTCCTGAGCTTGGTCGTATCCACAACCATGCTCTATAGCTTGTCAGGCGTTATAGATGATTAAAAAGAAGGGAAATTCACATAGATGCCGATAAACATCCCACTGACACACGAAACGAACGCAAGCTATACACAAGTAGATTAACATCACTGATTTGACACTAGTTTTGCAAACTTGCAAATGCTGCGACTGCTGGTATGACTCTCCAACCTCCAAGTCGCCACACCCTCCAGCAATATACAATTTGCACGGTGAACATGATGATAGAATCCAGGAATGGGCCATCGATGAGTGCATAGTTAAAGTGATCAAACGAGCCGTAGTCGTTGAAGTGGTAAACAAACCAATAGAAAAGGTCGTCCAACACCATAACACTTTGGACAGTGTCAAGCAAGAACAAAAAATGTACTGTGGATATTTTTGAGTAGGAAGAATGCCAGTTGTCTTGTTGCCACACATACCCGTTGCTTTGAGCCACTTCCGTTCATTCTTTGCGGTATTGAGATAAACGACTGTAGGAACAGTGAGGTAATGGATGGTACGATGTTAATGCAAGATAAAGCGTACAATATTGCATTACCAGGATACCATAGAAAAACCAGTTGAGAACAATACCAATAATCTTAGGATCTGTATGAACATGAACAAACCTTGAGTCGCCTTAAATTAGACTCACCGATGGTCCCATGCTTAATGATGTATCACTTCAGCAGTTTACTTATAGATTGTCAATGTTGCTTACATTAGTAACGCATTGGCCGGTAGTGGTGCAGGAGTGGACGCCATATATCGACAGACGTATGGCTAGAAAGAATCCTGGAATTTTGAGAAACATAACCATCCGTATATAGACGGGTAATAAACAAAACGGCCTCCGATTCGGGCCGAGAAGATTATACTTTTGGAGTGGAACATTCCATGTCGCATCAGGCTCATTGTTGAGCCACATTATTTAGCCCGGATTCTGGTGGAGAGTAAGGTTACCTTCCATAGTGGGTGACTTCCCATAATAATCTGGGATATAGTGCATATGTGAGATCCCTTTCTCTACATCTAGAAGTTTCTCCTCTACTATAAAAGGTGACTTTTCATGGACTGGGCCTTGTTCAGTACTTTGTAAAAGTACCATCCTCCCAGCCTTTCAAAAGTCTACAAAGAATATATCTCATGACCACTGCCACTTTTTTTTTGGTTCAACAATTTATTACGTGGTGTACATACACAGTCCGCGGTCAGCCACTGCCACTTGCTGCTATATATTTCTTAACAAGCTACTGTACAAATATAGAAATACCAATGAAAGAAGTCTGACATAGGCTTGACTTAATGGAGGATACTTATAATATCATACTTGATCTACTTTCCTAGGAATTTGATATCCAAAACAGTTCCCTGTAAGCTACTAGGACATTCTTGACCCTCCATCAAGGGTAGAGAACTCTTAATCAACAACATAAATAGGCTGTTGTAAGCTGTACAGCTTGATGTCATCAAGTCTGCAACACAAAGTCTAACACAACAGTCCAAAACCTATCATGGCTATGAGATATCTCACAGCATGTCTGGCACAACAGGTCAAATACGTTTGAACCATGTACCTACATAGTTGACTTTGCTGATTCTTCTTAGATAGATGAGGAGTTGATGAATGCCGCGGGCGCATTCAGCATCGACCAAGTCTGTAATTTGCACGATTTGATAGCCGTATCCCTCATGTATTTTTCTCGCGAGCAGTTAATGGAGCTGGCGGGACTCGCTTGTGCTCAAAGCCTCGCAACGGTCTATGACAGTGAGAAATATCCTCACGTCCTTGTCTGTTGTGGACCCGGGAACCAAGGTAATGGTGCCATTGGCTGCTGGCAATCATTGGATTGACCGAATTTAGGAGGGGATGGTCTTGTCGCTGCTCGTCATCTAGGTTCTATAATGTTTATTCATCAACCGTGAGTATCATCTGAAGTCTTTTGGAAGGGATGTTTGGGTATAAACCAACAGTTTATCTACCCAAGGTATGCTAGCTCAGATTGTTCACAAGTTTTCGAGCTGATCACCATCCAGCCCGGATCAAAAGATATTTACAAGGTAAACAACCGATAATACACTCGCTGGTGTGATACCTCACAAATGTCTACAGCGACTCGCAATCCAATGCAAAAATATGTCAATTCCAATCCTCACTCCCTCTCTGCCCACCGATGTCTCTCCTCTCAGGCAAGCCCTATTGGAATCCGATGTAATTTTGGACGCTGTCTTCGGCTTTTCATTTCAACCACCTGTCAGGGCACCTTTCGATTCCGTGCTTGCTCTCCTTACCCAGTCGAAATTACCGATTGTTTCAGTGGACATTCCTAGTGGATGGGATGTCGAAAAAGGCAATGAACTTGGAACAGGTTTGCAACCCGATGTACTTGTCAGTTTGACAGCGCCAAAGCTGGGTGTGAGGTCTTTCAAGGGGAGGCATTTTCTTGGTGGAAGGTTCATTCCGAAGTTCGTTGGTCCGTATTTCGTTGGCACATCACAATTGACTGTATCTTTCAGGACGATGGACGAAAAGTTCGGGTTGAATCTACCTAGATATCCTGGCTTCACCCAGATTGTTGAATTGGTTGACGGGGGTCAGAAACTGTGAATGTGACAAATTGTTTGGAGTATAGCCATGTGTCTGGATACTTCTGCTCGAGTGCGGCATTTGCAAACGGACACCCGCAGAGCTGTGATCTTTACATTTGGTGGAATCTAAGCACCTCCCCTGGCACCCTTTTCACCGTATTCTCAGGGAGAGTTTAACTCATGAATGACCCCTACATTCGTTAAGTGTCAAAAGCAACAGTAATTCTCAAGAGATGGGAACAACGCTCAGGCATTGTGAAATCCTCATGCATTCAATACAATTGGTACTGCATATCATACTGTTTGGCTTCACAAGACCATACCAACAGCCCTTCTATGCATCTTGATCACAACGACCGATCGTGCTCCGGGTGATCAGTAATTATTGCAAAGTACTATTAGCTACCCAAGACGGGATGTAAATGAGTTGCAATTCTGATAGGAGATAGAGACAAGCGCCATGACTTCGTAGCATATGGTTTCAGTAAAGAGAAATCACTCTTGCTGAAGACTTGTGCGTCGAGGAAGGGCTTTCCACCCTTTCCGCAGACCCATATTCTCAATTATCGATGCAGGCATGCAATATACTGGGTCCAAATCCTCCAAACCTGGGTATCCCAATAGTGAAAGACCTATCGTAAACGGTAAGCCTGTCGAGATAGAGTTTCATAAAGATATTGACAAACCTGCCAAACCAAAATGCGTATGAAATACGTCGACCATGTTTCCAGGCCTATCGGCGATTCCTCCCCCTTCGTTGTCTTGGGCAGAAAGGATAAATGAAGTCAGCTTATCTGCATCGATATACTCCATTTTATTGAGCATCGAAAGTGATGACAAGACCCAGAAACTGTAGCACACGTCTTCAAGTTTTTGAGGTCGACCGTTCAAGCCGCCATTTGGCAGTTGACGCTCAGATAACCACCAGGAGAGCATATCCATATCCACCACGTCCAATCTGTCAAGAATAGTCAGCGTGCCAACGCAAACATACACTGGATGTCTAAACTGGGTAACCTGAATTGCTATGGATGGCCATGTTACGCACCTTGGGCAGAGTGGCTCTCTGCACCCACACAACTACCAAACCCACCATCGAAATTCCGACATTTCTCGATATATTCCACAGCCTTGTTCGTATCGATTTGGTCCAATTGTCCAAGAAGTCCAAGGGCGTTGATAGCACAGAACGAGAAACGGGTGTCAATTTCGCCGAAGGCATCACCCGCAAACACACCAGAGGTTTGCTGAAGAGACACGATAACTAGATAAGGAGTAAAACACCCGAGAGTGGCACGATCATCAGCATCTTCAATGTCATATCAAATGAGAGGGTGACTATACACTTGACCACGCGAGGTATATCAACTCTGTCTAACGCATCTTGCATAATCAATATCTGGATTGCACTCAGAGTCGGGTGTACATGTGCATCATGATCTGGGTGTGCACCAAAACCACCTGTAAATGCATCGCACCACAATTGAATTTCCATGCGTCACTAAACATCAAACTAGGAAAAGGATTGGAAGAAAAAGTACCTGCCTCGTCATCCCAGCAGCTCATGACAAAGCTAATCATCTCTTCTCTATCCAGTGCATCCTTGTATCCCATTAAGTATAGTGCTGTCAAACCCCAGTATATTGCATTCAAACGAAGATGAGAGGTGAGATGGTACGCAAGTTCATCGGAACTTTTGCCCAAATCCTGGATGTACTTGACATGGAGGGGTATGTTAAGCGGGGTTGCCATGATACCTGAGAATGTCGGTGATCAAAACTACGCAATGAGAGGATTGATAAATCCTGTGGGCTTATCGAGGCAAAGACTCAGCAGCAGGTAAAGGTAGATAAGATCAATTCATAAATTCGTTTGTGTGTCTCTATTTGAAATCTTGCCAATATCTTTGTCAACCATTGCAGATTGTGTATCCTCAAACAAAGGAATCAACGAGAGTAGCTACATCATTCTGTTCGGTATGCCCTACGAGGTAAGGGTTCGCAGATGAACTCTTGTTCATCACCCCATCTTGGCCTTCACCTAACAACTGATACTATCATCGGTCGATCGACATGAATGATCCAGCTATTCATATCTAACATACTGTTGATAATCCACCATCATCTCTTGTCGCCGCATTACGTTTCCTCTAAAGCACCCAATCCGATGTGTCTCATCGTTAACCTGGGACTGGAACACCAATACGAAACAAGAAATGACAAAGAGGTGGGAGTAGCAATCAAGTGATGGGTATCTCAAACACTCTCACACTATTATTGTCATTCTGTGCTAGGCAATCTAAAGTAGAATGCAGCTTACAATCCATAGATCCCTAGCCCACACCACCGTTCAATCTAGCGTAATATACAAGTGCTTTCTCGTCAAAACCACTGTCGATCCAGGGACGAGGACAATCGTCTGCGTATTGTCAATAACGACGGCGGGTCCGACAATTTCATCTCCAACTTTCAATTTATCCAACAGGAATACAGGGGTGTCATTCACTCTTCCTACTTTGTCAAAGTATACACTGTGCTGTGAGTCGGCTTCACTTGGTGAGACACGGGAGATAGAGCTGGAAGAGCGGAGCGATGCTAGTTGAGTGTAGACTGTCTCATCGAGAGAGTCAAATGTTTTCCCAGTACCACGAACCTGTGTAACACATAGTGAATATCCGCATAAATGGATAACTAGCTGGTGGGGGGGGGGGGCTTACCTTGATATCATCAACAATGATGTTCTTCGTATCTAGCATAAACCCGAACTCGGACTTATATGTCCTATTGAAAGCAGCTTCAAAGTCTTCGCTGCCATCCCCATCTTCGTCGTGTGGTAGCACCATAAGTGCAGTATCCGTTCCTAGGGCAGTCCACACATCACGGATGCTTCAGTGCTGAACGAGGTCGAAACGTACCCTCAAATCTCATGTTCAACATCCTTTCGATATGGATCCTCTTGTCCTTGAATCCTTGCTTTTGTAGCTCAGTGTGAACTTCAGCTGTCATTTTATCCAACCTTGCCAAGAGCCCAGAGCGATTTTGAGGAGTATAGAGCGTCGAAGATGGTTCTTGAAGTTCATAGGCACTGTCATTCAAGAGAGTAAGTTGGCAACGTGACACTCAAAGCCCATGGACATACCGATCAGCCAGAGCTAACCCGTAGGCGGAGAGAATAGAGCTATAGCGATGGATCAATATGGTCTTGATACCCAACGAATTTGCAATTTCACAGGCATGTTGACCGCCTGCGCCACCAAAACTAGCAAGCCTGATTCAACGAACAAATGAGAATAGGCTGCTATTGTATCCAGCCTTAGGTGCATACACATGTTTACCAGTTGCGTATCCTCGCCCTTCAGTCAGCGCACGTATCGGCCTACACATAGTCTCATTGGCAACCTTGATGAACCTAATTGCGGCATATGTTAGGAAACTTATGCTAGGTGGAGAGAATCATACTCACCCATACACAACCTCATCTATACTGAATTTCTTCTCGTGACTTGCGTTAATCTCCTTGGTTACTTTCTCGAAGAGCATGCGAGAAGCCTCAACATCTAGTGGCTCTTTCTCCGACTTGCCGAATATTTTTGGGAAATAATCTGGGATGAGGCGACCTAGCATCAAGTTGGCATCTGTCACTGCCAATGGGCCCCCTTTTCTATATTCCATGAATATATGTTAGCATCTGTTTTACTGTGTGCATATGTACTCCTGGGATTACCTATAACACGCAGGACCAGGCTGCGCGCCAGCACTCTCTGGTCCTGCAAGGAACAAGCCGTTGCGGAAAGTTAGGCACGATCCACCACCAGCGGCGACGGTATTAATGTCAAGTTGAGGAGATTGAATCGTTACACCAGCAGTCGTTGTTTCATAGACAATCTGATAACGCCCATCGAATCTCGACACGTCTGTGGATGTTCCGCCGACATCCAGCCTTAGTATTAGATCAGCATGGGACAATAAAGAAAATATATGAAAGGACACACCCAATAATTGGTTGCTTCAATTTCTTGTCCCAACTTGTCAACGCATAACCCACGACACCGCCTGCAGGGCCACTCAAGATACTTTTCAATCCCGAGAAATTGTTCGTATCTACCAATCCACCATCACTTCCCATAAACTCTATCCGTGGACCATGCAGACTTCCATCCTTCAATTTTTCATCAAAACCTTGGAAAAAACCGTCCAGATAGTCGCCAAGGATAGGCGTGAGGTATGCGTCTGCTGTGGACGAAACACCACGGGGGACCATCTTAATCATTGGAAGTAGCGAAGCCGATTCAGATACGTGCGCAAAACCAAGAGATCGGGCGAGAGAACCGATGGCTTTTTCGTGGTCTGGATATGTATAGGAGTGGACGAGGACAATCGCGAGGGAGCGATAACCATCTGCGTAGAGCTCTCTTAAGTCCCTCTCGACTTCACTCAAGTCTGGAAAGGAAGCTCCGTGATTTGTCTTCAGGTGTGGGACACTGGAAGAGCTCACTTGGCTTTTTGATTATCCTGACCGCTTCCCCACTTAGCCCTCGGACGACCTCTCCAGGTCCTTCGGCAAATCCAATGCCATCCCATCCTTTTCCTCTGTATCCTCTTATTATATTTCCATCCGTGTCGAACTTGACTTGGTGTTCTTCCGCTTTGGGGTCGGAGGTATACCCAACGAGTGTCACTCGTTCATCCACCTCGACGACTTTTGAGTAGAGTGGTGAGGGGCGGCGGATATTCAGGTCAAAAATCTTGGGACGAGACTGGTTACCGATGAGTAGGAGATCCTTAAATCCTTTTGTAATCAGAAGTGCATGTTTGTGGCCTTTGCGTTCAAGTAGAGCATTCGTGGCTACCGTCGTTGAGAGTCGGATATAGTCTGACAGAAAGAGCAGACGTGAGCACGGGTCACGGTCAAAGAATGAACGCTAACGAACCAATTTTATCTGTAGTTAGAACGCTTCCACGAGGTATCTTTTCTCCAGTAATGACCTCGAGGACACGACGAATTCCCTCGGTTGGAGCATCCTTGTAATTGGCGGTGTCCTGTGATACTATACGAGATATCAGTTTGGGATAATGACCAAGTCAAAAACCTTACAGAGCTTGACAACAAGCTCCTTTCGTTCGCCTGGATTCTCTGGATCAAGGTATGATCTAGTTTTCACAAGCGCCAAGACCGGTTGATGCTAAAGTGAATAATTGAGAGCCCAAACAGATTCTGGGAGATAGACGAACGCATGAATATCACAAAATGTCCCTCCTCTATCTGCACAAATTCGAATAGAGCGATCTGGTACCACCATGGTGAAGTTGTGAATATGATTGATCCCAATTGATGTTAGATCAACCACGTTTAGTATATGGCACGTCGAATGCAAAAATTTCCCATTTCTACTTTACCACCGGTCAAAATGCGGAAGACAAAAATACAATCTTAGTGTAATAATTAAAGTATTTGGATAAGGTCTCAAGCAAGATGTAGCTATTTCGAGAACACTCTCTGTGGAGATTTGACTGGAAACAATGATACAGATTCAACTTCCCTGCACACTTAATTATTTAATTACACCACGATTCAATCGGATCCAGATAGTTATCATGGGAAATCGATACAATCAAAACACTGTTTGGTCGGCAAACAATGCCTCGAGCGCTATCATCACGTTTTTAAAAAAAATTTAATTCAACAATTTATTACATGGTGTACGAACACAGTCCGCGGTACTATTATCAAGACATTTTTAACAGCCCTACTTATTTCTATTGAAATTTCATGCTCACGAAGGGACTTGATAATGCTCAAAGGTTATTATCTATCGATTACCAGGTCATTAGTGTTTTTTTTAAATGTCATTAGTGTTTTCCACAGATATCATTAATCATTATCACAGTTTATTTAATTCAATATCATAGTGGCCACATGGTAGGCCAAGTCACCTGTCAAGTCAACATAATAACATAATAACATATAGTCTTCATCCTTTGGTGCCACATCATTGCTGGTGGCATCACTATGATGGCATCAATGACATGCATGACATATCCAGACGATTTGACATCCAACAACTTGGGTGTCCGCCTCGTCAGGGTAATCGATTCACTGATCTAGTGTATATATACCAGAAGTGTCATGTGTTCAGTACTATATTATATTTAAATTCAAATCGTCTGGCATCTTCCTCAGAGCCCACATTCTTCAACGAAAATCGCGAGCCAAATGCATAAGAGATGCCACTTTTGAGCATTACATGCATGAAGAGTAGCACAGAAAACAGAAGCAGACATTTCACAGCCTACAAATGTCTTGTCCTCGGAGTTTTTGTCTCGATATGTCGTGTGCGCGTGACCGTATGTCACGGCTATCGAAATGGAGTATTTATCTTCTAGAAGACCTATCGAAAGGCAGCCGATCAGAAAGGAAAGAGGGCAGACCGTGTATGATATTTTTTTCCAACAAGAATAAGGAGTGAGTAAATTAATACCCGCCTGTGTAATATGGTCCATATGGTCGTGATCAAATTCGATTAGATTGGTGTCCAACGCGATTAAGAACCGAACCGCAGTGTTGGGATAAAATGGAACTGGAACTTGTTCCAGCCATATCCATTCCCAACTCATGGCATATACTCCTACACCGCTACCGGCTAATGCGTCATTCACGTAAGCTACGTTGACAACCTACAAATGAACTACTGAAGCGACATACTATCAAGCACAGGACCAGTGGTGGGTTTAGTATAAGCCGATTCCAGGTTTTCCCATGACCATACGGATTTCTAGATCATCGGTATCGTCCTCAACTGGTTTTTCTATGGCATCCTGGTAATGCAATATTGTACGCTTTATCTTGCATTAGCATCGTACCATCCATTACCTCACTGTTCCTACAGTCGTTTATCTCAATACTGCGAAGAATGAACGGAAGTGGCTTAAAGTAGTGGGTGCGTGTGGCAATTTGACGACCGGTGTTCTTAACCTAACATCCGCAGTACATTTTTTGTTCTTGCTTGACACCGTTCAAAGTGTCATAGTGATGGATGACGCTTTCTATTGGTTTGTTCATCACTTCAACGACTTCAGCTCATTTGGTCATTTCAACTATTCACTCATCGACGGCCCATTCTTTGACTCTATCATCATGTTCACCGTGCAAATTGTATATTGTTGGAGAATAAGGAGACTTGGGAATTGGAGAGTCATACCAGCAGTTACAGCCTTTGTAAGTTTCTTTCAATGCTTGTTTCAAGACAGTGAGATTAATCTCCCTGTGGGTAGATTGCGTTCATGTCGTGTGCCTGTGGGATGTTTGCCGGGATTTATGTGAATTTATTCCTTTCTTCACTATCTATCTTGATTGACAAGCCTCAGAGTGTCGTTGTAGATACAGCCGCGCTTAGGAGAGTCAAATGGGTTGAAGAGGTCAGTGCTCTACATCCATGTGAATGGTGTAGTGTGTCTGATAAAGTGACCTATATAGCTGTGGCTGTTGGCGAGTGCTGTCGTTGATGTTACGATTGCCATATCCATGGCTTACCTGGTGTGTTGTATCAAGTAACTGTTTTCATTCACCTAATCTGTTTGGTTCATCGCGTTCTGAAAGCTCACGCAACTTCGAAAAGAGAAATCAACTCGTTCTACATTGGCCCTGCTGAAGCGTATCCTATTGATGACTTTGGAAACAAATGCTGTCACTGGTGAATACATAGAAGGTCATCAATCACTGGAAATACTGATCACGCCCTATGCAGCTGTGCTAGCAATTGCAGACGTCTTCACATACTTCCTTCCCAATGTTAAAGAACCTGTAAGATATCCTCGTTCTTGTCCGTTGTTTCGATAGGCCTCATATATTATTGCTTGCAGGAGACCAACTGCAATGCAGCAATGTAAGTCTCATTCCAAGCAACGAAGACATTTTTCTGATAATCAAGTCCATTTCAGTGGCTATGTAATTGGAAAATTGTATTTTTTTCAAGCACTTTTCTTGTTTGTCCATTGCTCATCACCATTCTTCGGCCAGGTATAGCAACTGTTTCATGGTACTCCTCAATCAACGAACATATTTCGAAGCAAGCCCGGTCAGTGGGACGATGAGCACACTTGGTTGTGATAGCAGTCGGAACCCCAATTCTGGGCAACTTTCCACGATACGGTTCAAGGCATCGCAAACGCTCCTGGAGGCTCGGTCGAACAGTATTCTACAAGTTGAACCGAGCAACCATGATGACACGAGTGAAAGGCAAGATTCAATGGAGATGAAGATGAAAAATGCCTCCCCTAGCGTAGTATGAGGTGAAACAGAGTACCGTAGTGGTCACTACGGTATAACTTTCCCGATGATAGCTTGATCAAAACGATCGAGTGAAAATGATATCAACTTAGTATACACGTGAGATTGAACACACACAATTTTCTTTCTCAGGTGGCAGAGGTCAAGACTTGGGTAAACTATCCAACAAAAATAAATTCTTTTTCTGTACTCTATTGAAACACAGCATATCTTTTAAAGGAGGAAGAGAGGAGTTGATCAGAAAGAATTGACGCCGCGGCAACCTCGGTCACAGTATCTTTATATCACGAATACTGAGCAAGATCGAATTGTTCGATTCCTTCGTTTTTATCTCTCATTATAAACTTTTCCTTTACCTTGATCCACTGGAACTACCATTCGAGTACAACCATTTTTCCAGTTGATATGGTTTGCTTACGGAAATGGGTGATTTCCTGCAGGCAATCTGGGAGAATACAGAACAGTCCATGTAGAGATGCTAGACATGACGGTAGGTCTCTCAGACTTACTCAGATGTTGTAATCTAGCAACCTAACTCCTTACTAGGATCTCCCAAATGCTCTTTTACCTGTTATGGATGGACAGGTCAAAACTATCATTTGATGGTACTAAGGGATGAAGACTCTGATTTATTTGTTGACAAATTTCTATCAGTGAGTAAAGGCCGGAGTACCTTCCCCGGGATGACTCCCAATTTCCCCCTAGTGGCTCTTGCCGACCGCAGAGAGAAGCAAAGTTTCAAGTGGAGTATCTCATCCTAGAAAATACAAACAAGACAGCTTGTAGGCAACGTCTCATCCTCAGGAGAGGTGAAGTATCATGATAATAATGGCAACTCTGGCTCAGCCTGAAGATTTAAGTGGTGTGTTAAGTCCAATTCCATTTTATTAGGAGATGGCATCCGTCCATCTCAAAATGGAAAGTCAGTATCTGGGAATGTCTAGATAAATTTCGAGTCTATCTTGGCACCAATTGCTCGAAATTCCAGATTTTCTCACACTGCTCGTGGAAAGGTACCCAATAAAAGAAAGTAAAAGTAAAATCAGATAGCATCTCGGGACATTCCGGAACCTGACATGTCACATAATTTTATTTTGATGGCCAACATCTATATCCAACGAGCAAGGTAGTTCTTGTGAAAAGGGACCTGTCACATACCAATTTTTCATAGTCTTTCAGTAGGACTTTGAGAGTCGAAAATAGAAAACCACCTGCGGCTTTTTCAAAAATTTGCCAGCAAGGGTACTAGACTTATTGTCATATATGGAAAGAAACGGCACTCTCGCGCTCCCTTGCACCGCAGACCGATCAGGCTTTTTCTCAACATACCTCGTAGCTATCAGGTGTCTGGGTTTTGTTTCAAGCTGATCGAGGGCAACAATAATCGACGCATGAAGGATGTCAAGGAGTATAGAACATAAGGATGAAACATATGTTGCATCAAGTGGATCTTGAAACAATTTTCGAGCTCAGGCTGTCTTATTGTTCGAGACAGATGGCCCACTTACATGAGACGTGACCAGCATACATCCAGCATACATGCCAAGGAGACGATCAAGGAGATTACAAATAATCGGTTACTACTCAAAATAGTGACCATCAACGTCGGGAGGCGTGAGTCACACCTGGAGCGGAGCCGCACCTACCCGTCCCTCCCCACGGTGCCTTGACTGAGAACTTTGACATGGTACGTAGTGTTTTCAGGTATTCGACTGACACTTATCATTGGCCATAATAGCAACAGCGACAACACGCGAGTCCCGAACCTGAAGCATGTGGCACAGGAAACAATGCTACAGTCACTCTTGAATCGGAACCATCAAATATATACCAGCCCAAATTTCTGTGCCCTTCTTCTTCGACCACTTCCTCCACAGACACTAGTCAGGCGATGACATCGATGGCAAGACCACTTGGACGGACACGAACTCTTGCCCGAATCGAAATAGCAGACTCATCCGTCAGCACTCCTGTACTCGATGATTCTGGTACGATGGTGCCATCGCCGTCAATCTTACAGCACCGGAAGAACTCGGCTGTATCGGATGTTGATGGCCAACACTATGGTAAAGCTCCTCGTACTGATGAAGACGATGATCTTCAAACCTCTGTTGGACTGCAGCAAATTTCGAAACCCGGGTCTCAAACACAGAATGTACAACAGCCAGTTCGTAGCTTCTTTTGATCAGTTTTCTGGCTACTTATCCATTCTTCTAACCAGACATCATCCACAACACGTACACCAACATCTAGACCTGCCCGCACCAAACCTGTAGCTACCAGGACCATTGCTCCTCGTTTTCCCTCTCCTGCATCCACGGTCCCCGAAGACCCAGATCCTGAATACATTTTCAACCAACTCGCGAAACATCATATCAAAATACGTGACTTTGCACAGTGTCCACCCTACACCACTGGTGCCTCTCTACCCAATGATAGTGTCTCTACCCCTGCATCTGCACCTCCTCATTGTGAGAATCTTTCCACAATCGTACACCCCATCAGTTCGGCTCGCATGCCATTTCCACCTGAAACCTTCGATCCATACAAGGCACTCGGTGAATTCGAGTTCCGTCTTCGGCAAAGGCCTCGTATACTACCCATTGGGGGGAAAACTCTCAGGAGATTAATTGAAATTGGGTGGGTCACAGAAAACGAAGTTGAAAGTCGATGCAGTGAGAGCGATCTCGAAAGTCTTGAAAAATTTGATTCAAGAAATCGTATGCGACTCCTGAAGCTGACTGCACTCCGTGAGCAGCGCGAAAGAGAGTTTGGTACTACGACTTCTACTTCCGTTCCCATCGTTCCCGTCGTTTCGAACAATGAAACTGTAGAACCAGGAATTGGGTTGGCGATTAACGAAGGCTATACATCCACTGGTGCTTATCCTTATGTCACCCTCCCCTCTGAAGCTGTGCCGACATTCGCGGAACGTGAAGTATTGATACGGGGTTTGAGACCGCACTTTAACGTTACTGATCGAGTCATTCGCATGGGGCTAGCCATGGAAAGGGAGCGTGAAAGGGATAGACTAGAAGCAGAAGAAGCTTTGATAAGAATGCGAAGAGAAGACGAAGCTGAAAGAAAACGTGTCGAGTGTGAGGTACTGTTACCGAACGCAGAAATGGATGAAGACTTGTTCGATGGCAGTGCACTGACAGCTGGTCCGGTGATTCCAGCTGTTTTACAGCCCGCTGCAGAGATAACGTCACTTTCACCACGAACAGCTAATCCAAGGAAACGATCCCCGCAAGTTGCTTGGGCAGACGAAGAGAATCACCCCAAGGATAATAATGACGAGTTAGAACCCAAACGATCTCGACTTGGGCGTTCGCAGTCTGAGACCTGGTATGAACAACAACGTCGTCAGCAGCAGCAATCTCCCTCTGGCCGATCCAAAGATAATCATCCTCGTCCACATTCCCACTCTCCGCGGAAAGGAGTCACAGCTTCTTTTGGAATTCGTAATAATTCACAAACTCATCCACGCTGTCAATTACAAAATCAAGCTTCACCATTTACTCCTCCAGAAATTCAATATCCGGCTCCATTATCTACGTATGATCCAAATCTCTATCCAGACGCAGCAAGCGCCATTGAGGCTCAATCTCAACAATCTGAGTCTCAAGGTCGTCGTCATCCGCATTCTTATCGTCCCGGTACTGACACTCCACCGGCTTCTGATGATGAAGGTGATGGTGATGAGAAGAAGGGTATCATGGTTGGAAGAGGATTTGGGTTGACAGAGGATGGAGAGCCGGATATGAATAGACCTAATGCGCTGAAAAGGGGTCCGAAGAAGGGCGTTCAGAGGGAATTAACTAGAGGTAGAACTTTGGTTCAGATTTTTTGAGTTTGAGCGGTTGCGCAGGAGGATGGAAGTGTTGAATTCTCTCAAGGTTTGTTCATGCTTTCTTTCCCTTTCTTTCTGTAATCTGTATGTCTGCATGGTGGATCGGAATAATTGAGCGAAAATTACTGGATCAAGACTTGAAAGGGACATTATGGAGATACGGTGTAGGTTATTAGTCCGGCTCAAGTTCTTTTTAATTAATAGTTATAACTCGTTCGCTGGAAACCTTGCATTATGCTTATTATGTTCTTCTGCGTGTGATGATCACCCCTGGATCAGATCTGAAGCCACCTATGGTGAAAACTAAAATGTATTGGGCACCGTTTTGAACAAGCGATGTAGGGTAATGAAGAAACGAGAATGGGCCTGTTGTCTGCACAAACCGTCATGTTCCGTGCTGGAAGGCAGATTGTTGAACCGAGTTTCTGATACTACTGTAAAGATGTGATTGTATCAGCGTAGATGCGCAGGTAAGTCCTCAGATGCTAAGAAGAGAGAGACAGAAACGACTTTTTTTTGATTGCTTTACATACAAGTTCTTTAAGTACTGTATTTTACTGAGTAATAAGGACGAACTCAAGGTAGTGATATGCTTCGCTAAGCAAATGAGCAAATGAGTAACAGGTGAGCATGTAAGTCAAGAAAATAAGTGGAGCAGGGAGCATTAGAGGAATGATAACGAAATGAAAAAAGATCCTTAGAATATTCTTCGTTAGATTGATAGAAAGACACTGTGAAAGCCATTTGAGTTTGAACTGTGGCTTCAAGATTCAATTTGATCTCATTAGTGGTGAGCTCAAATTGATACGCTAGGAGATACACCGAACCAAGAATTTCACAAGGATTTCAACGGTATCAACGTACATCAGAGAGCTCGCCAAGACGAGTATGTTATTCCCACACTTAATATTGGTCTTTTCCTCCTGATGCGCGGTGGACTGCTAACATTCCTGGTTGTCGTCCATGTTGCTGCCATCGTCCTGTTCTCCCGGGGGTTTCTTTTGAATAGATTTGCACTTACTAACATTTCCAAGCGAGGTCAGAACCAGCCGCAGCCAACACACAAGCGTGCAGTGGTCCTCATCATCGACTCACTGCGTTTTGACTTTGTTTCTCCAAACCCACCTGAGCCCCACAACAAATACTACCACAATGTCTTGACGCTACCTGCTCAACTAACAAAGTCGCGTCCAGAACATTCTTTCTTGTTCAATGCCTATGCTGATCCACCAACGACAACTTTGCAGCGTATCAAGGCTCTGACTACAGGCTCATTACCCACTTTTATCGATATGGGAAGCAACTTTGGTGGTTCGGCTATTCTCGAAGATTCGATTGTCAGACAGTTGCAGCTGGCTAATAGGACCGTGAGTGCTAGCCTAGTCCCGTTCTCACAATCTCATTTCTCATTAGAAGATAGATCGCTTTTATGGGAGACGATACTTGGTTGTCTACATATCCAACTTCTTTTCACCCAAACTTGACTTTTCCTTACGACTCTTTCAATGTCGAGGACTTGCATACTGTTGATACAGGAGTCCTCTCGCACCTCTTCCCGCTTCTTCTCAACTCTCATCCCGCTTTGTCTGCTTTCCCTAGACAAAAGCAATTTGATTTTCTCATTGGTCATTTCCTCGGTGTAGACCATGTCGGACACCGTGTCGGTCCTTCCCATCCGTCCATGCATGCCAAATTGACACAGATGGATACCGCCCTACGACGAGTCGTGGATCTCCTCGATGATGATACTCTTTTGGTCGTATTGGGCGACCACGGGATGGACCGTGCAGGTGATCATGGCGGTGATGGCGTTCTCGAGACGTCATCCGCTCTCTGGATATACTCCAAAGGACCGCCCTTGATGGATTTAACCTTGCCAAAAGTGTTCCCTGGGCTTCTTGAATATCAAACGTTCCCTGGATCTAACATCCCATGGAGGTCCGTACAACAAATCGATTTGCTGCCCACACTGAGTCTTCTGTTGGGTCTGTCAATCCCGTATAACAACCTTGGCAACGTCATTCCCGAATTATTTTGGCGCTTTTCTCCCATTCAAACATCCGAGCTGGAAATAGCACTCGTGGAAAATTCGCGGCAAATTTATCAATACCTCGATACATATCAATCGTCCTCCTCAGGATCCGATCTCCGGTCTGCCTGGACGTCTCTCCGATCTGCCTGGGACGCGATTACCGCCGTACCTCAACTCTCGTCTGTCAATCCCCTTGAAGTCAAACTTGTAGCAATGTCGTCGTTCAATCGCTCTGCCCTCTCTGCATGCCGTACCATTTGGGCTCGATTCAATCCAGTGCTGATGGCTGCTGGCTTAGCTCTAATGCTCACCGGGATTCTTACTACTCTGATTGTCTACAATTCCCTTCGTTCTCGCATGCCACTTGCAGCGGAGGAGCTTCTCAATACCGTGATACCCAAGGTTCTAAAGACCACAATGATGGCAGATACTGCAGTTGCGGGTGCTTCTCGTGTTTTCGGGTTCGCCCTGCCAGTAATATTCCCTGGTGGTCTGCCTATGAGCACGTTTGAGACGGGTTTATTCATTGGCCCCATGGTAGGATGTGTTGTCCTGGCTGTATCTGTATTCACTCACGATGACTCTGTTGGACGCGGGCGGAGAGGGAACGCATTCTCAGTCTCGGCAGCATTCGCCGTCTTCATCCTGGTCCTGCATATGCTTTCGTTCTTCTCCAATTCTTTCACATTTTGGGAGGATAGAATTGTACTATGGCTGTGCGCGTCCTCAATGGTACCTTTTGTGCTATGGGGAGCTGCTGCACCAGGTTTATCTTCCGCAAAATCGACTCCAGACCAGAAAAAGACAAGTGTGGGTTTATTGGAGAAACTGGGATTGACAACACTACGAGGCAAGATTCTGGGGTTCTCAGTCTTATTCCTTATCTGTGTCCGGTTCATGTCCCTTGTGACTGTATGCAGGGAAGAACAAGGCGCATATTGCCATGTCACATTTTATGCTACGCCATCTACGTCAACCGCTATAGCTTCGTCCACTTTCCTTGGCCCTGATGGTAGTTTGAAAGAAAATGTTGTATCAGAACCAATGACAATCGTACCCACATCCACAACACCACCAACTTGGTCTCTTATCTTTGCTCTTCCTACCGCTCTAGTTTTACCTGTCGTCATTACACGAATTCTCAAGATAACAAAAAGCGATAATGGCGTTGCCCCGATCATGGTTTGGGGAGTTGTCACGCCTGCTCTCATTGGTTCATGGGCATTCTGGACGTTAGAGTGGGCTGAGACTCGAGTTCTTCACACAGTTGACACTCCAATGCTCAAAACCTTTGAAGCAGTTGCAGGAGTGTTGGATGAGCTTATTGGGTTGCGAACACTGCGCTCGTGGATCGCGAGAGGTGTATTTTCGTGGGTCTCATTAGGAATTTTAGGGTGGTGGATACTCCCTCTCTGTTTAGATATTCGGGTGTCGACAGTGTCCTCTACGCTTGTTTCTGCCCTTTCTACAGACCCTCCCAAGAAAACACAGATTACGATACTTGGTTATGCGAATGCATATGGAGCATCGTATCTTATGTTCTACCTCCTCGTGTTCTCTTTGGTGTATCTGTGCACGTCGTTACCTGGACAGGTCGTTCTGGGGCTATCCACGATTGCACTGATGTCGTATTTAGAAGCTTTGGATGGAGTCAGAGATACGAAGGAAATTGAAAGAGTAGTTGCAAGAGCTTTGAACCCTTCTCAAATATATACCCGTATCAGTTCTGGCACTATTACTGCGACTAAAAAGTCCCAGGTGTCAAGTGATACTGCGAAAAAGGACCTTGACCAAGATGAGGCAGAAGCGGAGCCTACGACCCTCCTCGCAACGCTGCCTCTCATCCTCCTCTCTTTCATCACTTTCTACGCCACTGGCCATCAGAGTACGGTTTCGTCGATGCAGTGGAAGACGAGTTTTGTCTTGACTGAGACTGTCAAGTATCCGTGGAGTGTCTTGAGTGTTCTGCTCAATTCTGCCGGTCCATTTTTGTTGTTGGGAATTGGTGAGGCAGCATTGGGTGGAGGCTGGAAGCGGTCTCCGATGCTTTTACCCCATACCGCCCCAGATGAGACTGGCAACAAGGCTTCTAGAGAGCTACAGAAACCAGCAAAGGGGGAAGAAGCAGTATTGAGTCAGGATGTCGAACATTCATCGCTCCTCACGATTCTCCTCGTTCAACTATACTTCCTCGTCTTGTTGTTTGGAGCGTCAATGAGTGCTGCGATGCTGAGGAGACATTTGATGGTTTGGAAGGTCTTTGCACCACGATTCATGGCAGCGGTTGTAGAGATGCTTGTTGTGGATTTGGGTGTTTGTTTGAGTATGTGGTTCGTTGTGGGTAGAGTGGTGGATAAGGTTGGATGGGTGCTTGGACGAGTAGGTATTGGAAGAACTTGAAACCAGTTCAGAGGTGACGGTGATGGTGAGAAGGAGAAGGAATAGTATTCAGAGCAAGTATAGATATTGTGATGATATTTCTGCCGAATGCGTGAGGCTCGTCTTAACGTAAAAGAATGTATGATTATCCGAATGATTTTTTCCCTTGCATCAAGATGTAGACAAATACGAGGGATTGCGATAGCTTTCGGCACCACCTCTGGCCGCATTGCTTCTCTGTGATGTCCTTCGCATTGTCGATTTGTGATGACTACGATGTCGCGTGCAAGGCCTTCCAACACACAGTCAATGTCGGCGTAGTATCAATCGCACCCAGTACACCGGGCAGTGCATCCATCGCATTAACCTGCTGGTCCAAACTAACAGTCCCATCCTCCGCACCAACCCCTCCAGCGACATCCATGCCCGCTCATTCGATCCTAAATCGCCTGGATTTTCGTGGACGGTGGTATGATGATGTGTAGTGTGCGTGGGGACAGTTTACGGTGTGCCATTTGAGACAATACCTACCACAGCTGCCGCCGAGGTACCAACACAGCAGGAGACCGAGCGTCGAGTCCCCATAAGTGAAAGAAACCCATAAAGTACTCGTGACCCCACATCCGATAGGACTGCCTCTTCCGTCCCATTATCTTCCAGAGCTGGATATGGTATCGCGAGTAACATCAAGATTCTCATCGCTTGGGATTACAATGGGCTATGCTGCTGGTATTTTCCTGTTTATGTACCAGTGGAGACTCCATAGGTCGACCTTTTCCCTGAGGCTAGCTATTGGGCGAATCTCGCGCGGCATGGATCCACTTAGGGGCTATGTTGAAGTAGAGCGAGGCTTTGAAGCTGAGGAATACGTTCAAGTACTTGGCTGCACGGTTCTTGTTGTCCAATGGCAAGCCCTATCAAATTCATCTCTTATATGGCCGTAACCAGGTTTCTTGATATCTACGGCGGGGCTCTTCGCAAAAACATCTCTCCACATGCCAGATTCTCATAACACCCACATCCGGAATTCTTGGTTTGCTTCCCTGGCTGCAGTTTTCACGGACGTTCCCCCTCCCTAGCCTCACTATCCTGATCTTTTTTTGTATGGTTGCCTTGGTTTCCTCGTTCGAAACTTTTCGTCCCACTTTGGCTCTTATTCACAGTAGTCATATCATTGGTCACGAGATGAAGACATCCTTATCATACGTGTACTACTTCTGTTCTCAAGTGCATTACCTAGTCCGAGGACTGAAAATACTGCGCCCCTTTCAGAGTCCTGTCAAGCAAACCCTAAAATTGACTCACCCCCTCAATGGTAGCCACTGCTGCTGTGATACTGACTTCAAGCCGCCCTTCGGCGTCTTCTACAAACTGCACGACAATCATCACAACTTGAACGATAATAGCCTTTTCTTGACTCTGAGATCCTCCAAACTTGTCATTTAATTTCTTCCCCTCATTGATTGCGCTGCGAAGAAGTTGTTCCTTACGAACCTCACCAGAGGATCCTCCAGATTTTGACTGCTTCAACGTCTGTAATAATCCACAAAGAGCATGAAGAAGTCATGGGATGAAAAAAGGCTGGACTCGCCTCCGCGAAAGCAGCGTTGGCCTTCTGCTTTTCAGTCATTTCCTCAACGTTATTCTCCCCGTATGCCTGTCTATGATCGTGAGCCAAGTCTTTTAAATTCAGTTTTTCCTTCAACAACTCCTGTACAATGGTTATATCGGGTCAACATCAATTAAAACTACAGACCAGATTATGCAACGCGCTCGATATAAATTCGTGTGGAAATGCCTGACTTAACCCTGTAGAGATATATCAGAAGGATTCACGGTCAGTACGGTCTGCCGAAAACTCACAGTCTCTGCGATTGGAGACACCACCTTGGGCAGAATGGTGAGGTTATCTCAAGGAATCAATAGACATACAGTGGCTCGTACCAGAAGCATTGACGGCTGATTGCGCGAATTCAGAAACCTTATCCTAGTCGGTGTATTAGTTCAGCGCTTTGATAGTTTCTGTAGAAGATTCCATTATATCTGATGGAAAATGTTGAAGTGAAGAAACCTTCTCGATGGACCGGTCATTTATATCCAGAAAAGCCTGGTGGTTTGTTCAAGTATAGTAAGTATTATGTCGTTCCATATGCAGACGTTTCAAAGTGTTATTTTCAGCTAGATAACTTTTGGGGTATAGAACTCAACTTGTTATTCGGTATGCTTGCTAGTATCTGGAAGTATTAATAGAATTAGCCTGAAATTATCCATGGTTTACTGGTGGATGTCTTCCTATAGGCAGCACACAGATTTCCTAGAATGTCCCACCGTATGCTGAATTTCAAATTTGGGGGTCCCATATGATCAGGCAAGGCCCCTCTCTAGATGTCCTCTAGCCTTTTATGGATGGACAGGTCATATTATATGTAGAAATTTCTTGATGGCATCTACTCTAAGTATAGGCTCATTGTCTTGTAGAATGAGACCATTTTTGTGATTCATGCTTTTCTATAGCTGATTACCTCCTATGTTTGTCCAACATCCCTCATTTTCTTATCAGTGACTCTTCTGTTTAAAAAATTGATCATATAAAAATACACGATCAATGACAAGTAATGACAAGTGTGTTATATTTACCGCGGACTGTACGTACACCGCGTTATAAAATAAATAAATAAAAAGACAAGTGTGTTATATTGTGACCGTGGGTGGTCCCAATGGTCACAATTACATGTATGCTGAGACTTGCACACAGCTCAACTCCGACATTCCTACACCTGCATTTTGAAAATTGGCCAGGATAGGCTTTCCACCAACCACGGTTCAAGGTTGACACAAGGGGTAATAGACAAAAAAGAAAGTGATTTGTCGTAACTGTGAATACTATTTGAACACCTTACCCCTCAGAGTTAAGCTAGGGCCGGTGGTGTCGACATTATTGTTAGAGAAGTTGGAGATGGAGATAGTAAGTGGTGTGGGATTGAGAAAAGCCTCTTCTTTCCTGTTCTTCAACCCTGGATGCCGATGCATCCGACGCTGATGGGCCTCTGATAGTAACACTCACCAAGTTATTCTCACTGAACGTCCTGAGATAGCTCCTATCCTTTTGCACAGGCGATGAGAATGTGGTCCTGCAAACCGCTGTGAGATAATCATAGGAATAGTCGTACCAGATGTCGTGGCGGTAGACGGTGTATTCGTTGCACTGGTCCCTGTCCCAGTTGTAAAGTTAAGAACGAAACTTGGAAAGGAAGTGATGGTCACCGAAGGACGAGTATATATGACATTGCAACAGCCGTACTTGAAGGCAAAACATCTCCCACTGCTGTCAAAGGTCCGCCTTCAGCTGACCCTCCGTTCTTCGAGAACGATGAGGATGGTAATCCAATAACATGTTCATCAACATTAAAAACTGTCAAAGTAGAAGGCAAGGTGCCATGATAGGCACCTGCTGAAGTACTCGAATCAATTCGATATTGACAACGGAGTATGATTAACAGAGGATGATAACCCGATGATCCATTTCAATGTCCATACTAGTTGGTAGTTTACTGCCTGCTCTAATTTCTAGGATTCCTCTGCAGTTTACAGGTGAATTGGAGGACATTCACACACAATCGTAGTCTGTTGGTGGAAAAGAAGGACGATCAAGTTTTTTGTTTTGATTCAGTGTCGAATAGTATTTGTTGAATACCTTGTATATGTAGTCAGCGGGTTTTGACAAGGGACAACCGAGACTTCGAATCATTTGCTGGTCAGGCAAGTGATGATGAACGCGCGCCACGTGTATGAAAAAATGAATACTGCTACGTACTAAACACCCACCCACAGCAACAAAAAAGATGAGGTCCACCGATAAACCCTCTCAACAACAACAACAACTTGCAGATCCAGAAATGACATTTGGTGCAGGCGATTCGCGGGTGGTATATGACTTATTACCTCCCGGTCTCGGAGAAACTGCATATGATCAGTTGATCAAGCAAGTTGAATGGGTCAGGATGTATCATCGTGGCAAATATCTTTTTGTTCTCCTCATCTGCACGTATTTATTATATTTAGGGGGAGAGGTACCGAGGTTAGTGGCTCAGCAAGGGGAGATTTCGGATACAGACGGAAGGTAAAGAAAAACAAGCAACCTGAAAAAAAAGTCAGCTCAAATTCTCTCTCTCCCCCTTTTTTGAGTTTTCCGATTTATCGTCATCCAGTTGATGAATTACCTCCACTATTATCCTTCTCTCCTACTGTCCAACTCATACGCGAACACGTTCAGAAAGTGAGATTTGATCTGTTCATCACTCTCTTCCTTTTTCTCTGAACGAGATCATACACAAAAAAAGGTTTTAAACTTCCCAGTAAACCATGTCCTCATTCAACATTATCGTTCTGGAGCCGACTACATCTCTGATCACTCTGACAAAACAATAGACGTGATCCGAATCTCTTCCATCGCCAATGTCAGTTTGGGAGCTCAACGTATCATGACGCTTCGTCTCAAAAGAAGCAAACAGCAACAACAACAAGAAGGGGAACGTCAAGCTACTACTACCATAACTGCCCTTGATAATAATTCCACCACGCACATCCATCAATCACCACCACGTTTGACACAACGTATACCTCTACCCAACAACTCTCTGTTCATTATGGGTCTTGAAACGAACAGGAAGTGGCTTCATGGTATATCGCCTGACAAACGACCGCTCTCCACTCTCTCTCCATCCGAACAAATTTATCAAGGTTCCCGAATCAGTTTAACCTTCAGATGGATTGGTACGTATATCAACCCCGTGAATAACACGATCTGGGGTACGGGAGCACGAAGTAAGAAACATGAAGATGCGAGAAAATACATCATCATGGATAAAACGCCACTATCACTATCATCAGAAAACGACAACCATGGGATGAAACAGTTCAAAAAGCTGATATGGGCTTTTGGTCAAGAGAATCAAGACTCTGAATTTGATTGGGATAGGTGGTACGGCGAAGGATCCGATGTCGTGAATTTCGTGCCAGAAAATAAGATATGAAAAACCAAGTTGGGTTAGAGAGGAATGATCATAAATACGTATCATGACCAGACGTCTCAGAAAAACGAAAACTCCAAAACAACATCAGTGGGAATGTCAAGCTTATCACGTATACTTGTACTGCTATGTCTATGATTTACAATTCTTCTCTAGTTCTTCGGATATCAGTGGATCATTTTATGCGCATCAACCGGTCTTACGCTCCTTTTGCTGCTATTTAATCTTGCTCGTGGATTGTAGATTCTAGCAAGACGGGCAGACTGATGAGCATTTTGGGTCTGATACAAAGATAAAGGATACGCACCTAAGATCCAGACGGAAAGACTGGATCCTAGGTGTACTATTGTTTACTGCAAGTTCAGTTGCGCAACCTCAGTTTCTGTGATCACTGCTTCATGCGCCGAGCAATCGATTATTTACCGACCAATCACTCGAAATTATCACTCTTGATCAAGCTCTCAGGGCTAAGACTCCACAAGCCAAACCCACTGAACATGCAGCATAATCCAGGTCCGCCAATTCACGAGTCGGATACACGAATAGCCTATCTAGACATTGAAATTGATAGGCATGCAGCCAAATGCGAAAGGCCCGTCTATGAGGAAGTGAGTGAATGATAATCTGGAAGGAAAAAATGAAAACAGTACGGATGTTGGTGTTTGAGCAGCATAAAGCCTGAGAAGAACTGAAAACGATGAGCATATATTGACTTCATATCAGATGAACAGCTGACCAGTCGTTGCCAGCGCCACCTTGTCCCGCGGCAGGGGTGCACTGAAGACCGACCAAATCACTGAAGGAATCAGAGGTGGATCCCATACGACTGAAGGATTCGAGTTCATCTCGAAACTCCGGAAAAATTTGACGTATAGAAGAGACTTTTCCGATTTGGTTACAGCAATGAATGGACCCAGAGTCGCAACTTTGGCTCCGAGCTGATATGGTTGGGACAGCGACAACGGCAGAGATGAAGGTAACGAACGAGAGCGACTTGAAATACATTGTTGTGATGTTGAGAGAGACAGAAAAACGAATGAAGTAGCTTGAACTGAAGAATTTTCACCCAAGAGACGAGGCTTAAATACATGTCCTGGATAGCTGAAAGATCTGTTTGGAAATAGCATCATCATCACGACGCTACAACTAGATCGAAAGTGGTATGGTTTCTGACATCCAGGGAATCATCAGATTTTTGAGATGGGTCAGCAATCGCATTTTTGGGAAACAGGATGTTATTTGCATGTGCTGTTGTCGGTCAGATCGAGAAAAATGACAGATAAGGGGTGTCTCTAGGCTCATTGAGTGGCGACTTTTGAGTGATCTTGGCAATAGAATCGCCATTAAAGGAATGGCTAAAACTGGGGACGCAAGCTGCTAAACTAGTCAACACCCGACGAACGGGCAGACTAGCTAGTTAAAAGAAAAAAAGCAGCCCTACTCTCTTCATTGAATAACTCCCTGTAAGAGTCTGGGAAATTCTGAAGATGTAGTGTACGGATGAAATTCCAGTCTGAGAAAATCTGATTCCTGGGACGAGCCAGACGTGACATTACATCGTTACACCGCGTTGCATTCAACACAATAATATCATGTATCCTTTTTTCGATCATTCTGAAGACGAGACACTGCTTGCATGTTGTGCAACGGCTCTCATGATCTACCACTGTGCTCTTCAAGCATGAAATGCTCAGCACCAACACCGGAAACCTCATTGTCTCTATTTACAACGGTAAGAGCTTATCTTCCAGATCCTTACACCAGCACAGCCAGGACTGGGGTACTGATGATAGATCTATATTAGAGACATCTGTGTATAGTATGTGACGTTGATCTGTAATGGAGAGGATATTTATAAATAATATAGCACTCTGATACCTCTAACTGAAAAAGGAGAATATGTACTTAGGGAGGTTTTTTCTAAATCGGAACATCTGGGAAAGTCTGGGACACCCTGAAACTTGAAATTCATGTTCAGCATCTCGGTATGGAACAGTCTGAGAAAATCTGAGGTCACAAGTTTTCTCGGACTGCTTACAGGAGGTTACCCATTGTCAGAGCCAACCATCCCTACCTCACTTCCCGGAGATTCTTGTAGTGCAGGACAGGATGCAGATACTTAGGTGAATACTACCGGATATTTGTCCCTCTTGCAGACCCAGTATGCCCAAATCAATACATACACGAGATCATGTCATTTAATCCTACGAAAGACATCACATGGCCTAAAACGAGGCGTCACAAACACTGTATCTCCTCAGCACCGAGGATGGCATAAAAGCTATGGCATCCTTTCTAGAGAAACCCAGAGCTTTCACAAGGAATGGCTACTCCTTTCCGATGCAAACCCCACAACACAACACAGACAGGCCCCTTACAGATTTTATAGCAACTGAATCTCAAAGCCTTACAGCACCTGGATAATCGTAGTAGTACTGGATCTGGTCCTGAAAGCCTCCTTGAAGTTCTTCATCAGCTGAGTCGGGCATCGTTCGGCCATTATCTTTTCAGACAGTGCTTCAAGTAGGTTCCTTGTCTGTCTCTGAGAAAAAATAATCTATTGTAGAAGGTTTGAGAAAACGCAATATGCCTTCTGGTTATCTTTGTGGTGGTAGCTCATGATGTTCTTGTTATACAACCCTTCAGTGACCAGATATTGGTACCTGCTGCTCGATAACTCGACGGGGCGAATCCTGTGCAATTCACTGTAAGTGTCTTAACCCTGGTAATTTACACCATGTCAATTGTTGACCAGATCCTTGTTTCTCAATACGCGGATACATAGGATGATATCAAGGTCTACATGACTTGGACCAACGTGGAAGGATGTGCGCATAACCTGTCAATGGTTCAACTTCTCAAATGCCCTCTGGTTTCAAAAAAGAAACGAGCGGATCTCTGCGTTTTTTCGGGGGAAGCATCCAACTAGACATCTAAAAATCCTTGCTGATACAGCTATCTCTCTCTCGGGTGTGGAAAAATGAGATCTCCCTCAAGTGAATGGATTCCCGAATGTTCATTTCAACTACGAGCAACTCTCTCGTCGTGACGCACAGCCAGACAAGACAAACTTTGACGAACCCATATCCAGCAGCTCTCGAATTCCCCGAAAAAAGTAGGTTGTGATGCCCAGAAATAATTTTCAGTTTGATGGGCCCTTCTACTGAGAGCACCTGATGGGTATATAGGAGATCACAATACAAAAGACTTGGCAGAGTCAGGCAACGCATCAAATAATTGAGGGAGGGATGATCGAGTCTCAAGATGTCGAAACGTCTAGACAGAGAGAGGGGGGGGGGGATCTCAAGAGCGAAAGGGGTCAATCCAATGATATGATGTGAGGCGAGGACTCTTGACCCTTCTGATATCAACAAAATTTTTCTTATTTTATTTTTAACAGACGGATGATGTTTCCAATTTTCCATGGACACACACAAAGAAGAAAAAATGACCGTTTAAGTCATTTGTTCATTCTGTTCGAATGATGAAGTCTCCTATCCCACATTTCCAAATTCCTTCAAATTTTTTTTTTTTTTACTTTCCACGCGGCTTCAATTTTCTACTCTATTCCTATCATGAAAAAATCATCTTATCTTTTGTATTTCCTTATCACTCAAGTCTTAATATCACTCCATCCCAAGTCCATCATTCACTTCAAAAAAAAAAAAAAAACATCATCTCATTCAATTGGGAGGAATTCTCAAGAGAGATGAAATACAACTCTCCCTCTTTCAATCAACCCCTTCTCATTCACTCATCCACTCATTCCTATATATTTTGATTTCGAGACGCGCCCCCAACCTCATTCATTCATTCCTTTTTTTCAAGTAAACAACCAACATTAAGCAGCAATCATCACGATCGCAATTTCTCTAAAAAAAAAATAGAAAAAAAAACGAAACACTCATAGCCTCATAACCCATCATGTCATCACATCACAAAAAAAAAATCGAAAAACAAATCCAAGATGTAGCACGAGGACATTCCACCTCTCATCTGTCACGTCAAAGAAAGCACACAACACCATCACAACCATCACCACCACTCCCCAAAAACAAAAACTAAAGATCAGCAAAAAGAAAACCAACCACCACCACCTCCCTTTTTTTTTCACACCCACACCCACACACCTACCGCTGCCTCCAATCTCCCATTCTATCTCTCCTCTCAGGTCCAATCCCTCCCAATCCAATCCCACCACCACCACCACCACCAGAACTATCACTACCACGACTCCCAACACCACTCTCCGTCGTCGTTCCTTCTTCCATCATCAAAGGTACCGTCACAAAACTAGGCGCAGCCGTACTAATATCAGGCCGTACCATCAAACGACGCTCACTCACACTCGCACTCGGCATTCCGTACCGTTCATACAATCGAGAACGGTCCCACGGAATATCAATTCCAACGCCATAACCCGTGTTACCATTACCATCACCACCATCACCACCATCACCACCATCATCGTCATGCTTCTGCCCTTGATCCAAAGGAACACCACCGCCACCACCACCACCAACATCAACACAAGAAGTAGAGGTGGTGGCAACAGCAGTAGCAACAGGAAGTGAAGAAGAACGACGCATAAACATCATCGGCCGTCCAAACGTCCAATTCTCATCCCCACTCGAATGAGTCGACACCGTCATCTCAGGATGATCATGTTCATGATTCACCTCTACTGCTCCCTCCTCTTCCTCCTCCTCCCAAGCTCTCGGTTCAGAAATCAAAAACGGAAATACATCACTATGTGACGATTCCCGCTCCGTCGTCATCGTCGTCGTCGTCAAAGAAGTAGCAGCAGCAGCAGCCACAACCGAATCATCTCGCATACTCCTCCCAGATGACAGTACTTCAGGTACATCATGATGAGAAGAACCAACTTCCTCTTCCAACCTCACCATACTCGAATTCATCCTCGATCGCGGCATTCCCATTCCACCACTACCACTACCACCACCACCACCCACCACCACACCAAGACTCGTCGCAGACGAAACTCGCTTCAGCAACGTTTGCGCTTGCGATCGTACCGCAGCACCAAGCGAACTCACGCGAGATCGAGTTCGGGTTCGGGTTCGGACGACAGGCACAGATGAACGTGATCGTGTCGAAGAAGAACCGGTTCTTGACCTTGACCTTGACGACAGCGAAGCAGGTCCTGATTCTCCTCCTCCTCCTCCTTCTGAACCAGGTACAGCAAGGTGGGTGTTACTAGCTCCAGGACTCAAAAGACCGACTTCATCTTGTTGCTCGTCGTCATTGACAACAAAATCACTGTTAGAAGAAGAAGAAACACTCTCTGCATCATCCTGCACCAACTCTGCACCGACACCAGGCAATGAACCACTGTTCGCCCTCAACGTAGGGAGAGAAACAGGAATAGGGACAACAGAAGGCGCCCTCGTTCGGATTTGGGGATTCGGATGACGAGGAGGCATGGGAATACTGCTGTTGCTGCTCTGGCTAGGACTCGCACGAGGACGATCTTCATCGGTTGGACTCGCCGAGGGATGATCAGAGGAGGAAGAAGAGGAAGGAGGCTCGGTGGAAAGCTGATTACCCGTAGACTGAGAGACACCAGATCGAGATTGATGTGAGCGAGAAGACGTGCTGTTGCCTCGTCTTGCAGGGTGGCGGAGTCCAAAGGGGTAGCGACGGGAGGGAGAAATGGGGTAACCAAGACTCGACATCGAGTTGGAACCGCGCCCCGTTGAGTGTTCCTCGCTCTCTTCTTGTTCTTCAGGCCTGTCGCTGCTATCATTTTCTGTACTTCCAGAGGTAGATATAGATGTAGACTCGGAGGAAGTAGTCACAGTCGTGTGTTTGCTTTTGCTTTTGGTAAGCGAAGGTGGGAAAGGGACCGTGTCCTGGCTGGAAACATGAGCTGAACCTTGCTGGCGGAAAGGATAGGTGGACGATCCGATGCCCCTATCGGACAGTCGACGCCTGAGTTGAATCTCCTCCCCGTCGTCGCCGTTGTTATCATGACCATCGCTAGAGCTCTCGAACACGTCATCGGCGAACGTTCGATGATGGCGGGCAGGAGCGGGAGACCTGGGAATTCCGATAGAGGCCAATACAGGATGGTTTCCCTTTTCCTTTGACCAGGAGGAAAGTGAGGTACGGCCCCATCTGGGTTTTGTAGAGCACAGCTGGAAGGTGTCCTGGATCCTGAGACGGGTGCATTCCTTCCAGGCCCAGGGAAGGGCGTCTATGTCATCAGAATAGACGGAGGAGCGTGTCTTGTCGTTGTCTTCTTCTTCCCACCTGTATCGCGGACCACATAGACCAGCGCAGCCCTGGGCACTGATGATCCAGAGACCGAACCAGCTGAGGAGGAGGAGAAGGATGCGCCATGCGGTCCAGAGGGTGTTGGCGATCAAGATGCCCCTGGCATAGGCGTTGAGGGAGCCCTGGTTGGGTGTGAAAAAGGTGGCGTCTCGGTTGCGGGGGCCAGGAGCGGGGGCAGAGAAGGCGAAGAGGAGGGCGAGGGAGAGGGCAGCGCGGGGGAGGAGAAGGGCGACGGTTGGCAGGTTCTGGGAGTACCAGTAGAAGGACTCTGCAAGGCCGTCTCGGATGCAGCCGTGCTCGCCGAACCAGGCCTGGAGACGCAGATGGAGCAGGAAGCGGAAGTTGGGGTAGGAGGTGAGGGAGACAAAGGTGTGGGCAGGGGCAGAGAGGTAGATGGGCATAATCAGCGGGCGTCCTGCACAATGAGCGTGCTGCAGACTTGGAGAAGGCAGGACACTCACTGACACGCCACCGGCGGATGAACGAGTAGGCGAGCTCGTACAGCAGAAACACACACACGATCCACGCCAGCCAGCACGCAACATACGCGGCAGCAGCCAGCTCCCAGTTTCTGCCCGAGCCTGGACTGGGGTATTTCGAGACTCTGGCAGACATTAGCTGGCATCTTGGGGAGAGCGGCAGAGACTCACTGGATGAGAATGTACACCGCATTAAAGTCCAAAAACGTCTGCAGAGGCACATGCGCAAATGCCAGCACGGGGAACACAAAAAAGTACAGCCGGGCGAGCGCAGACGGGCTGGCGACGTGTTTGCCGAGGTCCACGTTCACTGCGTTGAACGTCGGCCGGCTGAACGGCGCGTCCACAACAGGCAGCGCACGACGCTCGGGCCCATGCAGCCCGACAATGCGCACAGACCGCGCCGTCGCAGAACGTCCCCCAATCCTCGCCACAAATTCCGCATCAGAGTCGGAGGAGGGCATGCAAGTCCAACATTCCCATGTATGGTAATATAGCAAATGTTCAAGAAAAAATATATATATATTGCACTGGAATTTCACGACCCTCCCACCTCTGACGACAGCAGCGAAAAGAAACATGAGTAACTGCACAAGCGACAGTGGGTCCTGACCTACGTTCAACCATCACGTCAATCGTGTCTGCCATTCATCAGCTCTCATTCGCAAGAAAGAAAGAAAGACACACCGTTATCCTCCATCTCCAGATTCGCAGGTGTATCGTCATCATTGATCCTAGTCCCATCATACAGAAACCTACACCGGTGAAAGATGCAAACAAGAAATTATCGCATTCTCACCAACCTGATACTGTTCACGTCTTTCCCAACCTTGTTTGCATATGCGCCCTGCAGTTTACTCAGCTTGGTGCTCCTTTTGATTTTGAAATACGTTTCGTCGCCTTGAGATGTCACGACCTGTGTAGATCAAGTATTATGATAAATTATAAAGGAATTGACACGAGAAATTATAAACAAGGAATTGACACTCGAACCAACACAAGGAATTGACACAAGGAAATGAAACTCAACACTCACCTTGATATTGATAGGAGCATTCATATCTTCCTTCATATCCTCACCACCACCACCACCACCACCACCACCCGCAGAAGGAGAATTTCTCGACTCTGGTTCAGCCATACACACACGCGTCAATCAGAAAAACAAGACGCAAGATATAAAGGCGTCTTCAGATCATCATTAGTCAGCTCGATTATCAGTCAGCCACTGAAGTTTTTTATTTTATTTTATTTTAAAATCATGCCACTGAAGATTATACACTTTTTAATAATTTACTGTTGAATTTAAATTATCTTTGAATTTATTTGAAGAATTATACTCTTTTGTATTTATTATTTTTATTATTATTGGGATTATACTCTTTTTAATAAATTAATTTACTGTTGAATTTAAATTATGAGATTAATTTAAAAATAATTTAAATTAAAAAACTAAATAACCTTTAAATTAAAAAACTCGAATAACCTTTGAATAAAAAAACTTAAATTATCTTTAAATTAAATAACCTTTGAATAAAAAAACTACTCGAATAAATTATCTTTGAATAAAAAACTACTCGAATAAATTATCTACTCATACGCTCGCTTCTCCTTTCTCGTCGCTTTCAACAACGACAATTTCGCTTGCTCATACGCATCATCGCTGCTATCATCATCCCATGCAACACTCTTCTTCAACGATACACGCACACTCTTCCGTTTCAACAACGGAGAAACCTGCTCACCAACCGGAGGAGATCCATATTCAGGTCTTGGCTCATCATCAAAATCTTCATGTCCAGTCTCATACGACGACGAGGTCGAAGCAGAATCACAATCACGATCCTCGTCCTCGTCACGTCGCACTCGGCCCACAGGAGGCGCTAACCCACTCATCTTTCCTGCACGTGGCAAAGGCGACTCGTTCATCCTAAGCGCACTCTTCAGTGGTCGTGACTCTGCCTTTCCAGGAGAGGATACAATCTTTGCCGGAGCCCAAACACCACCTAGACCCATTCTCGCATCACGTCCACCAACCCCAGAAGAACCTGGCTCCGGCAACAGACGACGACGCTGCACATCATCATCATCATCCACCCTACCTCTCTCCACCAACCCAATATCCCAAGCCCGTCTATTACTTCTCGTCACATCATCCACAATACTCATCAAGCTTCCTCTCTCTGATCCTCGCGACACTGCAGGCGCAGAAACTCGACCCGGTGGACCATAATCAACACTCACCGCTCTTCGATGGGTTCCACCAACCATACGAGCATGAGGCGTCAGCACACTCGTACCGACAGATCCCCTCTTATCACCCAACCCAGTGCTCATTCCTGCTGGAGCCGTGGCTTTATTCAGGGCCGAGATAGGTTTTCCACCTTCGCCTCCAACAGTCGATGGCATGACAGACTGCTTCTTGGACGATCTACGAGCCACAGCAGCTGTTACCCCTATAGCCGGGAAAACAACAGCAGAAGCAGCATCCAAAGGTGTATCGCTCGCATTTCTCTGGCCACTATCCACCAGCACACGCCGCTTGGGTGATGTCGTTCCATTCTGACTATTGAGTTCTTCTCGAAATCGTGTATCATGCAGACGAGGAGGAGGAGGAGGAGCCTGAGGAACGGACGACGATGGTATTCCTACCGACGAACTCTGTAAAAAGGGAGAAACCCTCAAACTCTGAGTGCATTTCGCGCCACGTTCAACGATAAATGCACTCCGTTGGACCGACACATCACCACCCACTCGTCTATCCTCCATAGCCATGCCAACAACAGAAGAAGAACGCCTCGAACCAGGTTCGTGAGCACGTTGTTCACCACGCTTGGCTTCCAATATCCCTCCCTTCAAATTCTTCTCTAGTTCCGTATTCTTCCTCATGAGAAAACCATCAGCTGTCCAGCTAGGTTCATCAGAATCTCTATCCTTCCGCGACTCGGAAGCACTGAGCGACATCCCCTCTTTTTCAGTTTTCTTCTGCTTCTTCTTCCCCACCACAAACTTGCTCGTACGCGCTTCTCCTTCTCCTTCTTTCTTCTTCTTACGGTACCTATCGTCGTCAACAATCGGTTCATCGTCCTCTGAGGACGAAGACGGGGCGAGCAATCTCATCTCTCGATCGTGCTCTCTAGCCAACTTTTGATTTTTCTTTTCCTTGGCTTTCTCTTGCTTCTCTCGTTCATGTTCTTCTCTTCTTTCTTCTTGTTCGCGTAGTCGCTCCTCACGCCTCACTTCACGTTCTCTCGCTTTCTCCCTTTTCTTCTCTCTCTCCTTTTCCCGTGTCTTTTCCTGGGGTGTTGGACTGGACTCGCGATGGCCACTACCACCATGGAACACTTTTTTCAAACTATCCAAAAACCCAGATTTTTGCGGGGATGGAGAGCTGGTATTCTTTGTCGATTTCTTTGGCGTTCGTGGTTCTCCTGCAGGAACAGACAAAAGAACACTGGGGGGCGGTTCATTAGGAGGTTCGAATTCCTGTCGAACCTCTCGAACAATAGAAACGCCTTGACGAGGTGGTTCATCCGCGACGGAAGGGGTAATAGGAGCAGAAGTAGGGCCAGGCACTTCAGTAGCCCCCTCGGTCATCAGCAGCTCTACACCAGAGGGTCCCGGGACGGGTGGGGGTACTTGATGAAAGCGGGTGTTTTCGATGACCAGTAGTTTTCCCTCCTGAACTGGCCTCAGTTCCCCGGAGAGATCTGAACCTCTGACATCATTCTCAACTTTGGAATCTTTGCCTGTTTGTGTAACTGGATGCTCTGTTGGAGCTTCCAGAGCCAAGTTTGAGCCCTTGTTGTTTGAGACAGGAGTAATGTACCCACTGTCAATGTCCTGAGGCTCCGGCGTGCCAAGCACTGCGCCAGCCACAATGGGCACCATACCATCACGGATGGAGTGAGCTGGGGGAACCTTGATCTCACTAGTATCGTAAGTGACAGGTCTTGGGGAGTGGGTCATGCTGTTTGAGCGATGAATGCTAGAAGCCAAGGGTGAGGAAGAGCGAATGGGAGGAGCAAGAGGAGGGGTGGAGTTGGGTCTGGTAACAGGATCTGTAACAGTTACAGATAATAATTGTTCGTGATGAAAGATGTCGCTCCCGTTTGCACCGAGTATTGGCTGAGGTGCGTTGGGAATGACTGATGGTGTAACTGTACTAGACTGGTCCACTAGAGCGTTCACTTGAGAAGCAGACTGAGATGGACCAATCGATGACAAATCTGAAGACAGATGACCGCCACGGGAAGACGCTGTCTCAGATCGTATGTGAGGAGGCAGTGCTTTATGATGGTGATAATGGGGAGGATGAGCAGGAGGATGAGCAGGAAGAGGAGGAGAAGTTGTTCGTGGGGTTACATAGGGTTCCGGAAAAATTTGAGACTCGAGAGAATCTCCTAACTTGCATTTTTAGCACGAGAAAAAAAAAGAATTGATATAAAGGCCACATCAAATTTGGTTACGGACCTGACGCGATAAGGAGGCTTTCTGTAACGTGCAGAGCGTCTTTGCCTGCCTCTGCCCATGCTATACCACATTCTACGAGTGCATTACAACGAATGCATAGACCATCGCGAAGGGCTGTCGTGCGAGCGACTTGCAATTCTTTTTCTTTCTTGGCGAGATGGGATTCGCATGCTTGGAGTTCGGCTTGTGCTGCAGCAAGTTTGGCGGAGGCGGGAAGAAAAGTGTTGTTGGAAGAAGTATGGGGATGATGGGAGTGGGAGAGGGAGAGAGAGAGAGACAGGGAAGATAAGGAGGAGGTACGTTGGCCCATGATGGAATTTCGACGGGACATGTACTTGTTTTTGTCCTTTGGAGGCTTCTCATTTTTAGATGCCTTGAGCAAACGAGTGATGCTAAAGGAAAACATATGAGGAATGAAATAAAACAAAGATTTAAAAAACGCACAGTATTTCCCGATCTCGAATGATAGTCAAAACTTCCGTTTCCATATCTTTCAACGTCTTGAGCTGTTCACACCAAGCTTCGATGGCAGACTTGTAACGACGCAACGCATCATCCGCGCTCGAAAAATGACCGGCAACGCAAGTGATGACGCTCGAGATAGGTTGACCTGTTGCGGCTGCATAGGCGGATAATGAAGCTAGGGACGCATAGGACGAGTTGAACAGATTGGAGAGTTGTTTGGTGTAGTCTTTTTCGTGGGTTAGTAGATTGGAAAGGAGTCGAGAGTCGGAGGATGGTTTGTGGACCATCTGGTCGTGTTTGGTTTCTTTATTCTTTACCTAGCCAGGATAGTTCTGTGGTTGTTGCTCCTCGATTTGGGGGGACATAATCCGCGTCTCCTCTTCCTCTCCCACGCCTGGAATGATTATCACCACAAACAAAAAAAAAAGGGCGCGCTTATCAAAGGTGTAAATTGAAGGCAAAGTAGGGATGGTTCATGACTCTTTGTTATATACATTTCATAGTGAATCTCCTATGCCCAAGGTAGTAATGTATCTCTGTTCCATCAGACAATATATTTTACGACATCTTTTCACCTTTTTGCTGCGGTCACACTCATCTTCGCACCCATCCCAGTTTCCAGTTGCCGAGAAACACAAGATACATGTCAGAGGAAGCTTTCAGTTCGAGGAAGCTTTCAGCTCGAGGAATAGTAGTTCAATGACTGGTATGCAGCTGACGGACAAGGTGATCCCAATTAGTGGATACCGATCCTTGATTCTAAGAGAAACTTGGACTTACGATGACGACAATTGGAAGACGGTGATCGGCATGGAATGGGGTGATAGAGGATGGCTGATGGGTTATCGTCCCGATGGTGCTAGCACGAAAGGATATTGGCCAGCTATTTGATGACCCCATGTCACTGATCTTCAAACAGCAATCGGAAGAATATCATCCTTGATATCAAGTTTCTCGAGCGCATCCTCAAACTCATCACTTTCGGATTCATGGCTCTCTTCCTCCTCCTCCTCTGTAGACACGTCATCTTCGTCTTCTACATCATCATCGTCTTCATAATCCAACTGCACATAGTCCTTGAGTACGGAAACTCGCGAGTAGATCATGAATTACTTACAGGATCATAGATGACTCGGATAATCAAACTACAGCTTGGACATGTCGCAGTGTCCTCGTAGTTGGCAAGCTGATTTCGCGATATTTCGAAGCGATCTCCGCAAGGGCATGGGTAATGGTATACTCGCTTTTCGGGATCCCACATCATGTCTTCAATCTCTATCTCGTCGTAGTATGCACCCATTCTCGGTGATTGAATGGAAGTTAAGAATTATTGGTTCGGTGCTTTGTGACGGCAGCCTCGAAAAATTAGCAAATGCTTACTGCATCTTCCCACGATTGATCCTGACTCCTAACTGTATACCTCAAAAGGGCAGCCTGACTTGTATACACATGGCAGACAGAGATGCTAGACAACTCCACTATTGATACAGACAGACATCTATCAGACAAGGGAGTAACCACCCTCAGGTTCCTAAAAATTCCTAACTATGAGAATTGCTAAAATTAAACGGATTCTAAGGCTAGTGTGAGAAGTAAAAGCATCTTCTGATCCTTAACTACCAGATGCTTCTAGACTCACCGAGTCGACCACCGAATCTAGTTTCTAGTTGTTGGGTTAGGACTTGGATCCCGATGCCGACTTGCGAGTTTTTCGAACCAGATCATGTACATTGTCATATGTACGAAAATCAGGAACCCATGCCCTTTCTCCAATCAGCGCTGCCTGACAACAGCTCAATCTGCCAGAGCTGCTGTCAGTATTTCACGTTCACATGTTGACCGATCAAATCGTCAGCAATCATTCACGGTCGGGTTCACCGGATAAGAGACAGTCTAAGAAATCGCATTCTGGTTACTTTATTTTGAGCATTTGTGCAGGCGTTCGGTTACTTTTATGAGAGAATGCAACTCATCTCGTTGGGTATATCCGGAGATTATAATCGTAGTGGTCCAAGTGTATGAAATTATGTATGCACTGGCAAACATGTACCGCCTATCTGTTCGAAATCGCAGGAAGAACAGAAGATTAGTTCAAGCCCATGTGTGAGACGCATCATCTGGTACAACACTCATGTGTTGATCATCCGTCCTGGAATCTATGATTGTGTTCCCTATGGGACTTTTTGTTGGTGAATCCTGCTGGTAGCGTGTCAGAATTGGTGTTCAAATCGACAGACAGCTAGATGTTGGTTTTGCCACTATGTGCATATTTTGTATGTGAAGGGTTGTTGAGCAGTGAACATGTCCTCGTCGATTTAAGATGCCGAAGGTGGTAAGGATTGGCACAAACATTCCAAGGTCGGCTATGCAGTTCATTGTTAGTTCATTGTTGAATTCATTGTTTTGATGGACCAGTCCTCGATTGACATTTTTAGTCATGATCTGATAACTCTTCCTGGTAACGCTTAACTTTCCGGTCACCGAGCTTTTCCCTGTAGTAAATCCAGGTGGCAATAAAACCATTCTTTGTCGTCCTATACTTGTGCACCACTAGCATTTGCTACTAAAAGTTTATGGACTCAGACGTCGCTTTTACAGATGACGACTTGTATTTTAAGTTACCTAAAAGTTTATGGGCTGTAATATACGAAGTATTGTAAGTTATCGGCAATATATATCTACGTATGGTTCCCCACTCCCTTCTAAGTACCAGTACCTCCGCTGTTCAACTTAGAGTGATTAACTCATCCTCCATGCTGCTGTGTCATGGCTATGGAGTAATTTACTACACCCGCATCCTTCGTCCCTATGTCTTGAGAGTGGATCGGTTCCTTCCAACAACTACAAAGGGTAATAGATTTTACTGATTCTATTTCTTTTTTCTATCTCGTTTTCCCAGCTCAAATCCACCCCAAAGTGCTACCTTCCTCACTTATTGTCTACTATCTCATTTAGGGCATCTTGAACCCATAAATACAGTCGCGCTGTTAATATTTTCAGTTTGCTCTTAGCTTGAAAAAAAACATAAGAGGACAGCATCTCGAATCAGTCAGATCCCTGAACTCGAGTTCATACACGATATCTCATAATTGATCAAACAGTTCCCGAAGATCACTTGAAGTGAAAACATCATATCTTGACATAGCCAAAAGTTATAGGACGCTGAGAAATACGCCAAATCAGCTCCAGAATCTTCCCAACCCACATCATGCTGCATCATGCTTCTCAGATCTGTCCTATGACATGTATCATATTTCACTGTCTCGTTTACATCATTGCGATGCAATCCTGCGTTGGAAAACTGCATTGAGCCTATCATGTACATGTCTCGTTTGTTACACCTCTAGACTATGCGTAGCGTACTGTATTGTACCCTCAGCATTCGCGGTACTGTATTGAATGTATCTGTTCATTCAATCCCATCTGATGTCTGTACTGTCTTTTGCCATGGAATCTGGGCAGGTGATATTTGTCTTTGATTGGAGCTGCCAATGTGAATCATGCAGCTCTCTTATCAACAATCGTCAGGAAGCTTGGGCATGGCAGTACTCATATCAAGAATCAGGCGCCTGGAGGCCACAGACAGAGTGCTGAAAACAGTCGTATACAACTTTGATGATAGAAACCAGTCCACGACATTCACGATGTGAAAGGAGGTGAACTTCGCAAATGAAAATGGCGGTTGACTAAGGGAAAAGACCGACGTCGTCGAAAGACCCCAGGCCGGACTGATCACTCGATAGACATTAGTTTTCTGCAGCCAAGCCGTGTAAAAAGTTGTACTAAATAGAGCTGTACAGAAAAAAAAAGACTGTTCAGAGCCGAACCAGTCCGGCGAGAGCGGTGATTCGATAATCGGTTCGATTAAGTATCAGCGGGCTGTTGATTCACCGACCCAAGGTTGAGGATCCTGTTGCTGGGATAAATTGAAGTTGATATTCGTTCTAGTCATCCATCTCTCTTGTCAATTAGAGCACAAATGGCGTCTACTCCTGCACCACTACCAGCCAATGCACCATTAATGTAAGCTGCATTAGAAACAGAAAAAGTGCATTACTGAACCGATATACGTCAAGCTTGGGACCATCGGTGAGAGCGCATGCGCCGACTTCTGGGCCTGCCCGTAGTTATATCAATTCATAGCTTATTGGTATCGTCCTCAACTGGTTCTTCTATGGCATCCTGGTAATGCAATACTGTACGCTTCAGTTTGCACGCACAACATGTCACCTCTTTTCTCAATTTTATTCAAGTCATATATCTTAATCACTCGTCGAAGACAGAACGGAAGTGGCTTCAAGCAGCAGGTACGTATAAAAGCGGTACAACCTGATTTCTTACCCTTTTGAAATACATAGTACATTTCATATTCCTGCTTGACACCGTCCAAAGTGTGCTGGTGATGGACGACCTTTTCTATTGGTTTGTTTATCATTTCAACGACTACAGCTCGTTGAGCCACTTCAATTATGCGGTCGTCGACGGCCCATTCTTCGATGCTATCATCATGTTCACAGTGCAGACTGTATACTGCTGGAGGGTGTGGAAACTTGGACATTGGAGATTCCTACCAGCAGTCGCAGTCGTGGCAAGTTTCTCTCAACACTGGTCTCTAAAATAGCTAGGTTAATCTGCGCGTGTATAGCTTGCTTTCATTGCGTGCGTCGGTGGGGTATTTGTCGGCATTTATGTAAATTTCTTCTCTCCATTATTAATTTGTACTGACAGACCATAGAGTGTGATCGTGGACCCCGCGACGGCTAGAAAAGATAAGCCTGTTGAAGAGGTCGGTACTTGACATTCATGTGGATAATGTATCTAACGGAGTGACCTAGTTGTGGCTGTTGTTAAGTGCTGTCGTTGATATCTATATCGCATGTTCTATGACTTTTCTGGTGTGTTATAATAACCATCCTGTTCCATCTGATCGGTTGTGCTCATCGCATTCCGAAAGCTCTTGAGACTTCAAAAGGGGAAGTCAACCCGTTCTACAATGGTCCTGCTGAAGCGTATCCTGTTATTGACGCTGGAAACAAATGCTGTTACTGGTAAATAAGCTAAAGTTTGTTTATTTTGGTGATACGAATAACGTTTTATGCAGCCGTAATTGCAATTGCACTCGTTCTGACGTTCTTCATTCCGTCTGTTAAAGAACCAGTAAGACATCCTCGTTCTTGTTTATTCTTTTGATAAGCTCAGATGAATATTCCTTACAGAAGACCAATGTTAATGTGACCCTGTAAGTCTATTTCCCATCAACCAGAAGATCATACTTACTTATTACTCACTTATTACTCACCTCTTCCATTCAGTGGCTACATAATTGGAAAATTGTATTTTCAAGCACTTTTTTTACTTGATAACTATTCACCACCGTTCTTCGTACAGGTATAGCAACTGTTTCATGGTACTCCTCAATCAACGAACATATTGGGAGACCTCCCCAATCAGAGGGACAATAAGCACACTGGGAGCCGGAAATGCCAGTGATGGTCAGAGTTCAACTTCAATGCAGCTTTCCACCATACGGTTCAATGACTCAAAAACATTCATGGAGGCCCGGTCAACTGGAGCCTCACAAATTGAGGCGAGTAACGCTGATAACACTGATAACAAGAAAGATGGTGAAGAGTCAATGGAGATAAAAGTTGCCTCCCCTAACATAGTATAGTGAAAATAATAGGGTTTGTATGGTGATAACTTGAAACATTGCAGCTGGAGTAGATCATATGTGGTATCAACTAATAACAAAGTGTGACAGTTGACACTATACTTACTGAGCAGTTGACAGCTGTTTGTACACCGTGACATTTGTCTCCACCGTGTGATTTAAATGTAATGTGACATTGGTTGAAATTCAGTGTGCCCTTTACCGAAAAAAAACAGAACTTCGCTCACTATGTCATTTCAATTCGCCCTTGATATGATGTTCATTCAAGCTAATTGTGTGTGTAGGTCTAAGTGCCCTGATAGGGCTGGACTTTGGAATAAGCTATTCCAAAACTCGCCATCACCACAACCTCAGGGAGGGCAGGGCATGGAGGATGAACTTTGGGGTTACGAGGTAGTCTCAGAAGAAGTAACGTTTGATGGAAGGATCAGGCATGTATTCTTGCTACCTCAAACCTTAGACTAGCACTGACAGTAGCTGGTATAGATACGAGGTACTTGTATTCCATTTTCAATAATACAACTCGACACTGAATCTGTAGATTGATTGGGATGGTTGGCAAAATCCTGATGGAACAACGCAAACATGGCAAGATTTGCCCCCTGCGGCGCTTCGAGGCTGGGAACGACTTCAAAGTCGACGGCGCCAAAAACTCGCGCACGAATCGATCGACATTGAATTAAACAGTTTCGCTGGCATTGACATCCACAATTTCCCAACGTGTCTGCGTGCACAAGCATTTGATGAAAAATTAAAGGCAAGAGAAAAATACAAGCCCAAGCTTGAGGAGGAGATGCGCGAACTTCTTGATGCCAAATTGGACCCTGATTTGTATCCACATGGTCAGTCCATATCGACAGGACAAACTCAACGCAGTCTACGGCAGTCAACTAGTCGTCGGCGACCAAAGATTCCCGGACCAATGCCTACTAGGTTGCTATCTCCACCTTTGCTACTGAAACTAAAAGCTAATTCTTGAAGTTCCTCACTACGATCGCAATTGTCCGGTGAGTGGACGAAGTCTGCCAAGGCGACTGGTGCCGCTCCAATATCTTTTGTCAATGAAGTAGACGATGAAGAAGTGCCTAAGCTTTCTTCTGATTTCCATTATATTGAGAGAGGATATGTCTAGTCAGTCCCGCCGTTGGCATTCTGTGTAATCAACTGGCCCGAGTGCTGATTGCTTGTATAGTACAAATGGCATGGAGGCGCCTAGCCAAGACTTTCAGATCGGCTGTGTATGCAGACGATGTGACTCACCTTGCAACTGTGAATGTCAAAGTGATTCTGAGGTCGTGAATAGGAACGGTAATAAGGCATTCGCCTATAAAGACTCGGTATGTGCCTGCTTATTATTCATCGAAGTGATCAACTCATATCCCTAGGGTTTGTTTGCATTCAGGACATCAAGAGGCGCTGAGGTGATAGAGTGCAATGCAGTAAGTCGAACATGTGGTTCTCTCCTTTGATTTTTCTGCTTGATCAGTTTTTGCTGGACTAGGCCTGTAGCTGCAACTCAAACTGTGTCAATCGCATTTCTCAGAGACCTCGTGATGTTCCCCTCGAGATCTTTAAGACTCAAGGGAAGGGCTGGGGCGTCCGTGCATCTATTGATATCGTGCGTGGAAAGGTCCTGGGAATGTATTCAGGGTAGGTTGACTGGCATATTTGATATCACCAATTTAAAATCTGCTTTATAATCTAGGAGATTGATGTGAGTGAACTACTTGGCCGTCAATTGGTCAATTCAGAGATCATCCTTGACAGAACAAGAGAAGAAGCTTTGAATCGTGAAGGAGGGTATATTTTTGACTTGGATGGACAGGAAAATGCTGAAGATGGTGGGACCAAAGGGAAGTTCAGTGTTGATGCAGAGTTTTGTGGTATGGTTTTAACTCGTCTGCGACCTTTGAATTCCGATTTCAATCTTTTTTCCAGGAAATTGGACTCGTTTTATCAAGTATGCTTCTCAGTGACCCTAACTTCTAGATTAGGCAGCTGACAATCTCAGTCATTCATGCAGCCCAAATCTTAGTGTATACCTTGCTGTTTACGACACCATCCCAGCCGTCAGCATTTTCTATCAATTTCTTTCTCTGTGCTCATCTCAAATTGCAGACAAATCAGCCATATATTACTCTGGTAGCTAACGAATTCATCAAGAGTGGTACAGAGCTCACTCTTGATTATGATCCAAGTCATACTGATGATCAACCGAGGCCTTCAGAGGGTATGAGGAAGTGTTCTTGTGGAAGTAGGGTGTGTCGAGGGTGGGTGTGGATATGCTTATAATAGTTTTGATTTTAGCGTTGGTCTTCATATCCAGATATGTAGTATCAAACTATTATCTTTTTTTATTACTCTAAAAATTTGTTACATGGCGCTCAAACACAGTCTGTGGTAGGTACCAACTCAGGTTACAACCTTGGAGTTGGGGCTTAAGGATGAGTGTGGAGTAAAGAAGGGAATACATGATAGATTAAGCATAAGGAACTAGAGTCATAACATTTATTCTTTCTTCTTTGACTCATAATATCTTACTAGTTACAAGTAGCATAAAAGCTCTACTCTATAGTTCAGTGATCCAGCCAGTGAGTCAGCTACAGCCAATCACCCAGCCAATCACCCAGCCAACCTCAAGAGCATCAGTTCGATGCCAATTTCTGCATCATCATTACATTCTTGATGGAATATCAGAGAACTTTGGATGCAGTGGATGGCCATGCAGGGAAGAATAGATAGTAGGTGATGTATGTAGTTATGAAATGGTTCTCTACTTGGAAGTAGTTGCATCAAAAGATATCTACATTTTTTCTGTTAAAAAACATTCTCTATGCAAGTACCACTACATAAATTGTTGAAAAAAATAGCTCTTTGTTGCCGAGATACGTTTGGGGACTGATTTTAATTTGACATTTAAATGCTCTTAACTCTCCCGAATGCTATGGCTTAGAGTAGTATCTGTGGTGTCGTGAACCTACATGGGTACCTGACGTTTCCATGCTTATGAAGCCCCTTATTGCCCAATTCAGTTCCATCCTGATACTTAAAAATGTTGCTTACGTCACCCTGTTCTTCCGTAGTTTATCTGGCATGAGCAAAATTTGACAACGGCAGTCATTCTACAAATAACTTGGCGAGACTAGAAATCGTTCCGGCTCGCCGTAGTGGAAGAGCAGAACGTGACAGCAGGCCAAATTTGATGACTTGGCATCATAGTTCCAGGTGGCCACCTTGATTAAGAAAATGGATTTACGAAAATTGACTGAGTAATGTGGGGCTCTGGTTTCTTTTCCCACTACATGTTAACAAGGAGATCGACGCAAATTCCCATAGGTGTAATCGTCAGCAGCAAGAATTCAATGGCAATGATCACACGGAATTAGAAACATACAGATTGGTATTGAGCTGGATCAATTGAGGCACACCCCGATAAGGGCGGTAGTGCATCAATCGATCCGTTTCAGCCCACGACAGAAAATGGAGTGGGTTGTCTAACGCACGGACCCAGTAGTGCATGCGGTTAAAAATCGAGTCTCTGGGATAAATTGTGGTTTCGTTCCAACCACCCACTCCCACCTGTCGACAGGGCACATATGGCGTCTACCCCTGCACCACTACCGGCCAATGCGACATTGATGTAAGCTACATTGAAAATATAGAAATGAGTTGCTGAAACCATGTATCATTAAGCATGGGACCGTCGGTGAGTCCAACAAACGATCCTTCTAGGTTCACCAGTGCTCATACGCATTCTCAGATGATCGGCATTGTCCTCAACTGGTTCTTCTATGGAATACTGGTAATGCAATACTGTACGCTTTTCGAATTGGCAATATTCCTTTTCTCATTCTTATTCAAGTCATATATCTCAATCACTCCAAGCGAGACCAGAAGTGGCTTAAAGCCGTGGGTACGTGTGACAATGCATTATGTGCTGTGGATCCTACTCAAGTACATTCCTAGTGCATTTCATGTTCTTACTTGACACCATTCAAAGTGTGCTGGTGATGGACGACCTTTTCTATTGGTTTGTTTACCACTTCAACGACTTCACCTCATTTTTCCACTTCAATTATGCGCTCGTCAACGGGCCATTCTTCGACGCTATGATAATGTTCACAGTGCAGATCGTATACTGCTGGAGGGTGTGGAGACTTGGAAGATGGAGAGTCATACCAGGACTCGCAGCCTTTGCAAGTTTCCTTCAACATTCGTCTCGAGCTAGAAAGGTTGATCCACTAACATACAGCTCGCGTTCGTTGCGTGTGTCAGTGGGCTATTTGTTGGAATTTATGTGAATGACTATCCTCTCTGATATTTCATATCTACTGACAAGCTACAGGGTACGGTTAAGGATCCTGCTACCGCCAGAAAAGATAAGCCTGTTGAAGAGGTCAGTATTCAAAATTTATGCGAGTCGTGTATCTGATCCAGTGACCTAGCTGTGGTTGTTTGCGAGTGCTGTCACGGACATCATAATCGCTTGTTCGATGGCTTATCTGGTACGCTGCATCGAGCAACATCCTCATCCACCCGATCTGTTAGACTCATCTTTGTTCTGAAAGCTCAAAGGACTTCGAAAAGAGAAATCAGGCCATTCTACAATGGTCCTTCTGAAGCGTATCCTGTTGTTGACATTTGAAACAAATGCTATCACTGGTGATTAAGCTTAAGACTGACTGACAATTTGCGGAAGTACTCATCATGTTTAATGCAGCCATAGTGGCAATTGCACTCGTTCTTACGTTCTTCATTCCACCTGTTGCAGAACCAGTAAGGCATTCTCATTCGTGCTTATTATTTCGATAAGCTCAGACGTGTCATCCCTTGCAGAAAACCAATGTTAATGTCACTCTGTCAGTCTCATTTCAAGCAGCCAAAAAATCTCTGTTTACTTATTATTCCATTTCAGTGGCTACATAATTGGAAAACTGTATTTTCAAGCGCTTTTCTTGTTTGCCGACTACTCATCATGTGAACAGATATAGCAACTGCTTCATGGTACTTATGAATCAACAAACGTACTATGAACCCTCAAAGATCAGCGAGACAGCGGGTACTGGGAATATCAACGATGGTCAGGATCCAGTACAGCTTTCCACACTACGGTTCAATGACACAAGAACGTTCATGGAGGCCCAGTCGAATAGAGCTCCGCAAATTGGGTCGAGTAGCCTTGATCACAAAGTAGATGAGCAGGACTCGACAAATAGTGCCCCTCATCATGTAGTATAAAGCAAATTATATGATGGCTACGCCAATTGCGTAAATTGTTTTAGTTGAAAAATCTATTGCGATTCCATCTGGTCGTGCAGTAATCTAAGATGACGTATGGTACTAGCCCAAGATAATTGCAGATAAAATTGGCGAGAGCCAGGCATAATGCAATACAGTCAGTATGAAGGAGGTGCGAATAAATGGTCATAGAACCTTATTGGCTAGGAACGAAGGCAGCTAATAGCTAATTAGGCATGATGTGTTGGTCTAACACATGCCTTATTCACTGTTGCGCACCTCGGCCGTGATGCATGAAGAGTGAAATTGTCGTAGTACACTCTAACATGCACAGCCGCCATCTTTATGTGCAGAATCATCAACTGCAAGTCCAACCACTTGCACACCCCCAGGCATTCCACCGTTGCCTCCACTTGTGCTCTGGCCTCCGGTTGAGCTACCCCACAATTCTGGTGTGTCCATGATCTTTTCTACAAGTTTCGTGAACACCTCCGTGACTCCGACAGCCGTCTTTGCTGATGCCTCAATAAATAGGGAGCCCATTCGCTCAGCGAATTGTCGTCCCTCAGCAGTCATGACTTGGCGGGAATATTCCTTTCAAAAACAGAGCATCAATATCCTACCATCAGAACGAAAACATGCACAAAACCTACTTTGTCAACTTTGTTTCCTACAAGGATCTTGACAGTAGAGCTCGAAACGTAAGTTTCTAGCTCACTATACCATCTTGGTAGGGCGTCGAAGGTTTCCCGATTCGAGACGTCATATACTTATGGCCGACGTTAGACTGCAGCTCCAAAGAAGGGACAATTGAGTGGGATCACCTAGTATGATGCCCTGAGCACCACGATAGTACGAAGATGTGATTGTTCGGAATCTTTCTTGCCCCGCTGTGTCCTGGGGTGATGAAATGAGACCAGCGTTTCGTTGGGTAACAAGATTGGATGATCACCCAGATGCTTAATTTCACTCTCTTTCCTTTCACTTCCATCTTATGCACCTAAATCCTGACTATCAGCTTTCGAGGCAACATGCCCTAGTGAGGGCTCCTCACACGAAAATCGACCCCAATTGTTGCACTGCTCTCGTCCTCTGGCAGCCATTGTTCGTCTGAAAACCGTAAGAGAAGGCTAGACTTTCCAACGGATGAGTTTCCAATAAGAAGTAATTTCACATTTGTTGGTTGAGCTGCTGGTGACATGCTGGTATTAGGTGTCAATGGATCCGCTCATGCATCATGGCGGCGCCGGATCATTAATTTCTATAAAAGGCATACTGGGCCAATTGACTGTAAACAGTTTGCTCCGGTTTGTCGACCCGAAGACCTAAAGATGAGCATTTTGAGATACTCACCGAGAAATCTTATCCCCCAAGGTCATTTCGGCCACTCAAGAAGTTGCATTCGTGTGTGAATCGACAAGCAGATTAAACCATTTTCCTATGTCTACTCAAAACAACAGGTGGAAAACGATGTAAGGTCTGTGCAGTTATCAGCAGTCAGAAAGAAGATCACCAGTACTCCGGCATGTCCTTTCCTGCAGTCCTTCTATAGCCTGGAGCACAATGGACTACACGCATTTTGATTTGGTGCATTGCTTCGAAATGTGATCAACATAATTGATGATCCACTTGAGCTGACTCAATGAAGCAGTGTATTCATTAAGAGAAGGTATCTTGTCATATGTCCAATATGCATATGAGATACAAAGCGAGGAGCAATAAACATCTTCAAAAGTGGTCGAATCAACGGTCATGACAAAGTAGGAAGCAAAAATTACTGTTCCTGAGGCGGACGCTCTAACCCGGACAGCGGCCCGATAAGTCGCCAACTGACTTCCAAACCTCCTCGTGTCGAAAAATGTATATAAACGATATTCGGACAAGTACTCTCCAGGGACTGCATGAATTTCTTAGTTACATTCCTTTTTGCTCTGCTGGCTTCCGCAACTCCCAAGAACCCTATTTTACCTGGATGGAACCCAGACCCTAGTATTCTACGCGTTGGGTCCGACTACTTTATTGCAACGTCAACATTTGAATATTTCCCCGGCCACCCGATCTATCATAGCAAGAATTTGTTGAACTGGACGCTGATTGGACATGGATTGAATAGGCAGTCCCAGCTTCCACTATTTGGCACACCCTCAGATGCTGGTGCGTTTCCCTCCGACAATTTGACTAAAATCAGGTCGAATGTTCATATAGGCGTATGGGCACCGTCGCTGAGATATCATAGCGGGACATTCTATCTGGTATCGACGACTCGCTTTGTTTATACGTGTAAGTTCATCCCACGTTCATCCCATTCGAGCTAAGGTCGAGTGATACATGAAATTCACTATCTTGCAGCTGAACTCAGGTTGTTTCCTCGATCTTTCTACATCAAGACTAACAACATCTTTTCGAATGAATGGAGTGACCCCATATACTTCAGCAAGCATTTGAACTGAATTCTCGCGCCCTTCTATTAAACTACCTCGTCTAGATAGTCTTGGTTACGACAGTGACATATTCTGGGACACCAATGGCGATGTAAAAACCTTTCCAATTTCTGTTCCGACTCCCTGGTCTATTCTGATTTTTCTTGATAGACTTACCTTACTTGGTCAGGTATCAACAACAACCACGACAAAATTTATAGTTCGTCCCTAGCTCTTCCTAGTTCCGTTCAAGTCTTAGCATTTACAACAGGTATCTACCAATCCAAAATCGACCTCGGGACAGGAACGTCCCTCACTCCCGCACAGATCATCTTCAATGGTACCCTTCAACATAACTCTGCTGCGCGGCCCGAGGGACCTCACATCTATTATATCGACTCGACATACTACCTTCTCATAGCTGAAGGTGGAACAGGCATCCTACATCGTGCTACTATTCAACGAAGCTCTGTTGGCCCTTCTGGTCCTTGGGAGAATAACCCGAACAATCCTATCTTGTTCAATGGAGCAAACGCAAACTTGAGTGTCCAAAATACTGGACATGCAGATATCGTGCAAGCTGCTGATGGGAAATGGTGGGGTGTTGCGCTAGGTGTCAGGCCACAAGGTAGGCTTGACGATCAGTTGAGGTTGAGCAGAGAACAACTCGGGAGGGAGACTTTCTTGTTCCCAGTAGATTGGGTCGATGGTTGGCCTGTGTTTAACAAGGGGAAACCGCTGTCTGAAGATGTATATCTTCACGATGACGACACTGACATATCCTCACCCTCTTCCGCATCAAAAAATCCTGATAACATTTATATCAATGACTTCACCTCCGATTCTCTTGACTACTCCTTCTATACTCTCCGAACACCCTACGCGCCCTTCCACAGCCTCATTTGTGGAGCTCTTGAATTACAACCAAACGCCTATGCTCCTGGCGATCGAGATGTACCTGCTATGTTCCTCCGAAAGCAGACCTCACATAACGAAACTTTTGAAACGCAACTTGATTTCCCATCGCCCAAAACGAGCTCAGAAGAAGCTGGAATTGGGATTCTGTATGGTGATATGTTGCACAACGAGATTGGTGTGAGTGGACCACCTGATGGGAAGAGCGGAAGGTTTGTTGTGGTGAGGACTGTGACACTCAATCAACAAGTTGGACCGTGGGCTTTGACAACGGAAAATGCAACTGTCACGAACGTCAGTGTTTTGATCACCTCAAGCGCAAATTCTGACCACACAATGACATATTGCAGATAGAGTACATACAGTTATCGAATGATACTGACCCTGTGAAGTTACGAGTTGAAGCGACGCCAATGGAGTATGCCTTCTCCTACTCAGAGGGCTCGACTGGACAGTGGAAAGAAGCAGCAAGGTTTGATGGATCTGTGATATCTGTTCCACCAGCTGGGTGGGTGAACAACTTCTAAACTGATTGAAACCGTATCGCTCAACAGAGAAAATAATCCTGCAGTGGCTTCTTCTTCAAAGGCGCCGCGTTCTCCATGTACAATACTGGGAATGGAAAACCAAGCTTGACGAAGGCTCGATTTGCGTACTGGAAGCAAGGGCTATTTGTTTAGGTTGATTCAGAGGTAGAAACATCGACTTGAAGATAAACAAGTGAAAGTGGAAAGAGGTAGTGGATTTATATATCTGGAAAAGCTGGCAACTTCTGATCGCTCCAGAGCACATCTTTCTAAACAATGGCCACGGTCCTTTTTAGTAGCGCAAAATTCTCCATAATGTGAATTCAAGACTGAGCAGAATAAAAACACAATATTTGTATATAAGAAACAAGGAAATCCGGAGCAAATTGACTCGGGTAGTCGAAAGTACTTGGCATCTGAAATGTAACCCATCATTGGCCGGTTTGTATGGTCGAGAACAAGGTTCTTTTCTCTCTCCACATGAGGTTTTCCCACTGAGCCCTCCACTATGAGGACATACTGTGTGTCCTGGGACCTCTCTTCGACCTGTAAATAACATAATCTTATCCGTAGAATCAGTGATCTAGGTGGATGCGGAGCTCCGTCGGGTCGATGGAAGTTGATGAACAAAGATCAGGGTTTTATTCAGGTCAAAAGGACCTTGTATTCCATCCATTCCCTCGTCATGGTTGCCCAACCTGCCTCCGAGAGCTACGATTTCAATTTTTGCTTTCCTGTTCCTTCAAAGCTCGAAAATGATCGAGTGAAGTTGATACCATTTGAGGTAGATCTTGGACACCTTTGGCACTCTGAAAATCCGACTGACTAGCAGGAAAGCCAACCACGAAGCACATGGAAGCATTTGTCAAGGCTGCAAGACCTTATCCAGAGGTTTTCAAGTACCTTGGCGCAGTCGGTCCATATGACACAACAGAGGAATTTCTTTCTACGTTCTATTATCCCCTCGTACAAAAAGAACCGGGGTGGATGCTTTTTCTTCTCATAGACAAGACTAAACCCGCATCTGCAACTGTCGGTCTGGAGGGAGAAGACGGCGCTGTAGCCGGACATTTGGCCTACATCAACTCTTCTGCATTCAACCTTTCCACAGAAATTGGGTATATTTGTACTCTTCCGCCGTTCCAACGTACTCATGTGACGTCGAACGCTGTCGGACTTATGATGCATTATGCCCTCGATCTTCCAGAGAAAGGGGGCTTGGGATTGAGGAGGGTGTTTTGGCAGGCGAATGAGTTGAATAAACCTTCACGAAGGCTAGCGGAGAGGATGGGGTTTAAGTTTGAAGGGATTCTGAGGTGGGATAGAGTCCTGCCACCGCATAAAAAGGCATACGGTACAGGCACGGTAGTGAGGGAAGGGGATCCGAAAGGGAAAGACTGGGTTGGGAGACACACGGCCATGCTCGGGCATTGCTGGGATGATTGGGAGGAAGGTGGGAAGGAACAGGTTGATGCAATCATGGCAAGAGTCGCTTGAAAATCAATGGGCCGTCGCTCACATTGAATTGTATGGTACTGGTTTTCCATTTGGATTCAAATTTTGCTGCTCAGTCTCCACTATCATCCTTGATGATCAGATATGAGCTGTCCATACAGACTTAGTCCCAGAGATCCGGTTGATAATGGGCCCAACTCTTGGCAGTTCCGAGAAAGGCTTGAGATGGGGGCTTGAGAAAGAAGAACTGTTAACGAGTCTAATCCAATGATAGGGTGGCTATCACTTCAGATTAGTACGAGGTATCGAGCAATACTGCAAAGAAAGAGACATTACCGTCTCATGCGGAGTGAGGTAATCTCAAGAAGAGAAATAGAAGTGAGCTGTAGGAACAGATACTCTAGTTGATTACACTTTTAGCTACTGAGAGACAAGAGCTAGTGTCTGCAGCTTGTCCCACGGACACCTATTCCTATTGAGTAGTCTATGTCGATTTCTCCTCATCTCATCAGTTAGTTGTAACTTGTATACTCAGATTCAGGAAAGAATGGATGGCAAGTCTATGAATATGATATAGTAGATATAAATATCTGCTCCACTATCGGTGCAAATCGTCGGATAAAGCCGAAGGCAGCATTAACGGAGTTTTCCATCTATCAAATGTCGAACTGTATAGTCCATGGTGGACAGTCTCATGGAAATCTATGATGTGATCTTTGAGCCTATTTTCTCTCAGAGTTATTGATATACTTCAAGGTCGACTACCATAGCTCAGTGTGTCGTCACGCACGAAAACCCAGTCTCACATGTGGTATCAGCATGCTCCTATAATAGTCTAGCTAAGGAACAGCGGAATGAAAGGGTTCCGCGGACCTCATGCTTAATAAATGAACCGTGAATACATAAGAATACTTCACAGTCCATCCCTCGAAACATGCCAAACGCGCCAACATCTCTCTGAGCTCTGTTGGAGATTTTGACATGGAAATGTTTCAAGTAAGCTGTGAACGTGCAACACAAGACGAATTCTGTGCTGCTGGATTCATGAGGTACGGTTCTACATGATCTTGACACATGCCGCTGATGGCGTCAAATGGCCCAACACAGGTTGTCTGTTAGAAAGTCCGACGAAGTCTTGCAGTGATCCTCAATTTCGGTCACACTCTTACCTGTCTTACTCTTGACGTTTGCTTCTAGTCTTCTCTAACACCATTAGTCTCTTTGACTAACATCCTCTCTTCTTGTACGTTAGGGCATTAAGTCACTATCATCGAGTGGGCCTAGTCCTCGACTAGAATATCTCGTTCCTATACTCACAAAACATTATTCAACTACTTGCATAGATCATCAAGGCTGATGCCTGTATCTACTACGAAGCAACAATGGAAAACTCTAATGGTCTCCCACAGTGTGGTGATAATGGTTTTGATTGAAAATTCCCCGACTATGGAAAAAATGTGGAACCAAGTTCGGTATGAGTACCTTGTACCACTGGAGGTGCTGCTGAAGGCGTCAAATGAGGGACCTTCAGCTTCGGTATGTTGACGAGCAACAGGGAAATGTGATGCACCTGTGTAACTATATTCTGAAGATGACGACAATTGTTCTGGAAAGTGTACCCGTAGATTCCGCGCCCTATTCTGAACTACTCCCGCGACACTATAGCGATTTCAGTGATGCTTTGGGAAGTGTCAAATTTTCTTCCGCTTCGGACAACATCATCACGAGTTCCATAATTGGGCGGAGCATCGATGTAGGCGACACTGACCCTACATCGAAGTAAACTGCCTAAAGCTCTCTGTAGATACTGTCCTCAGCTCGCACCAGGGACTGCCATTCAACACTTCAACTTATCATTGTGGCTGCAAATTCAGTGCCATCAGGCGTGAGCACACGGACCCCGCAGAGTGGATGGGCCTGGTGGGACAAACAGGCACACTTACTGAAGGAGGTAATACATACACTAAGCATGATTCCATTGCATCCGCCGCTGTCATCCGGGCCTAACGCAACCGCTATTTGGCAGACCGGTATACAATGCCATCTGGTCTATCGTCCAAATCAAGACATGACTGGACTCATCCTGCTTTTTAACACTGCGGTAAGGATCACTAAATAGTCATTCCCCCTTGCGGAACACTATGCCCCTGCGCGGGCACCACTCATATTGGTCCGTGTGGCTGTCAGATGAAAATGCAAAACCTTGAAGAAAGAAGACCGTCGACGCCTGTTCCTGGATCAGGCGCTGTTTCCTCAGCGGGCGCAATGACTATTCGTTTATCCATGGCTCAATCATGTGTTTCAAGTGAAGGCAAGAATGTACTAGTGAGAGAAGGTAAGCCGCGACTACCAGATCCCGCCTCAATTTACCTCACCAATCGTCGGTGATCTGCGCTTGTGTATGGGGTTCTTTGCGCGACCAGAATGTCCGACGACGAACGATGTACGTAAACAAGGCAAAAGGCCGTCCCCTCATGAATATTCTTGTGGAAAATTCTGTCCCATTAACTTTGGACTCGCAGGCTGACCGGTTCAATACTTCGAGTTCTCATCCAATACGTCGTGGTGCGGGAACTGTGGTTTCCTGTACTTCTTCCGAATACACGGCTGAAGTCCCAGTTGTCGGACCTCGTTCCCCTTCAACAGCCTCCCCCAAGGCGTCGTCCACCGAGACATCAGCCTCACTCAATATCGTCAGTCGTTTACAACAACTTCATGGTTTGACAAAGAAGAAACTATATGGTTCCGCAAACTATCCACCTCGTACACCTTTCTTCACGGACGAACGACCAGACACAGGCTCCTATCGAGTGCCTACCCAGCCGCTCATACCGCTAGATGTAGAAGAATACATCAATCATAATTATCCACTCTCAAACTCAGGTGGGAAGGCTCAGACGAGGGCCAAGGAGGGGAGGAAAATTCGCCTGATGCAGCGTAATTCGATGGGTCCTCAACCTGTTCGAAGGGGGAAGACATTCTCTTCTAATTGTGTCCTTCCTGATGCTCAGCCTTCATCGAGCCTGTCATCACCGCTCAACGTTGGCCATAGCGCAACGGCCCATATGATCGACCCATTGGTAGCCTCTTGCAACACGTTCGGTCCTTCCACATATCTTCCAGTGACCACTCACGGACCGTGCAAAACACCTGTGGACACTACTACTGCTACAATAGCTCAGTGTTCTTGGAATACTTGGGAGCAGACGGTTTCCCAGGACTCACATCATTCACAAAGTTCATGTCAATGGGGCAGCTACCTTGGCTCTGTTGACTCCCACGCGCAAGAGAGTTGGCATCCGGAAGCGGACGATAGTGCCAGAGAGACGCGTATCTATCTCCCTATTGCACCGCCGTATCTGTCACTCGACCTCCCAGACGCTGATGTCAACTTTGACAAGTCATCAGTCACCTTACAAGAGAACAGGTTGAATCAATCCATGGTCGATGTCAATGTGGCATCTGTGACGATGAACAAAGGTTCAAGTCCATCCATAACTGCGGAGGAGGTAGTTCCTCAACTATCTGAAGGTTTCAGTTATGGATCCATTTCGAGATTGGAATCCAATTTGCTGCCTCAATTTCATCACACGAGTTCCAGCAGCCTTTCAGCCATGATCAATCCGAGATTAGATACACAATACTCTCCGCCAGAAGATCGTACTGTTGAAAGTCAATTTTCAAATGCATGACACACACACTGTGGATGTATATGTTTCCAAGTAGGCTTGAATAGCCTTTTTGTATATATTTATAGACATTGTTGGACATTAGGGATCAGCAATCATCCCTCATTCGGGTATTTGAAATACTTATCCTGGTTTCATAGTAACACGCCTCTTACTCTCATCATAAGCGTTGGGACGCTTATCTATGATGCAGGGCTCAGTGAAGCGCCAATTATATGGGATTCCTGGACAATTCAATCGTGACAAAGCCGCTGTCATCTCAGCTATCTCTCTTTCATCGATGAAGGTCCTTCTTTCTGAAGAACGGTAAGAAACTATGGTACAAATGAGTAACTATTAATATAATAGATGAAATATTATTACCTCAGACGTTACCGTTGAGTGAACAACTGAGGTGAAAGTTGACGAAAACAACTATATATATGCGTGTTCAGAGACTGGCCTTTTTGGGTAAGAATGGAATGGAAACATGCTAAGTGGAATGTAGAAGATAGGAATGGACGGAGAAATGTGGAGTGATCTCGTTGATGTGGTTTACTGCAATACTTGGGAGGTTAGACCATAATCGAACACTTTCACTAGACAACCTTACTGTGTGTATAAGAAATACAGTGTTCAGACGTCACCCGACGTGGTAGACGGCTGAGGGATAAAACAAATAAGGTAGGTATCTAAAACGATCTGAGAATGTCTCAGATCGATGATGTAGGTAAGACCAAGGATTAAGTCCCTGACTCGGTGATCTATCTAAATACTGTGGAATGGACCTAATTATATTGACAGACAACGCATGGCACCGCTCCCACCCATCAAAGTTGACAGATCAGAGATCGGGCTTCACCATGCGGGAAAAAGATTTCCACCCAGTCACGATCAAGGGCGATTACGGGAAGAGATCGGAGTCTGGCTATTCTTTTTCTCGCTAGCAATGTGTCAGGTGAAACCCACGGATGATTTCCATACGCTCAAACCTAACTATAAGACATCTGGCAAGGAGGGCGACAAAATGTTTGAGGCATAGAACTGCATTATTGATGACAGAATTTATGAATAAAAATTGATGTTTTGAGTTGACAAGGAATCCTTGATTCCTTGAGGAGTGGGCACTTTACGATCATGATTACTCAAAAAATGAATCATTAGCTCAGCCACGTGAAATTATTTCTTTTCAATGCATTTTTCCACCCCCACTTGTTTAGACTCTTCTTGGAACACTTCAATCGAAATAAAATCTAGTGCCCAATGAACACGAACCTTGACACATGAGCGGTGGAATAACGATTTTAAGGGTGTCCAGGTACACGAACCCATCTTGCATCAACCACCCACGCTGCGATCGAACCTCCCAACTCCAGGATCTTAGACTCCCAAACTCTCAGGCGGACTGCTCAGCATAAATCTTTTTCCAAAGGACGAGATGTGTTAGTATACCCTGCCCTCCAAATATGCAAAAAATGCTTCACCTTGATAGTCTTATCTGCGCATCCTGTAATTAGTCTCGTCCCAGTCTGATCAAACGTAGAACAAAAGACGCCCGCTTCAGCTTCAAGTGAACCCGGTTGGGGTATATCTTCCATCGTCTGAAAAGGTTGACCCGAATTCCAATCCCAAAGGGTGATCGAACCATTGTCGCCTGAGTGCATGTACATTGAAGCGACAGTCATGAACATGAGATGAAACATACCTCCAGAAAACATGACGCCTTCAGAGTTAACACTCATGGTATTGACAATAGCGTTATGACCACTAAAATTGAATACAAAGGTCCCTTCTGGGCATTTCCATTTTTTGATGTTGTTGCCGCCTGCAGAGCCAGAAGCAAAAGAGTACTCAGTGGGATGGATTGTCAAAGCTCGAACAGATTTTTTGTGGTGAGTGAGTGTGGTTGAAGTTTTGCCTGCTGCGAGATCCCAAAGGCGGATAGTTGAGTCCATGCTTCCGGTGATGACTTGGGGATCTGACTCTTGACATTTGACATCAGCTACAGTGGCTGTGTGGCCTGCCAATACATGTATTTGTGCTTTGGTGCGCATGTCCCACACACGGGCAGAGGCATCTCGACCGGAGGTGACCAGAATGTCAAGAGTTGGATGGAGGGCAAGTGCGTAGACTCCAGAGAGGTGGCCGTGATAGTGCCGAATAACTTTATTAGCTTCCAGGTCCCAACATTTGACCATCTGTGAGTTATATGAGCGAGTAGAAATTCAGGGTAAGGGGAAGGAGGTACCTTGTCCTCGGCACACGAGAATAGATACGGATGTCTGTTCGACACTGCAAGCCCCCTTACAGTGCTGATGTGTCCTGTCAAGCTGAGCTTAAGTTCGCCACTGGCCAAGTCCCAGATCTTGACCACTCTGTCTCCAGCCCCAGTAGCAAACCAGGTATTCCCGGGTTCGACAGCGACACTGCGCACCCAGCCGAGATGGCCTGATATGACACGCATGAGCTTCCATTGAGGGTGGTAGGTGGGTTTGAGTGTGCGGGTGGTTTTGTGACGTGTAAGGGCCTGGGAGAGGTGTGTAGAAAGACTTGTGGAGGCCTGCTGAACTGCGGATGTGTCGTGCTCGATGAGCTTGCGCACGGGTGCGACTGGACCCTGCTGTTGCTGCTGAGCAAGTAGTGAAGGGGGCAGCTGGCGCGAAGACCAGTATTCGTCCCGCAGCTTGATACGTGCACTGCTGAGGTGTGATTACTGTCAGTGTGTGGCAGCGCTGAGGGAGACATACCTGGTGTCGTCGATGTCGAGCCCGGCATCGACATCTGCAGCAAATACACGCCATGTGCGCTTTGCACTCTGTCTGTGCAGTGGCTCGAGCGCAGGCAAAGTGGCCGCCATGGAGGGAAGAACCAAATGCTTGTTTGCACATGTTGGCGTGTGCAACAGGCCTGTCCTCGTGCGTCGTCGTCCTTGACCTGACCACAAGATCTTGTTAGAGAAAGTTTGAGAAATCCCAGTAGTAATTCAATGTCCACAGATCCTGCTGAGCTGAGAAAACTCGTTAAACAGCTCCAAAATGCACCCACGCCGGCGGTGAGCATTTTTAATGCCCCTCTATGTCAAACCCGTCAAGTTTATTTTTTTCACCTGGTTTCCGTGACAGGAAATTCTCGAGGTCTTGGCCATACTCAAGAACCTCCAGAATGTAACTGAGTCTATACTCCGTGTGCGTGCTTCCCAACTTCTGTGTATCTGGTAGCTGATGTAGGTCTAGGAAACAAAGGCTGGTTTGGCCGTGGGGAAACAACGCTCGCACCCGTCAGTCGATGTTTCAAATCTCGCCAAGGAAATCGTCAAAAAGTGGAAATCGTCTGTTGAGAAGGAAAAACAGGCTGCTGGAAAGAGTTCTCCTACTGTCACCAAACAGAATGGAAAACTCGGTGTGTAGCCTGACTCATGCATCCGCTGACTCTTATCGTCCTATAGATCGTAAATCGAGTACACCAGTAACACCTACGCTACCAAGCTTGTCAACAGGTCCAAGGCAAGGATCAGCACACTCCGCACAGCGCACGGCAAAATCAGACGGGATTAAGGGTGGTACGGGCGATGCAACCAGGGATAAGTGTATTGAGTTGTTATATGATGCGCTTTCCAGTGATTCTTCTGCTCGTGCGTTTTTCTCCTCCACTAACACACACAACCCTCCTAATGCACCTTTCAAAGCCGTGGAACTCGTACTTTCTCGTGCACGCTCTGTCGAAAAATGTGTATACAATGATAACAGTGGATACACAAGCACACAGTATAAACAAAAAATACGAACTTTATTCGTCAATCTCAAGGATAAGAATAATCCAGAATTGAGAGAAACGGTCGTGAGTGGCGATTTGGCAGTGGAGAAGTTTACGAGTATGTCGAGCCAAGTAAGTAACCTCTCTCTCACCCTCGTCGATGCTTACGCGGATCGACAGGATATGGCATCGGAAGAACGAAAAGCGGCAGATAACAAGATCAAAGAAGAAAACCTCTTTAAATCTCTATCAGCTGCGGAACAACAAGCTGAGACAGATGCCTTTCAATGTTCAAGATGCAAACAGAGAAAGTGTAGGTACAGACAGGCACAAACTAGGAGCGCAGACGAACCTATGACAGTGAGTAATCAATCTAGGGCTTAAGGGGACTTCGCTGACAGTCTCTGTCATGACAGACATTTGTGACGTGTACACACTGTGGAAATCGTTGGAAGTTCTCTTAGAAAAACGCCCCCCCCTCCACATTTACTTTTACCCCTGCCTCGCCGCGTTTTCCGGAAAAAAATACGTGCTCTGAGCACTATTTATTATCAACTTGCTTTTCTCCTTTTCTTTTTGTTCTGCTCTTGTTCCTGCTCTTGTTCCTGCTCCTTGGTTTTTTGAGTCTCCGCTTCGGCTTCTCCCAGGATGATAAATCGAATATCAATTTTATATTCTATTATTAGCAGAGCCAATCATCGACCAGAGCAAAAATCCACGCTCAACATCAAGGTGATACAAGTCTTTGAGGGTCTAGTTTATTCCGGGGTAGGGTCAATGTGTGATTCATTCTTAGCAGATCGAACTCGATGATTTGATGTGGCCCAAAAGTGCCATCATTCCATGCTTCTTCTCGTCCACCCGTGTGGTGCCGTGTCGACAATAGCTGGCCACTGGACCACTTCCAATCGCTGATGTCAATCAAACTTGATGGTGACTAGAAATGGTGCTGGTTATTGACCACATCTGAGCTTCAATTTATTTTTAATAAGCTGAGCGGGAGAGATAAAAGCCAATACACAAGGGGTCACTGTTGCTCATCTTTTCTGCCTTTGTACTCTTTGGTACTTTTACTCAGTCTTCAGTCTATCGTCTCCTCACACTACTATCACCTCGTTTTCTTATCACCTCTTTTTTTTACGATGGTTCCTCCTCCTACTTTTCCTTACTCATTTCCCTCTACAATTTCTCTTCCTCAGTCTATGTCCAACGTCATCAGAGCTGAGTTGGGCACTCAAGCTTGGGTTACCGTGTTCATGAATGAGGAGGTGAGGGCGAAGCTTCGCCACATGTTAAGGGTACCGGGATATGAGCAATGGGTGAGGCGTTGCCTCGAACCCTACATGGCTAGTGACCATGAGCAGGACGAGGACGAAGGCTTGCCAGGAGGTGATGAAGAGTTATTGAACTTGTTGGAGTCGCGACCAGATCAAAGAACCAATTTGTAAGTGTTTTCTTCCTCTCCTTCCTCTTTTAATCTTTTAATCAATTTTTGGTGTTCTAGTGATAGGATTACTTTCAGCTTGATGCAACCACGGGTGATTATAGTGCAGCCACCGGCATACAGTGCTCTGCCACCAGTGCACAGAGTGCAGCCGCCGGGATATAGCTTGTTTCACCCAGAGCATAATTTCCAGGCCCCGATGCCACCAGTAGGGTATAATTTTGGTCCAACGTCTGCACCGCTACCACTACTACCGCCACCACCTCCATCCCGAATACCTCCAATGGATTCACCATTTTTTCCTTTTACATCTCGAAGGTACAATTCCAGGTTTTCTCTCGTCTGCCATATCATGGCCTTTATACGCATCATCTTTGAATCCTACTGCTCCGCACACCACCAGGTCCTGTGTGTCTCTAGGTACAGAGGTAGGATCGTCTTCGTTGGCCCACAAATATACACTCGACCAACTCTTATCGAGTACATCGTCGGAGGAGTTGGAATGCAGCCCAATTTAATCCGTCCCTCTGTCTTGCAAACTTGGAGAATTCAATTCCCTGATATTTCGACTCCTCCTCCTCCGATGCCCCGTTCATTCCAACTTGTGCCAAGGCCGTCGAGGCCCGGACGACCGGAAAACCAGAGGGAGGGTAGCGAGATGGCAAGCTCAACGTTCAGAGCTCCTTCTCAAGGTGCTAGTGGGGCGATTGTGAATCGTGTCAGGAGGTCGAGAGATAGGCATGAGGAATTTGGAGGAAACCGGAAAAGGGCCAGGAGACACTGATTGAGTCCGGGTCCGGTTTTATTTCTCCGTGTGCGCTCTGAAATGGGATAGAGAGAGAGAAAATGTGCTCTCTGCTTCCTTTGCTTGGAATTCTCAAATAGACATTATTTTTGATTAGTATGCGTTGGTTTTAATTATTCAGCCTTTGATACATTCTATTAGAAGTAGGTTAGAGTATAATTCTAATCTGATTTTACTTGACCCCAAAGAGGCGATAGTCGATCGTCCCTTGGCGCTGTCCATGGACGCCTGCAGGAATGGTAGACACTGGTTAGTTGATGCCAAAACGTTGAAGTGAAAGGTTTGTATATATATAGAAATCATGACTATATTTGACAGTATTTTTTTAACGTGGGTTTTCTTCCACGAGTTTGATAGTAGTATGATCTTGATCTGTAGCTGGCATGAGACTCATGCAGAACTAATGACCCAGAACTACTGAACGCTGTTGTATGTTTTGAACACCACAAGTTGTCTCTCAGTGGCGAACTGAGAAATATTTGAATTGTCACGGGTGGCGTCATCTCGGAGATTAGGATCCCGCTTACGAGCTTTTTACGAAGTCAGATTAGCTAACCAAGTTCTGTATGTTTCAGGTGGCTTAGATAGGTCAGGCATCAGGTTAGGCATCAGTCAGTCTTCCATTTCTCATCATGACATTTGACATGCTCCGCTGATATATATATTTATATCTAGCGTGTAATAAGCTAAATTGCTTTTGTAGAGCCTCTCGTATCTCCCCCAAAATCAAGAATGACGGTCTTCAAGCCAGGCAATCTCGAAGACCTCTCGAGGGACAATGCGCTAAAGTAAGGTTTGGTTCTGTCAACTGATGTTTATCATCGACCTTTTGTAGAGCGGGCCCCCCTGTGAGTTATGTTTGAGTTGAAGGCCACCTCGATTATTCATGCGATTTGAAGCTGGTCGGGATTGTCTTGAACTGGTGGCTCGAAGGTATTCTGGTCGTGCAATACTGTATGTCGATCTCACTGTACGTCGAAGTCGCACCTAAAGTTTCCTAGTGATGTATTGCAGCCATGAAGCAAAAAGGGATCGTAAACTATTGCAAGGAGTTGGTCAGTCCTTGTACCTTTGAAAATATGAAATATAATTTAACCTCTCGCCCTCAGTCCATTTCATATTCTTCCTGGGTGCCACTCAATCCATAATGGTCATGAAGGACTGTTTTGAGTGGTTCGTATACAACTTTGGCAGCTATGAAAACCTGCTCATGTTCAAATTGTCGAGTATCGACTCTCCTATATTGAATGGCGTGATCATATTCCTAGTGCAGCTTGTGTACTGCTGGCGTATCTGGGTTTTGAGTAAATGGAGAATGCTTCCTGGAGTCATTGCTTTGGTGGGTGAAGAGATTTCATTTCCATGTGATACCAAAACTGATTGAAACTCACAATCCTCCAGCTAGCCCTCGCCAGTTGCGCGGATAGTTTCGTGATTGGTATCAATGTGAAAATTTCAGTCTTTAATAACCAACGAACCCTCAACGCAATGATTTAGGATGCAATAATCAAAACTGTCATACGCCTTCAGCCAAATATTCATATAGCAGTCGTGGTGAGGGTGGCTATGTCTTGAGTGAAAAAGGGCTTCTTTTCAGTTCTGGCATTTTGCAGCTCTGGTACGGATTGAGTACTGCTACCAACCTTCTCCTCACTCTGTCCATGATATATCTGGTATTGTCCTTTGGGTAAACCAACAATCCATCGATATTGACTGCGGGATTTTCCAGTTAAGAAAATTTCGTTCTCAACGTACAAGTCGAGGTGTCTTCACAATATTGAAGAAACTTGCGATGATCGCTCTCGAAACTAATATCCTGACAAGTGTGTGTTCCTATCGTTATTTTTTTTTCATACGAGCTCCTGTTCCCATACCTCATAGCTGTTGTAATGATTGTCCTCCTTATCCTGGTTCTCATCAGACCCACCGAGCCTCCGGTGAGTGTGTCACACGAGTTACTTATCGGATCCTATTTGATACTTGAGTAGTCCTCCACAATATATCTGACAGGGTAAGTTTTCCTCTAACTTTGCAGGGTCGGTATAAACACCATCTGCAGAGGTTACTCTCTTGGAAAACTGTTTGTATCATGTGTACTCGTCCTCACACTAACACTCACGATGAGAGTCCTAGATATAGCAATTGCTTGATGGTCCTCCTGAATCAACGGAGATACTACGTAATGTCCCCGGTGAGACATATGCATATCGAATCTACTTCTTGTCGGTCTCTAGAATTCGCAGCGACCCAATCAAAATTTGGCGAGGACGATGCAATCCCTAGTCAAATATCTACAATCAAATTTGCAGATTCACCCTCAGAACATAACGTCAAGATTCGGACTGAACAGGTTGTTGATCTCGAGTAAACTCCCGTAGTCCTTGTCGACATTGACTTTGATAAATCACTGTTCAAACCGCTTTACAGAGTTCGGCACACTTATTTGTTATCTAAGCCTATAAGATATTAACATGTACAATCATCCAACTTATTGATATGGACTCTCGCACCGTGCTATGACTCCAACAGCTCCGCCTACATTCCATTATATACACTCAACTGCATACATTCTACCTGAAAGCATTCCATTGGACTGTTGTGGATGTGCCTCAGACATTACCTCCTTCATATTTGTTGTTGATGTTTTTATATTATCTTTTTACTGGTTTAGTAAGCAGAGGACTTTGCACTGCCAGTAGTTTTGCCCTCAGTTCTGTTCTTGTCAGGCTAAGTTAGATTGCTTTACAGGTGTTATTTGAGCAATATTGATGAAGTAACAGGTACTCTAAAACCTGATAGGACCTCCAACTGGGTTGGGTACTTACCTTGAGGCAGGAGACCAGTATAATGGTCTGGTAGCTCAGCAGTAGAGCATATGAGCTAGTTTCCCTAAGGTTGTAACAATCTCAGCTTAGATTTGTCAAGCCCTACTGAAGATAGAGTGACAACAAGATAGTGAGAAGCCCCCTGTGATGTAATACAGTAGAGTTGCTTGGTTGGGGTTCAAGAGAAGGGAATATATATATTGGAAAATTTAAGAACAGAGTTACTAGGTAAAGAACAAGACTAAGTAATAGTAAAATAGACTTAGTGTCATCTCTTTAGTAGATGACTATATTATACCTAATAGTGAAATAGACTACATAACTTCATAAGTAACAAGAATGAGAGGAAGAGACAATAAAGAACTAATCTCAGTGTTACCTCTTTGGTAGACAACTGATGGTTACTGCTGAGTATCCAGACTATTTATCTATGGCTGGTATATCTACTAACTTCACCACTGCTCAATAAGGTTAAGCTACCACTTTGTGCTTGTATACCATCCCATCCAATCCATAGCCTAATTTTCAGCCTTTCTTCTAACCCCTTGTAAGTATATCAGTTTCATCCAATACTAAGGAGTATTTTATATACTGAGTTGTATTTATATTAGTTAGAAGAATCAATTTGAAAGAAAGGATAAAACTCCAACAGTGAAGCTAGTCTAAGAAAATAATGTTGTGGTTATGCTATTTTGGACATAGTTCTTTTTTCTATCTCACACATTACATAATCTATTTTTGTAGTTGGTTGACTTTTTGTGCACCTCTGTCATGACTCAGCAAAATAGCTAAGTCATTATTTATTATTCTTTTCTATTTTCTTTTCTTTTAGTTTAGTTTATTGAACACACAAGATAAAAGAGCCTGATAAGGGAACACAGGATATTAGTGTAGGGTTAGGGTTACTGTTATGTATAAATAGATAGTCAAATCTAACAAGAACTCCATCAAGTTTTCTTTATTAACTCATATAAGGAGGGTTTTTAAGTTATTAACAATTTAGTCACTACACTAGAACTTGATATCTACTTTAAGGTATTACTTATCATTGAGTCCTGCCATACTTACTTTCTCTTTGCTTTTGGTACCTTAATGACTATTCTATGATATAGTTAGGCCTTAAAAGAACTTGTCAATAAGTTAGAAATTAATAGTAGAAGTATAGTACCAGACCTGGATATTATTGCTGGGACCTGATCTTGTAAACAGGTGTTAATAGATAGATTATTAGCTTTTATCTTAGTAACCTTGTACTAAAGTCTCATTGTGGGCTGTACATAAAGAAGAATATTGTCACATCTTTCAAAAGGCAATTAGAATAGAAATCTCCTTCATGGAGTGATTATATAATTAAGGCAGTAGTTAGTAGAACAGTAGAACTTTGACTGGATAAAGATCTTGCACCCTAGTAAATGTAGTTTAAAGTAGTAAGATCAACATTCTGTCATAAATTGTCCATCTGAACTAAAAATAGTACAGCTAGAGGGATGGGAAGAATGAGAGTTATTCTCGGACAGACTAGATAAAGGATTCTAATTATAAGAAAGGGAGATAAGATAAGATAAGATAAGATTACATGACAAGTTACATGATGGAATCTTCTGGAAGATTTGGTAGTTACTTAAGCATACACATAGACAAATAGAAATTGTGTATAAGTAGGTAGCACAATC